>JAEEGL012543887.1_pt1 | contig 11495 bp, 12 predicted proteins | sample 9134231 | NCBI WGS metagenome assembly JAEEGL01 (sample SAMN16246548, study PRJNA631951) | gut metagenome | biome: gut microbiome; feature: rumen; material: fiber-attached | host: Bos | place: Iran: Karaj | collected 2018-10
AACTCGCTGATCCCCATCATCACGATCATCGGCGCGCAGCTCGGCGGTATCCTCGGCAACTGCATCATCCTTGAATACATCTTCAGTATTCCGGGCATAGGCTTGAATATCCTGAACGCGATCACGCGCCGCGACTATTACCTGGTCCAGGCGCTGGTCATGCTGGTCTCGTGCGTATTCGTCATCATCAACACGATCATAGATATCTCCTATCTGTATCTTGATCCCCGTATCCGTAAAGCGCAGGGAGGGCTGTAAAATGGAAGATAAGAAGACAACGCCTCCTGAGAACAAGGCGGTAACGGTTGAAAAAAAGGCAAACCCGATCGTCCGCGGTCTGCAGTATCTGAAGAAGAATCCCGGTTTTACGATCGGTTTCGTCGTGATCGTGATCATGCTGATCATCACGCTCTTCGCGCGTCAGCTCTGTCCTCACGATCCGCAGCTCTCCGATCCGAAGCTTAAGCTGCTTCCTCCCTTCTGGATGGAAGGCTCGAATCCGGCTTATCCGCTCGGAACGGATTACATCGGCAGAGACCTGCTGTCCCGTATCCTGATGGGTATCCAGACGTCCATGATCGTCGCCCTCGGCGCGGTCGTCGGCGCCGTCGTGATCGGTATCCTGCTCGGCATCATCTCCGGTCTGGCGTATCCGGGTCCCCTGGACAGCGTCATCATGCGTATCACGGACATCCAGATGGGTATTCCGTTCATCGTCATGGTCATCATCATCGTCTCGCTCGCGGAGCCGACGGTGCGGACCGTTACGATATGCCTGATGCTGGCGACCTGGCCGGTATACGGCCGTGCCATACGGTCTACCGTCATGCTGGATAAGGAGATCGACTATATCGCGGCAGGCCGCACCATGGGCGCGGGCCATGCGCGTATCGCGACGAAGTACCTCGGCAGGAACGTCGTTCCCGGCGTGCTTCCGGTCGTACCTATGGACTTCTCCAACGTTATCCTGACGGAAAGCTGCATCAGCTTCATGGGCCTGGGTATCCAGCCTCCGACGATCTCACTCGGCAACATCATGGCGGACGGCCGTAACTATATTTCCACCCACTGGTGGATCACGGGCATCGCCGGCATGGTCATCCTGATCATCGCCATCGCGTTCACGCTGATGGGCGACGACCTGCAGAAGACCATGCACACAGGAAACTGACAGGAGGTGTGATCATGGCCAGTGAAGAAAAAAATGTAAATCAGACAGATTCTGAACTGAAGATCGGCGATACGCTCCTGGAAGTCAAGAACATCAAGACCTATTTCCATATGGGCAAGGGCCGTGTCATCAAGGCCGTTGACGGCGTGAACTTTACGCTGAAGAAGGGCCGCGTTCTCGGCATCATCGGCGAGAGCGGATCCGGCAAGAGCGTTACATCCCGTACGATCATGCGTATCGTGGACCATCCCGGCGTGATCGAGGACGGAGAGATCTTCTTTAAGGGCAGGGACCTTTTAAAGGTCAGCGAGAAGGAAATGAGCAAGATCCGCGGCAAGCAGATCTCCCTCATCTTCCAGGACCCGACGACGTCCTTCAACCCCTATATGACGATCGGCGCCCAGATGACGCAGGCGTATAAAGTCCACGTCAAAGGCGCAGGCAAGCAGGAATGCAACGAGAAATGCCGCGACGCGCTGAAGCTCGTCGGCATCAACAACTGGGAAGAAGTCATGAAGAAATTCCCGTGCGAGTTCTCCGCGGGATTCCGCCAGAGGATCTTTATCGCGATGGCGATGATCTTCAACCCGGACCTTCTGATCGCGGACGAACCGACGACCAGCCTCGGCATCACGATCCAGGCGGAGATCATCCAGGCCCTGACGGAAGTCAAGGAAAAGGTCGGCAACTCCGTTATCATCATCACCCATGACTTCGGCGTCGTCTCGCAGTTCTCCGACGACATCTTCGTCATGTACGCCGGACGGTGCGTGGAAAGCTCTCCGAAGAAGGAGCTTCTGCTTCACCCGCATCATCCGTATACGGTCGGCCTGATCCGTTCCGTGCCCCTTCTGGAGGCCAGAAAGACAAAGCGGCTCAAATCGATCGAAGGTTTCCCGCCGGATATGGCCAATCCGCCGAAAGGCTGCGCGTTCGCGCCCCGGTGCGAGTGGGCGACGGCCGAGTGCTTCGAGTCAAAACCGGAGCTTGTCGACGTCGGCGAAGGCCGTAAGGTAGCCTGTCATCATCCTCTGATGGATTACAACACGTCAGACGATACCAAGCTGGAATAGGAGGTGGATTACAGTGAGCGATGCGATTTTAAAAGCGGAAAACCTTGTAAAATACTATCCTATCCGCAAGGGCATGCTGAATAAGCAGGTAGCGACGAAGAAGGTCGTCGACGGGATCGATCTCGAGATCCGCACGGGCCAGACGCTGGCGCTGGTCGGCGAGAGCGGCTGCGGCAAGACCGTGCTTCTTCGTACGCTGATCGGTCTGGAGAAGGCGACCGACGGCAAGATCTATTATAAAGACAAGGACATCACCAACGCGACGGCGCAGGATCTGAAAGAGATGCGCGCCGGCGTGCAGATGATCTTCCAGAACTCCCAGGCGGCGCTCCATCCGCGGTTTACGATCCAGGAATCCCTGGAAGAGCCGCTGATCTTAAGCGGAATGAAGAACAAGCACGAGCGTGAGCAGCGCGTGGTCGATACGCTCTACAAGGTCGGTCTGGACGCCAGCTACTGCAACCGTTATCCCGGTTCGCTTTCCGGCGGCCAGATGCAGCGTGTGGCGATCGCGAGAGCGCTTGTCAAGACGCCGGAGCTGATCCTGGCGGACGAGCCGATCTCCGCTCTGGACGTTTCCCTGCAGGCGCAGGTACTGAACCTTCTGATGGATCTGAAGGACGAGCTGCATCTTTCAATGCTTTTCGTCGCGCACGACCTCGCGGTCGTCCGTCAGATCGCGGATTACACGATGATCATGTACGCCGGCAAGATCGTGGAAGCGGCCCCGGCGGCAAGGATCTACGACAGCGCGAAGCATCCTTACACCAAGGTGCTTCTGAAATCCGCCCCGAGCATCAGCAAGGGCGTCCACGGAGAAGACTTCCATCTTGATCTCAAGATCGGCGACGCGCCGGATCCGGCGAATCCGCCGAGCGGCTGTCTGTTCCACACCCGCTGCATCCATGCGACGGAAGAGTGCTCGAAGACCTGCCCTCACATGGAGCAGGTCGGCGAAGGACACTATGTCAGCTGTCTGAAGTGGAAAGAGCTGGAGGACAAATAAGATCCAGGCATACGATACCCTCTGTCCCTCGTTGAGACAGGGGGTATCTTTTATCAAAAAGGTTTTTTCAGCAACGGCTATACGGAACGGGACTTGAAGAGATGACGGAAAAGATGAAAAAAGTACTGATCATTACGACCGGCGGAACGATCGCCAGTACGGAAGAGGGCAACGGGCTTACGCCGACGATGACAGGGGAAGAGATCCTCGATCTGGCCGGAGACTGCCGGCGCTTTGCGGATCTTACCTGCCATGCGGTCATGAGCCTCGACAGCACCAATATCCAGCCGGAGGACTGGCTGACGATCGCCGGCGAGATAAAGAAACAGAAGGACGCCTACGACGGCTTCGTCGTGCTCCACGGGACGGACACCATGGCCTACAGCGCGGCGGCGGTCAGCTTCATGACCATGGGAATCGAGAAGCCTGTGATCTATACGGGCTCGCAGATCCCGATCTCAAAGCCGGGAAGCGACGCATTGCGGAACGTGAACGACGCGGTCTATGCGGCGGCTGAATCCGGACTCCCGGGAGTTTATCTTGTCATGAACGGCAAGATCATGAACGGCTGCTCCGTAAGCAAGACGAACACTTTCTCGCTCGACGCGTTTTCGAGCGTCAATACCGGCGACGTCGGCGAGGTCGCGAGCTACCGGGATCACATAAGGATCGATCATATCCCTCAGCGCGACGCCGGCGGATATCCGTGGCGGATCACGATCAGCCCGGCGGTCCTTTTAATGAAACTGTATCCGGGAGCCGATCCGGAGATCTTAAAGCATATCTCCTTCGGGAATTACCGGGCGGTCATCCTGGAGGCGTTCGGCGCCGGGGGCATCCCCGCGCTTGAGAGAAGCTTTCTGCCGGAGATCCGGATGCTGTACGAAAACGGCATACTCCCGGTGATCACGTCGCAGTGCCTGAACGGCGCGAGCGATATCTCGATCTACGAGGTCGGGAAAAACGCCGCTGAGCTCGGCGCGGTCGCGGCGGGACCCATCGTCAGCGACGTGCTCGTGAGCAAGATGATGTGGGCGGTCTCGGTGACGGACGACCCGGAGGAACTGAAGCGCATACTGGCCAGGGAATTCTGCGGCGAGTTCGGTTCGTCGCAGAGGGCCTGAAGATATTGAAAAAAGATAAGGCAAGAGAAAAGGCAAAGCAAGAAAAAGGATAAAGGAAGAGAAGAGTAGGACCGCAGTCATGCATGTTTTTGAAGGAACGATCATCACATGCGACGAGAAGAACACCGTCGCGAAATATCTGGTCACCGACAGGGACAGGATCGTGTTCGTCGGGGACGAGCTTCCCGAAAAGTATCAGAAAGCCAACAGGACGGATCTGGGGAAAAAGGCGCTGATCCCGTCGTTTGCCGACAGCCATATCCATTTCGCGAGCTTCGCGATATTCAACTCGGGGCTGAACGTCATGAACGCGCGCAGCAACAGGGAGATCCTGAGCATGCTCAAGGAATTTGCCGATTCCTGCAAGGATAAGATGGTCCTTGGCTTCGGGGCTTCTCCGTATTCCGTAGAGGAAAGGCGGCTGGTGAGCAGGGAAGAGCTTGACAGCGTCTGCCCGGACCGTCCGGTCTTCCTCGGAAAATACGACGGCCACGCGTGTATCGTCAATACGAAGCTTCTTGAGCAGATCCGGGACAAAGCGTCCGGCCTCAGGGGTTTTCATGAGGATACCGGCGAGATGAACCAGGAGGCGTTTTTCGCGGTCTCCGACCATGTTACGAATTCGATACCGATCGGAAAGCTGATAAAGAACATGCAGAACGCGGCGGACTTTATGGCGTCGAAGGGCATCGGCATGATCCATTCCGTCAGCGGCGTCGGTTTCCCGAGGGACATGGACGTGGATATGGAACGATGGTTCGCCAAAGGCATGGCAAAGGCTACGGGCATGCAGATGCGGATCTTCTTCCAGACGATGGACGTGAATAAAGCGAAGAAGCGGAAGCTCCCGCGGATCGGCGGATGCTTCGAAACGGCGCTTGACGGATGCTTCGGATCCGAGGACGCGGCGCTTCTCGAGCCGTACGAATGGAAGTCGGAGGAGGCTTTGGCGGCCGATCCGGAGAAGAAGGGCGTCCTTTACTACAGCGACGAGAAGGTGACGGAGTTCTGCAAGAGCGCCAACCGGGCGGGGCTGCAGATCGAAGTCCACGCGATCGGCGACGCGGCGTTCGACCAGGCGGCGAGAGCCCTCAAAGCGGCGCTCGACGACTTTCCGAGGACGGATCACAGACACGCGATCATCCATGACTGTCTGCCGACGCGGGAAGGTATTGAGATCTGCCGTGATTACGGCATTTTAATGCCGGTGCAGAGCGCCTTTATCAAATGGCCCCAGGAGCCGGAGGAATACCTGACGAAGCTTCTCGGGAAGGAGAGATGCGACCGGCTGAACCCGCTGCGCGATTTTGCCGATAACGGGATCGTCCTTTCGGCCGGGTCGGACGGACCCTGCACGGATCCCGATCCGATCGACTGGATCTGGCAGGCGTGCAATCACAGCAATCCTGAGCAGTCCCTGACCGTCTTTGAGGCGCTCAGGATGTGCACGTATAACGGATATTACACGACGTTCGACGAAAAGGAACGGGGCAGCCTCGAGCAGGGCAAGATCGCCGATATGGCCGTGCTCTCGGAGAGTCCTTACGACGTACCGGTAGAGGAGCTGAACCGGATCACCGTGAAAAAACTGATCCTCGGCGGACGGGCTTACAAAGGCCTGAAAAAGAATCCGGTAATGCAGATCCTTTCAGGCATGATCGGGTAATGCGGCAAATGCTTATGGAATGAAAAAAGCAGGGGAGCGTAAAGGCTCCCCTGTTTTTGTAAAGAATCAACGGACCGGCAAAAGCAGCGGCCGTTCAAATTAAAACTTTATAATGAGATTCTTTTTGGAAGGATCCATCTCCAGTATTTCCTTGGCGTTTTCGTCGAGTTCATTGTTGTTTTCGGGATCCTTATCAAGCTGGGTCTCCAGCTCGGGCTGGTCATGGTCTTTTATATTTTCGTTCAGCTGTTTCTCTTTTTCCTTATATGTTGCCAGATGGCTGATCAGCATCGATCCTTCAGCGTATCCGGCCGGGAAATTAATCGGCTTTCTGTATTATACCGCTTTGCGTTTGTTCACGCAATGAAGGGCGTTAAGGAAAGTTCCTGCGGGAGAGAGCATGATCTGTTTGACATTCCCGAAGCAATCCTTTATAATACAGTCATGACAAACGTGCTCACAGTTATTGAGCATATATAAGGTACCCGCTACAACGGCGTAGCGCTGAAGTTGCAACGAAGCACAGAACGATTATTAAGTCTGTGCTTTTTTTGCGCAGATAAAAGAAGGCAGGAACGGATCCGGGGAGATCACAGAGCAGAGATGACGCTTAACAGCCGGGAAACAGAAGAACTGGTCCGTGCCGTCACGAGGATCGTGATGCAGAGGCTGGCGGGAGAATCCTTTACGAAAGAGAAGGATCCTTCCGGCGTGCTCAGAGTCGCTGCTCAGACAGTGAAGTGCGGGCCGTTCCAGGGACGGGCGGACGTCAGACTGAAGGATATCGTGACCCTGGAGGAGTCTCCGCGGATCGGCGCGGGCATTATGGAGCTCGATCACGCGGACTTCCCGTGGACGCTGACTTACGACGAGTTCGATTACGTGATCGAAGGAACGCTCGAGATCGAGACCGGCGGCCGGATCATCAGCGGAAACGCCGGGGATATCCTCTATATCCCGAAGAACAGCGCCATTCATTTCCGTTCTCCCGGATACGCCCGCTTTGCCTATTTCGTATATCCGGCGGACTGGGAAAATCAGTGATGAAGCAGGACAGGGAGATCATCAGCGTAGGGATCGATATCGGCACGACCACGACGAGCATGATCGTGAGCAGGCTCGGCATGTCCAATGTCGCCGCCAGTCATATGGTGCCGGATATCAGCATCACGACCAAGGATATCATATACAGGAGCGAGCTTTACCTGACGCCGCTTCTGGACCGGGAGATGCTCGACGCGGAAAAGATCCGCGGGATCATTGAAAACGAATACAGAAAAGCGGGGATCCGTCCGGCGGACGTCGAGACGGGCGCGGTGATCATCACCGGCGAATCCGCCCTTAAGGAGAACGCCCGCAGCGTCCTGGAAGCGCTCAGTTCCTTTGCCGGGGACTTTGTCGTTTCCACGGCGGGACCGGATCTTGAATCGATCATCTCCGGGAGGGGCGCCGGAGCGGAGCGCTTTTCCAAAACGTACGGATGCCTCGTCGCCAACCTCGATATCGGCGGCGGCACCACCAATATTTCAGTATTTAACGTCGGGGAAGTCGAGGGACAGACCTGCATCGATATCGGCGGCCGCCTCATGACGTACGACGACAGCGGAAGGATCACCTATGTGAGCCGGAGGCTTTCGGAGCTGCTTGGGGAAGCGGGCAGGACGGTCTCGCCCGGAGATACGGTCAGCGACGCGTTCCTTAAGGAGACGGGAGAGCTGATGGCGGATGTGATATTAGACGCCGTTTCGGTGACCCACACGCGTCTGACGGAGCTTATGACGACGGCGAGCAGCCGGCCGCTGCGGCTTCAGGACCCGGTGCAGTACATGTCGTTTTCCGGCGGCGTCTCGGACTGCTATTACAATTTTGAAATGGACCTGCGCCGGTACAACGATCTCGGTCCGGCGATCGCGCAGGCTTTAAAGGAGAAGGTGGAGCGGCAGCGGCTGAAGGTGATCCGTCCGGCGGAGACGATCCGGGCGACCGTCGTCGGGGCCGGGACCTATATGACGGAGGTCAGCGGAAGCACGATCTCCTACAACGACGATATTTTTCCGATAAAGAACCTGCCGGTGTACGTGATACCGCCGGCGGACGAGAAGCGGATGTACGAGGGAAGCGCCGGCGAGGTCATCCGGGATCTGGCCTGGTACCAGTCCCAGAGCCGGGAAGTGCGCTTCGCGGTGAGCATAAAGGGGAAGCAGCAGGTGACGTACAACGAGCTCTGTCATCTGGCGGAGACCTTCATCGAGCTGGATGAAAGCGCCATGCCGGCAGACGAGCCGCTGATCATTATCTGTGAGAACGATCTGGCCAAGGCGCTCGGCCAGGTGATGGGCCGTAAGGCACGGCGGAAAAAGAGCGTCCTGTGCCTGGACCGCATCCGGGTGCGCTCGGGAGACTTTATCGATATCGGAAGACCGGTCATGAACGGCGTGGCCGTCCCGGTCGTCGTGAAGACGCTGATATTCGACTGAACATAAGAGGAGTGTAACGTGAGATTACGATCGATCATCGGAGGCGAGACATACGCGTTTTCTTCCGTCAAGGAAGTGCTCGCCAAGGCAAACGAACAGAAATCGGGAGATGAACTGGCCGGCGTCGCGGCGGGAAGCGACAGCGAGCGCATCGCGGCGAAGGACGTCCTTTCGGACATGCTCATTTCCGATATCCGCAACAACCCGGTCGTTCCCTACGAGGAGGATGAGGTGACGCGCCTGATCCAGGACGGGATCGACGAAAGCGTCTACAACGGGATCAAAAACTGGTCCATGGCGGAGCTCAGGGAATACCTGATGTCCGAGCGTACGACGCAGGAGGACATCGACAGGATCCGGGAAGGCCTGACGAGCGAGACGATCGCCGGCGTGGCCAAGCTGATGTCCAATCTGGACCTGATCTACGCGGCGAACAAGATCCGCGTGGAGACGACCTGCAATACGACGATGGGCCGTCGGGGAACGCTTTCCTCGAGGCTTCAGCCGAACCATACGCTGGACGGGATCGACGGGATCCGCGCGTCCCTTTACGAAGGCTTAAGCTACGGCTGCGGTGACGCCGTGATCGGGCTGAACCCCGTCAACGATACCGTCGCCAATACGAAGCAGATCCTGGAGCTTTTTACCGAGGTCAAGGAGAAATTCGAGATCCCGACACAGATCTGCGTGCTCTCGCACATCACGGCGCAGATCGAAGCCGTCAAACAGGGCGCGAAGACGGACATGATCTTCCAGAGCATCGCCGGCTCCGAAAAGGGAAACTCAGCGTTCGGCTTTTCCGCCGAAACGGTCCGGGAGGCCGCCGCGCTCCTGCGTGACAAGGGGACGGCCAAAGGCAGCAACGTGCTGTATTTCGAGACCGGCCAGGGCTCCGAGCTTTCCTCCGAGGCCCATTTCGGCGCCGACCAGGTGACGATGGAGGCGCGCTGCTACGGCTTCGCGAAGCCCTTCAGGCCGTTCATGGTCAATACGGTCGTCGGATTTATCGGACCGGAATATCTCTATAACAGCAAGCAGGTCATACGAGCCGGTCTTGAAGACCACTTCATGGGCAAGCTGACCGGGATCCCGATGGGATGCGACTGCTGTTATACCAATCATATGGACGCGGACCAGAACGACATCGAGAACCTCTCGGTCCTTCTGGCGGCCGCCGGATGCACGTATATCATCTCGGTCCCTTCCGGAGACGATATCATGCTCAATTATCAGACGAACGCCTATCAGGATATCATGGCGGTCCGGGAAGTGCTCGGGCTCCATCCGATCCGGGAGTTCGAACAGTGGATGGAAAAAATGGGGATCAGCGAGAACGGAAGGCCGACCGCAAGGACCGGCGATCCGACGATCTTTATGGAGGCGTAATGGAAAGACCCGATATCATCGATGAAAACCGTTTGATCGAGATCATCACGGAGGAAGTCTTCAGGGCGCTGAAGGACCGGGGACTGCTTGAAGGCGCCGGGGCGTCAGGCGTTCCGGAGATTGAGCATGCTCATTTCGATTCCGGAAACGCGGGCGTCGACCTGACTTCCGCCGAATACAAGGAGAGCATCCGTCTGGACGATCCCGCCAACGAGATGGCGATGCGCGCGATGGTGCGGAGCACGACGGCCAGGATCGGGATCGGACGCAGCGGCTCGCGTCTTACGACAAAGGCGCTTCTGTCGCTTCGGGCGGATCACGCCATGGCCAAGGACGCGGTCATCAAGAGCGTAAATGAAGATTTCCTGCGGCAGATGGATCTGCCGGTCATCGTTTCAAAGTGTACGGAGATCAACGAGCATCTGACCCGCCCGGATCTCGGCAGGCAGCTTTCGGACGAGGCTGTCGCGTGGCTCGAAGCCAACGGGACCAAAGGCGCCCAGATCCAGATCTACGTTTCGGACGGCCTCAGCAATTCAGCCGTTGAGGATAACGTCGGCGACCTGCTTCCGATCCTGATGGACGGGCTGAAGGACCAGGGCGTCCGTGTCGGACGGCCGTTCTTCGTCAAATACGGCCGCGTGGGCACTTCCGACGCGGTCAACAAGCTGCTTGGCGCCGAGATGACCTGCGTGCTGCTCGGAGAGCGCCCCGGGCTCGTCGCGGCCGACAGTATGAGCGCGTATATTACATACGGCGGGTATCCGGGCATTCCGGAATCCAAGCGGACCGTCGTTTCCAATATTCATAAAAACGGGATCCAGCCGGTCGAGGCCGGCGCCTACCTGGTGGACGTGCTCTGCCGGATCCTGAAAGAGAAGAAAAGCGGCGTGGACCTGCTTTTGTAAGGAGAGAGGAAAACTATGAAAGGCGATAAGATCTGCGCGGCGCTTTTAAGCGTACAGGAGATCCCCAACGCCGACGAAGGACTGCTGAAGCATCTGCAGGTGCCGGAACCGTATCACAGCCTCGGTATCGTGACGACGGATCTGGACGATGTTTCCTACGCGGCCCTCGACGAGGCGACGAAGAAGGCGGAGGTGACGGTGGTCTATGCCCGCTCGATGTATGCGGGAGCGGCCAACGCGTCGACGAAGCTGGCCGGCGAATTTATCGGGATCCTGGCGGGACCCGATCCGGCGGAAGTGCGGAGCGGCCTGGACGCGTTCGTGTCCTATATTAAGAACGACGCCTTCTTCTACAGCGCCAACGACGACGATTCGATCGCGTATTTCGCGCATACGATCTCCCGGACGGGCAGTTATCTGTCGAAGGAGTGCGGAATCCCGGAAGGGACGCCGATCGCCTACCTGATCGCGCCCCCGGTGGAGGCGGTCAAGGGGCTGGACGAAGCGCTCAAGGCGGCGGAAGTCACGATGCGGCTGTTCTACGGACCGCCGACGGAGACGAACTTCGCCGGAGGCCTTCTGTCCGGCGACCAGGCGGCATGCAAGGCGGCATGCAAGGCCTTTGCCGAAACGGTGGAGCGGGTCGCGGCGCAGCCGGTGATCCTTTAAGACGATAGTTTGACC
>JAEEGL014063494.1_pt1 | contig 11495 bp, 11 predicted proteins | sample 9134231 | NCBI WGS metagenome assembly JAEEGL01 (sample SAMN16246548, study PRJNA631951) | gut metagenome | biome: gut microbiome; feature: rumen; material: fiber-attached | host: Bos | place: Iran: Karaj | collected 2018-10
CTAAGCGAAGCGATTAGAAGAGGTGGCCGGTGCAGCTGGAAGTGACGAAACCGAGGATGAGGGTAATGATGTAAGAGAGAATCTTAAGAATAATCACCCAAAGGGGATCCTTGGTCTTGATGGCTGAATCCTGAGGGATGGAAACTACATCGGGTTCAGACTCGAAAATAATCGGTTCAACTTCGGGTACCTCTGAGGATACCGCTTTCTTAACTGCTTTCTTAATTAGTTTTGAAAGGAGTTTCTGAAAAATCTTTTTCATAACGTTGAAATTTTAATTGTTAATTCATATCGCTACCGCCTCCACCTGAGTTACCACCTGTGTTGTCGCCAGAGCCTGAGTTACCACCTGTGTTGGTGCCACCGGTATTTGAACCGTTTGAACCATTGTTACCGCTTGAAGAGTCGTTACCAGTGTTGGTTCCAGTAGTGATGGTACCATCAGCATTGATAGTGGTCTGCTCGCCATGCTCATTCACGATGATGATGAAGGTGCTGTCGCCAGCATTAGCGTTGAGGGTGATGGTATCAGGCCACTCGCCAGTGAGGTACACCTCCTGATAACCGCTCTTAGCGGCAATCTTGATAGAGGTGGGGTGCTCAGCAGCGTAGGCGCTGATGGCGGCCTCTATGTCATCCAGAGTAACTGGCTCGCCAGCGCAGTACAGCTCTGCGAGATCTGCGAGTGCAGCGGCGAAAGCCTTGTAGTTGAGAGAGATGTAACGGTTGCTTGAAGAGACGTTTCCCTTGGAGGATATGGTCTGCTTGATAGTGCGAAGATGGAACTTCGTGTGCTGCTGGATCATCTTGAAGATGGCCTGACGGAGACGAGCCTCTGGAGTGTTATACACACTGGCAGGCATGTTAGGAGCTGCACGTGCGAAAGTTTCGCCGTTACGTACATAATAGTTAACACCATCGATTGTTCCTGTCGTTTTACGTCCGACACCGACTTGTTTAATACGTGCCATAATTAAATACAGTTTAAATTGTTTAAAAGTTTAAGAATTAGATAAGAGAGAGTGCAACTTCTTTTGAGATGCGGGCATAGCGACCGTTGCCATCCGCTTTCATGATGTAGTGGCGGTTGGACTCGTGGGACACGAAGCTCACATGGATGAAGTTGGGGTACAGAATGAGTTGGTCATAATCGATCTTCTCACTCGTCAAAATGAGACGGAAGGCCTTGATGAGGCGTTCGCGGGCGTTGAGACCGCAGACTCCAGACTGGCCACGATTGTTCTTGTTCCAGCCTACGTAGAAGTCACAGGCGAGCCCCTGCAAATGCTGGCTCTTGTGTGAACTGTGGGACAGAATGTCGTTGAGTGCCTTGGCGCGATAACCGGAGGTGATGATGACTGGAAGTTGCAGCTCTTCGCGAAGCGGCTCCATGGTGTTGACGCAAAGTGAGCGGAGGTTGTTCACGACCGATGGCGTCGGAGTGTTGTCGATACTGTGCTTCTTGGCAGTAGGGCTCTCGGTGAACTCCATCTGAGAGAAGTGCGGTGTTAAAAACTTGTTTTGCATACGCGTTACATTTTAAATTAAACATTTTGTTTATTAACACAAGGCTCAATCATCGCGTCCCATGTGCACCTGGAATTGGAATCTTGAAACCTGAAACCGACGTTTGTCGTCCGATTTCTGAGGCAAAGGTACAGTGGGGGAGAGGGTGAAACCAAGAAAGAAACCTTGTGTATTCTTTCTTTCAAGTTTCGGTTTGAAAATCAGTGTGTTACAATAAATTTTAGAAACCAATATGGAGTTTAAAGAAGGCTTTAATCCAGGTCAAAACAATACTTATAATGAGATAAATTTTGGCCCTAACTCGCAGTATCTCCCAAATGTTACCGAATTGACAATTATCAACAATGGTACTCAGGAAGATAAGGGGAAGAGTGCGCCCAAAAGTGGAGAGGGCAAGAAAAATCCATCTGACACTATGGGCGAGCCAGACCCTAACAAAGACCTCACTGCGGTTAAGACGGCCGTCTTGAACTATGTGAGCAGGATAACAACCAAACTTAAACCTGAATGGATGCAAGGATGGGAGAAGTTCTGGAAGGGATTGTTGGATCTGGATGTGATAGAGAAGGAACTTTGCGATATTACCAAACAGCAAGGAACAACGTTCAACCGTATATTCATCTGCAAGATTATTCACTATCTTGACGATAAAGGGTTCTACAAGGAGCCTTACAATGCCAGTGCTATGACACGAACGCTGGAGAGAGATGCCCAGCACTCCATCCGTACACATGGTTTGAACTGGTATCCCGATGAGGCTGTAGGTAAGCATATAGATAGGTATATTGAGGAATTCAACTTATAGCTATGGATTTCAAAGACAGCAATACAGGCCAAAATAACACATTTAACGAAGCCAATCTAGGCGAAAATGGTCATTATATTAACAAGGTAGATGTACTCAACATTGTCAACCAGAGTCCGCAATCAGTATCGCATGAAGCCTCTGAAACAACAAGTACACCTGCCGTCAATGGTGTATATCAGCATTTTATCACGCATGATGCTGTAGGTGTGCCTGAGTTGATACGTAAGGCACGTCGTCATATTGTGCTACATGCAGCCTTCTATCCCAAATACGGTTTCGACAATCAAAGCGATGACGTGTCGAAATCCATGGAGAAGAATCCGAGCCTGCGCTTGACTGCCATTTTCACTGATGTCAATGCACCATGGGTCGATGAGTTTGCCTTTACCCTTCATGACTATTTTGCAGAAAAAGGCGAGTTTGCCAAACATCTAGACATAACCAAACAGCATTTTATTCGCCTACGTAAAAAGTTTGGTACGAAGCGTGTTCATATTTACGATACTGCTCGACTGCCCTTATTTCCAATTATCCTCATTGATGATACCATCATTGTGGGACATTATGCCCACTCTAGTGTCATACCGCCAAATGGCCTGTGGTTTACCATCATGCATCCAAAGATTTCCTCAATGTACGAAAGCCTTCTGGCAGGTAGTATGCCTGATTGTGATACTCCTGAAGAGAGTGCCATCCTTAGGTATTTAGAAGAACTGATGGTGGACTGAGTGAAAAGGTAAAATAGCCTTAAGCCATACTCTAGCCATACTCTAAGCTGCTTGTAGCCATACTCTAAGCATACTCTAAGCATACTCTAAGCATACTCAATGGGTATGGGTAAGGTATGGGTAGAGCGAGAGTAGTTACTTGGATGTGTGAGGCAAATGTGGTATTTGCCATGAACTAAGGGCTATAACTGATGTGAGGGTTATAACTATTGGGTGTGAGGAAAGATAAGGTCTCAGTTGTGACGCAAGATGAACGTTGGAAGTAGGCGTAAGGAGTCTGTATGTAAATACAAAGAAGAGATGAATAATCAGTCATTTTATAAATCTCATAGGGGCGAAATTCGGTTTGTAATAGTCGCTTTTCTTTTGATTGTGATTGTACTCCCCATCCTGCTTACGAGGACTTGGGGACCAGGCTGCCTAAAGTTTACTGAGTCAACAGGGTGGATAGGTGATACTCTTGGAGGTGTAACAGCTCCTTTCATAGGCTTCTTAAATATAATCCTGTTAATTTGGACTTTGGGGAAACAGGTTGATTTTAATAAAGAGCAGCTTAGAGTTCAAAAGAACGAGCAGTTTAAAGCCGCATTCTTCCAAATGCTCCAAACTCAGCGGGAACTTTTGCATGAGGTAAAGGGTACTTTCTTTTCACGTAACATGGAAAGGGATGTAAATGGAGGAAAGGTCGCGGGCTTGGACTATTTTCGTAATGCAGGGGCTGAATTGAAGACTTTGTTTAGTGTTCTTGATGGTGAAGTCCCTTCTGAAGATTTGCTAAGCAAGAATGTAAAGGAAAGGTATAGCATCACGGAAGAAGTGCAAGGACATTATAGTCAGGCAGGCAATGAGGAGCAATTGCGGATAGCATACAAACAGTTCTTTGATGTTCATATAGAGATGGCGAACTACTTCCGTCATTTGTATCATATACTGAAGTTCATAAGCGAAGAAAAAAATGATTCAATAAAGAGCCTTTCAGATGAAAAAGAAAAAACAGAAATAACCAAATGGTATAAAGGTTATGCCGATATGCTTCAGGCTACTCTTTCTGCTGAAGAATTAAGGATGGCTTACTATAATTGTGCCGCTTTTGATAATGCCCGAGAACTATTCAAGGAGTTTCAATTCGTGGAGAATTTGACAAAGAAGAACTTGTTACGACCTGATAAAGATTTGATGGAAGGATTTGAGATAAAAGAGAAGTATTAGTATGAATCATATCGTTGAGAATATAATCGCTTACCTTAATACCTCGAACTCAGAAGGTTCTTTTCATGTGAAAGGAGAGTGGGGCAGCGGAAAAACCTATTTCTTTAAGGAAATACTTCCTGATAAAATTAAGGGTCAGGTTGACCGAATCCAAGTAATGATTTCACTCTTTGGCTTGGAGAGCGTAAAGGAGATTCCGTTTAAGCTCCTCAATGCCTATGTCAATAAGAAGAGTGAGCTAAAGAGTGGCATTGGTAAGGATATGGATCGGGGATTGGATTTCCTCGATATGAAATATGGTGTAGATAGGAAGTTGTTCGGCTTGAATCTGCACGACGAAGATGAGTTGATTTACAATATCATCCCCCAAGATGAGGTCTATCTTTGTTTTGATGATGTGGAAAGATTTGTAACGAAGGATAATGTGGCTGAGATACTAGGAACTATTAACAACCTTGTTGAAAATCTAGGCTACAAGGTGATAGTAATATCAAATGATCATTATAACTACAATGATAAGGAAGCTGCTTCTGTAAAGTCTCTATTTAAAGAAAAAGTTATCGGGAGTGCGATGACCTTTATTCCTTCTATAAAGGATATATACAATAGTGTGGTAGACAAATTTGGGGATGAAGAGTTTTCTGCTTTTATGAAGCGTGATGACGTATTAGCTCTGTTCCTTCCTCATAAGCGCCACAATCTCTACCGTAAAGGGTTTGAGAATATCAGAAACATCAAATTTGCCATGTCTAATTTCCATGCTGTATTTGACCATTATAGAGACTCTGTTTCGGATGGTAAAACCGTCAAAAGCCTGAAATATTATCTGGCTTTTATTATTGGCGTGTCTATAGAATATAAGAAAGACATACTGACTGACAGTGATTGTCATGGAATTGATATTGATACTGATGTCTTCAATCTTAGTTTGGACGATGATGACTCGTTTGATAAAGACGTGACAGAACTGTTCGATGAAATGGCGAGTACACCTGACGAAAAGGATAAATTGGCTAAAGAAGAGAAGTTTAATGAAATTTATCGAAAGCGTTTTTATAGAGTCTATGCAAAGGATGTGAATCAAACGAGTGTCTTTCACGAAGAATTGTACAATAACATAACGAAAGGTTATCCCATTAATTTCGAAAAGCTGGAAGATAACTTAAAAAAGAAGGTGTATGATAATGAACAGGCAGAGAATCCAGGTAATGTGGTTGTTGCGCAAACTCTAGATGGGACTATATTTAATTTCTCTGATGAGGAGATTAAAAACAAGATGCTGACGCTACTGAGCACCGTTGAAGATAGTAGCCTGAAATATTGCGCTGCCTATGTAAATGCCTTTTCATTCCTTGATATGTACAGTTCAGTTATAGGTAAGGATCATGGTGAACTGCTTGAAATCTTTAAAAAGGGCTTTTCAAAATACATATCTAACCATGAGATAGACAGGATGGAGGGCATCGGTATGGAAATGGTTGCGCAATCTATACCCTTACAAACAAAAGACTTTTACGATTATTTAAAGGAAGAATTACATAAGAAGTGGGAAACAAAACAAAATCAGGAAATTGAAGAAATGATAATTCTCTTCAATACTGATGTCCCAAAATTTTGTGGTTTGTTTTCCCAAAGCGATAGTGGCGTGACATCCCATTATATTACTGAAGCAGTGTTGCAGAATGTTCCAGAAGATGTAGTCGAGAAAAGAATGCATACTTTGAATCCAAAGGATGTTCACGTGCTGGCTAATCTTGTAAGTCAAAGGTATATACTTCAGGATATTTACTCATTTCATTTACAGAAAGAGAACGGTTTCCTTGCTGCCATGAAAAGTGGCATCGAATCCATTGAAGGTGATGATGCAGTTTCTAAGGTTGAAGCAAAGAACGTTCTATTGTTCCATGTAAATAAAGCGATTAAGAATTTAGAAAGAGCAAAGTAGATGACACAGCAAGAGCGTTGGTTGGAAAAATACAACGAGGTGGTTGATTTTATCGCTACTAACCATCATAATCCTTCCCGACATAGAATAGAAGAGCATGATATGCTCAACTGGCTAAAGGCTAACAGGAAGAGAATGAATGCAGAAGAGTTGAAGCCAGAAAGAGTTGAGCTATTTGGGAAGTTACTGGAACTGACTGAGCAGTATAAGCGGAAGAACCAATATCAATAAGAGATAGCTCCTGTTATTTTGTCGGTAAAGCATCAAGTATTCTCACGTTTTGTAAGAGGCATGATACAATAGTGAATGACATATTATATAATGAGATAAAATGCGACAGAGCCTTTTAAATCTTATCCAGCAAGCTGTTGTGTTGCAGTATAAACTCCCATACAATGCTGGGGGGGTTAATATTCCACGTACTGTTATTTCAACTGGTAAAGATGCTTGTTTTAGACAAGCTGGCACGAATGCTGATATCGCGAATCTTATATATAATGGTATTGTCGAATATGCTTACAATGATATAGATATTGACCCCACTCAGCTTGATAACCTTCAGATTAGGGCTCTTCTCTCTAAGATAAAGTACAATCATAATGCCCCAGAAGCAAATCAGTTAGCATGTGGTTTTCATGGTGAGGTTATGTTACACCTCATATTAGATCATTTCTATAATGCAAATAAGAGCATTGCCAGAGGCTATATGTTTTCTGCATTAGAGAACGCAGAAACAAAAGGGTATGATTCTTATATGATGCTTGAGCATAGAGATGTGATCTATCTTATGTTTGGAGAGGCCAAGTTCCATATTCCCGGGTATAAGAATTCCCTGGATGCTATATTTGAGAATATTAACAAGGCATTATCTGATGATTACCTAAACCGTAATTTTCTTGCTTTTGAGAATCAATACGTAAACATTAATCCTGGTAGTAGAATACCTGCCATTATTGATGAATGGAGGGCAAATCCACTTATTGTCAATATGGTGAAATGTGCTCTGAAATATAATATGCACTTTGTGTATCCGATGCTTGTATTGTTTGATGATAAGGCAAGTACTTACGATGAGTTAATTCTTAAAGTTATCAATTACATTCAAGCAAAGCATGAAGTAGTACAACCGACATTAACACTGCCACATACTTTATTCTTTATCTTCCTCCCACTAGAGGACAGTAGAGCAATTAAGACACAAGTTTTAGAATGGATAAAACAACAGCAGCCGCTGATGCCATAAGGCAGATAAACCTTGCAAAAGAGGATGAAAGTGCGCGGCCTTCAATGATAAAGGCTGTTTGTGCTTATTTCGACATGATGAAAGATAGGATTCTTTCAGATGCCGACAAACTCTTTTTGCATTATCTCGCTAATCAGGCAGGATTACCTCAGTATTATTACCCTATGTTAAATGTGGGGGAAGATGTTGTTGAGGATTATGGTCTTCAGACACTTGCTAATTATATTCATGAGAGTTCATTGGTGGTAGGTGAAGGGGTTATGCTTCATCGTTATCAAAAAGAAATTCTTGATAAATATGAAAATGGGAGGAGAAATCGATTTTTCCTGAGTGCAGCAACATCATTTGGAAAGACTTTTCTGATATATGAAATAATGAGGAAGATGGAGTATGAAAACGTTGCTCTCATTTTCCCTACAATTTCGTTGCTTTCGGAAAATCTGTTTAAAATCCATACGAGACCTGAGTATGCGTGGATTAAGAACCGTTATCATATCCATACATTGAGCGAAACAGAGAATATGGAGGGTAACAACCTCTATATTTTTACTCCAGAACGTTTCTTGTCTTTTCTGGATAAGAACCATGCAGTAAAGTTGGATTTTGCGTTTGTGGATGAGGTTTATAAGTTAGACAATGGTTTTATCATCGATGAGGTACAACAAGAGAATGAACGTGATGTGGCTTATAGAATAGCATTGCATGAGTTGCTAAGGGATGATGATACAGATGCATTGCTTGTTGGTCCTTATATCGTGTTTCCATCAGATGAGGAGGATGGGAACAATAAATCGTTTAAAGGTTTTCTTGATTGGTATGGCTTTACAGCAATCGATTACAATCTTTACGATATAGTGAATAAAGCTGAAGTGAGTATTGGAAATAAAAAAAAGATTAAGGTTAACGATACATTCTACTTGTCATTTACTGAGAGTACAAAAACTGCTCATGTAGTTCAACTAGTCAAGCAATTACTGGAAAAAGATGAGAATGCAATTATCTATTGCAGTCAAAAACCATATACTGAATCATGGGCTAAAGAACTGATTAAAGGTATTGAGGACTTACCAGATATACAGCATCAACGTGTTTTGAGGCTTGCAAATCATTTGTCGAACTTATTTGCGGAAGGAAAAGGCGCTCAATGGATTGTTACTAAAGCTTTGAAGAAGGGCATAGGTATCCACCATGGTCTTGTTCCGAAATATATACAGCAGGAAATCATTTCGTTATTTAATGATGGCGTACTAAAAGTATTAATTTGTACGACTACTATTACGGAAGGCGTGAATACAACTGCTAAAAACATGATTGTTTTATCCGGAAAAAAGGGGACCAAAGATCTGAAGAAGTTTGATGCTCAGAATATAGAAGGTAGAGCAGGGAGGTTTATGGAACACTATAGCGGCAGGATTTTCATCTTGGATAAAGAGTTCTCAAAAAGGATGAAAGAGAACGATGAGATGTTGCAACACAAATTGTTTGATAAAAATGCTGAGAAAAAAGATGTTGATATAGTGTTGACAGAATCTAATTATCTATCGCAGGCTCAAACCGAAAGAAAAGCTGAGCTTGATAATATGAGAAAAAGGGGCTTGATGCCTGATGCTTGTTTTGACGAATTCCGAACAGTCGCGTATGAAGACAAGATATACCTCTATAATACAATAGCCCGTTTTTCTGGTTCTGATCGTGAAAAGATTAAAGAATTGATAAGTCGATTTGTGGGGCAGCATAAAACGTATTATGCGGGGTTGGAATTGATATGTCAAAGCATAAGGCCGATTATCAAAAATAATAAATTAAGGTACTATGTGGAAACCGGTGACCCGCAACGTGGTAATTGTTACCTTGTGGATATGATATCTGCCTTTGTGGCAAGAGGTTTTGCTGGTTCAGCAAATTACTATATAATTAAAAAGAACCTTGGGGTTGATGCCGGTGTGAGAAAGGCCGCTGAATTTGTGTTTAATACTTTACGTTATCAGGTTGTTAAGTATTTTGGCCTCTTTAATCTAATGTATAAAAATTATGAATCAGTAAGGACAGGTAAGACCTTGGACGAAATAAACGGTATAGAGGCTCTATTATTGAGATTAGAATATTGCGCAGATACGCAACTTGGCAGAAAAGCGAGTGATATTGGAGCCTCTTTCAAGGTCGTTAACTATTATGATATAAAAGAAAGATTTCAAAATCAAGGTGATATGGTCGCAAAGTCATATAATGAATTAGATGATTTTGAGAAATATAATGTTGCAAGAATAGACCAAATATTATAATGTTAAATAATTGCTCCTAATAAAATCAATGTGGCTGCAAGCCTCTTTGATTTTTGCTACGGAGAGGAAAATAAGAAATCCAATCTCTATGTAATAGTGATTGACACCTTTTTCGGTGATGCCAATGTGCTTGTTAAAGCTCTTTGAATCCAGGGCGAGAGGGTGGGAGATATAAGCAATGTCCCAACAAATAGAATAGAAACAAAAATAATTGAATAATTCAAATATAATAGAAATTATGAGTGAAAGAAAAAGAATCTATCTTTGTCTGGCTCACATGAGCGACGAAGGAATCGAGCAGAAGTACATTAAGGAAGCATTTGATACTAACTGGGTAGTACCCCTAGGCCCGAATGTGAACGGTTTCGAGAAGGATCTCGAAGAGTTCTGCGGTCAGAATAAGCGGGTAGTCGCTTTGTCTGCTGGTACGGCAGCGGTGCATCTTGCACTGCTCGCCTGTGGAGTAGGTCCTGGCGACGAGGTGTGTGTGCAGTCGTTTACGTTCTGCGCAAGCTCACACCCCATAACATACCTTGGTGCTACACCTGTATTCATTGACTCGGAGCGCGAGACCTGGAACATGGATCCGGAACTGTTGGAGAAGGCTATCATTGACCGTAAAGAGAAGACGGGTAAGTACCCGAAGGCTATCGTGCCGGTGGCACTGTACGGCATGCCTTACAAGATCGACCAGATTATGGCTATCGCCAACAAGTATGGCATTCCTGTGGTAGAGGATGCCGCTGAGGGCTTTGGCTCGAAGTTCAATGGTCTGGTACTTGGTACGTTCGGTAAGTATGGTGTGCTCTCGTTTAATGGTAACAAGATGATTACAACTTCAGGTGGTGGTGCGCTTATTACTGAGAACGAGGAAGAATGGCGTGAGATTATGATGTATGCCACTCAGTATCGTGAGAGCTATCCCTACTACCAGCACGAGAAGATAGGTTACAACTACCGCATGAGTAATATTTGTGCTGGTATTGGCCGTGGCCAGATGACGGTGGTGAATGACCATATTGCTCACCACAAGCACGTGCAGGCTCTGTATGAGGAGCTGCTGAAGGATGTGAAGGGTGTGACTGTTCATAGCCAGCCCGCCACAGGCGGTTACGACAGTAACTACTGGCTTTGCACCATTACGCTTGACCCATCGGTGAAAGTGAAGGGGCAGGAGAATGCATATAAGACCATTGTGACAGGTGCCGTAGGTGGTGCTGCTGGTGTGATTCATGCTGCTGAAAGTGCTACTACAGATTGTCAGCCGAATGAAAATGTGGAGGCACTTCGTGTGTTCTTGGATCAGGCTCAGATTGAGGCCCGTCCCGTTTGGAAGCCCATGCACAAGCAGCCGGTTTATAAGAATGCACCCGCATACGTGAATGGCGTGAGTGAAGAGATATTCAAAATCGGTATGTGTTTGCCTGCTGGTCCGTATGTATCAGATGAGGATGTGAGGTACATTGTGGATTGCATCAAGGAAGCGATAGCATAAAGTTGTAGTACCTACATACAACTACAAATTACAGCAACAGCAGTTGCAACTTCAATAGGAGGTTGTAGCTGCTGTTTTTTTGTGTTATAACACTTGTAGCAGAATGAAATGTATATACTTGCTTACGTCGGGCGAAATTCAGTCAGTAGCATCGGACAAAATCAGTCACTCACGAGTCTGCTAAACTAATTTCGCGGCAAAGATAATCATTTTTTCCTTAAACTATCACCTTTTAACTCAAATCTTTGTGCCGTATGC
>JAEEGL014401546.1_pt1 | contig 11495 bp, 12 predicted proteins | sample 9134231 | NCBI WGS metagenome assembly JAEEGL01 (sample SAMN16246548, study PRJNA631951) | gut metagenome | biome: gut microbiome; feature: rumen; material: fiber-attached | host: Bos | place: Iran: Karaj | collected 2018-10
AGCCCCCAGGCTGCCGAACAGGGCGGCATAGGTCAGATGGACCAGCCATTCCGCCAATCGGATCATCACGGCGCATCCTCCTCTCCGAAGCTCTCGTCGATCACCCGCCGCAGCTCCGCCAGGTCTTCCCGGCTCAGGGGCTCCAGCTGCATGAAGGAGGAGACCATGCGCAGGCCGGAGCCCCGGAACACCCGCTTCTTCAGGTCCTCCAGCAGTTCCCGCTCATAGTGCTCCCTGGGCTGCGCCGCCCCATACCGATAGGGCAGCCCGCTCCGGGAAACGGCGACGGCCCCCTTCTTTTCCAGCCGCGCCAGAAAGGTCTGCACCGTATTCCCGGCCCAGCGCTTCCCTGCCCCATCCAGCCGTTCCCGGATCTCCGCCAGGGTCAATTCATCGGCGGACCACAGGACGTTCATGACCTCCCATTCCGCATCGCTCAGGCTTGCCATGGATCCGACCTCCTTTGCCCCAATTACCTACATTTGTAGGTTACTCTACATTTGTAGGTTTGTCAAGCACAGATCCTCCGCAGAGCGAAAAAAACCCCGGGACGGCCTGGATAAAGCCGTTCCGGGGATGCGCGGTTCATTCGGTTTTCGTCACTTGGTGAAGCGGAAGGCGAAGAGCTTCTTCACGGGGTACTCTTCCTTTGCGGCCTCGATCATGCCGGTGTACTGCTCCTCGGCCATGAGGTTCTCCGCGATGCGCAGATTATACTGCTCGCCAAAGCCCACGAAATAGGCGATATAGAAATTCTTGTTGTCATAGAAGGTATAGATGTCCCCGGGCTGGCGGGCGGATTCATCGAACAGGTACTGCTCCAGCTCATAGTTGCTGAGGGTACCCATGACCACGCCCTCCTGCAGGCCTCCGTTGACGGCGGAGCCGTTGTACTGGTCGGCCAGCCTGGCGAAGGTATCCTCCGAGGGATCGGCGTTGTACTCCTCCATGATGCTGTCCACGGTGCCCTGGGCAGCCTGCATGGCGTCGTCCGTCACCCGGCCTTCCTCATCCGTAGCCACGGAGATCACGATGCCCCGGTAATTCACCAGCCTGAAGCTGTTGTCGTTGGACTCCAGGAACATGATCACGTCGTAGCCGCTGCTGGTCTGGATGACGTTGGTCTTGCCGTACTCTCTGGCCGGATCCGTGAGCCAATCCCGATAGGTGGAATCGATGTTCGTGGGGGCGACATTGCGCTTGAGGCAGGCATCGTCGGAAGCATAGGTCGACCGCTCTTCCTCCGGCGCAAGGCGGCGCACCGCGTCCGCAAAGGTGATCTGGTCCACCGCAGAGGCGATCTCGTCCGCCGTGTTCTTGGCGGCCAGCATGGCGGTCTCGGAGTCGATGCCCTCCTCATCGTTGGGGGATCCGTCCACATGGTACTGCATATAGGTGATGAGGTTGTAGCTGCTCTGGACACCGTCGTAGTAGGCCTGCTTTTCCTCGGGCGTCGCCTCGGACTTCCACTTCTCCACCAGATCCTGGCTGTAGTAAGTGGCGTTGAAGGACTTCTGCAGAAGGTCGCGGAGACGCTGCTCCGTCATGCCCTTGCCGTACAGAGCCTGGAGGTAGGCCTTGAAATCGTTCTGCCCCTGGTTCAGGGCATCGGTCTTCATCTGGTTGATGTTGGCGTCGACATCCGCCGCCCGCTCGGCGCTGAGGGTCCAGCCTTCCTTCCTGGCCATATCGTTCAGGATGCTCATCTGCTGCAGCTGGGTCAGGGCGTTGCCCTCGAAATAATCCGCCCAGCTCTGGGTCTCGCTGTAATACTGCTTGTTCAGCGGTTCCTGAGGATTCAGCAGCATGGAGGCGTAGTCCCCGTAGGTGCTGGCGATGTTGCTGTAGGTCTGGTAATAATTGGTGTAATACTCATAGTTGAAATCGGCGGCGGTGTACCGGGAGTTCCCGATCTTCAAGGCGGGGACGCCCGTGTAGAACAGGGTGGAATTCACCACCACCAGGAGCACCAGCACCACCACGATCACCGCGACGACAGCGGTGGTGATGAGCTTCTTCCGCCGGGCGAGCTTCTGATTGTCCTTCGCCCGGATCTGGCGCTTTTCCTTGCCTTCCGCCCGCTCCTCGAAGCGGACCCTCTTCTCTCTGGATGCACTCATGTTATCTTCCGTCCTTGTCTGCAAGATGTATCAGCATTGGTATAGTATATGCGTTTTTGCCTCCGATTGCAAGCAAAATCTGTATCCGTGCGCACGCGCCCCGCGGCCGGGGACAATGGCTGGATTTAACAGGGTTCGACCGCCCTCACCACTTGATATTTCCCGGCCCCTGTGGTATATTAAAGGCGTGGCGGGGCTCCGCTTCGCTGCAAGGAATGCCCTGCCGTGTGCGTGATGGGCCTATTTAGAACCCACATCATCTATAAGGGACGCTTTTCTCCCGCGGTGAATTGCAGGCCTCCCGCCCTCCGGGCGGACGTTGGAAGCAGAGAAGCCACGGGGCGGCGACCCACCTGCAATTCGTGCAGGTGATAAACGGGTCCACACGGCACAGGCGGGGAACCGAACATTCAGAATGCCGGGTCAGGGAACTGACCCGGCAGTTTTTTGCATTTTTTATCCCCCCCTGGGGCTTACGCGCCTCTCTCCCGGGCCGTATAATACCTCTGCCATCAGGTATACAGTTTGCAAACGGAGAAGCAGCAGTCATGGAAACACTCGCCCGGGAAATGATCGGCTATTGGGACCGGCGGGCTCCCTCCTATACGGAGGTCATCCGCAAGAATCTGGAGGGAGAATGGGACCGCCGTTGGGCGGACATGCTCATCTCCCACTTTCCGGCGGAGGGGGACGCCCCTCTCCGGATCTTGGACATTGGTACCGGTCCGGGGTTCTATGCCATCATCCTGGCGGAGCGGGGCTACCGGGTCACAGCCGTGGACTATGCGGAGAATATGCTGGCGGAGGCCATTCGGAACGCGGGAGATCTGGCGGAGCGGATCGACTTCCGGCAGATGGACGCCCATCGGCTGGATTTTCCCGACGGCAGCTTCGACGCCATCGTCACCCGCAACCTCACCTGGAACCTGGCCGAGCCGGAAAAGGCTTATCGGGAATGGATCCGGGTCCTGCGCTCAGGCGGCGTGCTGCTGAACTTCGACGCCAACTGGTATGCCTATCTGGCGGATGAGGAGAAGGCGAAGGATTTCCTCCGGGACCGGGAGAACACCCGGATCTACGGCGTCTTCGACCACAACTCCTATGCCGAATCGGACCGGATGGAGAACCTTTCCCGATCCCTGCCCATGACCCGCCTGGACCGACCCCGGTGGGACCTGGATACGCTCACCGCCCTGGGATGCGCCTCCGTTTCCGCGGATACGGAGATATTCCGGGAGGTGTGGAGCCGGGAAGAGCAGATCAACTACGCCTCCACGCCGGGCTTCCTGATCCGGGCCGTAAAGTGAACTAAGAGGAAGAAGGAATACGTATGAAACGAATCATTGCCCTGCTGCTGGCGGTCCTGCTGGCCCTGTGCCTCTTCGGCTGCAGCAAAACCGAAAAGCCCGCGGAGACCCCCGCCGCCGAGCCGAAGATCCTCCGGCTAGCCGAGAGCTTCGCTTACGCCTCTCTTGACGCCCATAAGGATTGGAACGGCTGGTACACCTCCATCTACGGTCTGACCGAGACCCTGTTCAAGGTCGGAAACGACCTGTCCATCCAGCCTCTGCTGGCCGAGGAAGCGGAGACCGACGCCTCCGGCAGGACCTGGACCATCACCCTGAACCCGAAAGCCGCCTTCTCCGACGGCAAAGCGCTGACGGCCGAGATGGTCGTCCGCAACCTGCAGCGCATCGGCGAGGTCAACGAGCGCTTCACCGACGTCAGGGACTATGAGATCAAAGCCTTGGACGAGCATACGCTGACGATCACCACGCCGGAGGTCTACCCCACTCTGCTCACCGACAAACTGGCCAATGCCGCTTTCGGCATTCTGGATCTGGACTGCGCGGATCTGGACAATGCTCCGGTATGCACCGGCCCCTTCGTCGTCAAGAGCTTTCAGCCAGAGGGCACCGTTGAGGTCTCGAAAAACACGAAGTATTGGAACGGCAATGTGGCGCTTGACGGCGTGATCTTCTATTACATGAACGACGATGAGAGCAAGCTCATGGCCATGCAGAGCGGTGAGATCGACGGTTATTCCAGCGTCACCGCCGCCGCGAAGGAGATCTATTCCGCCGACCCCTCTTCCTATGTTCTCACGGTCATCCCTGCCACCCGTCTGCAATTCTATGTGCTCAACGAAAACACCCTGAGCGCCAACGTCCGCAAGGCCGTCAACTTGACCGTGGACAATCAGGCCATCGCCGAGTTCCTCGGCGGCACCGTCTCTCCGGCCGTGGGACCCTTCGGCGCCTCCGCGCCCTACGGCAAGGTGACCAAGCCCGCCGTCGATACCGCCGCCGCCAAGGCCGCCATCGAAGCAGACGGATATACGCTGAACGATGAAGGTTACTATGAGAAGGACGGCAAGGTCCTGACCGTCAACATCTGCTACTATTACGCCCGCTCGCTGGATTCCATCGCACTGCTGATGCAGGAGCAGCTCAAGGCTGTCGGCATCAAAGCCGAGCTCACCGGCGTGGAGGACGCGGATTCCACCTACCGCGTTACGGGTGAATATGACATCGCCCTCTACTGCATGATCGCGGACCAGGCCGGCGATCCCTACTACTGCATCAACGCCCTCTTCCGTCAGAACAGCGACTGGACCGTTCACGGCGGCTTCAAGAACGACGCGTGCGAGAAGCTGATCGATCAGCTTGCCTCCGAAACCGACAATGCCAAGCGCGCCGAGCTCGCCAACCAGATCGTTCAGATGGCCATTGACGACGATGCCTTCGGCTTTGTCGGTCTCTTCAACAAGACCACCGTCGCGGTCCCCGGCGTCGTGAACATCGGCGAGAACAGTCCCTTCGATTTCTATGGCGTCAACGCTGCGTCGGACAAATGATCCTGCCTCTGAAAGGAAATGGGGACGGTTTTCCGTCCCCATAGCCATATTTCCCCGTATGATCGGTCGTGTTCGGTGGTGAAAGAATGGGTAAATACATTGCAAAACGCATGCTGCATCTCGTCGGCATCCTGATCGCGCTGAGTTTTCTCACCTTTCTGCTGATGTATCTGGCGCCGGGCGACGCCGCCACGAAAAAGCTCAACGCCCAGGGGATCGCCGTGTCGCAGGAGGTGCTGGAACAGACCCGGGAGGCCATGGGCCTGAATCGGCCGTTTCTGGTGCAGTACGGCGACTGGGCGCTGGGCGTGCTGCGCGGCGATCTCGGGAATTCCTTCAAAGACGGGCAGAGCGTCGCCGCCAAGCTCGGCAAATCGCTGGGCTGTACCGTTCAGCTCGCGCTGGGATCCATGGTGATCTCCCTGCTGATCTCCCTGCCCCTCGCCATCCTGACAGCGCTGAAGAAGGATTCCATTCTGGACAACGTCATCCGTTTTTTCAGCTTCGTTGCCAATTCCCTGCCGAATTTTCTCATCTCGGTACTGCTGATGTACTGGCTGTGCGTCAAGGCAAAGCTGCTGCCGGTGGTGGCGGACAACAGTCTGAAGGGTCTGCTGCTTCCCGCGCTGGCCTTGTCCATTCCCATGGTCGGACGCTTTCTCCGCCAGTTCCGGGCGGAGGTGCTGGAGCAGCTGGGGCAGAGCTACGTCAGCGGCGCAGTCTCCCGCGGCGTGAAGCGCCGTTATATCCTCTGGTCCAATGTGCTGCATAACGCTTCCATCACGATTTTCACGGTAGTGGGGCTCCAGATCGGCACGCTCTTCGGGGGCAGCGTGGTCATCGAGACCATCTTCCGCTGGCCGGGTCTGGGCAAAATGGCCATGGATGCCATCACCAACCGGGATTATCCGGTGATCCAGGGCTTCGTGCTTTTCACCTCCGTCATCTATGTGGCGGTCAATCTGCTGACCGATATCGCTTACCACTGGGTCGATCCCAGGGTCCGTCCGGAATAGGGAGAAAACATGACAAAGATAAAAGCTCGCAAGCGAGCCAAAATACGCTTGATCGTTTTTCTGATCCTGGCCGGATTGCTCGTATTGTTCGGGATCTTCGCGCCGCTGCTGACGCCCAATGATCCCGACGCCACCAGCTCCGCAAATATGAACAAGGCGCCCAGCGCCGAGTTCCCTCTGGGCACGGACCGGTACGGCAGATGCATCTGCTCCCGCGTGATGATGGGCGCCCGAACCTCGATCTTTTCAGCCGTGGCTCTTGTGGGGATCACATTCATTTTCGGCACCGCCCTCGGTATTCTGGCCGGATACTGCGGCGGCTTCGCGGACACCATCGTGATGCGTCTGGCTGACGTTCTGCTTGCCTTTCCCCAGATGGTACTGGCCATCGCCGTGGCAGGCATCCTGGGCGGCGGCATGTTCAATGCCATGCTGGCCCTGGGCATCACCGGCTGGACAGGCTATGCCCGTTTGGCTCGGGCGAAAGTGCTCTCCCTCAAAGAGGAAGCCTACGTCGACGCCGCCCGGCTCAGCGGCTGCAGTGCTGCATCGATCATGTCCTGCACATTGCTGCCCAATATGCTCGGCCCGCTGGTCGTCAACGCTTCCACCCAGATCGGTTCAATGATGATCGGCATTGCGGGCCTTTCGTTCCTCGGTATCGGCGTCATGGAACCGCAGGCGGAGTGGGGGAGCATGATCAGCGGCATGCGGGCTTATATCCAACTCGCCCCCTGGGCGGTGCTGGCTCCGGCCTTTGCCACCATCCTCACCGTCATGGTATTCAATTACCTGGGGGACTGCGTGCGCGACGTGCTGGATGTGGAGGCGGAAAAATGAACGATCCGACACCCATTCTCACCGTGGAGAACCTCAGCGCCGGCTACGGCGCGGGCCGCATGGTCGCAGACGCCGCCTTTTCGCTGAACGCCGGCGAGATCCTGTGTCTCGTAGGGGAAAGCGGCTGCGGCAAGAGCACGCTGCTCAAGGCCATCATGGGCACCACGCCCGGCCTGCAGATCCTATCCGGCGAGATCATCCTGGAAGGCCAGCGCCTTTTGGATCTTCCCCAGAAGGAACGGAATCGCATTTGTGTGAACAAATTCGGTCTGGTGTCCCAGAGTCCGGGCGCCTCCTTCAATCCGATCCGCTCTTACCGCAGGCAGTTTACGGAAACGCTCAAAAGTCACGGAAAATACGACAGATCCACCTTCAACGGTCTGGTGGAAGCGGCGTTCCTCAAGCTGGGTCTGAAGGACTGGCAGCGGATCCTGGCTTGCTGCCCCTATGAGATGAGCGGGGGGATGAATCAGCGCATCGCCCTTGCCCTTGCCCTGCTGCTGGAACAAGACATCCTGCTGGCGGATGAGCCCACCAGCGCGCTGGACGCCACGATCCAGCTGCAGGTGGCGCAGGAGCTGAAGCGGCTGCGGGACGTGTCCGGTATGGCGCAGATCATCGTGACGCACAATCTGGCGCTGGCAGAATTCCTGTCTGATCGGATCGGCGTGATGTACGCCGGACGGTTGGTGGAGATGGGCACGCCGAAGCAGGTGCTGAGCGAGCCCCGCCACCCCTATACCCGGGCCCTGATCGCTGCCATTCCCTCATTGAACGGCTGCATGCCCACCGGTCTCCCCGGCGCGCCGCCGCTGAGCGGTCCCTCCGAAACCGGATGTGAATTTGCCCCGCGCTGCCCGGTCTGTGAAACGGGCTGCGGCGAAAAATGCCGTACTCTTTTCGATACAGGCGACGGACATCTGACGGCCTGTGACCGGGAAAACGGAGGTGCGGCATGACCATACTGGAAGGGAAAAACATATGCAAGCGCTATCTCCGAAAGGGCGCAGGCGTGGACGCGCTTTCCAACGTGAGCTTCGCGCTGGAGGAGGGCGAGATACTCGGCATCGTGGGGGAGAGCGGCAGCGGCAAGAGCACCCTGCTGCGGCAAATCAGCGGACTGGAGACGCCGGATTCCGGCGAGCTCTTGCTGGATGGGAACCGCCTCCCCGATCAGCGGACAAAGGAGAATTACCGTACGATCCAGATGATCTTTCAGGACGCTGTGGGATCGTTCCAACCCCGCCGGAGAATCTCCGGCTCGATCCGCGAGACGGTGCGCAATCTGTCCGATCGCTATGAGGAGCCGGACTGGCAGACGCTGTGCGGCATGGTGCAGCTCCCCCTTGAGCTGGCGGAACGCTTTCCCCGGGATCTGAGCGGCGGACAGTGCCAGCGTTTTGCCATCGCCCGCGCCATGGCCGTCCATCCGCGGATCCTTCTTTGCGACGAGATCACCAGCGCGCTGGACGTGTCCTCCCAGGCGCAGATCCTCCGTCTGATCGCTGACCTGCATCGCACAAAAGGCATGTCCGTGATTTTTGTATCCCACGATCTGGCTGTGGTCCGCTCTCTCTGCCAACGCGTCATGGTGATGTATGGCGGCAGGGTCGTCGAAGAGGGTACTGCAGAAGAGGTCATTCACCACCCTCGGGAGGACTATACGAAAGCACTGATCTCATCCGTTCTGGAGGTCCGCACGTGAACGAATCGACCATTAAACAGCGCGTGAAGCACTACTGGACGCAGCGCGCCCACGACTTCGGCATCGTCCGGCAGAACGAGCTGCGGGACGGGATCAGCGGCCGCTGGCTCCGGGAGATGGAAACATACCTGCCGGGGGAACGGATCCTGGATATTCTGGACGTGGGCACCGGCACGGGCTACTTCGCCATCCTGCTTGCCGGGGCAGGCCACCGCGTCACAGGGATCGACCTGACGCCCGCCATGCTGGCTGAGGCGGAAAAGGCTGCCTCGTCTGCGGGCGTTTCCCCCAGCTTTCTGCCCATGGACGCTCAGGCGACGGACTTCCCTGACGAAAGCTATGACGCCATCGTGACCCGGAACCTCACCTGGACCCTTCCGGACCCGGAGGCGACGTACCGGGAATGGGCCAGGCTCCTGCGATCCGGAGGAGTTCTGCTGAACTTTGACGCGGATTATGCCGAAAACATCCGGCAGCGCAACCAACAGGCTTCCCGCACGGATGAAACAGGAGTCTACGGCCACATCGGCATGACCCCGGATCTGAGCCGGCTGAATGCGGAGATCACCCTCTCCATGCCCGCCAGTCTCCACCGCAGGCCGGATTGGGATCTGGACCTCCTGCAGGCGGCAGGCTTCTCCGCCTGCGGTGCGGATCTTTCGGCGGGAAAGCGGATCCTGGGGGAACGGGATCTTCCGGAATCGCCCCTGTTCCTGGTCTGGGCAAGAAAATGAACAGAAAAACCCGCCCGCAGCAAATGCCGCAGGCGGGTCAGAATTCTTTGGGTTTATTCGTCCTCGTCTTCTTCGAAGAGCCGGTCCATGAAGACCTCGTAGACCTTTTCCATTTCCTCCTCGTCGTCGATGGTCTCCAGGAGCTCCTCCCCATCCTCTTCCACCACCCGGAAGAGGATCATTTCATAATAATCGTCCTCGTTCTCTCCCACGGGCAGGAAGGCCCGGTACACCTTGCCCTCCAGCTCGATGTCCTCCTCGCTGACCTTTTCCAGCTCGTAGGAATTGCCCTCTTCATCCGTGATGGTGACGAAATCGTCCCCGAAATTCGCTTTATCGTCCATGACGTTCTCCTTCTTCGGTACTGCAGATGATCATGGGCAAATCATACACGCTTGCGCACAGGAAAGCAAGGGAAAGAAACGCGGCTTTCCGGTTTTTTGAAAGAAACGCTCCGTCCCGGGACGGGAGGCCGCGGCGGATGCCGGTCCGGCTGCCTGTGCTCCGGGACGGAGATCCATCGGGGTCAGTTTTCCTCCCCCGTTTCCCCTTTGTATTTTCTCCTGGTCGCCGCCCCGCCCCGGAGGTGACGCTCCGCCTTGTTGCGGTCCAGCAGCTCCTTCACCCGACGGTAAAGGGCCGGGTCGATCTCCGGCAGACGCCGGGTCAGGTCCTTGTGTACCGTGGTCTTCGAGACGCCGTACCGCGCCGCGGCGGACCGGACGGTCCCTCCGTTTTCGATCATGTAGACCGCGAGCCGAACGGCTCTGTCCTCGATCTCCGTGCGAATAAGCACCACTCCCCGAACTTCCTGATCCCGGAGGGATCATTGGGAGTATATGCGAAAGGACACGGGGAAATGTGGCGGCGCGTTCCGGTCCGGCCCTCCGGACACACCCGGAGGCAAAAAAAGAATGGCGCGCAATCTGCGCGCCATTCCGAAAACCCGGATTCAGTTGAGGGAGGGCAGGTAGTAGTCCGCGGGACGGGACTTGATCTCCTGCACCGCAAAGACAATGCTGCCGATCGTAATGATAAACATAATGATGAACAAGACACCGCTGATGTACTGGAAGCCGGTATTTGCCCACTTCGGCATCAGATTTCCCGCGAACCAGCCCTTGATGCCCACGACGGACATGATCAAGGGGACCAGGTTGGTCATAATGCCTTTCTTGCCCATGGTTGCCAGGATGATGATGCCGCAGACCATGCAGATCACCGGGGCGCCCAGCTGACGCAGGCTGACAAACTTGAAGGGCCGCTCTTCGTTATAGGGAGCGGACTTGGCATAGGCTTCGTCAGCCTTCATGTAGTCTTCAAGCTGCATGAAGTTGTAGTTGAAGAAAATCTCGCCCCACATGCTGTTCTGCTGCTTCAGATCCTTATCATCATAGGGCTCGTACTTGAAATAGGGGAAAAACCAGCTCAGAAAAATAAGGGCAACGCAGATGACGATGGCCAAGTGGGCGATCTTGCAGCGCTGCATGATGCCAGCTCTCTTCGGATCGAATTCCATTTGATCTTCCTCCAGACTTACCAGGTGAAATCAAAGCTACTGCTCTTGTAAATGCAGTTTAGCACAAGACTAACCAAATTACAAGACTGAATTTCGATAATTTGCATAAAAAACGCAGGGGCCATCCGGGCGGGTCAACGTCGGCCCGGGCGGAGTACCCGCCCGGGTGCGGAAAACTCATTCCTCAAAGAATTTCCGGTGCACCGCCCGCATGGCTGCCTCACCCTGGGCGGAATCGATGAGCACGGAAATCTTGATCTCGCTGGTGGAGATCATGTGGATATTCACCTGGGCTGCGGCCAGCGCTTCAAAGAGCATCACGGCGATGCCGGACTTATTGATCATCCCGGCGCCCACCACGCTGAGCTTGCTCACCTGGTCGTTGACGGTCAGCTTCTCGTAGCCGATGGCATCCTGTTCCTTTTCCAGGGCGGCCTTCGCCCGGTTCAGGTCCTCCCGGGCCAGGGTAAAGCTGATATCCTTGGTATTGTCCCGGCCGATGGACTGGAGGATCAGATCCACATTGATCTTTTCCTTGGCCAGGACCCGGAAAATGCGGAAGGCGATGCCCGGCTCATCCTTCAGTCCCACCAGGGCCAGACGGGCGATCTTATCATCCTTGGCAATGCCGCTGATTTTGGTATCCTCCATGGTTTTCACGACCTCCTTCACTTTTGTACCGGGCTTGCGGACATAGCTGGAGA
>JAEEGL014626922.1_pt1 | contig 11495 bp, 9 predicted proteins | sample 9134231 | NCBI WGS metagenome assembly JAEEGL01 (sample SAMN16246548, study PRJNA631951) | gut metagenome | biome: gut microbiome; feature: rumen; material: fiber-attached | host: Bos | place: Iran: Karaj | collected 2018-10
TCCCACTCTTTTTTGTGCTTATTTGATTTATGTATATATTACATACTTGGATTTATTAACCCACTAAAGGAGTAAACGATGAGTAAACTACAAAACATAAAGTATCACCTGAGTGATATGAAAGAAAGACTGCGACGTATGTTCATGAAAGAGGAGGAGAAACCTGTGGTTACTCTTCTTAAAGACGGACGTCTGCAGTTCAGTAAACCTGCAACACAGTTGCTTAATATCTCTGAAGGAGATGCTGTTGCTGTCTATGAGAACGATGATACTGGCAGCCTCGCTATTGCCAAGTGTCATGAAGGATTCATTGACAGAGGATATCCTGTTAAAGGCGGTAAGGATGGAAGAGAACTATTCATCCGCAGCACCAACTACTTTGAACATCGTAGAGATCTGTACGGTGTAGAAGTGGTGTACGAGATATTCCCTCTTCACTACTTCGATCATGGAGAGATGATCTACAGGATGTCTCAGATCCATCCTAAGCCTGCTAAGAAGAAGTGTGCTAAAAAATAAAAGCAAGATGATAGCTAGGAGTGGGCCTTGCAGCCCACTCCTAGCGTACCAGCATTGCCTCTAGTAATCACTCGACTACTAAGGATTAGGCCTCCGTCATGGACGGGAAGTCCATAGCGACACGAGGATCGCCGAGACCAGTGATCGTCAGGACAGCGCCCACGACGTTCGTCGGGATGAGCGCCTCACGAGTCGTGGAGAACATGCGGTTGTGAGCCGCGCTGTTGTCCGCGCCGAGCGTGATAGCACCGACGAGCGTGCCCTGGTCGAAGTCCGTACCGAAGTTGAACATCGACGCCGGGGAGTCCTCGAAGAACGGAATGATGACCATCTTGTCATACATCGACTTGAAGGTCGTCGTAACGACCTCGAGGCGAGCACCGCAATCCAGCTTGATGACGTACTCAACCGCGCCGGAACCGGCCTGGCTGTTCTGGTCAAGGTGAGCATGGATGTGGTGGCAAGCGAGGATCGTGCCGAGCAGGTACGGCGAGGTGATGAGACGATACGACACCGGCGTACCCTGAGCGAGCTGCTTCTCGATGAGCGAGCAGGCGTTCAGGCCAGTGATGATCTTGTTCAAGCGAACCGCGAGGAACTGCTTGATGTCACCCGTCGCATCAGACGAACGGATCGCCAGGAAGCCCGTGCCGAAGTCAATCGTGCCGGTGTAAGCCGTCTGATTGACGAGGTCGCCGGCGGCATACGTCGCAGCGATTTCAGCATTGACCTCTTCGCTGAACCCACGATCCCAACGGAGGTTGTGGACGTAGTTGAGCGTCTCAGAGATGACCTTGAGGATCTTGCCGTCACGGCCGATGCACTCGACCTGAGCGAGGCGGGCAGCGGCGTTCGTCGCACCCTCCTGACCGATCGCGAAGTCCATCACGAAGTTACGGCCGGCAGGAAGCTCATAAGACATGTTGCGGCGGTTGATCTCGACGCGAATCGATGTCTTTCTCTTGTTGTCCTCGTTATAACGAGCATCGATCTTGACGCCCTTGTAGGTAACCGTGAGGCCCTGGAGGAACGTCGTGTCGGCCGCTTCGAGCGTGACACTGCTGTTGAGCGTGCGGATAGCAGCCTTGCCCCAGCAGGAAGCCTTCGCATTGCCGGTCTTGCGATCGACAGACGCGTTGAGGTTGATGCGGAGAGCGAGGTACTTGCCCGACGCAGCCGTGTACGCAGCGAGGATCTCGCTGGCATTCTCGGAACCATAAACCGGAGTCGCGGCATTGAGCGCGAGGGTCGTACGGTCGAGCTGCAGACGACGCTCAGTCGAACGGAAGTCATTCGGGACCTGCGTCAGACGAGCCTTGTCCTTCGGGAGCTCAAGGAGGAACTGCTCGGTCTTAGCTCCACCACCAGTGCCAGTGGATAGCTCAACCAGGAGGCCGTCAACGACGATGCCGTCTTCGATGATATCCGTGTGGTTGAACTTCTCCCAACCAGGCTTCAGGTAGTTCTTCTTCGTCGGATCAGTACCGGCGCATAGAGCCAGCTTGAAGAGGTTGAGCTCTTCCTCTAGACGGTAGATGCCGTCATCAACCAGATACGTACCGCCCTGGCCAGGTGTAACACCCTCGTCGTTGTCGAGCAGCGGCTCAATACGAACCGCACGGTTGTCCACCATGTCAGGATCGCGATAGAGCTCGATGATGCGCGTGGGCTTCTGGTCAGGCTGCGACATATCGAACACTTCCATCATCTCACGGGTGATCTGGACGTTCGACTGGGTCACGGACTGAATCGGCACAACGCGAGGCGTGAGCGCGACGTGGAACTGAAGAAGAGCGACCGTGAGGATCGTCTTGAGGTCAGGTGTCACGCGGTCCATCTGGAGGCCGAACGCTTCCGTAGCCGGCGCAACCGCCTGCCAAAGCGATGGACCATAGAGGGACTCGAGCGACTTGAGCTCGCCACGGATCTCAGTGTCGTTCGTGTTGTAATCTGTGAACGCGATCGAACCATTCTTGCCAACGACCTGGCAGAGGATGGCCGCAACGCGAGCTGTAGCAGCTTCCTGATAGCACTTCGGAATACCGGCATCAGCGATGAGGTCGGCGACGCACTGGGCAGAGATAGCTGTCTCGAGCTGGTCGCTTGCGAGCGATTCCGTAGCTGCGAAGAACTTACCACCACGCGGCAGCGGCTGCTGGACCATCAGGTGGTTATCCATGCCCCACTTCTCAACCTTCTCACCTAGCACCTTAGCGGCGGCAGTGAAGTCAGCAGGAAGGGTAGACTTTTCACCAGCAATGGCTTTGACACACCCGCTGATGAAGTCATCGAACTTCTTACTCATGAATTATCTCCATGTGTTGTTTTGATGTTTTTGAACTTTTCCGGGAGCTCGACGAGCTTACCCAGAATACCCACTATTGTCGCCACGCTGAGGATGTGGACCCAGTTCTTCTGCAGTGTGGTTAAAGCACTAACAGCCTGGGGTGACAATTGCTTGGGAGGGTTTACTAAGATGTCAGAGATGAATTTGTCAAGTTCTTCCCTGGCCATAACCGAATCTACTGTTTCCGATCCTTCAGGCGAAATCTCGAATACTATTCCATCATCGTCCGAAGCGTCGATTTCCTCTGGAGTGTTCGATCCTTGCGTATTGGAGTTATTTGGATCGGACCCTGAATCACCACCCGGATCATCAGGTCCTTGGTTATCGTCGCCGGATGCAGTGTCGTCTTGCTTAGTGGCGGCATTATCATCCTTGTTGTCGTCTCCAGATGAAGAGTCATCCTCACCCTCAGTCTGATCACCGTCTGTCACAGTGTCATCCTCCTCTTCTGCTTCGAGGCCGGGTTCGGCAACATCTAGTTCAGGCAGGTCGGACAAATCAAGGTTTTCTCCTTGATCACCTTCATTTTCTTTCGCAGCTTCATCAGCCCCACGTACCTCAGCAGGTATAGTGGTGTTCTGAGAATCTGAAATTATCAGTTTCATCGCTTCGCAACTCATGCCGAGCGATTCGACAGCTTCCTTATCTTCGGCACAGCAAGCGCAGGTACCATTAGTAGCAGCGAAGCGTATGGCTCTGGTAAGAGCTTCATCTTTGCTATTGATAATCTTACTTCCGAAGAACCTGACGAACAGGTCTCTAGAAGTGGCTACTGTTCCATAACGCTCGTTAAGATACACAAGCAGACTCAAAAGAGTCTGCCCTATGCCTTCGTAGTCAGCTCGTCTTACGGACCAAACGTATCCTCGGCTATTAAAAACGTCGAGGAAATCGACGTCGAATAGTTCATTAAGTACGAGGTAAGTTGCATAAAATAGTTTACTATTACCGTTACAGACCGTTGTTGGGTCACAAGATAGGCGTCTGTCGGCGATGAATTTGAGTATTTTCTCAAACGCATCTACGTTGGTAAGAGTAACTCTGGTAAGGAACTTAAGTATCGGAGCGTTGATCTGATTCGCTGCAGACATGAGCATAGCGAACGACTTAGACTCCATAGTCTCGACAGGATACTCCTTGGTAAAGCCAGTTCCTATCTTAGTTCCATAGATGAATAGAACAGGCCCGTCATACTGACCCAGTCTGTAATAAGGAACTTCAACAGGACCGGCATAATCCTCTGATGCCATCAGACTATTCCTGAACATCAGGTAAGGAGCTGCCATAGAAACATCTAGTGCTACAGGTGCAACCTCGTCTATACCAGACTGAGATTTGTACACGTAGGAGATGATGTCACTTGCAGGAACATCTATCCAGTCGTTACTGTACCAGCAAGTAGTGATGTTCTTAGCAGCCTGATAAAGCTTGCTGGTCACTGCATCACTAAATGCGTCTTTCTCAAACTTAGCGAGATGTTTGAAAATGAAATCTTTCAACCAATCACCATAGGCGCAAACGAATGCATCTGCTTCAGCGCCATAAAGCCACATGAGGTAAGATACGGCAATGGTCTGGTCAAGCGCAAAACGCAACTTATAAGCTGGAGCAAGACGTTCCAGATCCTTCTGGAACGCCTCAGGTGTATTCCAGTTATAAATTGAATTTTTGCCTCTTCCTGAACAGCCGCAACTGCCTCGTATAACTTGAATGTAAGGAGTCATATTGCTCTTTCCTATTTAAGTTAAAACGACGGTATAACTTTACCGTCGGCAGACATATAATAGCCGGTTATCGGCCTTATTTGAAGGGAATTCTAGATGAATGTAAAATCATCTGATGTGTATCTCAACTCCTTGTGTTTGACTGCTTATGCTCCAGGTGAAAAGTCAGCAGAACTTGCACGAGCTGTTGTGAAAATGTTTGATGAGATATCAGCTGAAGAGAGAACTCTGATGCGTCCCATCAACATTTTGTACGTTAATCTTTTGAGAGATGTGTCTAAAGGCGTTTTGAATCTCTCCAACAGGGCAGAAGTTTCAGATACTCTGCTTAAGTATTCACAAGATCCAGCATTTTCGGAATGTAAATTCCAGTTCGACGAGCTTAAGAATCTTCTAACTCCAACAGAACCAGTTTCAGAACAACGTATACGAACATTGTTCAATCGTGTTCGAAACGGTATCACTTGGATGAGAGGGGATAGACGAGTCCGCAAGATGCTTCTCAACTTCAGAAAAGCAAGTTGTGAAGCAGACGAAGAAAAGCAGGATGCTCTTCTTCAGCAGCTCTTAGCAGATGCTGAAACCTTAAGAACTGATCTTACACAAGAAGACCTGAAGGGTGCAGATGAAATACCGATCGAAGAGATCGACATGGCTGATCCTAAGTCTATAACAAAAGCATTAGCAGCTCAGCAGAAGAAAGACACAGGATCTATTATTAAGTTTGGTTGGCAAGGATTCAACCGCATGTGGGGCCCTAAGAAAGGAGCCTCATATGGAGAGCTATTTGCAGTTGCTGCCAGATCTCATAACTACAAATCAGGACTCCTGATGGATATGGCTAGATGGATCTGCACATTGAATAAGCCACCGGACAACGGAGATCTCAAACCAATCGTCTTGTTCATCTCTCTTGAAAATGAGGTTCAAGCCAACTTACTAGATTGGTATCAGAAACTCTACAGGAACACATTCAAGAAGGAGCCAGGAGATCTTTCTAAGGAAGAGATGGTAGAGTATATCATCAAAGAGTTCAACAAGAACGGATTTAGAATGATAGCCAAAAGACGAATGGGCGACGCATTCGGATTCCACGAATACGAAGAACTCGTAGAGGAAACAGAAAAGAAATATAGTGGAAAGGTCGTAGCAACTGTATTGGACTACATTACTCTGTGTAGTAGAAGTGTCGAGGATAAAGATCAAAACTCGGCCGTCCAATTACAGAAACTAGTGGAAAGATTCCACAACCACACCTCTCACCACGGAATATTCTTCTCAACTGGATTGCAGATGGACACCAACGCGTCTCAGCTGGCTGTAAGTGGGAAACTGAATATTGTTAAACAATATGGAGAGTTCCATCTAGCCGACTGCAAAGGCATAAAAAGAGAGTTAGATGTGTTGTTCTTCATGGAGATTGAAAAGAATCACCATGGTGTACCTTACCTGACATTTGCGTGGAATAAACACAGATATGTCAACGACACACCGTCTGAAGATAAATACTGCGCGTATAGATTCACTAATGTCGGGATTCTTGACGACATAGATGGTCCGGACATGTCCATAAAAGACATATACGCCGACGACCCGGAATCAGAAGGCGCAGACACATCGACGTCTGGAATATCTGTATTCTAGTTATAATAGGAGAAACTATGGAAAATAGTCAATCGGAATTCAGGAAGATAACTTTCTCTGCCAAACGGTCGTCCGGAGAAGAAGAGACGATAACTCTCCCGATAAATAAAATACATCCGTGGAGAATAAAGGGAACAATCACTAAGGCTCTTCCGATATACTGGATATTTATAGGGGAATATGGGGAAATGGTCAACCCTTATGAAAACGACAAAATAGTCTTTCTGATATCTAAGTCGGTCTCAGTGACACGAGAGGAATACACTCGTGTTGTAAATGAGATAAATTCTGTAGACATTAACCACGTGGTCGTATAAATGACTAATCTCCTAGTGTGCGGTAATTCCGCACACTAGGAGTCGTGTATGTAATTCATTTTTTGTTCTTTTTAAGTTTATCTATTTATTACCTTACTGGTAACCTAACAACAAGGAGAATAAAAATGAATGCAGTTGTATTCATAGACGTTGAATCCGACTTCTTGCTAGAAGGGGCTTACAACGTAGTCACACTGGGAGGAGTTTGTGGAGTTGATCTTAAGAACAAGTTTATCAAATTCGCCCTCAGTTGCAGAAAACTTGGATGGCAGATATTTGCTACCAAGGAGTCTGGAGATATGATCATTCCCGAGCTGATTAAAGACAGCTTAGGTAATGTCATCATACCTAAAGGACACATAATCACTAAAACAACATTTGGAGACGTTGGTATTGCAGACAAAATTAAATCGTGTTTCTCTCAACTACAGGAAAAGAGGGAACACATATTTGTTTGTGGGATACGAACCTCTTTATGTGTATTAGCCAATACTGTGTTCTTGAATAGTCTTCTTCCAGAAGACAGAATCGCATTGGTGTCAGATCTATGTGCTGACTATACGACGGAGAAAACCGATATAGCTATTAAAGCACTCGAGAATCTCGGTATTCAGTCAACAACATCAGATAGACTAATGGTGGATGTAATTCCTAACACAGTGTCTACTATCACATAACAAGCATACAACAAGGAGAGTGCAATATGCTTACAGGATATTACGTAGCAAGGAGGGACCTTGACTTGCAAGAAGAGTTCGGTCCCACCAAGAAAGCAGGAGTGTCGCTTATACATGGTGGTATAGCGTATATCAATGAGGTGAGGTATAGCTGGCTCGGACGTGGTAACGAAGGAGTAGGGAATTGGAGTGTGAGTCCTTCTGGAGAAGAGGCTATATGCGAAATCTATCCTAATGGATCTTCACATCCGGTCATTGTCAAATCAACATTGAAAGATCTTAGTAGCCATCTTTACTCAACACCTGAAGATGCTGCTAAAGAACTGTAATCAAAGGAGCAAATCAATGAGTAAGGAACTCGAAGACAAGAAGAATGAAGTCGCGAAGATCGATCAACAGATCATGGAGCTTCGCAAGAGGCGTGAACTTGAAGCTAAGGAAGTGAAAGACCTCGAGCTCAAGGAAACCACAGAAGCTGATGTTACCATCACTAAGAATGGTCTCAGACTTCTGATCGAAGGTATCAACTGTCTTGTTGGTAAGGCTACTTCTTACAATGACAATGACAGCGAAGATCTTCGTAACCGTCGTGATGTTGCAGCCATCAAGCTTATGAAAGCAGCGGCTAAGGCTCTCGACCCGTACGCCAAGGAAGCGTATGACGAGAATCACTGTGTCAAGGCTGTGTACACCGTTTCCGAGACAGTCGATGTTGACGACGGTGCTATCCTTGCAACAAGGACGAAGAACCTTCGTCTTGAGCTTGGACAGATCGCCAAGAAAGACACCAAGGAAGATGAAGGTACGACTACAGATGATCAGGCCGGCAAGGAGCCTACCAACGAGGAACTCGTTGACGCATGGCATCAGCTTGACGAAGTAGCATGTACATTCGTCGAGCGTACAGGCAAGACTGTTAACCATACAAGGCTTGCCGGAGGTGTCCTAGACAAGGAGAAACTGCGCAAGAACTTCAATGCTGTCGTTGAGACCATTCTGAAGATCTGGCCGAACTGCCAGCTTTTGACCATCAGTGATAACGCCAATGCTGCTGAAGTTATCACAGCTGTTCTTGCAGGTGTCAAGGTTATCGGCAAACTTGTCGAGAAGTACAAAGAGAAGAAGGCTTCCAAGAAGAAGTCCAAGTGATACAAAAAACTCAAGCGTACAGGTGTGGCATTAGCCACACCTGTACGTGAGTCTTCTTTTTATGCGATAGTGAAGCACACAACTGCGCCTATAGGATCATCAGTGAGAGGACGATGTGCCGTACATGTTAGGTTGGTAACAGATGCAGGATCTCTTACATCTTCCGGAAGTTGTTTATCTATGTAAAACACTCTACCAGGAGACGTCTGATCAACTGTCCTTGTGTACCACCTTGTAGGAATTCCTCTGATGTCTGTCTTAATGCGAAGATCTCTTGAATATGGAACACTCCTCTTCATAGAGCATCTTTCATCACCTGCATTGTAGGTGTAGTTCGGATCGAACAACGCAAACGGTTTAAGTGTAGGAGAAGTCCTCCAACCTTCACGAAGCCCTGCGCCGTAAGAATTGAGATCAGTGTAATTGATAGAACCATTCAGCCCCTCGCGAGGATTATTTCCAAATATCTCCATAAAGGAAGGTAACCAGAATCTATCGTGCGTTGTTCGTATTGGCTTAGGTTCACTAGACGCATTAACCGCATCATTGGTCTGTGATTTGTTATAGCGATAAATGTACTGATCAGTCATTGTGTTTGTTACAGTGAGTGCAACACAATTAATGAATTCTTTCCCTTCTTCAGAAGTGAACCCATTGATGAACAACGGAACTCCTACATAGTTAGCTGAATCAGGATCATCTGGGGCAACATCATGGAACTGTGCTTGATTGGATTCAAACCATCCGTTACGATGTACATTGCTCCAGTATGCTACATTTTCATGACTCACCACAGACATCCGTCTCCATTGTTCATCTTGATCGACAATCTTCCACTTATACTCAGCAGCAATGTCATTGGATGCATATTTGTGATAAGCAAAGTTGCTATCAGTTTCAGGGTCTTTGTACGTGTTAAGCCACGTTTTAATATTCGAGTAGAACCATGCACCGTTTCCTGTCTTATCGAAGGTCTGATCATCTACATCAAGACCGCTAAGGAGTATGGCTCTATTGTTCTTGAAATATCTGATTGACGGATTAAGTTCGCTTATAGTGAACTTGTAATAGATGGCTCCCTCGCTCTGAGGCGGTATCGGTTCACCTATTCCTGGTTTAGGACTTGTACTAGTCGGGAACAACTCTCTTAAGTTTAATTCTCTGTACAAATCATCTGGAGTCAACGCATCAGCAGCATCAGTGTTCTTACGAACATAGTAGGTCTTGTTGTCTTTAAATGTAGCATCTGCGGACGCTGCATATTTCAACTCTCTATTATCGAACGTTAGTCCGCCACAGCCATTAGCATCAGCACCGAGTACCTTGGTTATCATGAACGTAAGTCCGTGAGCCCACGAGTCATTGTACTGGTACGTGTTTTCATTCCACACGCCAACGTAAGCATAATGAAAATCTACGATCTGAGCATATAGCTGACCGTATTTCTCATGATAGGGCAGTGGAAGTGTGTCTCCTATGCGGAAAATTTTCTGGTATAGGCTTACACTTTGACCGGAGCTATCAGTTTTACCGATCTCGTCTTTTATTTCTTTCCACGTCCACGCAGCTCGTATACTAAAAGGAACTTCTTCATTATCTACAACTCTTGTAGTTCCCGTGTACCGTCCACTCTTGGTTACAGAGAAGATTCTGTATCGATATTCTTTATCATACTCAGGGTCTATCGGATGTACGAATCCTGCTGTTTCTTCTCCGTATTGTACATTAGGGTCAAGTTCCCATACACCGTTAACGAGTTTACGCCCAGAACGAATAGAAGAATATCCAACTATCTCTCCGTCATCTGGAGACATTGGATCTTCTCCTAGTTTTCTGACTATTACGTCATGATCCCAAGTAGCAGATTCAAACGGATCGTTTTCATCTACTTTGTCTTCAGGGCTTATCCAGTGAAGAACGATAGCATCTGGTGTCAACCTTTTCCAGAAGCTTGTCGGAGGATCTAATACACCGCGCTCGGTTATAGACACGTCTATCCACGTCTTCGATCCGTCGATTTCTCTTACGATGTAGATTATGCCAGGAGAATACGAGTCCCCATTTATCTCCTGATACTTAAGTAGGAATCTGCAAGTTTCTAATTCTACAGTATCAGGATCAGGCAGTTGTTCACAGGCAAGGATGTAACCAGAGGGGTCTACTGTGCCTAAAATACCTTCAGGCTGTCTAATTTCACCAAATCTTAATGCCATAGGTAGCCTCCTATCCGATGTTAAATGCCACTAGTATACCGTTGCTACTAGATGCCACCAACGGAGATATTCCTGTACCGGAAGCCCAGTCAGCGTAATAGCTTCCATCTCCTGCCATGACTAACTGTATCTCAGCAGGAACTAGATTGTATCCCACACTTCCCGGGTCCATCAAGTAAGGAGATCTAGTAAAGCATGCATCTATAGAAGTGAATGGATTGCTAGACGTAGGATCTAGGAGTTGGAACGATCTAGTTTCCAACCCCTTGGCGAATAACTCGAACTGCGTACCTTCGGCGTATTTGTCTCCGTTGGTAATACCTGTCAGTTCTGTTATAGATGGGATAAAGAAACGCTCTTGTGTCGTCTCCAATCCGGTTCCGTCTGATACAGGAACAGATGTTCTATTAGAAGTACTCACTAGGCATTCTAGAATGTCAGGTATATACTTCTTAAGATACAGGTAAGGTGGGATTGGTGTACCATCTGGTATCAGAGATGGATTCTCAAACTGCTCTTCAGTAAGTATTCCTCCGATAGATGACATAAAGTCTACATCGGCATTAGTTACACCTGAATACATGGTCAGATTCATCCAGTACCGTATATCGGAAGTAGACCACCTATTACTACCATTATCAGGTCTGTGAGCAGTTCCATAATTGACTAGAGAAGCTTTTACCTCTTCATACAGCGGTTCCATAATCGGAGCACCGACATAAAGACTCTTTATATCGTATTCACCGGTTTGCGGGTTGTATTTACGATACGTCTTACGAGCAACTGCTCTAGTATCTCTAGTGTACTTGAACCCGCTAGGTTTTCTAGTGTCGAACGGAAGCATATACCTAGGATAACGTAGAAGCATCGTTACTCTGTATGGAGATCTGGTTGTTATATTAGCA
>JAEEGL014960972.1_pt1 | contig 11495 bp, 17 predicted proteins | sample 9134231 | NCBI WGS metagenome assembly JAEEGL01 (sample SAMN16246548, study PRJNA631951) | gut metagenome | biome: gut microbiome; feature: rumen; material: fiber-attached | host: Bos | place: Iran: Karaj | collected 2018-10
AGGCTCTTTTATATTTTCACGAAAGGACGATCTATGAAGGCAAATATATTTGTCAAAGTGTTTAAGTCGAAAGCTGTTCAAAAGATCACAAAAGCAGTCGTCGACAACGCTCCTAAGATCCTGACAGGAATCAGCATTGCAAGTTCCGTGGCCGCATCCGTATTCGCGGTCAAAGGGACAATCCTTGCTGTTAAGATCATTGAGGATCGAAAAGAGAAAATAGCAAACGGAGAGATCCCGGAACCGGAACATCCGAAATGGGATACGGTCAAGGCCGTCTGGAAATGTTATATTCCGACGGTGACATGCCTTGGCGTATCGATCGGTACGAGTGTCAAGGGGATGGAGATATCCACCGCTCGAACAGCGGTAGCAACGACCGCGTGCAAACTCACGGAACAGGCATTTGAAGAGTATCGTAATGAGACCATTGCCAAACTCGGTGAAGAAAAGGAAAAAGAACTGCGGCAGGATATTGTAAAAAAGCACGCCGAAGAAGGCGCTCAGAATCCTCCTGCTCAGCAGACCGTAGTACTTTCTTCATATGACAAAGTTCTGATACAGGATGAAATAACCGGTCAGATATTCTGGGATACTCCGGAAAGTATCAAGGGTGTCATCAACCAGATAAATTATGGTCTGTCGCATGGTTATAGCGATTTTATATCCGTCATGGAGTATGCAGATGCTATTGGCGTAGAGTCTCATGATGAGGAGCGCGGATGGAATGTGATGGAGGATGGGCTACTCGATATTAAATTCGATTGCGGCATGACTAAGGACGGTCGTCCATGTCTGCGATTGTCCACATTTGCCATGCCGCACGCTGGTTATAATATGTATCGTTAAGGAGAACAACAATGGAAATTCAGGATATTCCGAACAATTCGTTTAGAAGCACTACGCAGTCTAAACGTGTCGAAAAGCAGGACTACTCCGTAATGCCGGAAGGAACAACTTCCGTGACCGCGAGTAAAGAAAAGCGGAAGGGTAAGCTCATGTCCCTTATCCTTCCCGAAGATATTCCCGATATAAGCACTTATATTCAGAAGCAGGGCCTCTCCATTCTTCAGAATATTGTGTGGCCGAAGATTCGGGAAATCATGATCGATTCATTTACGACAGTTCTTGGAGGAAAGTCGTCGGGAAGATCGTCTGGATCGATTCAGACGATCAGCAGAGTGTCATATGATCAGTCGTACAGAAGCTCAAACAACTACTCTAAACCGACACCAAGACAGGTTCCTCCTCGTCCATTTTATGAGGATATCGGATTCGACGATCCGGAAATCGCAGACGATTTTATGGAACTCGTAGAAGACCTATTCTATGACCAGGGTTATATTTCGGTTCTTCAGTTCTATAACATCGCCAAGAGACCGACAACTCCGGAGCAGAGCAATTATGGCTGGAAGTCGATCAATGGAATGAAGAGAGTATATTCTCACGGAATCTATTATATCGACATGCCTTATCCGACTCCTCTCGAGAATTAAGGAGGAAAAACGTGACAGACACAGATCGTGCATATGCAATCGTAGAAAAAATGCGTGAAGCTATCATGAATCGTTATGGACCAACTATCCATAACGAGTTTGTTGCGTTTATGACACCAGGAAGAGTCGCTAGGATATTCATGCGAATGAATAATCTGCGGGCAAATGATATTCCAAAGTTTCTGGAATCGTCTAAGGACGAGCCAATAATCAGAAAACCACAAAAATGCATCAAGGGACAAATAAGCCTATTTGAGGAGTAAACTATGAAAGCGTTTGATATTATCAAATCAACGACCAGGAGCTTTATAGGAAAAGCTTCGATGGGTCTGAGAAAGAATGCACCTACCATCTTCATTGTTGCAGGAGCGGCAGGTGTTGTAACGGGATTCGTTCTTGCTATTAAAGCAGGAAAGAATTCTGACGACAGTACGGCACAGGCGAGAGAGGATCTGGAAAAAGTCCATGCCAAGAAGGAAGAAGCCTATGCCGAACCGGAAAATCCGAATGAAGAAAAGCCTTATACGAAGGCAGATTATGCGAAAGATCTGACTCACGCATATCTTAACCTCTGTCTAGCGTATGCTCGGACATATGGGCCAGCAGCATTGACGACTGCGTTCTCACTTCTGTTGATATTTAAATCTCATAAAATGCTCAAGAAAGAGAACGCTCTTACGTATGCAAGTCTGGTAGCCACTACGAAGGCATATGATGCATATCGGAGGCATGTTATCGAGGAGGAAGGTCTCGAAGCAGACGAGCGGTATCGATTTGGAATTAAAGCGATCGAGCAGGAACGAGAACTTCTGGACAAGAACGGAAATCCAAAACTCGATAAGGAAGGGAATCCTAAAAAGATCAGAGAGAAGGTCAACATGCTCACAGAGCCCGATATTATTGACATCAGGTCTGCATTGTGGGCGGAAGAGACCGCTAAGAACTTTGACTTTAATCCGATCGATGGGCATGCCATGAATGTGCATACAGTTCTGATGGCCCAGGAAGCCGCAAACAACATTCTGGTATACAGATCCAAGGATCCGAGGAATAACGGAATTGGATGGATCTATCTTAATGAAGTCTTGTCGAGACTCGGTCTTCCGGAATGGGATATTGGTCAGGTAGTTGGATGGCTTTATGATCCAAGGCTTGATCCGACATCGCCTAAGTACGATCCGCGGTATAAGGCACCGGATGATTGGGGTGACAACAGAGTCGACTTCGGAATCGAGAATCCCGATGTTCCCGGATATGAAGCACGCCAGGCATTCCGTTATGGGGACGAAGAAGCGATCCTTCTTTATCTGAATTATAGCGGTGTTATTGCTGACAAAGTTGGTCTGAGGACTAAATATTGGTCCGTCAATAAAAGGAGATAAAAATGAGTTTTAAAAGCATGTTTATATTTGTCATCGGCGCTGCGGTAGGCGCCGGTGGCATGTACCTCGGAATGAAAAAGTACTTCGAAAAGAAAGCCGAGAATGAGATCAACCGTGAACTCGATAAAATCCATGGCGTAAAGAAGGAAGAAGCGCCCGAGGAAAAAGAGCCGACAAAAGAAGTCGAAGAACCTAAAGAAGGCCCCAACCTCGAAATTTACAAACAGGTTCTTGAGAAAAAGAGCTATGATACGATCTCGAAGGAAGAGCCTGCCAAAACCATGGGTGATGTGATCGATGATCGAGTTCAGGAAAAGAAGCCCGGTAAGAAACCGAAAGCTCCTAAAAAGATCACACAGGAGGAATTCGATTCGACGGATTTCTCCAAAAGAGATTACCTGACATATTATGCGGACGGAATCCTTGCCGACGGTAACGATATCGTAATGGATCCGACTGAAACTATGGGTGCGGCGAATCTTAGATCATTCAAATCCAATTATGACACGATGTATGTCATGAACTATGTGACCGGTCTTATGTATGAAATTACTTATAGTAATAGTAATTTCAGTGATATTTCCGGAGGTGCGGTTGAGAATTAATCATGAACAGTCAAATTAAAAAAGAATACGATAATTGGCTCGTGTCGATGGCTACGGCATGGTGCTCTAATTATGGCGAGTATTCAGAATTAATGGGATATTTGCACACGATCCCATTCTATGCGACTGTTCGTTTAGATGAAAACCGAGGAGCAGACGGTAAAGATCTAAGATTAAGGTTCGTGGAAACTACCAACGAGTATACATATAACACTGCTTATGTATATTTGATGGACTATGAACCCTCGATGTTAGAAGTCATGGTAGCTCTCGCAATAAGATGCGAGGAAGAAATCATGAGAGACAATGACATTGGGGACAGAAGCTGTGAATGGTTCTATGAAATGCTTCGCAGTTCCGGTCTTGACGTTTGCACTAACGACCGTTTTGATGAGGAACTTGTTTGCACCATAGTAGACAATATTCTGGAAAGAAAGTACGCAAAGGACGGAAAAGGAGGATTATTCACTTTGAGTAATCCTCCTAAAGATTTGCGTAAAGTCGAAATATGGTATCAGTTATTGTGGTATCTGGATGAGGTGATATTTTCGTGAGTGTCGCTCCAAACTTTAATTATGCTCTTATACACAGAGAGCCAACGTTCAGGAGGGCCTGCTGCTTGATATTTCCCAATAAAGAGGAGGCACGACGGACCCTCGATCTTCTGTTTAGCATAATTGAGCACACCGGTTTAACGACAGTGTACGATTTATATTTGTCGATAGGAATCGATGTGACGACAGAAGACGATTTGATCGGTTGGGATAATTTAGCAGGAGCATGTATTAAACCGACATGGAATCACAAAGAATATAATCTTATTCTGCCCAGATTGAATGTGGATCGCAGAGAAGGTAACATTCAAAAACACGCTTAAAAGGAGGACAGAATATGCATGCTTGATTTTATGAAGGTAGCTACAAAAAGCGTCAAAGGTGGAATCACGGAAATATATCCTAAATTCATAGTGAATAATAGCGAAGACCTTATGATCAGAGGTAACGACTTTTATGCAATATGGAACGAGGATACTCATCTGTGGTCTACGGACGAACAGGTCGCTTTATATTTGATCGACCAAGAGCTTGAAAAGCATGTAAGTAAAAGTTCTGCCAAGGATGACTTCGTAAAAATCCTTTATATGTGGGACGCAGAGAATGGAATGATCGACCGGTGGCGCAAATTTGTTACTAAGCAAATGCGTAATTCATTTCATCCCCTGGACGAGAAAATTATATTCTCGAATGTCGAAACCAAAAAGGATGATTATGCAAGTAAAAAGTTACCGTATCCGCTGGATGATAAGCCAACTCCTGCGTACGACGAGATGATCTCCACTTTATATTCCGAAGAGGAACGACGAAAGATAGAGTGGGCGATCGGGGCAATCATCTCCGGAGACAGTAAGAACATTCAGAAATTTATAGTTATGTACGGTGCTCCAAAGACCGGTAAATCAACAATTCTGAACATTATTCAGGATCTGTTCGCCGGGTATTGGAGCGCTTTTGATGCCAAGGCATTAGGTTCTTCCAACAACTCGTTCGCCCTGGAAGCATTCAAATCTAATCCGCTTGTTGCGATCCAGCATGATGGCGATTTGTCGAGAATCGAAGACAATACCAGACTTAATAGTCTTGTATCTCATGAGACGATGATGGTCAATGAGAAATACAAGTCTGCATATGCGACCAGGTTCAACAGTTTCCTTATCATGGGAACCAACAAACCGGTAAAGATCTCTGATGCTAAGTCAGGTATTATTCGAAGACTGATTGATATTTCACCGAGCGGGAATAAGATCCCGAGACAGAGATATAACGAGTTGAATAATGCCATCAAGTTTGAATTAGGAAGCATCGCAGCGCACTGCCTTAAAGTTTATGAGGACGACCCGGGTATGTACGATGATTATGTCCCCACGCTCATGATCGGTGCATCGAACGACTTCTATAACTTTGTGCTCGATTCTTACCAGATATTCAAACAGGAAGAATATATTACGCTGAAACGAGCTTGGGAAATGTATAAGGCATATGTCGAAGAGGCTCGTGTCCCGTATCCGTATTCACAAAAAGCATTTAAGGAAGAACTTAAAAACTATTTCAAGGAATTCGATGAGAATCCTGATGATATAAACTATAAGCAAGTCTATAGAGATTTTATAGCGGATAAATTCGAAGTTAAGAAACCGAAAGAGAAGCCTAAAGTTACAAAAGGTCCCAAACTTCTCGAACTGAATTGTACAGAATCGCTGTTTGACCGTGGATATTTGGATCTACCGGCACAGTATGCAACACCGGATGGCAAACCGTTAATGTCCTGGGACGATAACACGTTAACATTGAGCGAGATCGATACAACGAAAGTTCATTATGTGCGCTTGCCGGAGAACCACATTGTAATCGACTTCGACATGAAAGGTCCGGATGGCAAAAAGTCATTTGAATTGAATGCTGAAGCAGCTGCAAAGTGGCCGCCTACATACGCAGAACTCAGTAAGTCAGGAGCAGGGATCCATCTTCATTATATTTACAATGGAGATGTGTCTCAGCTGAGCAGAGTATATGCAGATGACATAGAGATCAAGGTATTCACCGGCAAAAGTTCATTAAGGAGAAAGTTGACTAAGTGTAATGATATTCCTATCGCGACCATTAGCTCCGGATTGCCGCTAAAGGAGCCTAAAAAGAAAATGGTCAATTTTGATGGAATTAAGAGCGAACGTGCTTTACGTACCAGTATAGTCAGAAATCTTCTTAAGAAAAATGTCGCCGGTACAAAACCGAGCATCGACTTTATATTTAATGATCTCGAATCCGCATATGCGAATGGCGTCGTGTATGACGTCACAGATATGCGCCCTGATATTTTGGCCTTTGCTAGCAACAGTACGAACCATGCGAGCTACTGCGTGAAAAAAGTCAGCCAGATGAGATTCAAATCGGAAGTAGAGTCTAAAATCGTTGAGAATACGTCTGGGGACGCCCTCGTGTTCTTTGACGTGGAGGTATTCCCGAATCTGTTTATTGTCGTCTACAAGTACGAAAACGGAGATCCCGTCAAGCTGATAAATCCGTCGCCGCAGGAAATCGAACCGCTTCTCAAATTGAAGCTGGTCGGATTCAACTGCAGGAGATACGACAATCATATTCTGTACGCCAGGTTCATTGGATATTCCAACGAACAGTTGTACGAATTGTCGCAGCGTATCATTAACGGAAGCAGTAATGCATTCTTCAGAGAAGCATATAATCTGTCCTATACAGATGTATATGATTTCTCATCTGTAAAGCAAAGTCTGAAAAAGTTTGAGATCGAATTAGGACTTCATCATCAAGAGTGTGGTCTTCGTTGGGACGAGCCCGTGCCAAAAGAAAAATGGGAAATGGTTGCGGACTACTGTGTTAACGACGTCATTGCGACAGAAGAAACCTTCAAATCTCGCAAAAACGACTGGGTCGCAAGGCAGATCCTCGTTGATATTTGCAAGGTGACCGGGTTGGATGCAACAGTTAATGACACGACGAACACACTCACAACCAAAATCATCTTCGGCAATGAAAAGAACCCGAAGTTGATATATACAGACCTGGCAACAGGTGTACAAACTTAATATGAATTTTAAAAAAGGAGAATTCAAAAAAATGATTAGTATTGACAAAAACGTTTTCTTCAAACTCGGAGCAATTGGCATTTGTGCCTTCGGCATTTACAAGCTCACAAAGTACTTGGTCGAAACTCAGCAGAGGATTGCAGAGGAAGAAGCCGAAGAGAGACGGCTGAAAGCGGAGCAGGAAGCCGAGGAAAAGCGGCAGAAGGAAGAAGAGAGAAAAGCTCAGGCTGAGAGAGTCAGGATCTACAAGAATGAGATTCTGTCCGTTGTCAACTACGCTGATATTACTAAAAAGACTCTCGATAACGATAAGATCGCTCCCGACGATCGTACATATCTTTATGATGTGTACAAGAAAAAGTACGATGCGATCCTTTTGGCTTCCAGTATCGAAGGAGTAGACAAAGCAAAAGCCAGTTTCGACGAGTTCACAAAGGTCTGGCTTACTGATCACGGAGATAAGACGGCAGAGATCGTTTCCAGCTTCGTTCAGATGGACAAGCAGAAAAAGTTGGATGAGGAAAAGGCCAAGGAAAAGGCAGCCGAGGAGGAAAAAGAACGCAAAAAGCGTGAAGCAGAGTCCGCAGAAGAAAAAAAGAGGCGAGAAGCGGAAGCGGCGGAAGCCAGGAAAAACCGTGAAGCTGAAATCGAGAAGTACAAACTCATCACAAATGTGATCACTAAGGGTATCAACACTCTTTCGTCTCGTGCAGAATCATGGGGTTGAGCTTCTTTAGGATCTTCTTCACATGTATAGGTGCGGCGACATTGCTTTATATTCTCATGTATGTGATCGTTCCACTTGCGTGTCTACTTATATTTGTGGTAACGCATTATGAAGCAATCACCGTCGAAAATGGATGCTATGGGGTCAAGCTTGATAAGTCTGACCCCACGTATCATTACTACTCAATAGATGCCAAGAAGATGAAACTATATGATATTTATTGGGAAATGTACGATGTCCATAAACTCGCCTATAAGAAAATAGTAGATCAAATAAAAAACGGTGGGTCAAATGATGGATCAAGTAATTAATTCGTTTCCAGGCTACAAGTATGTTACCGCACTGGAGTCCGAAGATCGGAAAGCGCACAATATGTATCGCGGAGTAGACGTCGGATTTGGCGGTTATGTGTATGCGAATCCCGGAATGTATAACCATGTTGTATGTTATGACGTATCTGGTATGCATCCGGCAAGTGCTATAGCTTTGAACGCATTCGGTGATTACACACCACGATACAAGGAAATTGTTGATATTCGGCAGGCAATCAAACACAAAGAGTTTGACAAAGCCGGAGAAATGTTGGGCGGCGCTCTTAAAAAGTATTTGACCGATACATCTACTGCAAAAGATGTGTCAAATGCTCTTAAGATCGCCGTCAATTCTGTTTATGGCTTGACCTCAGCATCATTCGACAATCCATTTAGAGACAAGCGAAATGTGAACAATATTGTCGCACTGAGAGGCGCTTTGTTCATGAAAACTCTTCAGGATGAAATTGAAGGCCGGGGATTTACAGTTGTCCATATCAAAACTGATAGCATCAAAGTGGCGAATCCAACGAAGGAAATCGAAGATTATATTTTAGACTTCGGAAAAAAGTATGGGTATATGTTCGAAGTAGAGCATAAATTTGATCGAATTTGTTTGGTCAACGATGCTGTTTATATTGCAAAACTGTCTGAGGACGATCCGAAATCTCCGGGAGAGTGGACAGCGACCGGCACTCAGTTTCAAGTTCCTTATGTATTTAAGACTCTCTTCAGTAAAGAGCCGATAGAATTTAAAGATATGTGCGAAACCAAGTCTGTAAAGTCCGCAATGTATCTTGATATGTGCGAAGGTCTTCCGGAAGGAGAACACAATTATCGGTTCATTGGAAAAGTAGGGCTGTTTTGTCCTATGAAACCGGGTTCAGGCGGTGGATATTTGATGAGAGAGAACGAATCTACCGGAAAAATGGGAGCGGTTGTAGGAACTAAGGGATATTTGTGGATGGAGTCTGAAGACGTCAAGCTTTTACATAAAGAAGACCAGATAGATTTGTCTTATTATAAAGCGCTTGTCGATGCGGCAGTAGACACGGTGAGCCAGTACGGTGATTTTGAGGCGTTTACTGCTTGAAAAACACTCCATAATATGAGGGCAAAACTATTAAAAAGGAGATTTGAAATGGATCGTATAAAAGTTGATGTAAAAGTTCCTGAAAAGATCATGGAAGAAGTAAGGGAATCCCGCAGAAGGATGACCGAACTCAAGAAAAAGCACAATGAGCAGATCACGAATGCTATAAAGGCTTTGCATGAGGACGGAAAAACTAATGCGGAGATCGCGAAAATCCTAAGCGTTTCAGAAAGAACCGTTTATACCCGTTTGAAGTAACTTTAATATAGCCCTCACTCAAAGGAGTCTTGATATTTTCAAGGCTCCTTTTGTTTTGCCATTAAAACACGTCCTATGATGAAGGAGGTGGATGGAAAAATGAAACATTTCGAAGTAGTACACGAAAGGGGACATTATTCAGTCTATTGTAACGGCGAGGTTTACTGCACCGCGAGTACCAGAGCAGAAGCAGAAAGGGAAAAACGGGAAGCAGAAAAAGAAGACGCCGAAACAGAGGACTAAATACATGTCCTCTGGACTTTTTAAAAAAGAGGTTAAAAATGGGCAGAATTTGGAAAGAAACAATTTCTCCGGCATATCTCAATAAGGCAATGGGCGTATACGCAGAAAGTACGTGGATGAAGCAGATGGATCGATGCTGGGATAGCGACGACGGCATGTACCAAGTATGCAGCAGACTTCTGAGAACTAAACAGGGGAATGTTGAACATGCTACTATTAAACGATTAGGAACATTCTCGGCCGATGGATCTGCTGATATTCCATGGAATGAAAAAATGAAAATTAAAGATGAGCTTTTCGGGGAGAACAGATTGGCTATCGAGATATTCCCAAAGAGAAAAAATCTTGTGGATGTCATGGATATTTACCATTTGTGGGTATTTCCGAAGGATTTTGATCTTCCATTTGGCATTCACCCCATTAGGGATGAGCAGGCAACTCCTGTGCATCGAGGAACTCCAAATGATATTTCCAAGCTGATCAAAAACACTCAGGAAATGATAGAGCTCAGAAAGGGTGTATCAAATGATCAGAGAGAGGAGGTCACATGTCCGGAACAGCTATAGCAGAACTTAATTTCTTACCGGTTTGTTCTGAATGTAAACGTATTCTGTATGGTTACACAGTTGACGTTATATATGATCCGGAACAAATTGGATCTAAGAAATATGATTGGAGACCGATTATCGCGCCAAGACCGCAGATTTATCCACAGCATTGTCCGTTCTGTGGAGCGGAATTTGCATCCATAACAATGCCGCGTAAATTACCATTTAGACAAGGAGAGCGCAAAAATGATTGAAACAATTATGTTTGTTGTCGTTATTCTCGCAACAATTGCCACAATGATCAGCATTCTCGCAACAGATTTTAAAATTACCAGAAAAATTAGAAATGTTGATGAAGAGGCCAAAGCGACCAGAGAATTTGTAACCGGTCAGTCTGAGCATATTGATCGGATGATCGAACTTTACAACCATTTGAATGACACTCAGCAGGAGTATGACAAGGGCGTCCTGGATCAGCTTGAATTAATGGACCTCACGTTTCAAAGTATGAACGACACATACCGTAAAATTGGAGACGCGATCATGAGCATCACCCAGCAGAATTTTCTTCTTAAGAACGAACTTGAAGAGACCAACAAGAGATTGGAAGCTGTCGAATCCAGATATTCTGATATTTACGAGCAATACAAAAAACTCGAGCAGATGATCTCAGAAAAAGGAGAAATAAATGCTTAATACTATTTGTTTTGCGATCATAGCTCTGGCAAGCGTGGTCATGCTTGTATTTGCTGTCTTCAGCACTCGTAAAACGAATCAATATCGTCGTGATATTATTGAATGGGGCAAACTATCCAGGGGAGAGAACTCAGAAGTACGGTGCTTAAATTGTGCCTATTGGGTTCCAACTTCTGGCGGCAAAGGATTATGCAGAAACATGAATGTTGATATTTCCGGAACCAATTATTGCAACGTCTGGGTACGGAAAAAAGGGTCTAATAAAAGCAAATAATCCGCCAAAATTTCCTTTCTTATTATGAGAAAGGAGTGAACAAAAATGAAAATTGGGAAATTCATGAAGAAAGTTCACGAAACCGCAAAAGAGAAGGCTTATGAGAAGCTTTTGAATAATCGGAAGGAAGTCGAAGAAAAGATTCGTTCTGGGCAGATTGAGGAATCTGAAGGAATCAACCTCATCATCCAGAGCAACATCGAGTTCATGAAACAATACTGCTGATATTCGAAAAGGCTTACATAG
>JAEEGL015273583.1_pt1 | contig 11495 bp, 7 predicted proteins | sample 9134231 | NCBI WGS metagenome assembly JAEEGL01 (sample SAMN16246548, study PRJNA631951) | gut metagenome | biome: gut microbiome; feature: rumen; material: fiber-attached | host: Bos | place: Iran: Karaj | collected 2018-10
GATAGCCTCCAACAAGCAAAATGGCATAAGTGGATCCACTATGCATTGCTTGCCAATTAGCGAACAGCTAAAGGGCAAGCTGTCCAATAAAAATCCATTCTTTTTTAAAAAGGTTTGGACTTATTCCCATAGTAATGGGATAATCTTATTGTATGAAAACAGAACGGAGGTGGATGCCATGTCCCGAGGAACGAATCAAAAGTTCAAATTTACGTACCTTATGCAGGTCATGCTGGAGAAAACAGATGACGAGCATTCCCTTACTCTTAACCAGATTCTTGAGGAACTGGATAAGTACGGTGTGACTGCTGAACGCAAAAGCATCTACACCGATTTTCAGGATATGGAGAAGTTTGGTATCGAAGTCATCAAAGAACAGATTGGAAGAGAGACCTACTACCATGTGGGTGTCAGAGAGTTCGAACTGGCAGAGGTGAAGCTCCTGATCGATGCGATCCAGTGTGCGAAGTTCATTACAGAGCGGAAGTCTCGTGAGCTCATCAAGAAGATCAAAAGCTTCGTCAGTGAGTACCAGGCCAATCAGATCCAACGACAGGTTTTTGTTCACGGCAGGATCAAGACCATGAACGAAAGCATCTACTACAGTGTGGATGAAATCCACAATGCCATTGAGCATAACAAGAAGATCAAGTTCCGGTATTTCAGTTGGCAGCCGGACAAGTCCCAGTACATTCTCAACAAAGGAGAATGGTTCGTGGTAAGCCCCTGGGCTCTTACCTGGGATGATGAGTATTACTACATGGTGGGCTATGACGATTACAGCAAAACCATCAAGCACTACCGTGTCGATAAGATGTTAAAGCCTCATGCGACCAATGAGAAAAGAGAGGGCGCAGAGGAGGCCAAGGATCTGGACATGGCTGCATATTCCAAAGCGACCTTCGGAATGTATGGCGGCGAAAAGAAGAGAGTGAAGATCCATCTTCACAACAAAATGGCCGGAGTCTTCATCGATCGCTTCGGCAAGGATATCACCTTCCGACCCATCGACGAAAAACACAGCGAGATGAATGTAGATGTTTTCATCAGCCCGCAGTTCTTCGGCTGGATCTTCGGCCTGGGGAAGGATGTTCAGATTGTCGGCCCGGAGGAAGTGGCTGAGGAAATGAAGGAACGGGCAAGAGATGTTCTGGAGGCAATGAAGTAAACAAGGAAATTGCGAGTGGCAACTGTTGCAGAAAATGCAATGGTTGCCTCTTTTTTTATTTCGAAAAAACGTTCTTTTAGCAGGTGTTTTTAATGGACACCTTAAGCAGTAGAGTATAGTCAGCAAATAAGAATTTACACGAGGAGGTAGAGAGTATGGTTATTCTTTGCATTTTGATTTTCCCGTTCGCGGTATTGGCTGAACTGATGAAGATGAACAACGGCGGAGGGAGAAGATGATGAGAAGGATCATTTACTGGCTCCAGCGAAAGAAACGGATAAAGGAGAAACGCTGCGGACAGTGTTGCTTGACTTGTGAGTTTTATAGAGAGTGTAGTGGTGTATGAGTACAGAAATTGTAAAACACAACTTTCGATTTTAAAATCATCATTTTCTATCACTAAAGTCAAACTTTCGATTTCTAAAGATTATTCGTGACATTTGCAGGCGGTTGTGGTATTCTTGTATTTGGATTATTGTAACCGGTCTTTGGACCTGAAGTGCGACTGAAAGGCAGATAGAATGGCAATTTCTTACAATGGTTTATGGAAAATCCTTATTGACAAGAATATGTACAGAAAGGATCTTGCGGCTGAGTTAAATATAAGCTCTGCCACGATGGCAAAGATGGGCAAAGGTGAGAGTGTGTCTATCGATACGCTTGAGAAAATCTGTGCATTCCTCGGATGCAATATTGGAGACATTATGAGCTTTGAAACGGATATTGAGGAAGGAACTAAAAACTAATGGTTTTGAATAAACATGGCAGCTTTTATATGCGAAGTGGCTGGGGAACAAAAATCCAGCAGGCAGTTAATAGTGATGAAGGTATTTTTGCGCCTATCAATGAGCAAGAGGCCATAGATGAAATTGGGCTAGGCCGAGTAATGATAAAGGCTTTGAGATACTGGTCTGATGTGATGGGACTAACTTCTGAAAGGAAAGAACAGAATCTCATCATAAAGGAAAAAACCCCGTTGTTTTTCCTGATCGAGAACTACGATCCGTATTTTCAAAAGTTGGGAACGCTTGCGCTTATGCATAGAAATATAGCGATAAATATTGATGATGCTACTGCTTGGTACTGGCTTTTTAATGAATGGAATAATGATGTAATTACCAATGAAGATTTTACGGAAGGTTTGCATACGTTTGTTGTTGTAAACGGAATGAATGTAAAAAAAGATGCCGTAAATAAAGAATTCAACTGTGTAAAAAACACATACGTTGGAGAAAAGACGACTGATAAGAAGAACATTTTGGACGAAGATACGTATCCTTTTTTAGCTCCATTAAAAGTTCTTAGATACGATGGTAAGCAGTTGATAAAGAATCATTTGTCATCAAAAGAGTTGCCTGTTGAGGTTCTAGTATATGCAATAGCCTCGGATAATAAAGAAGCGAGTGGTTCTGGCGGGCAGATAGGAATAGATACGTTAATGGAAGGCAAGTGCCAAATCGGTCGATATTTTAATATTAGATATACAGATTTAATAGATATGCTTATAGAAGCCGAGAACAAAGGATATTTACATCTTAATAATAACTTTGGTAATAGGCTGATTGAGTTTGTTGATATGGATTACGAAAAATTGCTAATAAAATTTTTTGTAGGATAGGACACAGAATAGATGAAGTATTCAAAGTTAATATCAAAGAGAAAACAATATAAATATTCAGCAAATATATGTTTTGACCTAGAAAATGAGAATAGGCTTTCTGGGTTTATTCCAAACGTAACTACGACAGAAATTTTAAAGGAGTATTTGTATGGAATAATCCAGGACAAGGCTGGTGTCCATTCGAGAATTCTTTACGGATCATATGGTACTGGTAAATCTCATTTGTTGACTGTATTATGTGCGCTTCTTGGGCATATTAATACTGACGGTGAAGCTTTTGCTGTTTTCGAGGATTCGATTAGAAATTATGATGTAGAATTTGCGGATTTTATAAAAGAATATGTAGGTGAGAAGAAGCCATTTCTCGTCGTACCGGTATATTCGGATTTCTCGGATTTTGATAAATGTATTTCTTATTCGTTGAAGAAGGAACTTGAAAGAAAAGGGTATGAAATCTCATTCAAAAACACCTTCTTTGAAGCTTTAGCATTAATTGAAAATTGGGAGCAAGGTGAAGATTCTGCCCGTAGATTGCATGAGGTTTGTGAAAGCCTTGATATAGATATTCTAACGTTTAAGAATTCACTCAAGACATTTGAACCTAATAGTGAAAAAAGGTTCAATGAAGTCTTTAAAGAAATGACTTATGGAGCTTCTTTTGTTAGCGAGACAGGTAGCTTAATTGACAATCTAAATCAGGCTAATGAAGTGGTTGCAAAAGACTATAGAGGAATAGTATTTGTCTTTGATGAATTTGGTAGATACATCGAGGACAACGGCGAAACTATTAAGGTAAAGACAGTACAAGATTTCGCTGAGTATTGTGATCATTCGAACTTTGATAATCACTTTATATTGGTATCACATAAGCAATTATCATTGTATACGGATAAGATGAAAAAAGAACTCAGCGATGAGTGGAAAAAAATAGAAGGACGCTTTAAAGCTACTTCAATCAATATTAAATATGACCAGTGCTTATCGTTAATTCCACATATTATCCCTAAGACTTCCAAATGGGGCGCCTTTAAATCGAAATATGAAGAAAGGTTAAACCAGTTGTATGAGCAGGCATGGGATTTTAAAGGATTCCTTTTGCCTCCTGAAGGAGGTAATCCTTTTGAAGGAGGATTTCCACTTCATCCCATAACGCTTTATGCGTTGGATCGCTTATCGAAAAAAGTAGCTCAAAATGAGAGAACATTTTTCACATATCTAGCAAGTGATGAGGAGAACTCCTTATTCGCACAGTTAGAGAGGCTCGAAGACGATCAATTTCATTTTGTAGGATTAGATTCCATTTACGACTATTTTGAAGAAAACATTATGTCATTTAGAGCAAATGACATCTATTTGACGTACAAGAAATTGCAGTATGCGTTGAATAAATTAGGTGAGACAGAAGGAGATCTTACCGAGGTACGAATTCTTAAGGTTATTGCAGTAATCAATATTATTTCTGATTCTGCTATATTGGCGCCTAATCGTATAACCTTATGCAGTGTTATAGATGCTGATGAAAAGCAAATTAATAAGTCAATAGATAGCCTTGAAAAGAAGAAGATTATCAAATTCATGAGGCAATACGGCTATTATGATTTCTTAGATAGTAGTATTTACGATCTGGATTCGATGATTGAGGAGAAAGTAGGAGCAATAAGTGATGAAGCTGTTGCGAATATCCTCAATGATGAATTCTCTGATTTTGTAATATATCCTCATAGATATAATTCAGTTTTTCACATGAATAGGATAATGATACCGGTGTTTACATTCAAAGGAGATCTGATGAAGAAATCCTTTGTGAGATCGATGCCGGATTATTACGACGGAATAGTCGCCTTTGTGTTGGATAGTGATTATAGCAAGGAAGAGTATACAGGAAAAGACATTCCAGAAAGGACTCTATTATTGATTAATAGAGATCCTAAGCAGATTGTATTTGAAGTAAAAAGGTATATAGCAACCAAACTGCTCTATTCCAAGAAAGAGGAACTAAAGAAAGATGACCCTACTGTAGAAAAGGAGCTTCAACTCTATCTGGAAGAAGAGCGTGCTATTATAGGCGAATATATAACGAGCTGGAGGACTTTCAAGAGCAAGAGCGTTCTTTCTATTGTGGAGGATCAAGAAGTTAAATTCCACTCGGAGGCTGAGTTAACTGAAGCTGCATCCAAGATAATGTTCAAGGTATTCAGCGAAACAATAATCGTTAATAACGACCTGATTAACAAAAATAAGGTATCGGGAGCAATTCGCCTTTCTCGGACAAAACTACTTGAGAATATGCTGAATGGTGAAGATGTAATGACCGGTTGCACACCATTATCACCAGAGCATAACATTGTGAGAGCATTGCTTGTTAAAAATGGTTTCTATGATGATGGCATACCCGTAACAATTAATTACTTTGAAAATGGAAAACAGTCTGGTGAAGCTGTTCGTTCGGTAATAAAGAAATATCTTAGAGACGCAAAAAAAGCTCCTGCTTGTTTGGAGAATTTATATAGCAAATTAAAAAAAGCACCTTACGGATTGCGTGATGGATATATGCCATTACTCTTGGCATTTGAACTTCAGAACCAGAAAAACATTTCCTTGTCCTTCCATGGAGCAGATCGAGAGTTCAGCTCTGATGAGTTTTTGAAGGCTTTTGACAATCCGGAAGATTATTCTATATTCATTTGCCAATGGGATGAGGCGCAGGAGCAATATATATCTGGTCTCGAAACATTGTTTGGAAAATATTTGCCCAAAAAGTCAAAGAATAGGCTTAAGGAATTGCTTGATGCGATGAATACACATTTTGCAAATGTGTCAAAAAGCGCACTGACTACAGACAGATATGTCTCTGATAAAACAAAACAATACAGGGATATAATGAGCGTTTCTTATAAAGACTATAACGCATTTTTCTTTGACGTACTAACAAAAATCGATAATGATTTTAACAATTTGCTTGTTCAGCTCGATGCCATTAAGAAAGAACTGGAAAATGTTGTTAACCTTCAAATGTCTGATGCTAATAAACTAATCAGAAATATGTTTGGGATCAAAGCTGATGAGGGCTTAGGAAAGTGGTTTTCTGGGAAATATGAAAGGGATTGGTCTTCAAAGGCACATAAAGTATTTGATTATCATACAAATGCTTTCCTTGAGTATGTAAAGAACATTGATTTGAACAAGAAGGATGAAGAAATAATACAGGATCTTGCCAATGTTATTACCAGTTTTGGTGTAGATTACTGGAATGACTCCAAGATTGAAGATTTTGAAGATACATTAAAGAAAGCCATTTCACAGATTGATGGATATGTAGTAAGCGATGAATTGGCAGACGATGAGATCAAAATTGTAATTCAATCGGGTGGAGAGGAATTAAGGACAACTCAGTTTGATAAGCAAGAATTAAGCGGTAACGGACAGATTATGTTTAACAAAATGAAGGCTACTATCAACAACTTTGGACAGTCCATATCGCAAGAAGAGAAAATGCAGATAATTGCACGCTTATTGGAAGAGATAATGTAAGGATGGTTTATATATGATTTACTGGTGCCATAAGTGTGGAGAACCAATATTTGATAAAACTCTTCACTCGTTTAAATGTGACGGAGAAATTGAAGAAATATCGAGTAGTTCGGCGTGTAACCCTGTTTTTTTGCAGGAGAGAAAACTGCTTAGTCATATTTCTGGCGAAGATTTGGTCAATGCGAAGATTTGGGACTTGGGGTCCGGGCATTTCATAGTAAATGGCGAAAAGAAAGATATCAGATACAAACCCTGGTATGAGACAAAACAACATCTTATAGTTGCTGAACAGTTGAGAAATAACATAGATATAGAGGATGATTATAGTCCCTACTATGGTGCGGTTGAAGCTAATCTTGACTATATCAAGAAATTGATACTTGAAGCAGAGACATACATCAGAACAGTATATGATAAATTTTCGCCAAAAGGGTTTTACCCGACGGTATCCTTTTCTGGCGGAAAGGATTCGACAGTCGTCAGCAAAATTGTTAGAGATGCTTTGCAAACTGCAAGCATACCACATTTTTTCGGAGATACCACGCTCGAATTTGCTGAGACATATAACTATACAGAAACATTTAGAGAAGAAAATCCGTTTGTGCCCTTATTGCCAAGCGAAACCGACAATGACTTTTTTTATTTCTGCAACCATATTATGTGCCCACCAAGTCAGCATGACAGATGGTGTTGCAATATTTTTAAAACAAGTAACTTAAATAAGGAACTTGAGTATTTACCAGCTAATGGGAAAAGCCTTTCGTTTCTTGGAATACGACATTCGGAATCGGTTGCTCGTTCGACATATGAAAGAACACAAGAGGTATCCAAGATTTCTACTCAAATTAATGCGATGCCGATTATTGAATGGAAGGACTATGATGTATGGCTTTACATAATTTTCAAAAATATAAAATTCAATAATTGTTATCAGTATGGATATAAAAGGGTTGGATGCTGGTGCTGCCCCAATAATTCGGATTTGTCAATGATGCTTACAGAGATATATCATCCAGACTATATAGCAAAATGGAAAAAAATCATAATGGATTTTGCTGTTAGGGATGGAAGAAGCGATCCTGAAGCATACTACGATGAAGGAAAATGGAAAGTTCGCCGCGGAATAAAAGACTCTAAACAGATGAATGTGACCATACACGATACAGCATGTAATCTTTCTGACAAGGCGAGAAACATTATCGTAGAAAAGAAAATTGAAAAAGGAATTATTGAGTTGTTTAAGCCACTGGGAAAGCTGGATATTGTCGAAAAGAAGGACGCTACATATATATCCATATTCGATCGAGATAAATCGAATGAATTTAGAAAATGCTGTGAACTGATCATTTCAATGGGAACTAATGTAATTAAAGTCCTTCCTGAGGATCGAATTGATGTGAACATGCTCATTAATCGAATTAAATGTCAGGTTAGAAAATATCAGATGTGTGTGCGGTGTCATTCATGTGATTCTGTATGCCCTTACGGAGCGATTGATACGACTCAAGGATATTATCATATTGATGAGAGAAAGTGTGCTCACTGTAAAGAGTGTATAGCACATTATTACAATGGATGTATTATTTCTGAAAGAAATTCTGGAAAGAAGGAATCTTAATGATATACATGGATAGCGCAGCTACAACTAAATACAAACCAGAGATAGTTTATGATGCGTTTAACTATTATGTCAGAGAAATAGGTGTTAGCCCTGGAAGAGGAAGCTACAGGCAAGGAATTGAAGCCTCTAGAATGCTTTTTCAGACAAGAAAAACAGTGGGTGATTACTTTGGCCTCAAGGAAAGTACAAATGTTGTATTTACAAAGAATTCCACAGAAGCTATAAATCTGTTTTTTAATGGCTTTTTGAAACAAGGTGATCATGTAATCATTTCGTGCTATGAGCATAATGCTGTTTTAAGGCCGCTCCATACATTAAAAGAACAAGGAATCATTGACTACAGTATTATTGATAGAGACGATTTACTAAATAGCCCGGACGATATTTTGGATAAGTATCAGAATAAAAAAACTCGATTACTGGCATGCACACTCGCAAGTAATCTTACAGGCAGAATTATCTTTTCTCCTGAACTTATGCTTGCCGCAAAGCAGCATGGCTTAACTACATTTCTGGATTCGTCACAGGGGGCTGGCAAGATAAAGGTAAATATGCAGAATGATGCGATTGATTATCTGGCATTTACAGGACATAAGGACTTAATGGCGTTGCCGGGAGTTGGAGGCTTGTGCTGTATAAGCAAAGAAGGACTTATTCCTCTTATTCAGGGCGGAACGGGTGTATTGGGTGATTCATACACCAATCCTGATGTCTTTCCGGAAGGATTAGAGGCGGGTACATTGAATATGCCAGCAATATGGTCACTAAAGGCCAGTATAGAGTATCTGGAAGACCATCAAAGCGAGAATTGCCAAAAAGAGAAGGAACTCTTAAAGATGTTAATCGAAGGTTTGAAACAAAACCCAAAGATAAAAATATACGATGAGGAGTATGACCGGGTTGGAACTGTAGGAATCAACATCGAGGGCATCCCTTCTGATAAACTTGTTCGGCTTTTAGATGAAAATGACATTGCTGTTAGGGGTGGCATTCATTGTGCAATTTTGGCACATAAATCTCTTGGAACAGAAAAAACAGGCATTGTAAGATTAAGCCTTTCGCCGTTTAACTCAAAGGAAGATGTTGAAAAAGTGATAGAGGTATTGCAACAGATAGGTGGCTGATAATGTATATAGCTTTTTATAGTACCAGCGACGTTTTTGCTGGAGAAGAAAAATTAAAGGGCCAGTCAATTGATTGTAAAATAGTGCCCACGCCAGTAACAGATAAAGCGTACTGTGGTGTTTGTATTTTTTGTACTGATAAAGAAGCAATAGCGGCTTTGGAAGGTATGGAATACAGAATAGTTGAGGGAGAAGATTAATGTCTTTTAGAGATATAAGCCTGTTAAAACATTACAAGACATATAAAAACGATATTGTAAAAGAGTTTTATACTCCGGTTTTGAAAGAAGCTGTGTTATATCAAAGATCGGTAGGCTTTTTCTCTTCAACGGCGCTTATTGAGCTGACCAAAGGAATAGCCGGGCTGGTCAAGAATGGTGGGAAAATACAGTTTATTGTTTCTCCGTATCTTTCACCTGAAGATATCGAAGCAATTGAAAAAGGCTATGAGAAAAAGACAGTTATAGAGAATGCTCTACTTCGAGAAGTAAAAGAACCTGAGAACTACTTCCAGGAGGAACGCCTTAATTTGTTAGCTCATTTGATTGAAGAGGGTGTGCTGGAGTTGAAAGTAGCGTTTACGCCGCCTAAAAAGTCCTCGGGTATGTATCATGAAAAGGTAGGAATAGTAACTGATCAAGAGGGAAATAAAATAGTATTTACAGGATCGTTAAACGAAACGATCAATGCATTTTATAACAACTACGAATCGATTGTTGTCTTTACCTCATGGGAAGAATCTAAGACATACGCCGATGATATGCAGGAGGATTTTGATTTGCTATGGTCGGGTGAAGACAAAGACCTTGAGGTGATAGATTTTCCAGATGTGGTAAAGGAGCGTATTCAAGTTAAGAAAAAAGAAACGGTAAACTATAGCATTGACGAGGAAGAGCAAAAGAAAACACCGTGGAAGGAGCCGAAGGGAAATCCCAAGATTCCGGAAGGCTTTATTTTGAGAGATTATCAGATAGATGCTATTAATAATTGGAAGAGCAACAATTTTTGCGGGATATTTGACATGGCTACGGGTACTGGTAAAACATACACCGGTCTTGGTGCGGTAGCCACATTATTCCAAGAAAAAAAGAGACTTGCTACGATAATTGTTTGCCCTTACCAGCATCTGGTTGAACAGTGGGTAGAAGACATTAAATTATTTAATATGGAGCCAATAATCGGTTATTCGGCTTCAAAGCAGAAGAATTGGAAACAGAGATTAGAAGACGATATTTATGATTTCAATTTAGGAATAATTGATTCGTTTTGCTTTGTAACAACAAATGCGACATACTCTTCGAAATTCGTTACAAATTTAATGGGGGAGTTGGGAAAGGACACATTAGTATTAATCGATGAGGCGCATAATTTTGGTGCGCCGAATCTTAGAAAGAAACTTCATCCTCAGATTGAATATAGGTTGGCGTTATCGGCTACATTGGATAGACATGGCGATAAAGAGGGGACTGCAGCTTTAAAGCAGTATTTTGGAGAAAAGTGTATAGAGTACAACTTAAAGAGGGCTATAGATGAAGGAAAGCTTACTCCATATTATTACTATCCTGTTGTGGTTTATTTGGATGAAGATGAATTGAACCAGTATAAAGATTTATCTTATCAGATTAGAAAAGAATGCCACGAAGATAGACATGGTAAGTTGAAAATAACTGAGACTGGGAAGATGCTTTTGATGAAGAGGGCAAGACTAATTGCTGGTGCAAAAGAGAAGCTTACAGTCTTGAGAAAGAAAATGATAGATTACAAGGATCAGACCCATATTCTTATATACTGTGGGGCAACAAAAGTTCAAGATTTCGACAGTGATGAATCCGAACGCGATGAAGAAGGCGAACGCCAGATTGTTGCTGTTTCAAAGATGTTGGGAAATGAACTGGGAATGAAAGTGACACATTTCACTTCCAATGAATCTGCACCTGAACGAGAATTGATTAAAAGGAGATTCTCTATCGCGGATCCTTATCAGGCTATTGTGGCAATAAAATGCTTGGACGAGGGAGTGAACATACCAAGTATTAAGACCGCGTTTATTCTTGCCAGTACAACGAATCCCAAGGAGTATATACAAAGGCGAGGAAGAGTTCTAAGACTGGCGAAGGGAAAGCCTTACGCAGTTATTTATGATTTCGTTACTTTGGCGACGCCAATAGATGAAATCAACGAATATTCGACGGATTTCAATTGTGAAAGAGCTTTGGCAAAGAGGGAACTGATGAGAATGAAAGAGTTTGGGGAGATAGCACTGAACTCGAGAGATTCAGATCAACTGATAAGTGATTTGATGGATGCATATCATGTTACTGATGAAGAATTGGAGGAGGTAGAAGATGATGGATCAGAATTTGGAGACGAGTAGCTCAAGCAGATTAGATGAAAAGAAACTTGATAATATCAAGTATCAGATTCTGGATA
>JAEEGL015568647.1_pt1 | contig 11495 bp, 11 predicted proteins | sample 9134231 | NCBI WGS metagenome assembly JAEEGL01 (sample SAMN16246548, study PRJNA631951) | gut metagenome | biome: gut microbiome; feature: rumen; material: fiber-attached | host: Bos | place: Iran: Karaj | collected 2018-10
CAAGACCCGCACGGCGCTGAACATGATCGAGCAGGCCGAGCGCGAGGGGCTGATCGACAAGGACAGCATCATCGTGGAGCCCACCAGCGGCAACCAGGGCATAGGTCTTGCGCTGGTCGGGGCGGTGAAGGGGTACCGGACGATTATCATCATGCCGGACTCGGTGAGCGAGGAACGGCGGAAACTGGTGCGGCACTACGGCGCGGAGGTCAAGCTGATCCATGACGCCGGGGATATCGGCAAATGTATAGAGGAATGCCGGAATGCCGCGCTGAGCATGAAGAAAAAGAATCCGAAGGTGTTCGTCCCCCAGCAGTTCGAGAATCCGAACAATACGCTGGCCCACAAAAAGCACACAGCGCTGGAAATCATGGCCCAGGTGGCGAAACCGATCCACGGGTTCTGCAGCGGTATCGGCACGGGAGGAACGCTGACCGGGATCGGAGAGGTGCTGAAGGCCCAATATCCGGATATTACGATCTGGGCGGTGGAACCGGAGAACGCGGCCATCCTGGCGGGCGGAACGATCGGCACGCACATCCAGATGGGTATCGGCGACGGCATTATTCCGGAAATCCTGAACCGGGAGATCTACGACGACATCTATGTGGTCACGGACCGGGAAGCGATTATGACCGCGCGAAGGCTTGCGCGGGAGGAAGGCCTGGCCTGCGGGATCTCCGGCGGCACCAACGTGGCGGCGGCACTGAAGCTGGCGAAGAAACTGGGACCCGGGAAAACCGTGGTCACCGTACTGCCGGACACGGCGGAGCGGTATTATTCGACGCAGTTGTTCGGGGAGTGAGCCGTGCGGTATTCCGGCGCTTTACCGGATATCCTTCCGGCAGTACCGGATATAGGCCAGGGCAACGCCGATGACGGTGAAGGCCAGGCCGATCAGCAGCCGGGTGGTATCCAGGCAGCCGCTGTTGACGATGGTGGGTCCGTCGGCATAGCCGAAGGGTGTGACGTTCTTGAGGAACTCCGCGGACTTGGTCAGGTTCGCGATGATATTCAGGAAGTACATACCCACCGCAATGCCCAGGCCGATGCCCAGGCCGCCGTGCCAGATACAGGCCGAGATACCGAAGCAGACGCAGCCCAGCTCGATCTGCAGGAGGCAGAAACCCGTGTGCAGGAGGATCAGTTCCTTCCATGGAACCGCTTCCCCGATGGCGGCGACGGAACCGACGGACATGAGGAACACGCCCAGGTTCAGCACCAGGATCTGGACCAGCATGGCCACCAGCTTGGCAGTGACGACTTCTGCCCGGGAGAGGGGATGCGTCAGAAGAAATTCAGCGGTCCGGTCCTTTTCTTCCCGGGCCAGGGCATTGATGCCGATGAGGGCGGCAAAGAAGGCGCCGCCGAGACCCAGGATATTGCCGCATTCAATGGCATAGTAACCGTTGAGGCTGCCGAAGTTCAGGGTGTCCATGCCAAAGGCGGCAGAGAAGGTTCCCATGGCGGACATCAGGGAGCTGATGCTGTCCATCTCTTTCTTCATATCAGGATAGATGGCCAGGCAGATTACCAGGAAGCCGCCGAGGGTCAGGGTCCAGATCAGCAGGGATTTCCATGCGCGGCGGAGTTCATGGCGGATCAGGGTCATGCCTGCTCACCTTCCTTCCTGTCGTCCTGTTCATAATAGTGAAGTACGATTTCTTCCAGATCAGGTTCCGCAACGGTCAGATCCTTCACCCGGATTCCGGAGAGGACATGGATCAGTTCGTTGATGTCGCCGTTATAAAGGAAGCTGACCGCGTCGCCGTCCTTTTGCCAGTGGCGGGCGCCTGGAACGTCTTCCCGCTGCAGGCTTCCCCGCAGGCTGACGCGGCGGGTGCCGGTCCTGAGCAGCTGGTCCACTGTGTCGCAGGCGATGATGCCGCCTTCCCGGATGACTGCCGCCCGGGAGCAATAGCGCTGGATCTCGGACAGGATGTGGCTGGAAAGAAAGACGGTGGCGCCTTCCCGGTTCCGCTCCTGCAGGATGGTGAAGAACTCATGCTGCATCAGCGGATCCAGGCCGCCGGTGGGCTCGTCCATGATCAGGAGCTCCGGATCGTGCTGCAAGGCGCAGACGATGCCGACCTTCTTGCGGTTGCCGAAGGACAGGTCTTCCACCTTTCTTTCCGCGTCCAGCTGCAGCCGCTCGCACAGCTCGCCGGCGCGGGCGCCGCAGTTTTTCCTGCGAAGGCCGGCGGAAAGCTTCAGCACGTCCCGGACCCGCATGCCGGCGTAGAAGGCGGTGTCCGAAGGCAGATAGCCGACCCGGTCCAGGATGGCTTTTTTATTGCTGATATCCAGGCCCAGCACCTCGGCCTTGCCGGAGGTTGGAGAGATCAGGCCCAGCAGCGTCCGGACCGTGGTGGACTTGCCGGCGCCGTTCGGGCCGATAAAGCCGAAGAAATCGCCCGTGCCGACCTCCAGGCTCAGACTGTCGATGCCGCGGGCTTTTCCGTAATACTTGGTAAGGTTTTCCGTACGGATTGCATTGCCTGACATAAGGATTCCTCGCTTTCGCGTTTCAGTTTTCGCTCCCATTATATCCGCATTCCGGGAAAAGCAAAGGGCCAGTTGTACGGAATACGCGCGGCTATTTTGCGGAATCGGACAAATAGATTGACAAATACCGGCAAACAGGATATGCTAAACCCAGTCAAATGAAAGGACGGTTTATAACAGACTGATGAGAAAAAGCAACTGACATCCGGCCGCAAAAGGATCCCGGCAGAGCGCCGGGAGGGAATTTTTGTGCTGCCGTTTGGAGGTTGCGTAAAGCGATAACCAGACGTCTGTTTTTCTGTTCAGCTGCGCGATCCTCCTCCACGGCACGAGAGGAGTTTTTTTGATGGCGAAATGCATGCTGGAAGCAAATAACCTGCAACTTTATATCGGAGACCGCCGGCTGCTGGACATCGACCGGCTGACGATATATGATAATGAAAGAATCGGACTGATCGGCGAGAACGGAGCGGGCAAGACGACGCTCATGCGGATGCTGGCCGGAGAGATCGAACCGGACGAAGGCAGGATCCGTCGGATGGCGCCGGCGGCCATGATTCACCAGCAGGGTGACGCGGACGCCGGTATGGACGCGGAAACGCGGGCGGTGTTTCAGACGCAGGAAAGCCGGGAGGGCCTGTCCGGCGGCGAAATGACCCGGAACAGGATTTCCGGCGCGCTGTCGGAGCACCCCGGGCTGCTGCTGGCGGACGAACCAACCACCGACCTGGACCAGGAAGGGCTGCGCCTGCTCCGCCAGCGGCTGGCCGGCTTTGCCGGCGCTGTGCTGCTGGTGTCCCACGACCGGGCGCTGCTGCGGCAGATCTGTACCCGGATCTGGTATCTGGAAGACGGAAAAATCACGGATTTTCCAGGCGGATATGACGAATTCACAGCGGAGCGGAACCGGCAGCGGGAACGGGCCGCCTTTGAATACGATCAGTACAGATCGGAGCAGAAGCGGCTGAAGGAATCCGTCCAGCGCATGGCAGAGCGCGCTTCGCAGGTAAAAAAGGCGCCCGGGCGCATGGGCAACAGCGAGGCGCGGCTCCACAAAAGGGAATGGACGGATTCTGTGCTGCAGCTGAGCCATGCCAAGCGCACGCTCCAGAACCGCATGGAACACCTGGAAGTGAAGGAAAAGCCCCGGGCACTGCCGGAAATCAAAATGAAACTGGGCGTCTCGCACCCTGTTGAAGCCCGGGACGTGCTGACGTTCCGGTGCGAATCCCTGCGGGCAGCCGGGAAAACCCTGCTGGAAAAAACGGCGTTTACCCTGCCCACCGGAAGCCGCACGGCGCTGATCGGCCCGAACGGATGCGGCAAGACGACGCTGCTGCGCGTACTGGCCGGCCGTCCGGGAGACGCGGTACAGTTTGACGGAACCGCGCGGTTCAATCCGGCGGCACGGCCGGGCTGGTTTGACCAGCACCACGAAGGAACGCTGAACCCGGAGAAGACCGTGCTGGAGAACATCATGCGGGATTCGGTGCACCCGGAGCATTTTGCCCGGACGGTGATGGCCTGCCTGGGGATTGCCGGTGACAACGTGTTCAAGCCGCTGAAACTGCTCTCCGGCGGGGAACGGGCAAAGACGGCGATGGGCCGGCTGCTGCTGATGGACTGCAATACGCTGCTGCTGGATGAGCCGACGAACCACCTGGACCTGTTCACGATGGAAGAGCTGGAGAAACTGCTGGCCGGATACGGCGGAACGATCCTGTTCGTCAGCCATGACGAGGAATTTATCCGGAAGACGGCTACGCGGATTATCCGCATCGATCACGGGAAGCTGACAGCGTTCGAAGGCGGATGGGAAGAGATGAACCGCCCGGTTGTCCGGGAGAGGACGGAGGAAGACCGGAAGATGGCTATCACCCGGCTGGAGATGCGGATGGCCATGCTGGCCGCCCGGCTTTCCAATCCCCAGAAGGGCGATCACCCGGATCAGATCCAGGCTGAATATATGGAAACAGCGGATGAACTGCGGAAGCTCCGGAACGGGCGGTGAACCGGAACGAAAAAGGCGGAGGAAAAAAGGAACCGATGAGAATATTCCGAACAGAAGACAAGGACGCTTTCCGGAAAATCGCAAAACTGACCGGGCCGATCGTGCTGCAGAACCTGCTGAGCGCCGCGGTGAGCTCTGCGGACGTGGTGATGCTGAACTTCGTCGGACAGGACCATATTTCGGCGGTATCCCTGGCAGCCAATTACGCCAGCATCCTGTTCATGGTGCTGTATGGCCTGGGAACCGGTGTGACCATGCTCAGCGCCCAGTATTTCGGCAAGGGCGATATGCGCGCGGTGGACGCGGTGGAAGGTATTGCGCTGCGCTTCTCCATTTCGGTCGGCGCACTGTTCGCGGCGGCGGCCCTGTGCATTCCGGAACTGATGATGCGGGCGTTTACGCCGGAAGCGGAACTGATCCGGATCGGTTCGCAGTACCTGCGGTATGTGGCCGCGGCGTATATCTGCTGGGGTGTGACGGAGATTTTCCTGGCGACGCTGCGCTCCGTGGGCCGGGTGGGAATCAGCACCGCGCTGAATACGGTGGCGTTTTCCCTGAATATCCTGCTGAACGCGGTATTCATCTTCGGAACGGCGGAAAGTTCCCCGCTGCACGGCGCTGCCGGCGTGGCACTGGCCACCTCGCTGTCCCGGGTCGTCGAAATGGGTCTGGCGCTGATTGTATCCGCCCGGAGCAGGGACGTGAAACTGAAACTTTCCTATATGTTTATGAAGAGCAGGATGCTGTTCCGTGATTTCCTGAAAATGGCGATGCCCGCCACGCTGAACGACGTTTCCTGGGGCCTGGCGTTCTCCATGTATTCGGTCATCATCGGACAGTTTCTCGGGGAGGATATGGTTGCGGCGAATTCCTTTACGTCGCTGGTCCGGACGTTCGGCACGGTGCTGTGCTTCGGCGTGGCCAGCGGCGGCGGTATCCTGCTGGGGCAGCTGATGGGCGACGGCAAGCTGGAGGAGGCGGACCTCAGCGCCCGCGTCCTGATGAAGGTTACCGTGATTTCCGGCCTGATTGGCGGGCTGATTGTGATGGCTGTGATGCCGTTTGTACTGCGCTTTGCCAATCTGACGGAAACCGGAAAGGGATTCCTTCGGGGTATGCTGTGGATCAATACCTATTATGTCATGGGCGCAGCGGTCAACACCACGCTGATTGCGGGCGTGTTCCGTGCCGGCGGGGACAGCCGGTTCGGCATGATCTGCGATACGATCGACATGTGGTGCTATGCGGTGCCGCTGGGCTTCCTGGCGGCGGCGGTGCTGAAACTGCCGCCCATGTGGGTATATTTCCTGCTGTGTACGGATGAATTTGTCAAATGGCCGTGGGTGATCGGGCATTACCGGAGCCGGAAGTGGCTGCGGAATATTACCCGGGAAAACGCGGTGGAAGAGTAAGGGGGCGGACGCGGTGGAAGAGATCACCTGGGAACTGTTTGAAAAGCAGGTGGAGGAGTGCCGGCTTTGCGGACTGTGCCGGAATATCCACCATAAAGTGCCCGGACAGGGCGACCGGAACTCCCCTCTGATGCTGATCGGGGAAGGACCGGGACGGGACGAGGACGAGCAGGGGCTGGCGTTTGTCGGCGCGGCGGGCCAGCTGCTGACCCGGATGCTGGAAGCGATCCGGCTGCCCCGGGACAGGGTTTATATCTGCAATGTGGTGAAATGCCGCCCGCCCCAGAACAGGATTCCAGCGCCGGAGGAGGCGGAGGCCTGCCGGATGCACCTTCGGATGCAGACGTACCTGGTCCGGCCAAAGGTGATCGTGCTGCTGGGCGCCACCGCCGCGAAAGCAGTGCTGGGACCGGAAACGCGCATCACGCGGGTCCGGGGAGTATGGACGGAACGGAAAGGCGTATGGATCCTGCCGACATATCATCCTTCCGCACTACTGCGGGACGAATCGAAGAAACCGGAAGCATGGGAGGATATGAAAAGCCTGCGGGCAAAACTGCAGGAACTGGGACTGTATCCGGACATCTACACATAAAAACAGGCGGAGAGCTTCTCCGCCTGAATTCTTTCCGATCCGGTCAGCCTTCCCCGCCGAGGCCGGATTCGTAAACCAGGCGCTCAACGACGCCGGTTTTCACGTTCACGGCCACGGCATAGGCGCCGTCCTTCTCCGTGAAGGATCCCGGATGATCCGGATCCTGATCCAGGAAATACTGTACTTCAAAGCAGGGCTGTCCGCCTATCATCCAGTACCATGCGTTCTCTTCCGACGCCAGGGGCTGCACATACAGCTCCAGCATCGCAGCCTGCGCCTCTGTCAGATCATAGCGCTGAACAACAGCTTCCTTTGCGACTGCCTGCATTTCCGCTTCGGAAAGTACGCGTGCATTGAGAGCCGCGCTTTTTTCCAGTTCCAGATTTTCAAAATACGCTTCGGCTTCCTTTTCGGATATGAACGCCTGCGGCTCCGCGACTCCGGCCTGCTCCGCGGCCCGGAGGGCGTAAGCGCTGAAGCGGCTCATATCGCCGGTTTCCTGATTGTCCTTCAGCATCTGCTTCAGCTGTGCGGCGCCCCAGGCGTCCGCCTCATACCCGCCGGAGGTATCCGAACCGTCCCGGCTCCAGGTGATCTCCGCTTTTCCGTTCTTCACATCCGCCGTGTAGGTTCCCAGAACCCAGGCAAACTCCCCTTCGGCAGAGTAGGTAACCCGGACAGCGCCGCCGGGCAGGTCTTTCTCCTGGCGGGTGAACCAGGTCTGCATCTTCGGGGATATTCCGTATTTTTCCTCCAGCGCTCTGTCGGCCAGCGCCACGGCGTCCGCCTTCGGGGAAAACAGGATCCCGGCGGCCAGAGCGATCACGGACAGGGAAACCAGAACCAGCGCGCATGCCAGCGCAAGAGATAACTTTTTTTTCATAACAGGGGCCTCCTCCTGAGCGATACGCTGCTGCAGGGCGGCACGGCAGGAAGGCCGTTCATCCAGGAAGGAAAGGCGCCGGTCCATCGCGGCTTTAAGCGTTTCCTTATTCTTCATCATACCAGTCCTCCAGTTCGCCTTTCAGTATCGTCTTCGCTTTCTTCAACCGGTAGTTTACTGTGGACCGGGGGAGCCGCAACACGCCGGCCATCTCCTCCAGGGACAGGCCCTGGTACCAGCGGAGCAGCGTGGCTTCCCGCAGTTTCGGAGGCAGGGACATGACCGCACGCGTAACGGTATCGTCCCGCTCCTCAAAGGGAACGGAGCCTTCCGGCAGCCTGTCGGGGGTTACGGACCGGTCCGTATTCCGCGACCAGGAACTTTTCAGCAGATCTCTGCAGGTGTTCATGGCAATGCGCATCAGCCATGTTTTTTCCTCTGATTCGCCGCGGAAACCGTCATAATGTTTCCAGGCTTTAAAAAACGTTTCCTGCACTGCGTCCTCCGCCAGGGCGGTATCGCCCAGATATGCGAAACAGAGACGAAGCATCTGCTTTTCCCACCGGGTAACCGCCTGCTCCAGCCATTCCCGGCGCTGATCCTGTGCCACCGCGCTCCCTCCTTTCACACAAGTTAGACGAGATGACGCGCAAAAACGTCCAAAAAGCATCCTGACAATTTTATTGCTTTTCCTTCCGTAAGACAACAGAAATGCTTTTTCTGAGCGGAAGCAACAATTTCTTGACAGGCCGCGGGTTCCGGAATACAGTGGAGCGGAAAACAGCCAGAAGGAAGGAGCCTGACGCCGCCATGCAGCTGACTCCCGGAATGTTCCTGATTATCTGCCCGCTGCTGTTCCTGGCCGGACTTGTCGACTCCATCGGCGGAGGCGGAGGCCTGATTTCGCTGCCGGCCTACCTGCTGGCAGGCCTGCCGGCGCACAACGCCATTGCGACCAACAAACTTTCCTCCACCTGCGGGACGTCGCTGACTACCATACGTTTTCTGCGGAGCGGCCTGATCAACCTGCGCCTGGCCGTGCCGTCCGTGGCTGCCGCATTCCTGGGATCTTCCATCGGAGCCCGGCTTTCCATGCAGATGGAAGAACAGGTTATGAAAACGGTTCTGTTCATCGTGCTGCCGGTATCGGCTGCTATTGTGCTGAACCGCCACCTTTTCCGGGACAGCGGCGGCGATAACGCGGCGGTGAACCGGAAAACGATGGTGGTCTGCGTCCTGTCCGCCCTGGTGATCGGGGGCTATGACGGGTTTTACGGGCCGGGAACCGGCACCTTCCTGATCATCGCCTTTACGGTATTCGCGAAGATGAACGTCCGCGCAGCCAACGCGCAGGCCAAGGTTATTAACCTGACGTCCAATATCACATCCCTTGCGGTTTTCCTGCTCGGCGGCCAGGTGGTGGTCCTGCTGGGGCTGGCGGGAGGCGCCTGCAATATGCGCGGCAACTATATTGGATCCGGCCTGGCACTGACGAAAGGCGCGAAAATCGTCCGTCCGGTGATCCTGGCCGTTCTTCTGCTGCTGTTCCTGAAAATCCTGATCGGATTCTGAAAAATCGCGCATGAAAACCGGTCCGGCGGGACCGATACCGGGACTGCGAGGATAAAAGAAAATGCGTTTATCGGAATATGACCACAAAATTGTCCGTGTGACTGGCGCAGACGGCCGTATCTTTACCGGCACAGCAGATCTGCTACCGGCGGGCTGCAGCCTCTCCGAATACAACCGCGGGGAAGAGGGAATCCGGATCGGCTCCTGTATATTCTTTGAATCCGACATTATCCGGATCGAGGAACTTCCCGGCTTTTCGGTCATCCGTGCGGCTGAAACCTGGCAGCGGGCCGGGGCGTACTATGTGCGTATCCAGGCCATGGCCAAGAAGCACCATATTACGCTGCGGCAGGAATTTGACGATCACGACACGGAAGATACGAAGTATATCGTTGTGACAGACCATGACTTTCCGGTCGCCACGGCGCGGATGTATCCCCTGGATGAAAAAAGCATGATGATCGGCCGGGTGGTGGTGCTTCCTGAATACAGGCGCCAGGGAATCGGAACCATGGTGGTCGGGGAATGCGAGAAATGGGCCGGAGAACTTGGATATACGAGAGCCGTGGTGGAAAGCCGGGACAACAAGATCGGTTTCTACCTGCAGATGGACTATATAATCCGCGGTGAAGCCGTGGACGGGGACACCTTCCGGTGCATCCGGATGGAAAAGGATCTGTAACTGCAGCATTGCCGGGAACGCCCGGATCCTGTATAATTGTCCGTACAAAAAAGAACGGTATAAGGAGGACGGGGATATGGCGGAATATATTCATGTACAGAACCTGGAAAAACGCTTCACCGTCCGGGAAAAACGGAAGAAAGGCGCGCTGCTGCGGGACAAGCGGATTGTCAACGCTTTGCAGGATGTTTCCTTTGAGATCGGACGGGGGGAACTGCTGGGGCTGATCGGCCCCAACGGCGCCGGGAAATCCACTACCGTCAAGATCCAGACAGGGATCCTGACGCCGGACGGAGGAGAAGTGACCGTAGGCGGCATGGTCCCGTGGAAAGAACGGAAGGAACATGTCCGCAGGATCGGCGTAGTGTTCGGACAGCGCACACAGCTGTGGTGGGACGTACCGATCCGGGACAGCTACGACCTGCTGAAGGATATTTACCGGATTCCGGACACGGATTACACAGGCCGCCTGAACGAGCTGACGGAAGCGCTGCAGCTGGGGGACCTGCTCCGCACGCCCATGCGGCAGCTGAGCCTGGGGCAGAAGATGCGGGCGGAGCTGTGCGGATCGCTGCTGCACCGGCCGGAACTGCTGTTCCTCGACGAACCGACCATCGGGCTGGACGCGGTCAGCAAGCTGGCGCTGCGGGATTTCCTGCAGTGGGAGAACCGGCAGTACGGCACGACCGTGCTGCTGACCACCCATGATATGGAAGACGTGGTGGCCCTGTGCTCCCGGGTGATGGTGCTGGGCCACGGGCGGAAACTGTTCGACGGAACCATGCCTGCGTTGCTGGGCCGGTACGACACCGTGCGCACGGTCGCGCTGCGGTACGAGGAACCGGACGCAATGCCGGAACTGCCGGTTTCCGTGCCGGTGACCCGGGACGGCGGCAATATCATCATTACCTATTCGCCGGCGGAATTTCCCACGTCGGAACTGATCGCGCTCGTGCAGCAGGCGGGTACCATCCGGGAGATGACCGTCCAGCCGCAGAACATCGACCGCCTCGTGGCGGCCATGTACCGGGAGATGGATCTATGAGGGCGTATCTTTCCGCGTTCCGGATGCGGCTGAAGCTGGAGCTCCAGTACCGGGGGGCTGTCCTCGGGGGTATCATCTGCCAGATGTTCTTCGGGCTGGTGCTGATCGCCATCTACCGGGCGATGTACAGCGGGAAGCCGCAGAGCATGCCCATGAGTGCCATCGCGAGCTACGTGTGGCTGCAGCAGGCGTTCTTCCGGATGCTGCTGGCTTCGGACCCGGACCTGCAGGACAAGATCCGCACGGGCGGCATCGCCTACGATCTGTGCAGGCCGGTGAGCCTGTACGGTTTTTACTACGTCCGGATCATCGCCCAGAAAATGACGGGCAGCTTCCTGCGGGCAGTTCCGATGCTGGTTTTCGCGCTGCTGCTGCCGGAAGGGTGGGGGCTTGCCCTGCCCGCGTCCCTGCCGGGATTCATCCTGGCGCTGGCGGGCCTGGCGCTGGGACTGCTGTGCGTCGGCGCGATGGAGAACATCGCCATGGGATTCACCATACGGACGCTGGATTCCCGCGGAATGCAGGGGATGCTGGGCCTGCTGATGATGATCCTGGCGGGGAATATCCTGCCGCTGACGCTGTTCCCGGACAGCTGGCAGAAAGTGATCACCCTGCTGCCCTACGCCCAGATGCTGGACGCGCCGATCCGGCTCTATACCGGGGAGACGCCGGCAGCGGCGGCACCGCGGGTCTTCCTGATCCAAGCCGCCTGGACGCTGGCGCTGACCGCACTGGGCGCTCTGTTCTGGCAGCGGAACCAGAAACGCATCGTGATACAGGGAGGGTAAAG
>JAEEGL015896631.1_pt1 | contig 11495 bp, 8 predicted proteins | sample 9134231 | NCBI WGS metagenome assembly JAEEGL01 (sample SAMN16246548, study PRJNA631951) | gut metagenome | biome: gut microbiome; feature: rumen; material: fiber-attached | host: Bos | place: Iran: Karaj | collected 2018-10
AAAGTATGACTTCTCTTTTTCCAGGTAGTTTCGACCCTTTCACTACAGGACATGCCGATATTGTAAATCGGACGCTTAAATTTGCTGACCGTGTGGTCATCGCCATCGGTGTCCACCCCACAAAGAAAGGACTCTACTCTCCAGACCAGCGCAAAGCCGCCATCGAACGGGTTTACAAGGACAATCCGCGCGTGGAGGTGATTGTTTATGAAGGTCTTACCACTGACCTGGCTCATCGACTCGCTGTTGACAATATCGTCCGTGGAGTGAGAAATATCACTGACTTCGAGTATGAGCGAAACATAGCGGAAGTCAACCGCCATCTCACCGGGATTGAGACTGTCCTTCTCTTCGCGGATCCTGCATACGCAGCTGTGAGCAGCAGTGTGGTTCGCGAACTTATGTCCTACGGAAAAGACGTCACTCCTTTCCTCCCAACCCCACAAGATATAAATTCTAAGGAGTAAAGGAAAGAATAAAAGCCATTGCATGGTAAATATTGAAAAAGAAGATTAAATACAAAAGCTAAAAGATAGAATGAAAAAAATATGCTTATTGATTGGTTGCCTTTTCGCAGCAGCCAATATCTTCGCACAAACTGTTACGATTGATCAGATTCAGATGCAGAAACTCCAGCAGGCTGAGTTCTTCATCAAGAATCTTTATGTTGATGAGCTCAAAGACGAGAAACTTGTGGATGCTGCCATCGAGGGCATGCTCAAGCAGCTCGACCCGCACTCCACCTATGTCAGAGCGAAGGATGTGGAAAAGACCAACGAGAACCTCAACGGCAGTTTCGAAGGCATCGGCATTCAGTTCCAGATGGTGGAGGACACGCTTGTAGTCATCAAGACTGTAAGCGGCGGACCTTGTGAGAAGCAGGGAATCCTGCCGGGCGACCGTGTTGTCTATGTCAACGATTCCACCATTGCCGGTGTGAAGATGACGAACAACGACATCATGACCCGTTTGCGCGGACCGAAGGGCTCGAAAGTGAAGCTGGGAGTGCTGCGTGCCGGTATCAAGGGCATCAACACGTTCAACATCATCCGCGATAAAATTCCGGTCTACACCATTGACGCTTATTACATGGCCACGCCTAACGTAGGATACATCAAGGTGGACTCTTTTGGTGCCACGACCTTGGACGAGTTCCTTGAGGCGGTTGCAAAGCTTAAGGCGAAAGGAATGACCCGGATGATTATAGACCTCCAAGGCAATGGTGGTGGCTACCTGCAGACGGCGTTCCGTCTGGCGAATGAGTTTTTGCCTCGCGGCGAACGTATTCTCTCCCAGAAAGGAAACCGCTCAACGAAGGAGAATGAGCAGATTTACATGGCAGACGGCAGTGGCACGTTGCAGGATATTCCGGTCGTGATTCTTGTAGACAGCTATTCCGCTTCCGCGTCTGAGATTCTATCTGGTGCCATCCAGGACAATGACCGTGGGTTGATTGTGGGTCGCCGAACATTCGGAAAGGGGCTTGTGCAAAGACCCATTGAATTGGCTGACAAATCGATGATCCGCCTCACTACCGCTCACTACTACACACCGACCGGACGTTGCATCCAGAAACCTTATGAGATGGGAGATGCCAAGAGCTATCAGAAGGACATAGAGGACCGGCTCAACTCAGGTGAACTCACCAATATCGACAGCATCCATTTTGCAGACTCACTCAAGTTTGAAACCCTCCATCTCGGAAGAACAGTCTATGGTGGTGGAGGCATCATGCCTGACTACTATGTGCCGCTCGACACAACCATCTATACCAAACTCCACCGTGAACTTACGGCAAAGAGCTGCATCAACGGCACCGTTCTTAAATTCATGGACAAGAACCGGGCAAAGCTGGAGAAGAAATACCTGAAAAAGGATGTGGCTTTCTTCAAGGAAAACTATGTGGTTGACGAGACCATGTTCGATCAGCTTAAGGCGGAGGCTACCAAGGCGGAGGTGAAATTCACCGATGATGAGTTTGAGGAGAGCAAACCGATGATACGCAAGGTGTTCAAGGCCCTCATTGGACGTGATCTCTGGGAGACCAGTGCCTATTATGAACTCTATAACGAGAACAACAGCATCTATGTCAAGGGACTTGAGGTCATCAACTCCAATGAGCCTGTCAGCATCACCAACTGGAGAAAATAGGACTAAAGAACTTAGCAGGTTTATCTGAAAATGTTAGTAAACCTTGGAAAAATAAAAAGACAAGGAACCTTGCATAACTAAAATAATAAAGACTCAACAATGATTTCCTATAACACCGAGAACGTTGCAATGCCGAAAATCCGGCGGCGTGACACCACGTCGTGGATAAAGTCCGTGGTTGCTTCCTACGGGAAGCGCGTAGGTGACATCGCCTATATTTTCTGCGACGACGAAAAAATTCTGGAGGTGAACCGCCAATACCTCCAGCACGATTACTATACCGACATCATCACCTTCGACTATACGGAGAATGATGTCATCAGTGGCGATATCTTCATCAGTCTCGACACCGTTCGTTCTAACTCAGAAGAACAGCATACCACTTACGATGAGGAGCTTCATCGTGTTATTATCCATGGCATACTCCACCTCTGCGGCATTAATGACAAAGGACCGGGAGAACGTGAAATCATGGAAGCGGCAGAAAACAAGGCTCTGGCTATGCTATAGCACTTCGTTAAGAATTTCTTAGATAGAAAACCCATGAAGCAATCATGGGTGGTGTGTGCTTGGTGCGGTTTGTTGGATACACAGTTGATTATATAAATATAATTACAGGATACTTTTGTGTGACATTGCCATGTGCAGTGTCACACTTTTTTTCAGGGCTGTTGTGATAATAATATAATCTTCCTTAAACCTTTCATTCTTGAACACGTCTAATAATGAATAACACATTATAAAAATACTAACTACACATGAGACATCTATTCCTTTCCTTGGCTCTGTTCCTGATTGCAAATGTCGTTGGAGCACAGCCACGCTATGACTACAACAAGCTGAACACAGAAAAATTGGATAGAGGTGTGGTGGCTGTTCCGCAGTCCGACGGCACGGTCGTTGTCACTTGGCGCACGCTTCGCTCCGACCGCAAGGGAGAGCCGTTCGATGTCTATCGTAATGGCACAAAACTGAATGAACAATCCCTCACCACTGGTGGCACTTTCTATGTTGATAACACCCCCCTTCAGGGCGATGTCACCTATCGCGTCGTAGGAGGCAACTGCAATGGAGAGTTCACATGCAAGGCTGGTGCGCCCGCTGGCTATATTCCCGTGAAACTCGACAAACCGGAAGGTGACTATGCGCCTGATGGACACAAATACACTTATTCTGCCAACGATGCCTCCGTGGCGGATGTCGATGGTGACGGACAATATGAGATCCTGCTCAAGTGGGACCCCTCCAACGCTCATGATAACGCACATGACGGATTCACTGGGCCGACACTCTTCGACTGCTACCGAATGGACGGAACACGTCTCTGGCGCATTAACATGGGACCGAACATACGCAGCGGTGCGCATTATGTGCCTTTCATTTTCTATGACCTCGACGGAGACGGATGTGCGGAGCTCATCGTCAAGACAGGAGACGGCACCGTCGACGGTCTTGGCAACATCATTGGCGAGGCGTCGGCCGACTACCGTTTCGGCATACGGGAGGCGATGGAGCACTTTGAGGAGAACAAAGCACGTGTGGAGAAAGAGGTGGCAGAGATGGAGGCACGCCGCAAGGAATGGGAGCAGCAACGTCAGAACATGCAAGGACGTCAGGAACCGGCACGCCGTCAAGGTGGCTGGCAGGGCAACCGCCGGCGGGGCCGAAACCCGTTTGGAAATGTAGCACCCAAATCAGGACGCATTCTCGACGGACCGGAATACATCACCGTCTTCAACGGACTTACCGGAGCGGCCATGGATACTAAACCTTATATTCCGGAACGTGGCATCCTTAACGACTGGGGTGACGACCGGGGCAACCGTTCAGAACGCTATCTCGCTGCGGTGGGGTATCTCAGCGGACAGAACGCGTCTGCCATCTTCTGCCGCGGATACTACACGCGCACCGTCATTGCGGCATGGGACTGGGATGGCCGTGAGCTGAAAGAACGCTGGACCTTCGACACCAACCAACCGGAATGGCGAGATTATGCCGGACAAGGCAATCATAACTTGCGTGTGGCGGATGTGGATGGCGATGGATATGATGAAATCACCTATGGGGCCATGGCGGTGGACAACGACGGGCGCGGACTCTACAACACAGGATTCGGACATGGCGACGCCATCCATCTTATGGCCTTCGATTCCACCACCGACGAGCTCTTCGTTTGGGACTGCCATGAGAACAGACGCGACGGTTCGGATTTCCGTAATGCCAGAACTGGAGAAGTTGTCTTCCAAATCAAGAGCAATACGGATGTCGGGCGAGCCATGGCAGCCGACATCGACCCTACCACTCCGGGTGTGGAGATGTGGAGCAGCGACAGCCATGGAGTACGCGATATCAAGGGAAACATCGTATCCATTACCAAGGATGCTGATGACCCGCAGCATGACAACACCATCTCTATGAACGGCAAGCGCCTTTCTGTTAACTTCGGAATATGGTGGGACGGTGACCTGCTGCGTGAGCTCCTCGACCGCGCCACGGTCTCAAAATATGATTGGCAAAACAAACAGGTGGTCGATATTCAGAAGTTCGACGGAATCGTCTTCAACAACGGAACCAAGTCCAACCCCTGCCTTTCTGCCGACATCTTTGGCGACTGGCGTGAGGAGGTCATGGGGCGTGACCAAGAAAGCACAGAACTCCGTATTTATGTCACTCCGATTCCTACTGACTATCGAATAGACTGCCTTATGCACGATATCCCATACCGTCTATCCGTCACAACGGAGAACGTGGGCTACAACCAACCGCCTGAACCAGGATTCTATCTTGGTCCAGACAAAACTGATTATCTGAAGTAGTGTCCTAAGTTGAAAGAGTTGAAAGTGTTTAGTTATTTTACGATGGTTGTTTACTATGGAAAATGATGTACGGAAGATTGGATTTATTCACATAATCGGCGCAACGGACTTGATGCCCAAATAGATGACATAAAAATGCCCTGACTTACTGAAAGTCAGGGCGTTTTATAAATAAAAGGGGATGTCAGTTACTCTAAATGTAGGAGAGTCCCAAAATCAGAATTTATAGAACGGTCGGCTGTTCAAGTGTTAATTATGGTCTCAGCTACTCTTTCGTGAGCGGTTCACCTCCACCGCTGGTGGGGTTACCCCAGGGATGTCCGTTGTTGATGCGAAGCCAGTTGCCCCATCCGGTCAGTTGGTGGAAAGTGCTCTGCTCGTACCCCTCGTTGATATTACAGAGCCATTGCGCTCCTCGGGCTTTGAAGTCCAGGTTATAAAGAATTTGGTGATAGAGACAGATGCTAAGGCTGTAGTGCTCCAGGTTCTGCTCGTTCCAGTTGACATCGACGTGGTTGATGATGGCGGCGTCGAGAGCCTTTTTCATGTCCTCCGCAATCGTTGCGAGAGTGGGGTCTGCGGTGTTTTCGGCAAGTTTGTCAGCGTAGTCCTGGAGGTCGAAGAACGGCTCGAGATATCCAAAATCGGGGTCATCGATTAATATGGCAAAACGGTAGACTTGCCGGTTAGCAAGATTGATGGGTTCCGGGTTCTGGGGATACAGTTCGATGAGGCGTGAGGCAAGCCGCTTGCAAACATTGATTATGGCATCGAGCCCTTTGGTGCGAATGAGTTTTAAATCACCGTTTAAATAGGCCGTGGGTTCTTCAGTGATATAAGATTCCTGCCAGAATGGTGTGACGTCTTGGAGCATTTGGGCAAAAGCGTCCTCGATATTTGTGTTTTGCGCGTTTCCGTTTTGCATCTCTGTGGCAGTGCTTTTTGTGTCAATGAGTTCTTTGACGAAGTACGTCATCAACTCACCTTCGCTACTGAGCTCATGGGATGAGCAGACTATGTACTCTGCCACGTCGCGCAACTCGGTGAGTGTTTCCATATTGCCCATAAGGCAATTGTGGAAGAAAATGGTTTTAAACGGAGCATGTCCGGTGGCCTTGATTGCCTGAGTGAGTTCATACATATCCAGCTTATCATCGTTGTTCCATTCGTCGTTGAGGACACCTCTGGTCTTTGCCGGGGCAGTGTACTTGCCCGGCACGTCGTTGGAGGGATCGAAGCCGTCGCCATGCCCCCATACAGCGAAGACATATTCTTCTGCAGGGCATAAGAGACTGCTCATTTCCATATATAATTGCAGCATATCGGGGTCGTAGAGTTTCAGGGCAATTGCTTTGGCATTCAAATCGAGGACGTTCATTCCTTCTGTTCGCAGGTTCTCAATATCGGTCTTGCTGTTGAGTTCGAACCAGACTACATCGCCGTCATCGGTAATGGTGCTGCTGGTGTCCTTTCCGTATTTGTAAAGGCAGACCACGCGGACGTTGGTAGAGTCGGTGAGGTACTGCTTGCATTTTTTCCAGAAGCCTTCCTCAATGATGTAGTCCATTTCACCGTCGGCATTGCCATAGACGAAAATGGTGTAGCGTGCCGGGGCGGGCACATCTTGAAGATCTTTCTGGCTCCAGTCGTTAAATATTGCTGACTTGTCGCTGTCGGCTTTGGTGAAGGTGATTGTGCTGCCGTTGCCTTCGAGCATCAGTTTGCCTTCTGACACTTTGTAACTGAAAGTCTTGTCGCCTTCGTCCAGATGCATGGTCAGACGACTGTCTTTGGCATTGAATGTGAATTCCTTGTGCTCGCGGGCGACTGGTTCATCTGTGATGGTATAGTACACGTCGCTCACGCCCGTGCCATCGGCTTTGAACGTCATTTTGCCCCACGCATTTCCACTGCTCCACATCACATAGGTCTTGCCTGTCAGGTCTGCCACCCAATCGCCCACCAGGTCTTTGTCGGTTGATGAAGGCTGAGGTGCCGAACTCGGCTTGTGCGAGGTTAGGAACGAAACCGAAGCAGAAGACGCGAAGTTCAAAGGTGTATTTTTTTCTCCGACTGCAAGTCGGTTTTTATAGAGATTGGTCTGCACGTAGTGCTGCTGTGGATGTTGGGATGGTTTACGCAAATATATTTGCGTAGAACCAAAAACAACATCTACAGCATAGGACGCAGTCCTCTGACCAATCGCTTTTTTATCTTTTTAGTTGATTGCACTTGCGAAAGTTCAGTTGTTATATATTATACTTATTGTGGAATATATTCACCCTCAAGAAATAATTTTTAATAGATAAGCATATTGTTGATTCTCTGAAAATTGGTTTTGATGAAACCAATTACTTGTGTGGGCACATCTTCTTTTGTGCAAAATTCGTTATAATTCCTGATATATACAAGACATTTCATATAATTAATTTCATTTTCATGTAAATTATAAAGAATTGATTTGTGTGTTCAGAAAGAAGTCGTATCTTTGTAACCAGTAGAATCCGTTACACTTACTTATGAGCAACGAATCTGGACGTGACGTTTTGTGTGAATTCAGCCAAGGTGTTTTTTTTGATGCCAAAGTCTGGTGTCTGAAACTGTAATGAGCAGTAAAGACAAACACCGCCGCTACGAAACTCTCCACTCTTATCTCTCAACCCTATGCTCAGTTCTGTACTCTCTACAATAAACTCTCAACCCTCAACTCTCAACTATCTTTATGCTTTCTTCCGACTATATGGAGGGTGCTCATCCCCTCATCATGCAGCGTCTTCTTGAAACGAACCTGGAAAAAACTTCTGGTTATGGTTTTGACCCTTATTCCCTTGAGGCAAAAGAAAAAATAAGGGAGGTCTGTGACTGCCCTGACGCAGAGATCCAGTTCCTTGTAGGTGGAACACAGACAAATGCCACCGTTATCTCGGCTGTCTTGAAATCATATCAAGGTGTGATTGCTCCCGATACCGGCCATATCGCACTTCATGAGGCGGGTGCCATCGAATTGGGAGGACACAAAGTGCTCACCTTACCGCATGAGCAGGGAAAAATCACTGCTCCGGCCGTTGAATCGCTGCTTAATGGATTCTATGCCGACGGCAACCACGACCACATGGTTATGCCGGGAATGGTATACCTGTCTCAGCCGACGGAATACGGCTCTATTTATTCCAAGGAGGAACTTACTGCCATCCATAATGTATGCAAAAAATATCATATTCCCCTCTATATAGACGGAGCACGACTTGCCTATGCATTGGCAAGCCATGAAAATGACGTTACGTTGCGAGACCTTGCACGTCTGTGCGACGTTTTCTATATAGGAGGAACTAAATGCGGGGCACTTTTCGGAGAGGCGGTTGTCATACCCAATCCTGATCTCATCCCCCATTTCTTCACCATCATCAAGCAGCATGGTGCACTCTTGGCAAAAGGAAGAATCGCCGGCATACAGTTCCTCACACTTTTCACCGACGGACTATACTTGCGAATCGGACAGCATGCGCTCGAGATGGCAGCTTACCTGAAAACGGAACTGCACAGAAAACACATCCCTTTCTTCTACGAGCCCCCGACCAACCAACTTTTCATCATCCTTCCTGACCAAACCATCAACGCACTTTCAGGGCAAGTGGATTTCTGCTTCTGGGAAAAGTACGGCGACACCCATTCTGTTGTACGTCTTGCCACCAGCTGGGCAACGGAAAAAGAAGACATCAACAGGCTGCTCTCCCTCTTATAGTGCTCTTAAAGTCTCTCAAACCTTACTCCTGTTTTTTTACCGCAGACGTATGCCACCGGGGGATGGCCATCTTGCTGTAGGTTGTCGATGTAGAGTGGTTCGTTCTCAATAATAAGGCTGCATTCAAATGTGTTGCCGGCTTGTATGCGTGTGTTTTCCGATGCCAATACTTGGAAACGAAGTCCACCAAGGTGTTTCACGTCACAAATGCGTCCAGGATGCCATGTCAATCGCAACCTGTCGCCTGTGCATAGCTCGTCCTTCACGTTCAGATGACGGGCCAGCACCGGGTCGCTCTCTTGACTGTTGTCAGTGGCGGTTTCCTGGAATTGCTTCCAGCTCATGTAGCCCAAGAAATGAGAGAGAATGTTCAGTGTGTGCAGGCTCGGATCGTTCTTGCTTGGCAGATATCCCCACAGACGTTTCAGTGTGGATGTGCTCAGACTCTCCCCTGCGCGCGATTGGATAAGTGTTTTCAGATGGTCAAAGTCTTTGGGCGTTTCTACTGCTTTTCCGATTGCGGACTCTATGTCGGCTCTTAGTTTTTCGATTGCGTTCATACCTGTGATGGATTGATTATACTCGCAAAATTAAGTATTATTTCTCATATTTCCAATATTTGTTTGTGAAATTCAGGGATAAATTGTGTAGTTTAGAGTTTAGTGTTGAGAGTTTAGAGAAATTTCAAGTGATGTCGGGCAGCCCTCATCACTTGGGGGGCGGGAAGACCACATTCCCCGGCCGGTGCCCTTTGTGCTTTCTGCATTTGTAGTCTGTCAAGCAATGGCTGGGGTGTTGGGCGCTCAACCGCGCTGATGACCGGAGAAGCACAACCTAAAACGTGTTTTTTGACTTTTAGTTTGCCAATGTCGTCAGAATACATTAATTTTGCATTCACGAAATAATTCCGATATGCCAATACTTGATTCCGATTCATCAGCATCCGGCTATCTCAAAGACTCCTTTGAGGGTATCAGCCGTAATTTCACGAACTTGGAGACCATCTCCAAGTCCGACACCAATGTGTTGGTCCGTGCAATGCGTTATGGACGCTGGTGGATGCTGAAAGGGCTGGCTCCCGAGGCGGCTGACCATGCTGTCTGCCGTCAGATGCTTCGTAAGGAGTTCGAGACGCTTATGCAGCTGCAGCATCCTAACATTGTCAATGTTCAGGGATTGGAATATATAGACGGGATAGGGGAGTGCATCGTCATGGAATATGTCGACGGGCAACCGCTCTCCCAGGCTTCGCTTACGGATAAGCAAAAGTCAAGAGTCGTCGAAGAGTTGCTTTCTGCTGTCGCTTACTGCCATTCCATGGGTATCGTCCACCGTGACCTTAAGCCTTCCAACATCATGCTCACCCGCAACGGAGGCCATGTGAAGCTCATCGATTTCGGACTGGCTGACTCCGACAGCAGTGCCACGCTCAAGCAGCCTGCGGGCACCCACAAGTATATGTCGCCGGAGCAGGCTGTCACGAATGTGGCAGATGTCCGTAACGATATTTACAGTCTCGGGGTCATACTCGACAAACTGAGTCTGGGCAGGCGTTTCCGCAGCATCATTGCCAAGTGCATGCTGCCTGTTGCCGCACGTTATCAGTCGGTGGAGGAATTGCAGGAGGCTGTCGCCAAACGGCGGTCGTCCGGAGGAAGGTCCTTGCTGGCTGGTATGGCGGCTGCCATCGCTGTTTTGATAGGTGTCGTAGCTTTCTTGCTGATGAGGACAAACAATCTGTCAGAAAAAGCCACGGGCAAAACGACAGGCAAAGTTGGGACCGTACTGCTCGACACGGTGCGGGAGGGCAACATTACCTTTGCTGACCAGCGGGTGAAGGCTTTGTGTCTGGCTAACTGGGACACCGACGATGACGGAGAACTGAGTTTCAGGGAGGCAGCCAGCGTGGATGCCCTGGAAGATGTTTTTCATGGCAACAACGACATCAAGACTTTCGACGAGTTTCAATATTTCATCGGGTTGGAGCTTATCGGTAGAAGCGCGTTCAATAAGTGCAAAGGTCTGGAGCATATCACGTTGCCACCTCAAATCACGCGTATCGAAAACTATGCGTTTCTCTCATGTGTCAAACTGGAGGAAATAGCATTTCCGAATCATCTGGAGGTGATAGGCGAGTATTCGTTCAGTGAATGCAATAGCCTTGAGGAGGTTAGTTTACCGAACTCGTTGATAAAACTTGGCTATAGTGCGTTTTCCGAATGCAAGGGACTTAAGCATATCCGCTTCAACCATTCTATTCCGGTCACCCGGTGGTGTTTCTCCGGATGTGAGAACGTTGAGACCATCGACTTAGGCGACCGGATGGATGATATCGGAAATGGTAGTTTCTTTGAATGTAAAGCGTTGAAGAACCTGGTCATACCCCCTTCGGTCAAGTCGATAGGAGAGGACGCGTTCCATAACTGCTATAGCTTGAGAAAGGTGTATGTGGGCGACAGTGTAAAGACCATTGCTTCTGCCGCTTTTTGGGGAACAGACAGTTTGAGAATCATCAGCTTGCCTTCGGTGGAGGTGCTGAAGGCTAAGGACATTTTCTTTCCGAATACAGGTGGTTATTCGGTTTTGGACACTATTGTAGTTCGGGGTGGTGACCCTGGTGATAAAGTTTATGATGATTACTTCTTGCAAGTGAAAAAGAATTGCCTTTTCCTCGTTCCTCCTGGCACAGCCTCTGCTTTCCGCGCCAAAGGCTACTCGAATGTGCAGGAACACAACGGGAATGGGTTGTAGATTTTAGTTTAAAGTTTAAAGTTTAGAGTTTATAG
>JAEEGL016758442.1_pt1 | contig 11495 bp, 6 predicted proteins | sample 9134231 | NCBI WGS metagenome assembly JAEEGL01 (sample SAMN16246548, study PRJNA631951) | gut metagenome | biome: gut microbiome; feature: rumen; material: fiber-attached | host: Bos | place: Iran: Karaj | collected 2018-10
ATTGGTGCCGAGCATCTGGGCCAGTACGTCGCGGTTCAGAGTTTCTTCGGTGTAGGGGCGTTGCTCAATCATCATCGTGCATAGACGGCGGTAGAGTTTCTGCTCGGCGGTGAGGGTGTCTTCGGGCTGTGCCTGAAGTGTATTCAGCTTTGCGATTTCCTCCTTCTCATGCTGTTCAATGTCGTTCAGCAGAATGCGGTTCTTCTCGAGCAATACCTTATTATATTTATGCGCGCGAAGGAAGAGGTAGGCTATGAGCAGCAGAATGATGCCTGCGGCGACAAACAGCAGGCGATGGAGAGATACCGTATATTGCAGACTTTTTATCCGAAGGTCCCGTTCGTGAGTCTGGTAGATGACGGCCAGCTCGGCAGCATCGCTCTTCTTTTGTCCGACAAGGGCTGAATTGATGGCGGCATTGATGCTGTCGGCAATAGCCAGAGCCTCGTCGTTGCGTCCGCATTTCCTGTAAACCAGATAACGGGGAGACAGAAGGCTGGTGATTTGGTCGAAAGTCATTCGTTCTCCTTCGGAGAGTGCGTCGGAACTGTCGAGTTGCTCGTACCAGGAGGCGGCCTCGTCGTAGCGTCCGGCAGCCATCAGGTAGCAAATGGCTTCCTGTATGTTACCCCCAGAGGAAATATAGCTACGTGGAATGGCGGCATAGGTGTCAGCAGCCTCCCTCGCATGGCCCGTGGCCTGCAGGTATTGGGCTTTGTACAAGGCCAGGCTCCCTTTTTGTTCTTCAATCAGAATGGAGTCGCCGACACCGATCTGTTCGCAGGTGAGGAGTTCCTCCTCGTAGCGTCCGAGCCACTTCCCCGCTTCGTCATATTCCCCGTTCTCGAAGAAGGATAAAAAGATGTTCGCGCAAATCATGGCCATATTGAAGTCTCCTCTATTCTCGCCGCCTAAGACAGTCAACTGATTCTGATAGACCTTAGCAAAGGTCTGCTTCGCCGCTTCGGGCATAGCCAAATGCATCTGGCATTGAGCCATCAGGGAGAGCAAACCTGACTTGGATGCGGCGGGAAAGAGTTTTTGGCCTTCAACCTTATCCAATACTTCGCTGACGACGGCCAGCGTACCTTCCATATCGCCCCGCTGATAGCGCATACAGGCATAGCGGTAGCCTGCTTCGGCGTAAAGGTCCCAGTTCTGCGACGGCTCGTCTAAAACCGTTTCGTAGGCTTTCTTGTAGAACAACTCCGCCAGCCGCATCTGCCCGGCCTCATCGTAAACCAAGCCTTCATTTAAACAGCCTATCGCGGTATTAATGTTGTCGTACTTGGAGGCGACAAGCTTCTCTTTGCAGCCGCTCAAGACCATTGCGGTGCATAGTATCAGGGACAGGACGGAGGAGTATCTTCTCATAGCTTATTCTGTATTTCATTGCAAAAGTACGCAAAGAAAGTCTGACAGATGTTTCGTATTTGGGAAAAAGTGTATCAAAACTGGGATTTCTGACGAAAAGGGAAACGAATCTGAGCTGCAACGCAACCTGCAGCCAGAAGGTGACGACCTTAACTGAAGTACTTTCTTCCAGATGTGGAACCACAGGCAGGCTTCCTAAAAAAATGTGAAATAATCGCTGAAAACTTGTGCGACTTCAATCTTTTTCCTACCTTTGCACCCGCAATCGTGCGGATTGCACCCGAAAACAAAACTTTATAGCATCAAAGAAATGTTTCAGAATCATTGTGCCATGCAATTGCAAACATGAATGCTGCCCCCGTTGGCAGTGTGATGTCTCATGCAATGGCGCGTGAAAAGCGTTTCTTTGACTTATTGCTACAATCACACCCTCGTTCCCTGTCCGTTCTGTGTGAATCCGCGTTCTCTCTCCGAGAGGGCGTAATGTGTTCGTGTGGCATGTCGATGAAGGTCATGCCGCATCATTGTTCCATATAAAGTTTTGTTTCCATTATGACGAAGAATGAATTTCGTGCCGTTCGCACGCAAGAGTCGTGTGAATGGGTGGGGTACACGAATGCCCCGTTGTCTGTCAATATAAGTATTCAACCTACGCGCCGCCCGCTTTCAACCTACCGGGTGTGCGTATTCAACCATGATCTCTATCCCATTGCCGAAGCCTATTGCATCAGCAAGAACACGGCATCAGTGCGCAAGAAAGACTATCTGGGGAACCCGATTTTCACGTTGAGGTTCGAACTGAAGAGCGACGTATGCTGGTTTCCAGGCGAGTATGTGGCTGTGCTCTATCAGGGACGCGAACCCGTGAGCCATTGCCGCTTCAATCTCTACGAGACAAATTATGAGGAGGCGCGTGCGGATATGGATGATTATGAGCGCGGCAGCGACGACTATCTCGCCGCTCGCGACCTCTATACGAATGTGTTCCACTATTTGCCTCACGACTGCAGCAAGTCACAGTTCAAGCAGCAGCTGACCACTTTCTATGGGCGCGAGAAGGCCATGAAAGTGCTCGAGGAGGCTGGCTTGGGCGAAAAGGAGGCCGAATGCGACTTCGTGCATCTGCTTTGCCTGGATACGGACGAAGAAAAAGGAAAGCAACACAGCCGCAACATGGTTGTGCATGTGATGAATGCGAATCCCCTCGGGCCGGCGTATGCTATAATCCGCGCCATACCCGCATTGGACCATCCTGCAACGGCTGGGGCGCTGCGCGAGGTGTGGAATATCCGCAAGATGGTGGAGGAGCATACCACCTCGCTCCCCAAAGTGATGGACGATGTCTCACTCGTTATCTACAACCTCTCGGGCCTGTACAAAGGCGGTGAGGCAGGAAAGAAGCTCGCCACAGAACTTATCTCCACTTTGTCTAACGGCCAATACATGCACAACCGGATTGTCCTCTGCGACCAACAGTATGTCATCGACACGCTCTTCGACCATTATCCGGAACTCATTGCATTTTTTCCCGTGCAGAATCATCTGACGATTGACAGCGCCCCCTCGCTGCACTTCTTCGCCAAAGAGTTTCTCGACAACCTGCGACGTCAGAATTTCGAGATAAGCGACGAGGTGGAGGGCCGCATCTCGGGGCTGCTCTACGTCATGTGGTGCGAAAAGCCATGTTGCCAGACGTCGATAATCGATGAACTCGTAGCCGACATCATGAAACGCCATTCACAGCGACTGTTGGAGAAGATGTCGGCCAATGCGCTGCCCGGCGACGAGGGAAGGCTCCTGCACTACGAGGACGTCGAAAGTGCCCTCTATGAGTCTTTTAAGCATTGGGACAGGATAGACAGAGACGCGCGAATAACGGATATCGAGGCGCTCGTCTCCCTCAACGACTGCCCAGCCCTGAAAACGCTGAATAGTATGACGGGCCTGCAGCGTGTGAAGTCTGAAGTGACGCAGGCACTCACGATGGCTCGCTTCTCGGCCTTGCGCCGCCACTTTCATCTGGAGGAATCCGTCGGGGGCCGTCACCACATGCTCTTCATGGGCAACCCGGGTACGGGCAAGACGACTGTGGCCAAGCTGATTGGCGAGATATACCATCGCATGGGTCTGCTCTCGAAGGGGCACACGGTGGTCTGCGACCGCATGTCGCTCATAGGTCAGTACATCGGCGAGTCGGAGAACAAAGTGCGCGATAAACTGGAGGATGCGCAGGGCGGCGTACTCTTCGTCGATGAGGCCTATTCGCTCTTTGCCGGCAACAACGAGCGCGACTATGGCCGCCACATCATCGAATGCCTGCTGACCAAACTCTCCGAACCCAACCCGGACATGATAATAATCTTTGCGGGCTATGAAGAGCGGCTGTCGGCACTTTTCAATGTGAACCCCGGCCTGCGCGACCGCTTCCCGATTTCGCTGCATTTCGACGACTTCTCGGCCGACGAGCTGTTCAGCATCATCCGCAACCTCGCTGCCCAGCGGAAGTTCACTCTTACGCCGACTGCCGAAGATGCGATACGAGGCCTCATCGCCCGCAAGCTTGCAGCCCGCGACCCGCAGTTCGGCAATGCCCGATGGGCCACAAACCTTTTCGACCTGGGCATCCTTCGTGCAATGGCCGAGCGCACAATGAACGCCCTCTCGGCAGTGACTGACGAACGGCGCCGCCTCTCGATGCTCAACAGACCTGAGACCTTGACGTGCATCACTGAGGACGACATCCACAAGGCTGAGGCGCAATACATCGAGCCTATGGCTCCGCGCAAGCAGGCCGTCCACCGGATTGGCTTCCTCGCACAAAGTGCTTGAGTCGCAGCGGCGAAGTTTCCCCCGCTTATTGGATAAATTCCTCTCGCTCGCCAAAAAGAATCTTCTTTTTACACTCACTTACTCGGAATTTTCGTACCTTTGCCCTGCAGTAGGCCGAGAAGGCCGGAAATGAAGAGAGAGAGAATGAGACAAACATTTGAAATATAATCTTATAGCAATGAAAAAAGTACTTTCAGTTTATTTCATAGCATATTTAGTGCTGCTTATATGTGTCGTGGGATTGCTGTATGCCTATCCGAAATTGGAGCTGCACCTGATGTTGAATTCCTGTCACACAAGCTTCCTGGACAGCTTCTTTAAATATTACTCCAAGTTGGCAGAATGGCCATTATATGTATTGGCCCTGATTCCCTTATTCTGGAGGAAAATAGAACTTATATGCTTCTATGCCCTGTGCGTAGTGTCGGGAAGTGTGATTATCTACATCGTGAAACATATTTTCCGTGCCCCTCGCCCAATAAGTGTGTTCGAGCACTTCCCGGAGATGGTTTTGCCTGTGGTGGAGGGCGTGAAGTTGCATCACACGAATTCTTTTCCTTCCGGACACGCCACTGAATTCTTCATCTTCTTCACCTGCTGTGCGCTTCTTCTGGCATACCGATATAAGCTAAGCGCCCAAAAAGACAAGCACAGCACACGGGCTCTGTATAGTTTGGCAATGTTGTTGCTGTTGGCACTTGCTGCGCTGGGTGGCTATTCACGTATCTACCTCTCTCAGCACTTCCTCGCAGATGTCTGCGTGGGCAGCCTCATCGGTGTGGCTATCCCTTGCCTGCTTTTCCATTTTGCAGGGAAGAAGATTCTGAAACTAAATAATGAATATTGAGACAAGATGATGAAACTGTTCCGTAAGCCCATCTCGCTTTTTACCTTTTCATGTATCGCCAGCATCGGCACTTTGTTGTTCTACAACATACCTTTCTTTAATTATGTAGCGCACAACACGAACGAGGGTGCAGGTGGGAGAATCATCCTCATCGCGTCGCTGGTGGTCATCATGCTGGTGCTCAATTTCATGATGACCTATCTCACAATGTTCCTGTTGAGAGTTGTGGGGCGCATTCTGCTTGCGATTCTGTCGCTCATCAATGCTACGGCTGTCTATTTCATCTACACCTATAGCGTGATGATGGACACGACAACCATTAGCAATGTGTTCAACACCAGATACTCCGAAGCTTCGGGATTCTTCAGCTGGTCGCTGTGGCTTTTCATGTTTGCCTTTGGCGTGCTCCCCGCTTTGTATTGCCTGCTGCAGCCAGTCGTCTTCGGCAAAGCGAAGAGAATGGGTGTTTACTGCGGAAGTGCATTGGCAATCGTCGTTGTTTTAGCATTGGTGAACATCAACCAGACGCTGTGGATTAGCAAGCACGATACGGAGCTGGGCGGATTGCTGCAACCTTGGTCGTATCTGGTGAATACGATTCGACTGACAAAAAGCAAGCATCACAAACAGGCCGAGGAGATAAAACTTCCCGACGGCAGAATCACGGACAACGAGAAAGCGGTGGTGGTGCTCGTCATCGGCGAGTCGGCAAGAAAAGCAAACTTCCAGCTCTACGGCTACGAGCGCGAGACAAATCCGCTGCTGGCGAAGCAGGAAGGATTGAAGGTGTATCAGGCAACTTCGTGTGCCACCTATACCACAGCGGGCACGAAAGCCATCCTCGAGCCGATAAACAGCAACGACCTGAATGAGCTGCTGCCGAACTATGCCTTCCGAACAGGTGTGGACGTGTCTTGGCGCACTTCCAACTGGGGCGAGCCACCGATACATGTGGACGAATACATTACAGACGAGGAACTGGGTGAGAAGTATCCCGACAAGAATAAGAAGTACGACGAAATCCTGCTCAAAGGACTTCGTGAACGCATAGAAACGAGCCAGAAGGATAAAGTGCTGATAGTGCTGCATACAAGCACGAGTCACGGGCCGAACTATGTCAATAAGTATCCGAAGGAGTTCGAGGAGTATAAACCTGTGGCAAAGAATGTGGAAGAAGGCGAGAAGAATATCGACATGCTGATTAACGCCTACGACAACACCATACGTTACACCGACTTCCTCCTGGACAGCCTTATCAACACGCTGCGCTCGATGGAAGACTGGAATAGCGCCATGCTCTTTGTATCCGACCACGGGGAATCGCTCGGCGAGAACAAGATATTCATGCACGGCCTGCCCATGAAGCTGGCGCCGAAGGTGCAGTATGAGATACCTTTCCTTGTTTGGACTTCGGAAGGTTTCAGAAGTTACAAGCACACTTCAGACAAGCAGGAGGCGCCGGAAGGCGAACTGCCCGCAGTTCTCGAGCAGCATTACGTGTTCCACTCTGTGCTCAACCTGCTGTCGATACAGTCGCCGGCTTACAACAAAGACTTTGATTTATTTGAAATGAATGAAACAGATATGTGACTTCATCGCCCGCTGGATGGGTCTTCTGATACTGCTTACGGCTGCGGTCTCGTTAGCATTCCCAAAGGTACTGCAACCCGTGAGTATGCAGATAATCAATCCGATGCTCGGCCTGATTATGTTCGGCATGGGCCTGACGCTTCGTCCCGCCGACTTCCGAATCGTGCTGAGCCGACCGCAGGATGTGCTTGTAGGTTGTGCCGCCCAGTTTGTCGTAATGCCACTCGCAGCTTGGGGGTTGATACAGGCCTTCGCCCTGCCGCCCGAACTTGCTGTGGGCGTAATGCTTGTGGGCTGTTGTCCCGGCGGCACAGCGTCGAATGTCATCACATATTTGGCAAAGGGCGATCTGGCGCTTAGTGTCGGGATGACGGCTGTGAGCACACTGCTTGCCCCGCTGCTCACACCCTTGCTCGTCTGGCTCCTGTTAGGCACGATGCTCGAGGTCGATACCCTCGGCATGTTCCTCTCGATTCTGTATGTCGTCATTGTGCCCATCGTGGCGGGCATTCTCGTCCAGAGGCTGTTTCCGCGTTTTACGGAGCGCATCACGCCCTTCCTTCCCGCTTTTTCTACGCTGATGATTGCCGCCGTAGTGGCGCTGATTGTCTCGCACACCGCTAGCCGTCTGCTATCGGCGGGGCTGATTGTCGTTGCAGTCGTCGTCCTGCACAACCTGGCGGGTTTGCTTGTCGGCTACGGCATCGGCTGGATGCTACGGATGAGCTGGCGGAAACGCGTTGCCGTAAGTATCGAGGTGGGAATGCAGAACAGCGGCCTCGCCTCCTCGTTGGCCACCATCCATTTTGCCACACTTCCCGAAGCCGTCATTCCCGGAGCAGTATTCAGCGTGTGGCACAACATCAGCGGCGCCCTTGCTGCACGTTGGTTCGCCTCACGAACTCAAGAGTGAACCTTTGACCATTGAATCATGAAAGAGAGAAACCACGCCTTCGACCTCCTGTGCGGCATCTGCATCGTGCGGATGGTGACGCTGCATATCATGACGATGTGCGGCAAGAACGAGGAGTCGTGGTGGGTCGAGATAATGTACTGGAGCTACTTCTTCATGAGCTTCTTCTTTTTCAAGGCCGGCTATTTCAACAAAGGCGTTCAGGGCGAAACGTGGCCCTACCTGAAGGATCGCGTGCGGCGGCTACTCGTCCCCTGGGCCACCTGCGGCCTCTTGGGCAACGCCGTGTATTTTGCCTTCCTGCCGCGCATGCTGGCGCGCTACCATAAGCCCATCGAGCCGCTATCGTGGGATCATCTGTGGGAAACGTCCTCCCATTATGGCAACAACCCCACTTGGTTCCTCCTCTCCTTCTTCGCGGCCTACATGGTGGCTCACCTTCTGGAGAAAGTGCCTCGCCTCCACTGGCTCGTGGCCACATTCCCCTTCATCGGCGTATGGCTGTGGCAGATGGGAAATCCGCTGTGGCTGAACCTGAACAATGTCTTCATGGGCGTCTTCTTTTTCTATGTCGGACGCCTCTGGTCGTGGTTGATGGCGCATGCGGGACGGCGCACAATGCTGGGCGTCTCGTTGCTCTTGCTCGCCGCCTTCGTGACATGCAACATCCTGTGGCACGGGAACTACTCTATGAGCAACAACACGTTTCGCGGCAACCCCTGGGCGGGACTTGTCGGCGTATCGCTTGCACTCACAGGCATCGCAGGCTGTCTCCTCGCCCTGCGCGTGCCTCGCATCCCGATTATCAACTACATCGGCGAGCATTCGATGGTCTTCTTCCTGCTTCACTATCCGATGCTTTATGCCTACAAATTCGCTCACCTGAGCTTCGGCCGCAGCATCTACCACCATCTCGACGAGGTGTTCGTCCTCATCCCTATCATCTTTGGACTCTGTGCGTGGCTCGTCCCCTACTTCGAGTCCGTCCCGTGGCTGAGCGGACGATACGTCAAGCCACACAGCGAAACAGCAAAGCATGCGGTTACATGATACCCGACTCCCTGTCCTTCTTCCCTTCGCCCCGCTCCACATCACGGAATGCTCGTCCTCGTTGCAACTTCCACGCAATGCTGAGTGAGAGCATGTTACCATAGTCGCGGCCGCGGGAAACTGTCGTCTTGTGGATGTATCGGTTTTCGAGCGACACCTCTTCCAGCTTCGGATTGCGCTGGAGCGGATGTTGCCAATAGAGCGAAAACGTCCAGTCCTTCAGTTTGTAACTACATGTAAGATAAGTGGCAGCACCCTGCTTGTGCCAAGTCTCGCCTTCCATGAACTTCCACCCATTGTCGGCATAAGCGGTCAGCGTCCATCGTCCTAAATAAGCCTGCAGGCTGCCTTCGACGTTGCAACTCGTCAGCCGGTGGTCATAGTCGTCGCCCTCGTTGCGGAAGCGGTAGAGGCCCAGGGTGCATTGCGCCGTCAGCCGGTCGGGCACGATGGTATAGCTGAGATTCTCCCGCGCATAATACATGTCGATGCGCCGCTGGTTGCGCTGCTGGCCAAGAAAGAGGTTGTCCTCCGTCCGGCTGTAGCTCATCATGTTCGGGCGCGCATTGTGGCGGAAATAGAGATCGAGGCTGTGAGACAGGCGCGGTAGGTTGCAGGACACCTGCAGATTGTGATTGGTCACACGATTGGGACGCAGCGCGGGATTCCCCACAGTCCATTCGCGGCTGTTCTGGCGAATACGGGTATCGTTCATCATGGCGACGCGCGAGATGTGCTCCGTCTGTGAAAAGGTGTAGCGCAAGGACCAGTGGCGGGGAAGCGCCCATCGCACGGTGGCCTTGGGACGAAAGAGCCAGAATAGGTAGTCGTGCTGGCCCTGATGATAGTAGGCGTCGCTCACTCCGAGTCCACCCATGAAGCTCAGCTGGCGCCACTTCGCCTTCAGTTCCGCAAAGGCATACTCGCCCCGCGTGACCATCACGTTTCGGTCCTCCACATCGCCCTGATAAGTGTTACGCATACGCTTTACGTGCTGTTGCAAACCAACTTGGAGGGTGAAAGGGCGCAGGCGGTTCTCGTAAAGCAACTCGGAGGCAAGCGAAACAGCATGTCCGTCGGCCTGGTATTCATAAAGGGAGCCTTCGCTGTTGCTGTGGTTCTCGTCGGTATCGATGAGTGTGCCTACGGTACTTGCCGTGAGCGATTGCTTTCCCCGCAGCTGACGAAAGAAATATAGGTCGAGCGCGGGCGCGAAGCTATGCGTGGCGGAGTTTCGAATGCACAGCATCTCGTTGGACTCCTCCAGCACGCGGAAGCGGCTGTTGTTCCTCGGCATGCGGCTCAGCTCGCCCGAGAGTGTGGCCTGAAATACGTAGGTGCCCGAATCGGCAGCACTATATTTCAGCTCCATGTTGTGCCCGAAGCGGCGCGTATGGGACGACGCGTCGTGACGTTCAATACGATGCTGCGTCCCGTCGTTGAACAGATAGTCGGCCACTTCCTCATTACGCATACCGCGCAGGTCGCTGTAAGAGAAGTCGTAGGCCGCCGCAATTTCTGAGTTTTTCCAGTTCGTGCGGGCAAAGGCCATCTCGTCGCCCACGCAGCTGTTAGCGGCCGATGTGAGGTCGGTGCCCAGAGTGTAACCGCTGTCGCTGCGACGCGTTCGGATGTCCAACACGTAGGCCACTTCGCTGCCGTAGCGCAGCCCAGGATTGTCGAGGAACAGAATGCTGCGCACCATCTGGGGGGATAGCGCTAGGAGGTCGTCGCGTGTGGCTGGTGCACCGTTGATGCGCACCACAACCTCGCCCTGATTGCCCAATGCCGAGATGCTGTGCTGCACTTCATCCACGCGAATCGTGGGCAGGCCCAATTTTGCCAACAGGCTATAGCCGTTCGGCGAGGCGGCCCGCTGGCTCTCGCTCGGAAATATCAGCTGTCCGTCCTCACGTTGCACCACACGCGATGCCTCGATGGTAATCTCTTTAAGTGCTTTCTCACTCTTCGTCTCTTCCTGTGCCGCCATAGGCAGCTGTGCACACAGAAAGCATGCACACAAAATACTTCTTTTCATTGCCGTTTACCGTTTTTGCGGCAAAGGTAAGGCGAAAGTGATTAATCCGTCAAAGAAGTTGGCTGACATTTGTCTGACATTTGCCTAACAATAGTCAGTTCGTAGCCGCGCCCGCGGTCAGAGGAGAGCGTAAGTCCATGAGAATGAAGCGTGGGCTTCAGTCGGCGCACCAACGTGTAGAGTGTTTCGCTGGCATCGGGCTTGCCTGGCCACAGGGCTTGACAAATGGAATCTTTCGAGAGGCGATGTGTGGGAGTGCGGAAGAAAAGTGCCATCAGTTGCTGCTGCATGGGAGTGAGGTGGAGGCGATCGCCTGTGGCGGTGCAGAAACAATCCTCGTCCTCGTCGAATGAGAGGTTACCCATCGTGGGCCAATCCTCGCTGGAGGTCGCTGTTATCAACCGCATCGCGGGACGGCTTTGCGGGAATCGTCTGCGGAAGAGCAGCTGCATGTTGGCCAATGCCCAGAGCAGAGACAACAGTCCCAAGAGGGCCGGCATGCGCTGGTCGGACATTCGGAATACGGTGGCAAAGTTGCAGCCGGGCTCTGCTTCCATATAGGTAACGTCGCCCCGAGAGCGGCGGACGGTGCACACGCGGATGCTCGCCGTGTCGCGAATGGCAGCTATCGTGATGTGACTGCGGTAGGTGCGAATGGTATCGGCATCCACGCGGTCACTGGTCTTCTCCTCCAATGTCAGCGCAAGTGCGCGGCGCACATCCGAGCGAATATAGTTTTGCTGCTGCCGATAGCTTACGAGGGATGCTGTAACGGAACATATCAGCAACAGGCACAAAACAATCAGGGCGTGGTAGCGTTTCATCGTTCTTTGTCTTTTTCTGCCGCAAAGGTA
>JAEEGL017305789.1_pt1 | contig 11495 bp, 9 predicted proteins | sample 9134231 | NCBI WGS metagenome assembly JAEEGL01 (sample SAMN16246548, study PRJNA631951) | gut metagenome | biome: gut microbiome; feature: rumen; material: fiber-attached | host: Bos | place: Iran: Karaj | collected 2018-10
AAAGGAATATGCCGGATTTCGGGCTATATCAAAGAAGCCGGACATTTCGGATATTCAACAGATAATAGATGAGGTTCGTAAAGAGCCGGATGAGAACGTCAGGAAATGGTACAGAGACTATCTGGAACTGTTTTCAAGGCTGGATAGTGAAACGCTTGAGGAAGCAAAAAGGAGGGATCCTGAAATGGCAAGAGATTATAGAGAGATATTTGGGTTTGATGAAGAGTTCGCCAGAGGGGCGGATAAAGCGGAAAGACAGCGAATCGAGATAATGCTCCGCAAGGGTAAGAAAGCGGAGGACATCGCAGAATTCTGTGATTATCCTCTCTCCCTCGTCAAAGAGGTCGAGCAGAGCATGCTTGTTGTGAGTTGACGAAACCTTCCTCGTAAGCTTGAGAGTGGTCTTCTCATATGCCGGAAAATGGTATATCGGAAGTCATCAAAAGGCTTGGAAGCTTCGTTGAGGAGACGGATATAAAAGGCGTATATGACGTTAAGAACTGGAAGATAAGCTTTCCGATCCCGGATTGTTGTCACCACGGAGCTTGAAGGGAAGGATTATGCCGGGTTCCGGGCGATATCAAAGAAACCGGAAATATCGGATATTCAACAGATAATAGATAAGGTTCGTAAAGAGCCTGATGACATTCTTGTTTTCCATCTATAATTTAGTATGATGAGTTATAATACTTTATTAGCTCCTCAATACTCGCATTTTTCATTGGATCTTCTACATCGACAGTTCCTAAAGGATCAAGGGCTGTATCGGTTGCCAATGAAAGCGCCGTATCGACAGCGATACTGACGGCATTTACTATCCTGGTGGCTTTCACATCAGTAGAATCTATAGGGTAATACGGCCGGAGAAGCTTTTCGCAATCGGCGCAGATCATTCCATCACTTACAAACTTATAGTCGGCCTTCTTCAGGGATATGCCTTTATCTACAGCTCTGCCACATAGATCGCAGGTATCCTTTTCATAAAAGGCTTTAAGTGCATCGCGCCCCTTTAGTCCGTTCCAGCCGACAGTTTTACAGCGCTCAACATCTTCAGGAGTTTTGCAGTTATATGCAACATAGCCGTAGCATTTGTAACAGAACTTCATATTCAGATGTTTCTGTGCAAACAATCCGCCGATCCCTTTAAGGCTCTTTCCGCACATGGCACATGTTTGGCTTCTGTGTTTTTCAGACATGTTTCAATCTTTTCCTATCTCAACTACTGTCCTGGTCTTCCTGCCATTTGTAGTATCATCCTCAGAATTAAAGTCCGAAGTGGCCTTATCGAGAACTCGATATCTGACCGCATTTCCATTGCAGGTTCCATAATAAACGAAACTGCCATCCCAATTTTTTCGTATCTCGCTCCGGGCCAACTACTTACTTCATCACCTTTCTGCCGACAAAAATTACAATACATGCTCCGACTACCGATGTAATGATAGTTCCGATGGTATTAGATGCTTTAAACCCTATGAAGCTGAACAGTAAGCTTCCGACAAAACCACCCACGAGTCCTAAAACAATATTCTTAATCAAGCCGCTCTTGCTGTTCATGATCTTTCCGGCAATCCATCCGGATAGTGCACCTATGATAATTCCGATTATAAAATCCATGGTTTATCCTTTCCAATACGCCCCATTAAACGCCACCATAACCCTGCTATAAAAAGGAGCATAGCCTATGAAATCAAGTTTGTTTGCCGGTGCTGTATCAATAAGAAACTTAATGATCACTGCGGATCTGTGAAATCCAGATCAGGCAGTATCATGTGTATCAGTTCTGCCGGAAGGGGCTCGTCTTCCATGACTTTAAAAAAACGAAGTCGTTACTGATTCCAAAAGTTTCCCATTGACGAAGTAATGTTTCTTAATCCATAGCTTTAATATAGCACGTTTTTTTTGATAATAAAAGGGTGGAGTATTATCCGGGCAGGATGAAGAAAAGCCACCCTGTTATGGATGGCTTTCTTCAAATATTATCCTATTTCTGTACCTTTACCTTCGCCTTCTTAGCTCCTGCTTTCTTCAGCTGCTTCTTCACGGCCTTCTTATCCTTCTTCGAGTCTACCGTGATAACCAGTTTTTTATTTGTACCCTGAAGGCTGTTCTTGCCTAGTATGATGTTGTAGGGTTTCGCACCTGCGCCTAAGCTCTTCTGATTACTGCTGATCGTCATATCCTGTGAAGCACCCTTAAATTGTATACTTTTTAGCTCTTCACAATCCTTGAGAGCTCTCGCTCCGATTGTATAACCTGGAATGCTTAATCGGATAATTAAGGATTTGATAGTATTTTCTAAAAAAGCCTTCTCAGCTATACCTGGAACCGGGATGATGTTCCCGTCTACTGTTTTAATCATACCTGGTATTTCAACTTCAGGGTTTTCTGTTTCCATCTTCCGCAGCATAAAACCTTTCCCCGCTTTATCGGGAGTATAGTCACTGCTTACCTTTCCCCCGCCGACTAACTGTTCTTCTATATGGATAGCCAACAATGCAGAACTGGAATCTAAACTTTCATTTTTTACCTCACCAAGGATTTCCTTTTGTAGCTTAACATTTCCCGCTTTATCAGTGGTGATTCTTTTTCTGAAACCGGAACCATCACTCTCTTTTATTCCACTTGTTTCAACTATTGTACCATCAGCATCCGTAGTCATAGATGACCATATCTCACGGATTGTGTTTCCGGCGGAATCCGTTATTATCTTTTCAACACGGTAATCACCATTCTCCTCAATCACTGTCGTAGTTGTCTCTGTTATCCCATCCTTCGTCAATACGTCTACTTTGGTCTGAGCACCGGTCGTCTCATCTGTTGTTATTGTGGTTTTGATGCCATCGACCTCATATTCACCATCTTTACGGGTATCTTTAACCGGCACATCCGGCAGATCATCCTCCGGATAATCGGGAACCTCCTCGATAACAGTAACTTCAACGGTTTGCGAAAGCTTCTTACCATTCTGCCCTTTTCCTACAGTGGTTATCGTGACAGTAGCATCGCCTAATACATTAAATGAGTCTATGATAACGAGGATCTCATTCGGATTATCCTCGTCAGGCTCAACTTCTACAGTTAATGCCGAGGGATTCGAGGATTCTGCGGTGATTTCTTTTGATACACCGCCGACGGTTTCGAGATTAACAACCACATAATCCTCGTCTTCAACCTCCATCGTGATCTCCGGATCACTGACCTTCATACTCTTTACATAGCTGTCCGCAGCCAGAACCGGCGTAGGAAGCGCAAGAACCGCCGCCAGCGCTGCTGCGAGAATTTTTTTCATCTTTCCGTTTTTTCTCATGATATCCCTCCTTATTTTTTGGTTACTGTTTTACAATATCTTCAGCCTTGTGATCCCCAGGTCATTATCAGAGGATCAAAAAGTTCAGGCAACTTTTCCCAAAGAACAGTTTTACAAAGTGCCTTTATGAACCAAGCTTCTAATTATTATACCTTTTTTTTTATATGTTTTCAAGAAATACTGCTCAGTGAGATATAGAGGTCGGCGTATCCCGCCGCTTTCCATAGGACAGATTCCGACAGCTCATCATCGGGAGCTTTGAACTCCAGTATATTCCTCTTTCGGAAATCCCTGAAAACTCCGAGACCCAGATCAACGATATCCTCTTCCTTAACTACCACAAAGTCTGCTCTTGGGGGCTGTGCCCCGAGAACCACCTCGCGCTCGACCGTAACTAACGGAAAACCTTGCAGCTCTATCATCAGCAGTGAATAGAACCAGGAGTGCCAGTCGTTAGGAGGCGGGTTAGTAAGGGCATCCACCTGTTCCTGAAGGTCAATGACCATTTTTATAAGCTCTTCTTTGGACAGATCATTAAGGTTCATCAAGGTATTCCCTCCGTAGCTTTAATATAGCACGTTTCCTCCGTTTATAAAAGGGCTGATTATTCCCCCATCAACCTCCCAGCCCGCTCCTCATAATCCCCTTTCTGATCCAGAATCTCTCCCACTTCCCCTATATCCTCCTCTGGATCATAGATTGTGGAGTTCCGGGAGATAAGACTGAATAAAGCACGCTGTAATTCTCCGAACCTTCCTTCCTCGCCGATCTCATCGAATGAAGAGCTGATGGTTTGTGATATGTCATCAGCAGCATCATGGATGATTAAAGTCTTTCGGAGCATGATGCTTTTCAAAGACCAGCTCCTGAAATAATTGAACGATCGCTTCTTGTTCCCTTCAGCATCCTTCATGACGGTCGTGAAGATGAAGTCACCGTCTCTGACGTCTTAGGCTGAACCTTTCCTTTCTCCATCCTGAGCAACGTGCTTTCCGATGTTCCGGTCTGCTTGGCTGCTTCTTTCGCAGTCAGGCCTTTTTCTTTTCTAAGAGCAAATAACTTTTCTCCGAATGTCATTGTGATCTCCTTAAATCTCAAAGCTTCCTACATTTCCGTCACTGACGAAATATACCCTGTTCTCTTCGGGCTTGATATAGATATCAAGCTTTCCGGGCTTTCCACCACATGCTTCCTTTGCCTTATCCACAATTTCTGTATACGATATTGCTTTTCCGGCATACTGAAGTTCGAAGAAAACATCGTTGCTACTCTTTTCTTTAAAAGTTTCTGCATTTATGGAAGCGTGATTCTTCTGTTCGATCTTCTTCGGCTCAACCTTTTTCGATTCAATCTTCTTCGGCTCAACCTTCTTCGATTCAATTTTCTTCGGTTCGGCCTTTTTTGATTCATTTTTTTTCGGCTCAACCTTCTTTGATTCAATCTTCTTCGGTTCGGCCTTCTTCGTCTCTATCTTCTCAATCTGTCACATTTCTTTTTCCCTTCTCAGGACTGTTCACCGCATCCTTCAATGCCTTTCCGGCCTTAAATGCAGGAACAACCGCTGCTGCGATCTTGAGAGCTTCTCCGGTTCTCGGATTCTTACCAGTTCTTGCTGCACGCTCTCTGGTCTCAAAGGTTCCGAAGCCTACGAGCGTGATCTTTTCCTTCTTTGACAGTTCTTCTGCTACAGTCTTTGTTAATGCGTCTAAGACCTTTGCTGCGTCCTTCTTGGAAACATCTGCTTTGTCAGCGAGTGCTGCGATTAATTCTACTTTGTTCATGGTGTTTTCTCCTCCGAAATAAGATTTGTAATTAATGCAGATATTGTATCAGAATATGATGAAACATACAAGATGTTGGAAATAACAACTCCCCGCCAAGATTGACGGGGAAACTGGATGCTCCATGATTGTTGTATGCATAAAGGAGACGTGGAGCATCTATGAAGAAATTTCGGGATTATTATAGCATGTTTTCGACCGGAAAAACAATCCCCGCCAGAATCACGAATATATATTTAGCTCCATTATATTGTGTCAAACGCATCCAGCCTAAACAAAAGCCACCCGACAATCCCTGGACCATCGGATGGCTCCCTTATCACAGAATCGCAACTGTGGGTATCTTATAATAGGTAGAAACTCACTTCTCCACCTCCACTTTCGCTTTCGGCGCACCAGCCTTCTTCAGCTGCTTCTTCATCTGCTTTGCATCCTTCTTACTCTCCACCGTAATGGTAAGACCCTTTCCTTTCTTGCCTCCGGCGTTCTTCAGGGAGTTCTTCTCAAACATCCCCTTACTTACCGTACCGGTGATCTTAAGGTCTTTCAATCCCTTCTGATCTTTGAGAGCACCCTTCTCAACCTTGTTTATGTTAGATCCGAGGGTCAGGTTTGAAACGCTGCCTCCGCTCAGGGCACCCGCACCAAGCGTGGTCACAGGATATACTGTTCCATCAGGAGTGCTCACGTGATCCGGAACCACCAGATTTCCGGTATTTCCAGTCGAAGTCTCAAACCTCGCTTTTCCTCCTTCGACCTGGTATTTCTCACCTGACACTTTTCCGGAGGAATCCGTCGACTTGTTTTCGATCGTTCCGGTTCCGCTCTTATCAAGCGAGGCTGACTGTTCCTGCGTGGATCCGTCCGAGCTCGTGGTCTTTGCGGTCTGATTTGTCGTACCATTCTCGTCCGTAGTCTTTGTAGCTTCGGTCGTTGTTGTCTTGCCTGAAATATCCGTGGTCTCCTGCACCATGCTGAAATCACCGTTTTCCTTGGTGACCTTTACCTCAGATGTGCTAGACCCATCTTCCTTTGTCTCCTTCTCATATGTCTTTACAGATCCGTCTTCCCCGGTCTCCTGTGAAGCTTCATAGGTTCCGGTTACCTTGCCTTCCTGATCGGTAATGACTGTCTTCTCTTCATAATCGCCGTTTACCTGCTCAGTCCTTGCAGTCTCAGTCTTGGAGCCATCCGTAGCTGTCACTGTCTCCTGTGTCTTAACGATACCGCTCTCTTCAGTAACAGTTGTCTTTTCAGCGGTTGTACCGTCAGTTCCCTTAGTCTCTTCCTTTACCGTTGATGAGCCGTCTGTATTCTCTACGGTCGTTACTTTGGTCTCGGTTCCATCCTCATTCGGCTTGATTTCCTCTTTCGCCTCTGATTTAGGGGTCTTGTCCTTTGACGGATCGTCTGTCGGATCTACATTAACGACAGGCGCAGGTATCGGTGTTGGCGTAGGCGTTACCGTCGGTGTTCCTGTAGGTGTTGCTGTGGGCGTTGCTGTCGGGTTAGGTGTAGGTGTAGGCGTTACCGTGGGTGTTCCTGTCGGATTTGGTGTGGGACTCGGTGTGGGATTTGTTGATCCACCGCCCGAACCGCTGCCACCACCGGAACCGCTTCCACCACCTGAGCCGCTTCCGCCGCCTGAGCCGCTTCCACCGCCTGAGCCGCTTCCACCACCTGAACTGCTGCCGCCGCCTGAGCTGCTTCCACCGCCTGAGCTACTTCCGCTGCCTGACGAAGGAGCGCTGACATTAACATACTTACCCGTTGTCATGCCAACTCCGTCCTCGAAGTACTTTGATCCTGTTATAGTTACCAAAACCTCATACTTTCCGGCAGACTTTACTTCGTCATTTTTATATACCTTGTTTCCTGATTTATAACCATATATCGTGATCGGAACATCAAGCTCATATCCTGTTCTCTGGAATTCAACGGTTACGTCCTTGATTCCCGAGCTGCTATAGGTCTGGGTTCCTCCGGAGGTGAGTACAAAATCCGTGTTATTGAACAGTCCTTTTTCAACAGTAAGAGTATACTCGTCCTCAAGCTGATCGTTTCCTTCACCGATGAAAGCCTTTATTATGGTCTTGCCGGGGGAAAGAATGTCTACATCGCCTGATGCACTTACCGTGGCAACGCTCGGTTTTGTGCTTTCATATGTTACCTTAGTATTTGCCGGTATGTTCTGCAGGGGATTATATACTCCCTCCTTATAATATGTAGTTACTGCCTGCTTTTGGAAAATCGTTGTGGGTGCAGATACTGTAATCTGCAGACCACAGGTAAATCCTGAAGCGTCTTCATAATATTTCGAACCAGTAATGGTCAGCAGTACATCATACGTTCCTGCAGTTTTTATCTCATCACATGTATAGGTTCTGCTGCCCAATGAATATCCATATACTTGAGGCTGGACATCCATAGGACTGGCTCCTGTATATCTAACAGTCACATCCTTGATACCATTTGTCCTGTTATATATCTGATTTGCTCCGGAGGTTATCTCATATGATCCATGGTATCTGGATTTCTCGATCTTCAGATTATAAGAAGCTGTTTGCCCGCCCCCCGACACAGAAGCCTTAATAACCGTTTCCCCGGCAGCAACAGCTGTAACATCACCATTTTCGTCTACAGTAGCTACCTCCGTATTTGTGCTTTCATAAACGAGCGTTTCGCCGTCTGGTTTATTTAACAAATAGTTTTCTATCGGATCACCGAAGGATCTGGTGAGACTATCATTCTGGTAGCACATATCACCTTTAATGGTTATTGTAACGATCGCCTTGGAAGACCCCATCGTCGATGAAGTTGCCGTCACGGGAATTATGATAGTATCACCCGCAGATGCTCCGGTAAAATTTCCTGAAAGCATAGGATCTGCTTTTAAATTTGAGACTGTAATACTCTCATTACTGACAGTAGGAGAACCTATCGTACACTGTACATCTGTCCCGTTATGTTTAAACCCTGCCTTAGCTAAGGACAATAAAACATTCGCGTAAAATACACCCTCTGTACAACTTGCATTCACAGCTACCGGGACTTCTGATTCAAGGCCAGCGCTGGCAGAAATCACAACTGTTGCCTGTTCAGAAGTAATCCCCTTATAATTCGCTGTTTCTTCAACCTTATATTGTATAGTATGGCTTCCACCCTTTCGAGCAAAATGTCCATCTTTATTCCAGGCAGCATTATCTACTTTATATAGTATCTCTCCATAATTCACCTCAGGCGGCGTTTTAACAAGATCCAGATCATGCATGTCGTCATAGACCAGGTCATTTGAGAGCACCCAGTCTTTAGTTACTTCATTTTGCGCCTGAGCTAAGGTGCAATCGATTTTTACAGGCGTAGTTATCGACCTTTCGTCTGCGTTTGCATAGAACCACCATACCGGATATGTAGCTGCGTCCGTTCTGGTCGGGATAGAATCACTATACTCTCCACGGAAGAGCGCTGCAGTCTCAGTTTTTGGACTTGGCGCTCCCGGAGCCTGATCACCTGTTCCTACTGCATAATAGAATTTTCCGCCTTTTTTTGCGTCATCTCCGGGAATGATCAGATTCTGAGGTTGTCCTGTATACCATAAATCACTTAGTTTCTTCGGACCGGTAACTTCGTATACGTTCACGGTACAGGTTTCGGTGCCACTCTCCTCGCTTGTTACAGTGACTGTCCCGTTTCCAGGTTTAACATATACTGTAAGTGTTTCTGTCGCTTCTGTTCCTACTTCTTCTGTACACCCCGCATCGGAATATAGCTTTATATCAGAGTTTTCTGATACGCTCCATTTGACTTTCTTATCGTCAGCCTGAATCTTCACCGTCAGAGCTACTGCGTTACCGCCTTTGGGTAACGACAGAGAATTGGTGTCTAAAGCTATGGATGGGGAATATATTTTCACATAATTATATACGCTGTTGTAGTCGGTATCATTTTCAACAAGTGTAATACTCGTAGTAATATGTGCATTATCTTTATTATCTCCTTCCTTGATGGTCAGCCCATTACAATCATACTTATCATCACTAATATATCTAAGTGCTTTATATTTGCCAGAAGAGATAAAATAGTCATCATGAGAACGGAGATTAATGGTAAAGGTTTTACCTGCTCCGCCGGCAAACCCTGTAGTAACTGTCGATTCCGCCGTTACCTTGCCGTCGTTCATGGTAAAGTTACCATCGCACAAAATTCCATACCAGTTTTCTGACTTTGCTTCAATAACTCCGCCATTAATTACCATGTTCCCGTTACAATTGATTCCGTGATGATTCAAGCAGGTTGAAACAATCTTTCCGGTGCCTTTGGATTGTCCATATATTGTAAAGGTTCCGTCCTCAATGTAACTGATTCCCGGCGCAGTAAGCGTATAGCCATCAACAAGGATCAGGTTGACGTCATTACTATTGTTTGCATTAGTTCCAAACTGAAGATAATTTGAATACTCAATATTATCATTCACAACATACCAACAACCGGGATCTAGACGTATCCGGCCATCCTGTGGTTCTTCAGTCCCTGTAAGAACAGTGTAATCAGAACAGGTTTGTTCGTCTCCATTTTCATCAACATATTGAACCAAATCACGCACCCTGTGCGTGAAGCCTTTCATGTTTTATCAACCGCCGTTGCATCGGCGGCTTTTTTTATTTACTATAAAACTCATCCTAAGCAAAGAAAAACCCTGCGGATGACTGCTTAGTTTGGCGACCTCGCTCTCATACCGTAGGGTTCCCCTATGAGTATGAGTTTATCGTTATCGCCAGCTTTTTACAAGTATTATCGTGGACCACCCTGAAATTTTCTGTTGCTTTTGTTGTTACAGATTATTTCAGGAGGTTCATATGAACAAAAACAATTCCATTCTTCTCGAGAAACACAAGGACATCCTTTCCTTCCGTGATCTCTCTCTCAAAACAGTTGCTACGTACACTTCCTATCTGACCACATACATCTTGTGGGTCGAAGAGTATCTGCCGAAACGTCCTCTTTCCTCAGTATCATGGGAGGAAATGCGTTCTTATATTCGATTCCTCAAAGATGTCAAAGGGCTCAATCCACGCACTATCAATGTTCACATATCCCAGCTCAGGGACTTCTACTACTATGTCCTTCATAAGGATTGGGATCGACGTGAGGTACCATTCCTTCACTTCGATGAACATCTACCTGTAGTTCCATCAAAAGATCAGGTTCTTAAGATCATTGATTCCATCGATAATCTTAAGCATAAAGCCGAAATCGCTCTTCTGTATTCTTCAGGTATCCGGGTCAGCGAGCTCTGTCGTCTTCGCTGTGGCGATATCCACCATACAAAAAAATATATCTACATATCCCGCAGCAAGAACAGATCTGACCGCTTTGCTATTCTTTCTGACAGAGCGTATGCGCTCCTTGTGTCCTATGTCCGTTCTTCTTACCGTGGCGCAAAACAGGAGGACTGGCTCTTCCCTGGACGTAATGGTTCTGCCGTCTGCCAGGAATCTGTACGTAAAGTCTTTATCAATGCTCTGACTAATACCGGTTTTGAAAAGGAGGGTTTTAATCTCCACAGTCTTCGTCACGCCTTCGGACTTCATCTTTACGAATCCGGTGCTGATCTGTTGTCCATTAAAGAGGCTATGGGACATAAATCCCTTTCCTCCACTACTGTATACCTGACCCTCGGCATCGGTAATGGAAGGAGCGTGAAGAGTCCATATGACGACTGATGAGAGAGCATATCCAATCCGCAATGCATTCCTGGGCTTTTATAATTCCTTCCTATGGGTATTCTTCTATATCTTCATAGCCATTATCGGCAAAGTAATCTTCATTTTTTTGTTCGGATTTTGCAAGTTCATCACTAAAGCCTTTGAGCGCATCAAATGGACTGAATATCTTGGCGCGTCTCTTAAGATCCATAGCTGGATGTATTTCCATAAGGACGATGCAGGCCTCATCATATTTGTATGGACGGGGAAGCACCTGACCGTTGGAAAGAGAATGATTATCAGTCTTGTAATGTTTGATGTCATACATGGTTACTGGCTCTATGCCCCAGGCATGGTCTATTAGGATCTCGGCATCAATACCAAAGGTCCTGTAGAACCATTCCTCATCCCACTGTGTACGCTGTGCTATATCGCCCATGGTGTACATATGATTTCTTTCAAGCCTTCCGGCCTTTCCATTACCAATCTGCCAGAAATCAGTTAGAGGTCGGTGATCCCAGAGCAGATACTTATAGGTATCCTCTGTAAGAGAAGCGATACGCACCCCGTCTTTATCAGCCTGTGCTTTCTTTGCGACTATATCCATGGCAACCTTGGCAAGATACAAATTTGTTCCGATACCTACTGTTGCAGTGATACCGGTACTATTAAGTACATCACGGATCATGGTCATAGCCA
>JAEEGL010564280.1_pt1 | contig 11494 bp, 7 predicted proteins | sample 9134231 | NCBI WGS metagenome assembly JAEEGL01 (sample SAMN16246548, study PRJNA631951) | gut metagenome | biome: gut microbiome; feature: rumen; material: fiber-attached | host: Bos | place: Iran: Karaj | collected 2018-10
AAGTACTCTCACCTTATGCTCCACACCTTGGAGAAGAGCTCTGGGAAAAGCTTGGCAACAAAGAGACTATCGCTTATGTTGCATGGCCAAAGATCAACGAAGACTTTGCAAAAGATGATGTAAAGACAATCGTTGTAATGGTTAACGGCAAAAAACGCGATACATTTGAAGCAGCTCCAGGCTCTTCAGACGACAGCCTTAAGGAAATCGCTTTCGCTCGTGAAGGAGTAAAGAAATTTACAGACGGTCACGAGATTGTAAAATGTATTATCGTAAAAGATAAACTTGTAAATATTGTTGTACGCTAATTCGTTGAGTCAAGGCATTATTCGCAAAGTGCCTTGACTGAACTGTTTTGCGGGAGTTAAAAATGTCAAAAGAAATCACCTCAAAATTATTTGCTATTCAGGATTCAGAATACAAAGAATTCCAAAGCAAACTGGTTCCGAATATTTCTCCAGATTCCATTATTGGTATAAGAACTCCGCAAATGCGCGCTATCGCAAAAGAAATTCACGGTACGCAAGCTGCAGAAGATTTTTTATCGGAGCTTCCGCATAAATATTACGAAGAAAATCTCATTCATTTTTTTCTTATTTCTATGATTAAGGATTTTGATGAATGCATAAATAAGCTCGAAGCTTTTCTTCCATTCATTGACTGCTGGCCGGTATGCGACCAGGCCAGTCCAAAAGTTTTTAAGAAAAATCATAAACGAATTCTTCCTTATATAAAAAAATGGATTTCCTCGCCTCATGTTTATACAGCCAGATTCGGAATGCGCATGTTAATGAATGAATTTCTGGATGAAGATTTTGATGTTGAATATCTGGAGCTTGTAGCATCAAAAAAAGGCGATGACTATTATTTAAAAATGATGGTTGCCTGGTATTTTGCAACAGCGCTTGCAAAACAATATGATTCAGCAGTTACTTTTATAGAAAAACGTAAACTTGAACAATGGACTCATAACAAGGCTATTCAAAAAGCACTTGAGAGTTTTAGGGTTTCAGAAGATCATAAAGAATATCTGCGCACATTGCGATGGAAGTAGCCAAATTTTACAAAAATTGGAGTTAAAAAATGAAAGAAAAAAATAAATCAAAAAGAATAAATACAGTAAAAAATAATTTCTATGCACTCTCGCTTGTCTGGAAAATGTGTCCGCGCCAGGTAATTCACAGGGCAATTTCTAAATTCCTGTACTATGTAGGCTGGCTTTTTTACAGTGCATTTTTTATGAGATACGTAATTAACGCATTGCAGGAAGGAAAAACCTTTCAGGCAATTATGATTTTCGTAGGAATTACAGTTGCAGTTTTTACTTCAATGTCTTTGTATAACAGCTATATTCTCGGTACAATTGCGCCTACTGCAGATACAGAAGTAAATAAGAAACTCTACAAAAAATTATTTACAAAATCACGAAATGTAGAACTTGAATGTTTTGAGAATTCTGATTTTTACGATAAATATACACTCGCAATGAAAAATGCTGACACACGTATGATCGAAACTGTTGATACTTTTTTTGGTCTCGTATTCGGATTTATAGCAAGTATCTGTGCATTTGTTTTTATGTTCAAGGTAGATAAGCTTTCTATCGCATTTTTATTGCTCCCAGTTATAGGCAACTTTTATTTCCGCAGATTAAACAGTAAGGTTGAATATCAGCGTAATAAAGAAATGGCTCCGCATAATCGCCGCATAGATTACATAAACAGAATTATGTATCTGAAAGATTACGCAAAAGAAATTCGCCTTACAAATATTTTTAATCTTTTAAAAAGACAGTACACAGATGCAATCACAGGCGTTGCCGACGTTACTAAAAAATTTGTTTTCAAATCTGCATTTTTTCACTGGTTCTATGTAATGTTTACTTTTACCTTCATTTTTGAAGGACTGCTGATATATGGAGCCTACCGAACGTTAGTTAGTAATACAATGCAGCTTCCTCAGTTAGCCGTTCTTACAAGTATGATGGTTTCTACAACCTGGATTTTAATCGGCTTTACAGATTCAGTTACTGCATGTTTTAAAAACGGACTTTTTGTAGATTACCTTAGAACCTTCCTTGAATATAAAGAAAAAATTCCGGAAGACTACGATGGTATAGATCCAGGGACAACAATCAATTCAATTGAATTCCGTAACGTAAGTTTTTCTTATAAAGATATTCCTGTACTCAATAATTTGAACATGAAATTTGACGGCGGAAAAACTTATGCGCTTGTTGGTCATAACGGTGCAGGAAAATCAACAATCATAAAATTGCTGCTTCGTTTTTACGATCCAACCGAAGGAGAAATATTACTCAACGGCCGCAATATAAAAGATTTTAATCTTCAGAAATATCGCACATTATTTGCAACCGCTTTTCAGGATAACAGAATGTTTTCTATGACAGTTGCAGACAATGTTACGCTTGGAGAAAAAATTCCTGAAGAGGACCGTGATAAAGTAGTTACAGAAGCACTTCAGCTTTCCGGAGTTTACGAGAAAGTTATGAGTCTTCCTCAGGGAATTAATACAACACTCACAAGAGAATTTGACGACAACGGAGCAGTTCTTTCCGGTGGTGAATTCCAGAAAATTGTTGTTGCCAGAGCTTTTGCACGCCAGTGTCCTATTAAAGTTTTTGATGAACCTTCAAGTGCATTGGACCCGATTGCAGAATACAAACTGTTTGATAATATTTTAAAGGCCTGCCGCGAAAATACACTTTTATTTATTTCGCACAGACTTTCTTCCGTACAGAATGCAGATCATGTATTTTTACTGGAAAAAGGAGAAGTCCGCGAAGAAGGAACTCACCGTGAATTAATGGAAAAACACGGCTTATATGCAGATATGTATCAAAAGCAGGCAGAAAATTATCTTGCAGATACAACTAAACAGACAGAAGGAATTTGGGCATGAAAAATAAAATTAAAAAAACAGATCAAAATAAAAATTCAAAGTCTTCTAAGCGCCGCAGCACTGTTTTAAAAAATCAAGTATTCCTCTGGAAACTCTGTTTTAAAACCTGCCCGCTTTATATGATTTATCATCTTTACGATGCATTCCGCTATCAGGGTGTAATCTTTCTTGAGCACGTACTTGGAATCCGTTATGTTTTGAGATGCGCAGAATTTCATGAGCCGTTTACAAAAGCGCTTTTCTATATAGGCCTTATCCTGCTTTTGAATATTCTTCAAATTATTCCAGACGGATTATTTATTTACGGCTGGCAATTCAAGTACAAGCCACGTCTTTACCGTGCACTAAAAGAGCAGATGTTTAAGAAAGCTTCAGAAATTGATCTTTACTGCTACGATGACCCGGCATATTACAATGATTTTGTACTTGGTGTTCAGCAGTCAGAAGCCGCAATTGACCGCTTCCTTGAATTATTAAATATGACTGTACAGGCTTTTACAGTTTTATTCACAACAGGAATTTTCTATCTTGTAACAGATCCTGCCGGAATAATTTTTGTACTTGTTTCATTTATTCTTAGATTCATAGTTTCTAAAAAACTGAATAAAGTGAACTATGAAAACCGAATCAAAATTAATCCTCACATGCGCAAACGCGATTATATAAGCCGTGTTTTTTATCTCAAAGACTTTGCAAAAGAATTACGGCTTCATCCTAATGCAGGTTCTCAGCTTGAAAAAGAATTCGAAGAAGCAAATGACAGTATTATTGCTGAACACAAAAAGGTTGCTGCAAAAAGAACATGGCTTCAGTTCCTTAAAGATTACGGTGTAAGCGATCTTTTGATTGACGGATTTTATATAACATATCTTGTTTATAAAGCCGCAGTTCTTCATTCACTTTGTTACAGCGATGCAGTTATATTATTTAACAGAACAGGAAGCCTTAGAGGAAGCATGGGCCGCTTTGCAGATCTTGGTCCTAAAGCTCACGAAAACAGTATGTTCGTAGATAAGATTCGGGCTTTCCTTTCTTATGAACCAAAAATAAAAAATAATGAAGGCGAAGCAGTTCCTCAGGGAAATGGTACATTGAATATAAATCATGTTTCATTCAAATATTTGGAAACCGGCCGCACCGTTCTGGACGATATTTCTTTAACTGTAAAACCTGGTGAACACATTGCTATTGTAGGATACAACGGAGCCGGAAAGACAACCCTTATAAAATTACTTATGCGTCTTTATGATCCGACAAGTGGAACAATCACATATCATGATCAGAGTATTTCTACATTTAAACCGGATGATTACCGCAAAAGAATTGGAGTTGTATTCCAGGACTTCCAGATGTTTGGCGCAAACCTTGCAGAAAATGTTGTAATGGACAATATGACTGAACAGGAAGAAGAAGAACGTTCTCCAGAAATTACCGCTGCACTTAAATCTGCAGGCTTTGCAGAAAAGCTTTCCTGCCTTCCTGACGGCCTGTTTACACAGGTTACAACAGAGTTCGATAAAAATGGCGTAGATTTTTCCGGCGGAGAAAGTCAGAAAGTTGCCATCTCGCGTGCCTTCTATAAAAACGCAGACATTCTTATTATGGATGAACCTTCGAGCGCACTGGACCCTATTGCAGAATATGAGCTCAACAAGGCTATGGAAAGTGCGGCAAAGGGAAAGACTGTTTTCTATATTTCTCACCGACTTTCCACAACCCGCGACGCAGACCGCATCATCATGCTGGAACGCGGCCGGATTATTGAAGAAGGCACCCACAGAGAACTTCTTGCCCGCAATGGCAAGTACGCCGAAATGTGGAATGCACAGGCCGGTAAGTATAATTAACGAGCTTTAGTAAAGCCTATATCATCAACTTCTACGCTTCCCTTTTCGTAAGGGAAGCATATTTTTATTTTCTGAATATTCTTAAAATCAAAATCAATATTCTGATCAAAATCTTCTTCGCCAACAAAGACCGTTGTAAACTGATGCTTATAACTATAATTCTTAGAAAGCACATCGACCTTATATAACTGAACAGCTAATGGAGGATAAATTTTTCTTAACTCGCGGGCTGTTACACACATTCCTTTTATATCATAGAAAGAGACTTCATAATTCATAAAGGAAGTATTTTTTGAATCGTCATTTTTATCTGCCAGCTTAAATGTAAAATACTTATCTGTAAAATCAAAATCCTTAAGGTTAATTTCAAGACAGGTATTTATATTTTCATTATCCCAGTTAAAGCCAAGACTGTAATTTTCTGATGGCCCGTATTCCCCTGTTTCCCGAATGTTTTCATACCAGCCATTAGCATTTACGACCTGCAGATTTACATCAGGATTTTCTGTTTTTCCCAGTGGCAACTTTCCATCAAAATCAAAAAGATAATCAAAGGTATTATCATCATAAGTCTGTTCAAAAGCTGTAGCAGGCAGAGCTGCCGCGTATTTCTCAAAATCATAAAAAAGCGATTTATGAGTGTTATCTTCCTTAAGAGTAACATCAAGAAAGGTCTTTACAAAACTGCACAGAATCTTTCTCTGATCTTCTCCGCTGATAAAATCCTTTACATCAAAATACCAGCTGGTTGGAGCCGGTAAATCATACAAGCCCCAGAGAGTATTAAACTGCCCGTGATTTGCACCATAAACATAAAGAGAAGATTTAAAAGAATCCGTCTTACCGGAAAATTTAATATTGTTATATTGCTTCTCGCCCTCCATAGATCTGACATCCTGATCATTAGTTCCATGAATCAAAAGATAATTTACATCTTCAAGAAGTACTGCTTTATTTGCAGGCTTATACTGATCCACTGTCGGCGAAATTGCAATCAGCCCCTTTATATTAAACTCATAGTCCAGCATTGTGTTTCCGTTATCCACAAGCCTTTCCGAATTATTAAAATACTGGGCAGTAGCAATTGCCTCGCCACCCCGCGAATGTCCGGCCAGAACAATATTTTCCATATCAAATCTATGGTATAAAGGACTTTCCTTCCATGCATTCTCTTCTTTTATTTTTTTGATATTTTCAAGCAGGAGGATTGCACGGCCGTCATTTTCGCCCCACAAGTCATTACAACACTGCTCGTCAACAGAAACCATAGCATAACCCCATGAAGCAAGAAATTCTCCAAGATATTCATACCCCAGATAAGATTTTACCGGATACTCATGATTTCCATGAATTATAAAAATCACCGGAGCCTTCTCAGTATTTTTAGGAAGCCAGATTTTTCCTGCTATGGGAACTTCGTTTAAATCATATTTAAAAAAGAATTTTTTAACTTTACCGTCAAAGCCATTTCTTTTTGCATAACCAGAAATATCAGCGCTTGCAGTTGCGATATCAGAATCCTTGTAACCGTAAGTCAGTGTCTCAACTTCATAACTTCCCTTTGTGACTGATTTTTCAAAGCCTTCAGGAGCCGACATAAGCTCCCCCTGCATTTCAAAATATTTTTTAACATTACCACGCGCAAAGCCTTTACAAGCTATAAAGAAGATTCCGCCTGCCAGCACAAGGCAGGTTACAGGCGTAACAATCCAGAATAAGAGACTGCGCCCTTTTTTTATAAAGAAGGAATAAAGGCAGCGCCCGAAAAAATCAAGACTAAGCAGAAAAATGATTACTCCCAAAACAAAGCCTGTACCACCACGTGGGGTACAACTTACAATCAGAGAATAATTAATTATAAAAATAATTTGTGCAGGATAAGTTTTCTTAAAAACAACTTTAAAAATCAGATTTATAAGACAAATTAACAGAGGAACAAGAAGAAGTGCTGCTAAAAAAAGCCAGATATAGGAAATAAACTTAAAATTTTCTCTAAGCCCAAAAGTGAGGTATATTGCGCACACAATTCCCAAAGCAATTACAGCCCCACTTTTTCCTGAATGAAGAAATTTTATACCAGGAGAGCACTTTGATTTTATAAATGCAGCCAGTTTTTTTACAAAACACCAGATTTTTGAATTAGCAATCTTTTTTAAAAATTTTATATTTTTCATGCCTTTATTATTATGAAAAGTATAATATATGTCTAGAAAAGAAAATTAAAATATAAGAGTAAATACTGCTCCATGCGGCTCAACATTACCGGCACTTATTTCTATCTTCAACGCTTCTGCAAGAGTTTTTGCAATTGCAAGTCCCAGTCCGCTTCCACCATTAGTACGAGAATGAGCTTCATCAGCTCTATAAAATCTTTCAAAAACATGAGGCAAAGCTTCTTCTGAAATTCCAGGTCCATCATCACTTTCTTCAATAATAACATGACCATGACCTTTCATAACCGACAGCTTTACATTACATTTTTCTCCGGCAAATTTTACACTATTACTAACAAGCACTGTAAGAATTTGATGAAGCATTTCCGGATCCGTATGCAAACAAAGCTTAGACTTGCTGTTAATCTCAAATTTTACCTCTGGCGCCACAGACATAAACTCATCAGAAATCCTCTCAAAAAGTTCCAGAACTTCAACCTCATAAAACTGTGGCTTAACACGCCCGCTTTCTATCCGAGAAATTTTCAACAGATTTTCAATAATCGCATGCATAGAATTTGCTTCGCTTTTTATGGCTTTCAGAGATTTTTCCAACTGCTGGGGATTATCCTTACCCCAACGCAACAACAGTCCTGCCTGCCCCGAAATCACCGTAAGCGGCGTATTTAATTCATGCGAAACATCACTTGAAAACTGGCGTTCCCTGTCAAAATCCGCTTTAATCCGCATAAATAAATCATTAAAAGTTGAAGACAGTTCATCTATTTCATCTCCAAAACCTGTAAGCGGAAGCTGTCCATCAAGATTTTCTGTTGTCATTGCTTTTGCAGTTTTCGTAATTTTTACAACCGGGTGAATCGTATTCTTTGTAATAAACAGACTAACAAAAAAAGAAATTAAAAGAATTGGCAGTGCCATCACTAAAAGAGCAATCGGTAACTTTAAAACAATTTTAGCAAAAGAATCGTTTTCCATATTCATTGCAACTGCAACAACAAGTTTTTGTGAATTATTATTCCAGACATTTTTTATATCATGGGTTTCCGCATAATAAAAAATATCAAGATCGCCATCCAGAAAAAAATTCTTTTCAAAATAATGTACTGCTTTACCACCACTATCCTCAAGAAGAGGAAGAAACGGATCATTTGTAGCAAGTATATTTTCATTTTCCTGATTGTAAACAATATAAGTCAGATAATATGGAATTTCTCGTATCTGAAAAACATCTCTATCTTCTAAATTGTTCTGGTTGTACAGCTGCTCAATAATTATAAAAACTTCATTTTCTGCTTTTTTAAGTTCTTTAGTCTGATTTGCTTTTACAAGAGAACGAACAAAAAATAATAGAAGAACAGAAAGAAGAATTATAGAGGTTGTAAGTATAAACATAAAGCGAAGTGAAAGTCTGACCGAAAACGAGCTTTTAATTCTGTTCATTTCTTTAACCCATCATATAGCCGGCACCGCGAACTGTTTTTATGTATTCATCTTTTGTATACTCCGAAATCTTAGAGCGCAGATAACCGACATAAACATCTATAGTATTTTCATCAATATAATGATTTTTACCCCATATTTCATCTATAATCTGCTGGCGTGAATGAACCTTTCCCTGATTTTCCATCAGCAGTTTTAGAAGAAGAAATTCTGTTTTAGACAGCTGAACTTCAACGAGTTCATCTCCTTCAGCACTCCTATCATTTTTAATCGAAAAACTCATACGGTCATGATTGAGAGCCAGATTTTTGATTGAAACAGGTATCGCTTTTTCCTTTACATAATTCAATCTGCGAAAAATTGCATTTATGCGTGCAAGCAGCTCTTCAATTTCAAAAGGTTTTGAAATATAATCATCTGCTCCAAGATTTAATCCAGTTATTTTATCTATAGTTTCTCCTCTTGCAGTTTCAATAATTACAGGAACCGTAGATATAGCCCGTATACGACGAAGCACTTCCAGACCATTTAATTCTGGAAGCATTATATCCAGCAGAATAAGATCAGGATTTTCAACTTTGAATTTTTCCAGGGCTTCATGTCCAGAAACAGCAAGAGTGGTTGTATAACCTTCATAATTAAGCTCAGGTATAACAAAATCAGAAATTCCAGCATCATCTTCAACTATAAGAATCTTCATACTTTACCTCGTCACTTCTATCTGCATCTGCATTGGCTCAATTACAGAGCCATCAAAAGAACTGATATTCTGCATTTTTATTTTAAAAGAATTATTTTGAACAGGAATGATGATCCTAATTATATCTCCCCTTTTATTAAAATCAAATCTTGTATCAGCAGGAAGAGGAATATCATTTATAAAAAAGGAATCAAAATGCAATGAACGCGGATTGATGCTTTGATTAAAAAAAATCATAATGCTTACAAAATCCTCATTCACTCGCTCACAGTTTATTTTATTTACTTCCAAAGGAAGATTATTTTTATATGTACGTTTACCTCTATAATTGATTATATTATCAGGATCTTTTGGAGGATGAGGAAATCCATCTTGTCTTGGAACTGCCCAGGAATTAGCGCAAAAAACAAGCATTAACATAGAGAAAAAGAAAAAATGAATAAAGCTTTTCTTCCAACTATTCATAAGTGAATTATACGTCATAATCAGAAAAAATGTATGAGATTTCCCCAAGTTTTTTCTAAGAAAATTCTTAGAATAGTCTTAAGCCCTTTTCAAGATTTCCAGAATAATTAGCATTATATTTTTTTCAGAGCAGTTAAAGTGCAGCTGATAAAGGCCTGTCAATGCACAAAAAAACTGCAACTTCCATAAAAATATAATAGGAGTTAAGGAGATTTATAATTATGAATAATAAGAAAAATTACTTTTCATTAATAAGTGCACTACTTGTTTTTGCAAGCTGTTCTAACGGAAAGATTGCTTATGCAGAAAGCAGAAATATAGAAAACTCTTCAAACTATATTAGTGCAATTAAAGCGTTTCCGAATGCCGTTATAACAGAAGACTTATATGAAAACTTTGCAGCAGAAGGTACAGTATCCATTAAGTTTTCCGGCGACAGCTTTACCAGCAGCTTTGAAGGAGCTGCCAGTGAAAATGAAATCTCTATTAAGAAGGTTGAAAATTCAGAAAAAGATGAAATTTCGGCCGGTGTAGAGATTCAGTATAAAGGAAGTGCCAAACTCAAATATGTTTTTTCCGGAAATTACACAGGCACAGTTTTCATTAAAAACAAAAAGGCAGATGCCGCTGTCGTTCTTAATAATGTAAATCTTACAAGTGCAGACGGTTCCGGCCCTGTTCTCCGTTTCAGTGCAGAAGACACAAGAACCTTTATCGTAGTTCCTGCAGGCACCACAAACACCCTTACAGACACCCGCCTTTTGAACCAGAGTGGCACCATGTATGATGATAAAAAAGGCTCAGTTTACGCAAAGGGCACTTTGATTTTTACAGGCGAAACTTCGACAAAAGCCGGCGGAACTCTGAACATTGTAAACACAGGCTACAAGCACGCAGTTTACAGCAAAGATTACATCAGAATTGCAAATCTCAATCTTAATGTAACTGTTGAAGGCAAAACCGGCCGCGACTGCATACGTGCCCTGAATGCAATTATTGTTGATGACGGAAATCTTAAGCTTGTTGGAAACGGAACTATTACAGATGATGAAAGCGCCGGACTCAGGGTTGATGGAGAAGATGCTGATGATGACGACATGACAGTTGAATACACAGCAGGTGCCGGCTTTATCATTATCAATGGCGGAAACATAGACATCACTACAGTTGCTAAAGGAATTACCGCTCACTGGAAATCTGCAAACACTGTGATTGGAAATTCAAAATACACAGCCACAGCAAATAAATCGCTTTTGTGCAGCAGCTATCTTAAGGAAACTAGCGCAACAAAGCCTAATCCTTTTGTAGAAATAAACGGCGGAACAATTAATGTTGTTACTACAGGTCAGCCTTATGAAGGACGCAGCGACTCAGACCCAAGCTGTTCCCCGGAAGGAATTGAAGCAAAAGCCGATCTTACAATTAATGCCGGAACAATTACTCTTAATACAACAGATGATGCAATTAATGCCGGCGGAAACATTGTTATAAACGGCGGTGCAATTTATGCCTGCAGTTCCCTGAATGATGGAATTGATTCAAATGGAAGCGCAGGAATTGTAATCAATGATGGAGTTGTAGTTGCCCTGGGTGGAAACGGAGGCGAATGTGCCTTTGACTGTGATAATGCGCCTCTTACAATAAACGGCGGTTATGTTCTTGGACTTGGAGGAGGAAATTACACTGCTCCAAAAAACTGTAAGCAGACAACTCTCGTTCTGGGCAGCAGCACCGGTTCAGCCAACACAAGCTTTGCAATAGTAGATTCAAAAAATAATCCAGCTTTTGTTTACACTCTGCCGGCAGCTCAGGGAGAAGTTTTGATTCTTTCCAGCCCGGAACTTAAGACAGACACAAGCTACAGTGTAAAAACAGGCATAACTATAAAAGCAGACAGCGGATCAAGCTTCCATAATCTTTACACAAAAATGCCTTCTATAAGTGGC
>JAEEGL011313273.1_pt1 | contig 11494 bp, 7 predicted proteins | sample 9134231 | NCBI WGS metagenome assembly JAEEGL01 (sample SAMN16246548, study PRJNA631951) | gut metagenome | biome: gut microbiome; feature: rumen; material: fiber-attached | host: Bos | place: Iran: Karaj | collected 2018-10
ATCGTATAAAATCCAAATCAATTTATTCCAATCATAATTTGAAGCTTTCGGAACCATCGTTACTTTACTGCCCGGTTTTCCGCTTGGTCTGTTAGCTTTAATCTGATATCTGATTCCGTTAAAAACAAAATCAGCTCCCTTACTTACCGCTGTTTTGTCCTTCATATAATCTGAATAAGCCTCTTCTGACATTCCAACCAACATCGCTGCATCATATTCTGAAACGGCACTTGTTATTTGCGGAGATACTCCAAACTTTTTCTGCCACTCTAATGCAATTTCTACAAGTCTTTTTCTAAGCATAGATGTTCCTCCTTTTAAAAACAATTCTTATAGAAAAGAATGATAATTTTAACGTCTCCATGAATTTTGAAAACTTACATAATGTTTTGCACCAGAAAGTATAGTTTTTATGCTTGACTCACTTATACCTTTACCCTCTAGATACTCTATAAATGCTTCTTCATCAGGTAAATCATCAAGCTCTTTTGGTCTACCACGAAAAGAATGTTCATCGACAATAGATGAATATCTAAAATTCGGCTTATTTCCTATTTCCTCAAATTTTAAATGTATTTCTCGTTGCTTGATAAATTTATTGTAAACTTCTTCGTATAGTGTACATAAAAATTTCAAATCATCTTTTATTTCTTTAGAACTCAAAACATCAGTTTTTTTATATTCAAAAAAACACACTGCAGCCGAATTATATTTTGAGTCTCCACAAGACATTCCATCTATTTTTATATAATTATTTTGCTTTGCTCTTGCAATAATAAAACTATTTATTTCGCTATTTTGAACAGAATTATATTTTCCCCACATTAGCGTTAAAAAAACAGAACTTCTATCTTTTGATAATAGATAACCAATTCTTAGTTCTTCTCCAGTTGCATTCGGATTATAATCCGAATAATAGATTCTTAAAAAAGGAACATCTATAGCTTGTTGTGATTTTTTTATTGAAAGTCCTTTTTCTTTCAAAATAGAACAATTGTTGAAAAGCGCTTCCTTAAAATCATAAAGCGCTTTATTTATAGTTTCTGTGTCATATGACAAATCAAAAAGGGTTTTAAGGCAATAAACAATCTCAGTGAGTTTATTCTGTGCAGGAAAATTACCTTGTCTCGCAGCCTTTTCATACCAAAGTCTAGCTTCTTCATAATTTTTCTCTACACCATATCCTTTTTCATACATATCACCAAGATAGTATTGAGCCTCAGCGTTTCCCTGTTCAGCAGCTTTTTCATACCACTCTCTAGCTTTCTCATAATTTTGCTCTACACCATATCCTTTTTCATATATTTTACCAAGATTGCACTGAGCATCAGAAACACCTTGCACTGCAGCTTTTTCATACCAATCTTTCGCTTTATAATAATTTTGCTTTACTCCATAACCTTTAGCATACATCTCACCAAGACGATATTGAGCACAAGAATCATCTTGAAACGCTGCTTTTTCATACCAATCTTTCGCTTTATAATAATTTTGTTCTACACCATATCCTTTTTCATATATTTTACCAAGATTGCACTGAGCATCTGCATTCCCCTGTTCTGCGGCTTTTTCATACCACTCTCTAGCTTTCTCATAATTTTGCTCTACGCCATGCCCATCATAATACATATCACCAAGATAGTATTGTGCATCAGGATCACCTTGCACAGCAGCTTTTTCATACCAGTAAAATGCTTTAGTATAATCTTTCTCTACACTTTCACCAGTATAATACATCACACCAAGACGATACTGAGCATAAGCTTTTCCTTGTTCAGCAGCTTTTTCATACCACTCTATCGCATTCTCATAATTTTGCTTTACTCCATATCCTTTAGCATACATCTCACCAAGGCGGTATTGCTCATAAGCAACACCTTGTTCTGCTGCTTTCTTACATTTATCAAAATCATCTTTATCTTTTTTCTTATCATCCATTCTTATTGCCCTCTCAACATCTTTTCTTTATTATACAGCCGTAAAATCTTTTTATCAAAAAAATTATTTTTGAATCCTTACAAAAGTGATTAGTTTTCAAAATAAGCTTTACATCATCCTAATTTAATTATATCCATTCTTATTCCATAAAGTAATCAATTTATAAATCTTTTTTATAATCCAATTCCGATCCCAACTGAAAAGGAATAATCAGGAGTACTGTTTCCTGATTATTCAAATCTTGTTACAAATTTAGAAATATTGATAATCAAACCTCCGCCATCTTTTACTGCAAAATTCTTACATGACCAATATTCAGAGACTGTTTATCGCAAACCTGCGTTTTTACCGCACGCAGCGGAATCTTTCGCAGCTTGCACTTTCGGAAAAAATTGGAATCAGCCCTAATTATTTGAATGCTGTTGAAAACGGAAAAAACTTTCCTTCGCCGGAAGTGCTTGAGCGCATGACGCAGGTTCTCCACATTCTCCCGTACCAGATGTTTCTGGAAAGTCCCGCGCTCACTTCGGAAAACTGGAACGGTGAAAAAGAGCGGCTTCTGGATTTAAAGCAGAAGCTGTGCGCCGTTATTGATGAAGAACTGGGAACTTAAAAAAAAATAAGGGTTTCGGGCAGCAGAAACGCGGCTTGCTCAGCAAAACTAGCGGTAACGACCAAAAGCGAAACTAATTTACTCTATTTGTTGCAATGACGAAATCTTCTTTTAAAAATCGTTTTAACAAAAATGTACAGAAATATGGAATCGTATAGAATCTTCCGTTAAAGCCAATGTTTTTATGCGCAAGTTTTATTCCAAATCTTATATCCGAATATGAAGAATGTGAAATCAAATTATTCAAAGATGCTGTTGCTCCGTCTTTTGCTTTTACTTCAAGCGGAACTAGACTTTCTGATGTTCTTACAAAAAAATCCATTTCTAACTGAGCATTTTCTTTTTTGTAATAGAAAAGTTCCAGCCCCTGTACAGTAAGCATTTGACCTACAAGATTTTCATAAATTGCACCCTTGTAAGTTCCTAGATTCTGATTCTTTCTCAAATCATCGCTGGATTCTTCATCAAGATTTGCAATTAGAAGCCCTGTATCATGATAATAGATTTTATATTTTGAACTGTCATAATTTCCTTTGAGCGGCAGACAGGCATCATTAAGACACCAGCAGAGATTTATAACTCCAGCATCCCTAAGCCAATCTGCACATCCAACATAATCCCGATTCCTGGCATTTTTTGCAACTCTTGTGATCTGAAATTTTTTATTTTCCTGTGCAAGAAAAACTGGAATATTGCGGTAGATATTTTTAATCTTCGCCTTGTCTATACCATCTGCATATTTGGTGATATCTTCCTCATAATCAAGAACAAGCTGCTTTTGCATCGACAGAATATTTGTAAAAGTTCCATCAATCAAAAAACGTTTTATAACGGCAGGCATACCGCCAAGAACAGCATACTCAATAAAATATTCGTTAAGAATTTTAAACTCATTTTCAGAAAAAGGCTTCTGGTCTTTTAAATGCGAATAAAGTTCTTCCGCAAAATCATCCCTGTATCCTTTTGTCCAGAGGAATTCCTCAAAATCAAGGGAATACATAGTTATGTCTGTTTTATAACCCACAGAATTAGAGGAGATTTTTTTATAATTTAGCCCCATCATCGAGCCGGAGCATATAACATCGAAACGTCCGTCTTCTGCAAAAAACTTTAAGCTTGTTGAACAGTCCGGGTATTCCTGAAGTTCATCAAAAAAAATGAGCGTTTCGCCTGGAATAAACTCAAATTTTGGATTTCTGAAAGAGATTCTCTTAATAACTTCATCTGTCGAATATCCCCCGGCAAAAATATCCTTGAATTCCGGGTTATCAACAAAATTGATTTCGATAAATGATTTGTAAGAAACTCCGAATTTTCTAATGGAATAAGTTTTTCCAATCTGCCTTGCACCTCTGATAATCAGAGGTAAATGATTTTTAGAGAGCTTCCACTCTTCGAGAATTCTGTCTATTTTTCGTTTTATTTGTATTTTATCCGCCATGCTTTGATTTTATCACATTTTATGAACAAAATACAATGTGATTATTCACATTTTATGAACAAAATTCAGTTCGATTTTACACATTTTCAGCTTTTCCTACACCGTCGTCGGAAGAATGTTCATTAAGCTGATTGAACCGTCTGCAAGACGAGCGTTGAACTTTTTACCCTGATAGCAGATTACAACGTTTTCTATAAAAGAACTGCCGCTCTTTGCATAGAGGCTGCCGGAAATAATCCTTCCGTCTTTCCACGAAAGATTTGCATACAAGTTTCCCTTGAGCGAAATATTTTCAAGAGTTCCGGTTTTTAAAATTCCATCTGCACTGTCAAGAACTTTTACGGTAAGAACATTTGCATGCAATTCTGAAGAAATTATTTTTTCAGCAAAAAGAGAAATGTCGGCAAAGTTTTCGCCTATGAATGAAGACGGTGCAAACGGCGGTAAATTTTTCTGCGCCGGCCTTTCCTGAGCCGCAGCATTTTTCTGCGCCGGCTCTGAATTATTTGCAGAATCAGCAGAAAGCTTTAAGAGCATATCTTTTGCTTTTACAACAAAATCTTCGTTAGAAGGAATAAGTGCATAGTTGTATGCCTTGAGTGCATTTTCAAAAAGACCTTTAAGAACTTTTTCAGAAGCGGCACTTCCTTCATTTATAAAATATTTTTTTCCGGAAACTTCTTTTTCTTCACCGCAGGGAATCATTACAGCGTGCGTTTTTTCATTTCGAAGGACAAGATATTCTTCAAAAAATTCGCAGGCACTTTTTATTATTCCTATATGATGATTTAAGAATTTTCTGTCCAGAGTAAACTCATAATATCCCACAATAAGCTCTGCAAGTTTAGCAAAACCAAGCGGATTGTATGAATCTGCAAAATCAGTGCCACACGGAGAAGTATCTCCCCACAAATCTGTTTTACCGAATGCAGCAACGCCACCTGCTCCAAACATTCCGAAGGTTGTAGAGTGACCGTTTTTATTCATTCTATGGATTAAATCAAAAATAAGTTCGTCACATTTTTTAGAAGAAACCAGCGAGCCTGTTAAAGCTAGAGAAGACGAACCTTTTAAATCGTAGCGTACGTGAGAAGCTTCAACTAAAGGATTCATAAAAATACCGTTCTTTAGCGGCGGAAGTTTTGCATTTTTTTTGCATGAGTTCAAAAGAAGATAGCGGCTGTATTTTAAATAGAGTTCTGCAAACTCTTCAGAGTCAGTGTTTAAAAGAAGATCGTCAGCACAGGTCTTTTTTTCTTCTGCAGGTTTTTCTCCAAGCGAAAGATTCAGTTTTGAAAAGAGAGCTGTGTTTTCTGCAATGTGACTCTGCTTAAGCGGAAGATACATTGCATTTGCTGCAAAGCAGAGTTTTTTTAATGCGCGGTCAGAACACCACGAAGCAAGTTTTGCCACATTAAAGCCCCTGCTGCTTTTTTTAGCAAACGATTTTTTTGCAAAAGCAGTTTCAACATCAATAAAAAGAGTTACTTCATCTGCACGTTCAACTGTAAGTGTATTTCCCGTTACAGAAATTTTTCCGCTTGAAGTAACGGCATTCATCATCATTGAAAAAGGAATTCCGTCAAAACACTGAAGGGCAATTGTATCTTCACCCTTTGAATATTTTTTTACTGCGGAATTATTTTCAAGACTTGCGCGCAGATAAATACTCTTTGGAGTTGAAGCCCAGATATGAATTACAATAACATCTTCCTGCGACGAAACAAAAACTTCGCGGTTGTAAGTTATGGAACTTCCCGTTGTATTGCGCGACAAATCATCAGTACTCGGAACAAGGGTTTCTTTTGTAAACGTAGTTGATGCAATTGCAGTTTCAAGATCAAGTTCGCGTTTATAAAAAACAGTATTCTCAAAAGGATTTGTTCTTACACCGTTTGAGTTTTCAAGCGCATAAGATTCTTCATCATAAAAATCAAGATGAACCCTGCCCGCATTTTTATAAAATGCACTTTCTTCAGGAAGTCCCGTAAACGTTTCGTAAAGAAGTTCCTGTGCTTCTGCATTGCGCTCAAGCTTTATAAGCTCGCGGATTTTTTTAAGTGATGTTTTTGCGTTTTTATTGTTGCGCGGTGAATATGGTTTTGACCAGACTGATTCTTCATTTATATCGATAATCTCGTGTCCTGTATTTCCCCAGACCATTGCACCAAGACGACCGTTTCCTACGGCAAGTGCATTTTCCCATTTTTGTGCAGGACTTTTATACCAGATAGTATTCATTGCTTCCCCCGTTCCTTCCATTATATCACAAGAGAAACAAAAAAATAAGGGGACGAAAATTGATTTATGAACAGAGCGGAAGAGATGGTTGACATGACGCGACTTTGCACCGCTCTTATAGCTCGCCGGCTATCCACTTTTCTACAAACGCATCTGTTTTTTCCCAGTAAAGTTCCGGCATTAAAAAAGCAGCCCGCGCGTGTGTGGCTTCAGGAACTTCAAGCTTTTCTTTATCGCAGCGTGCAGCATCATATAATTCAGACAGCATTGTAAAAGGAACATAATCATCAGCAGTGCCGTGAATAAAAAGCGTCGGAATTTTTGAACGTGCAACTGAATCAAGCGGACAAATATCTTTAAGAGACAACCCGCTTCTGAATTTAAAGAAAAGAGCTGCGGCAGACAAAAGCGGCTCTGCAGGAAGTCCGTAGTCGCGGTAAAGTACATGCGCCATTTCTTCGTAAGCCGAAGTATATCCTGAATCTTCAACAGCACATACAACCTGTGCTGGAAGTTCAAGCGAAGTTGCCGTCATTACTGAAGCGGCTCCCATGCTTACACCAAACAAAAATATTTTTGAATCAGGATCAGAAGCAGCTATAAATTCTGACCAGGACTTTACATCCTGCGCACATAAAAAGCCCATATCTATAAAGTCGCCTTCGCTCCATCCGTGACCGCGCTGACCTGGAACCAGTGCACAATATCCGCGCTCAAAAAAATGTTGTGCATACGAAGAAATAGAGCGTACATCTGCACGATAACCGTGCATAAAAATTCCGTAGCTATGAGATTCATTTTTTATAAGATAGGCATTAAGACAGATATTATCAGCACTCTGAATTGAAACAACTTCAGCATTTTCAGTTAGCCACAGATAACTCTCATCTGAATCAGTTTTCTGGTTTACGCCTGCTGGAACATAATATTCACTGTCCATACATTTTTCTGGAGACACCGGACTAAAAACGATGCTTTCAAGATAAGAAGAGCCCAGAAGAAGACTTGCTGTGAGAATTAGGGCAAGTACCGTTACAATACAGAAAATAATCTTAAGTTTTTTTCCCATTTTTAAGAACTTCAGCGACTACTCTATCATGTAGTCATAAGTGTCTTCTTCGTCTTTTATCTGGGCAACCGTAAAGAAATCGCTTGTAGTTGTATCGTTGTCTATGTAGAGCATTACTTTCTCCGCAGACAGCGGCTTTGTCCAGTAATAGTCAATCCATCTGAAATAATCATCTTTATCATCAGAATAGTGTCCCGGTTTAGAATCTTCTTCTTCTCCGACAAAACCTTTTATTGAAAGACTTCTTCCTATAAAACTGTCAGGCAGGAGAGTCTTTAACGAAGCCATATATTCTCCGGTTCCTGAATCAGACAGATTAAAAAGCTGAGTAAGGGTTCCGTTTGTAAGGGCAATTTTAAGCTGCTTAAATGCATTACCGCTTCTGTCATTTGGAATACTGAATAAAGATTTTTCCATTTTGATGATTCCGCTTTCTGTATTGTAATCAATCCTTATTGAAGTTACGGAACCGTCCATTGCAATTATTTTTTCACCTTCAGTTCCCTTTCCGGCAACTGTACCGCTTGCTCTTGAAACAACATGACCGCTTGAAGTCATGTACTGAAGGTAATACTGATAAAATTTTGTTGAATCAACGTAATAGTCATAAAAAGTGTAAACACCTTTTGTATCCTGATATCCGTTTTTTGGAATAATCTGACCGATATTAAATGTTGTATCTTTTACCTTATCAGCTGATGATGATGAGCCGTTAACTTCATAACGTATTACGTTGATATATTTGCATCCCACATAATATGGAACAGAAACACTTACCACGTTTGCACTGTCGTAATTTACAGTCGGTGCTGCAACGTAAGTTTCATCAACAGAAAAATCAACGAGTCCGCATGATATTACTGCTGCCGTCACAAAAAGGGCGGTCAAATAAAAAACAATCTTCTTCATCTTTTATATTATCGGATTGTAAAACCTCTTTCTTTAGTATATCATTTTTTTATGATTTTCCAATCAATATGTTTCTGTTTTGTACCTCTTCTGCTTATTTTTGCAGCTTTTTATGCCTTTATTCCCGGCATGAAACTTACAACATCACTTTTAAGCGTGCTTGCAGGATTTATAGCAATAGTTCCTGTTGCCGTTTTAAATATTTACGTTTTTTCACGCTTTAACCTTCAGGCGGATTCTCTTGGCGGAGTTTTGCTGCGCGATATACTGCTCAACGGTTTTGTTGAAGAAACATTTAAAATGCTTTTAATCTGGATGCTGATTCATAAGGCCGGCGATTTAAGGACTTTCTTTTTTTACGCTGTTCTTGCAGGACTTTCTGTAGGATGTTTTGAACTATTCATTTACTTTCCGTCATGGAGTTCAGACATTGAAACAAAGTTTTTTATAAGGATGGGAACTGCCGTTGTTCTTCATGCACTGTGCGCAGGCCTTTCAGGAATTTTTGTGTGGTCATTTAAACAAAAAAAACGGCGCGTTCTTCCTTATGCCTTTGCCGTAATTTTCCACGGACTTTATAATTATTTTGCAGGCTTTAAGATGAACGTACCGTTCTTTTACTTTTCATTCGCCGTACTCGTATTTGCACTTATTGAATGCAGAATCCGCTACGTACGGCTGAATGAACTTCTTGAAAAAGAAGCTGATTAGGAAAATGCTGATTAACTCAACCGCGTGTTAATTCGCGCGCGCGGGTTAATCACACTGCAGCAAATCCGTTTTCAAGATCGGCAATGATGTCATCAATGTGTTCAGTACCGATAGAAAGGCGGATTGTGCTCTGTGTAATTCCAACTTCTGCAAGTTCTGCATCGCTCAGCTGTGAGTGTGTTGTTGAAGCCGGATGAATTACAAGCGACTTAACGTCTGCAACATTTGCGAGCAGGCTGAAAATCTTAAGGTTATCGATGAACTTCCATGCAGCATCTTTTCCGCCTTTAATTTCAAACGTAAAGATTGAAGCGCCGCCGTTAGGGAAGTATTTTTCATAAAGTGCATGATCAGGATGTTCAGGAAGTGACGGATGATTTACCTTTGCAACCTTAGGATGCTTCTTTAAGAATTCAACAACCTTCTTTGTATTTTCTGCGTGGCGTTCAAGACGAAGCGACAGAGTTTCCGTTCCCTGCAAAAGGAGAAAAGCATTGAACGGAGAAATTGAAGCGCCCTGGTCACGCAGAAGAATTGCGCGGATGTATGTTACAAATGCAGCAGGTCCTACTGCATCAGCAAAGCTGATTCCGTGATAGCTCGGGTTTGGATCTGCAACCGGTGCATATTTTGAACTGCCGTCGGCATTCTTTGCTTTTTTCCAGTCGAACTTTCCTGAATCAACGATGATTCCGCCAAGAGTTGTTCCGTGTCCGCCGATAAACTTTGTTGCAGAATGAACTACAATGTCTGCTCCGTGTTCAATAGGACGAATAAGGAATGGTGTTCCAAATGTGTTGTCGATTACAACAGGAAGTCCGTGCTTGTGTGCAAGAGCCGAAATTGCATCAATATCAGGAATGTCAGAATTAGGATTTCCTAACGTTTCAAGATAAACTGCCTTTGTGTTCGGTTTGATTGCAGCTTCGATTTCTGCAAGATTATGTGCATCAACAAAAGTTGTTTCAACACCATAAAGCGGAAGCGTATGTGCAAGAAGGTTATAGCTTCCGCCATAAATTGTTTTTTGAGCTACAATGTGGTCACCCTTCTGAGCAAGTGCTTCGATTGTGTAAGTAATAGCTGCTGCACCCGAAGCTACTGCAAGGGCTGCAACTCCGCCTTCAAGAGCTGCAATGCGTTTTTCAAAAACATCCTGTGTTGAGTTTGTAAGGCGGCCGTAAATGTTTCCGGCATCAGCAAGTCCAAAGCGATCTGCTGCATGTTTTGAATTGTGGAAAACATACGAAGTCGTCTGGTAAATCGGAACCGCGCGTGAATCTGTTGCCGGGTCTGCCTGCTCCTGTCCAACGTGGAGCTGTAATGTTTCAAATCTGTACTTGTCTGCCATAGTATAGCCTCCTTAATCTCTCTGATTAATCTGATTTATGATGCTATACTACTTTTAATTCCCTACTAAGTCAATAGGTTTTATATATAACTTTTATATCTTCAGCTATAGGTTTTACCTATAGCTGTGATACGAAAAAATGTCGACTTTTGCGGCATTATCGGCTCAGCTTATGCTAAAAACTAAGCGTTGCTGCCGGTTGTTTACCGTACCGCTGCAAATATTAAAAAATCAGCCGCCTCTGCGGAAACAGAGACGGCTTTCTGTATTTTCGGTGCTAAGTTTTAAACTCAGTGCTTAAGACTGTGGAGTGTTAATCCAGCCCTTAACTGTTTCAATGTCGGCTTCAATCTGAGCCTTTGTAGAATCATCGTAGTCTTCGATAAGTTTTCCTGTTGTTGTAGTTTCATCCTGATTAATAATTCCGTCATGCTTTGAACTTCCCGTAATAGGATAAACAGTTTTTGAAGTATAAATTCTTGTCCATGCACGGGTTTTGGTTATATTTAAGGTTCCTGTATCTACCAAACCAACAAGTCCTCCAATGTATGAATAAGAACCGCCTCGGTTTTTAGCTTCCTTAGAGCCTATAACACCGGACAAAAAGCAGTTTTCAATCGTTGTAGTTCCCTCACCAACAAGGCCTATAATTCCGCCAAAGCGGTCATCATCATAACCGTCGTGAGTTTCTTTTCCGTCTTTTATACCATTCCAGATGTTGTAGTTTACAATACAGGCATCTTTGAGAATTACGTTTTTAATAACTGCATCTTTTGCATAACCTATGAATCCAAGTCCCTGGTGTCCCTGATAAGCGTAAAAACCTGAAATTACCTTTCCGTTTCCGTCAAAAGTTCCTTCAAATGGAGCTTCAATTTTTTCTTCTCCCAAACCGCCTTCACTTGTGTCTTTGGAATTATTGCCCCAGAATCTTCCGATTGAGTCAAGATTAGTTAAGTTTGGATTTGCCATACCAGCCTCAATTTCAAACGGGGCATCGAAATTTGCTGCAAGAAGATTTTCGTTTACAACAATATCATTCTGAACGGTAACCGTAACTCCTTTAAGCGAGTCTCCGCCGTTTACGATTTCTGAAAGTTTTGCAAGATCAAATACATTGTAAACAGACCAGTCTGTACGGGCATCTTTTACATATTTTCTGATAGAGTCTTCCGGTATTACTTCGTCGGCCGGTGGTGTCTGAGTAAGTGAAACGTATGA
>JAEEGL011689534.1_pt1 | contig 11494 bp, 13 predicted proteins | sample 9134231 | NCBI WGS metagenome assembly JAEEGL01 (sample SAMN16246548, study PRJNA631951) | gut metagenome | biome: gut microbiome; feature: rumen; material: fiber-attached | host: Bos | place: Iran: Karaj | collected 2018-10
ATCCGTTGATTCAAATGGTTCAATCACTATGATGTCCCCTTCCATATATTCCACACCATTCATGCGCACTCTGCCGCGTGTGATGACAGTAATTTCAGTGGCAATCTTGTGGTAATGACGCTGCTCATAGTCACCTTTATTGTAACTCTTCACGGCTACCTCCACATCGTTGGTTTTCAGGAGCGTAGGTTCAAAGTTTCCCACGAACCAGCCTTTGACCATATCTTCCAGTTTCGCTGTTTTCATTTTGTCTTGAATGCTATATATTTATCCAAATCTTCCGGTGTTCCGGTTCCGTGCATCTGTTGCATATCAATGCTGTAGATACCGAACTTTTTACCTTGCGCAATAGCATAATTATACACCGGAGCTACATAGAACTCATTGTTCACACGCTCATTGCGTACAATCATATCAATTGCATTCTCCACGAACGTCTTGCCTTGCGCAAAGTAATAAATACCCACAGTTGCATGCTCAGAGATAACGACTTTCTCTTTGATCTCAGTAATCATCCCCTTATCGTCTATCTTGGCATAACTCCACTTGGTGTCATTATCCTCAAAGCACAGCACCGAGCCGTCTAATTTACGTGTATCAGAATCCTTAATAAAATCTGCAATGTGCATATCCACTATCTGATCGGAATTGGCAATCATCATCGGCTCGTTATTGTTAATAAGTCGATGCGCATGCAGTACCGTACAAGCAGCTCCTTCTGTTAGCTTATCCACCAGCACCCATTGCACTGGATAATGCGCTTCTATCCATATTACCGTCTCTTGCTCGGCTTCATAATGTTCACGACGAGCAATCAGGATAAACCGCGCTTCGGGCATATTTAGATTATCCAACACATGGCAAATCATCGGTTTGCCCAGCACATCGATAAATGGTTTCGGTTTCGAGTAACCGGCTTTCGCAAAACGGCTACCGGCCCCAGCCATTGGAATAACAATGTTTATCATATCACTTCGCTTTATTTTCTTCATACAACTGCGGTGTCGCAAACGAGAGGTAGTTCTCTGTCGGGATCTCATATACTCCTACTTTCTGCTGCCGCAAAATCAGTTCGTTATACGTTGAGCAAATATAATAGTTGCCGCTATAGTTCTCGTCTTTTCGGATGATGCTATAGGCTGCCTCCACAAAGTCTTTTCCGTGCTTAAACCAATAGCAGCCAGCAGTAGCCATATCGGAAATCGGGCGTTTCTCGCTGGTCTCGCAAACCAATCCTTCTTCATCCAAAGCCACAAAACTCCAACGCGGCAGTACCGAACGGAATACCGTAATACCGCCTTCATACTCCTTTTGACGGAAAGACTCGATAGCCTCAACCAATCCGTTCTTCAACAACTGGTCTCCGTTGATCAATAGTAACTCATCGTCATTATTGATGCTATCTATCGCAAACAATGCCGAGCAAACAGCTCCTTTCGTTAGTTTATTCACCTTATAAACCATTGCTTCTGGCACAAGTATCTGCAACGTCGAAGCGATAAACGCCTTATCGTCATCCTCTTTTAGAATCACGAACGAGAGGTTGGCATTTAACGGTTTCATACTATCCACCACATGCTGCACAATAGGTTTCCCTTTGTAATCCAAGAGATACTTCGGATACATATATCCTTTCTCAGCAAAGTTACTACTTGCCCCTGCCATTAAAACAACTACATTCATCCTTTGCCTCCTTTCTCGATTTCTTCGATTCTACGTTTGATATTCGTGTAAGTAACATCATTCACCGTATCAGCCTTAAATAGATGTGCTCCACTCGCTAATGCTGCTTGAATACCATTTTGGTTATCTTCAACAACTAAGCATTCCTCCGGCTTCAAGCCCAAACGCTTAATGGCTGTATGATATATTTCCGGATCAGGTTTCGCTTTCTTCACATCCTGATTGCTCAGCATGAACTCCATATATTGCGATAAATCGGCCTTATCCAACATCAGTTCAACCGTTTTACGGATACTATTGCTTGCCAATGCCAATCGATAGTCTTCTGCATGAAGACGCGACAATGCGTACTGATGGATAAAACGCGGTTTGCAACACGTATAGACATAGTCCATAGTGTATTGTTGCTTCATCTCATTGATGAACTTATGCAAACTGCGAGGTAGTCCGCGTTCCACACTCAGCATCTCTAATTTACGGCTTGTTGGCAGCCCATCGAAAGTTACCAAATGGTCATAGCGCGAAATCTCAAAGCCAAACAGCGAGAGTGCTTTATTCAGTGCTTCATAGTGCCAGTCTTTGGCTTCTATCAGCACTCCATCCATGTCAAAAATAATCGCCTTTATCATCTGTTAAAATATTGTTCTGCCTTGTCCGGAACGTCCGTACAAAGCATAATGTTCGTAAATCCATTTTCTTTAAGCATCTGCCACATCGCTTCATACGGCAATCCGTGCAGCTCCGGAGAAACGATGCAAGGCTTCTTGCCATCCGCAATATATTTGCGTAACTCATCTGCGATATTCGTCCGTCCATCGAAGTAATCCACCCATACCACCTCACTATCCTTGTAGAACGGCAAGTAAGGCTCAAACTCTGAACTGCGCGATGCAATCTTCATCTTCCGCTCAATAAATGGTATCGTATCGCACGCCGACATATCAAATAGGAAGTAATTATCGATGCCATACTTCTCCAGCAAGTCCCTCATCATATCTTGCAACCCATCTGCCTTGATATTAAGCGCCAATGTGCCTTTCCGTCCGGAATCGGCATATATGCGGAATAGTTCATCTGCTGTGAGTTCATTACCAACAGGGGGATTATGCGAGATGAGCACCTTTCCGCCATAATCACGAAAATCCGTCTCAAAACCATACCCATACTCCATCGCGCGTACCAATGCCGCACGACTATTCCGCTCTTCCTGCGTCTTCCAAAAACCTCTATGTGCTATTATTTGCATAGTCTTGTGCCTATAAAAATCTAACCGAATCTCGCCTCGTTCCTCCTGTTATAAATACAGTTTTCACTATCGTAATTTACTTCTTCTCGTTGCTAGCCCCGACTTCCTTACATAGCTCACTACCTATTTTGATTGGGATGTATTGCTCGAGTTTCGCATTGCAGGCGGGGCATAGTGGCGTTATGTATAGTCCGCCCCTCCATTTTACACCATCTGGCGCTGTAACCCACATATGACCTCCTTCGGCTTTATGGTCGTCTTTAGTTTCTCCCTTTGCTACAAAATCCATCCTCTGAGTTAGAGTCGGCTCTCCCACAACAATAACCTTCCCGCAACTACTGCAACGCAATGTTGTAGCATAATTCCCAGTTACAGCGCGCCAATAGTCTATCCACGACATTCCTCCGAATGCATTTCTCCCTCCTGTATTACCCGCATTCTTTATAGATGTCTCTTCTATTACTTCAAGTATAGTTGGATCCTCATAATTCTTCACCAACTTGCTTTTATAAGATGATAATTCACTCGTTGCCATAATTTTTGTTAATATGTTAAACAATTATATTTTTTGTTTTAGCATCGCCTTTAGATTAAGTTTGGTTGATTTCTTTTTAGGCAATTTAGATACCTTATTTAGGTATTGTATATGCTGTTCCTTTTTAGCATTCTCTTGCTTAAGTCTCTCATTTTCTGATTCCGACTCCGCTAATTTCCTCATTACTTCATCTCTTTCATCCACCACGTCAGCCAACTGTCCAAGAAATGTATTTCCTTGAGCTTTGTAAGTCCGCGACATCTCTATACGTTCCTTGGGATCATCGCTAATCAATATATTATCAAATAATTGCCCAACATTAGATTCTAATTGTTGGATTTCCATGAATGGGATTTGCTCACCTCTATCAAGAATAGGCTTAATTTTCTCCCATAATACTACAGCTGACGAAGCAAGAAAGGGATTCTCAAAGAGATTAATAATGCTAATTTTATCCTTGTCTACATATCCGATTTCCGACAACACGCTTCCTAACGCAATTGGATTACATATTATATCATATTCATATATCCCTAATTCCTGAGCGACTTTAATAGTCCTTTTGGATTGTGTTAAGAAATAGTACTTATATCTCAACATCCCTCGGTCAAGTTTGTTTTCCAAATCCTTGTTTTTCAAATTCATTGTCATAAACAAACGTGCATCATCCAGAGAGAGTGCCTTATTAGTGTCATAACTTCTCTTTCCGCCTCTGGGAGTACCGGATGCTTCTTCCGTTAGCTTCACCCATAAATCATACTTATCCTCGCTCAAATCTACTACATCTATCTTTAAATCAACATTTTCTTTTAGTATCGGTTTTAATCTTCTTTTGAATATACTCAGATCTGTACTCTTATAAATATTGTTTATGTAAATTGAGAAATCCATCTTCTTTTTAGACGGTTCTTCCCTACGAGACTTAACGTAATCCTCAATAAACACATTACTTTCAGTCCCCTCCAAAAGAGCTTCTGTCAAATTATCAATTTGTTCTTTCCCGTATTTATTGTATATTGACCAAGCTTGCCCAACATGTCCATCCACGTCTTTTATCACTTCTTCTGGTATAATAATCTTGCAGCCTAAATCGGCTAACGTGCCAAGTATCGTTCTATATTGTTGACTGTAACGCGCATGTGTAGCCAGAAGATTTAGTACTACATCAGTATCTAACACAAAGGTTTTATCTCGTAACTTTGTTGCTTTGAAATTCACCAAAGTAGGGTCAATATTCATGACTTGCGTCAATACATATGCCCTTGCCCAAATATTAAGCGTTTCCCCATCTTCTTTAGACGGATTCGCAAGGACTTGACCTATTGCGTTAATCAATTGCATACCCGATACGTGATCCGTTTTCTCAAGGATCAAAGACACCGCATTGCTAACCGGCTGATATTGCTCATCCGGATCCTTCATCACAGCGTTCAAACCGGATAGTTTTAAATATAAAGATAACGCTTTGGTTATATTACTACGGAACAGCGTTCTATTCTGCACAGTGCACTTTCTGTCGGTTTCATACCGAGTGATAATAGAATTTATTAGATGTTCTGTGCGCTCTTCCAATTTGGCAAAAAACTCGGTTGTTTTTTTCTCATCTGTCTCAGTAATAGCAATATACTTTCCATCCTTACATTCAATAAAATTCTGTTCTTCCAATTTTCGGATTGCCTCAGATATCTCAAACTGTGAAGTTTCGTACTTATAACATGGACCAAACTTTTTGACAATGCTGTCTATCGTAGATTTGCCTTTGTCATGGATTATTATTGATAGTACTGCTTTAGGTAGCATATCTGTCCGCTGGTGAGTTTTTCCAAACTCACTAAACAGCAACACACTCCGCAGTTGAGATTCTTCAAATTCCTCACCGCTATGTCTATATAGTTTTGATATTAAATCATTCATAGTTCTATTTCTTTGTAGGTTTATGGACTTGTTTAACATTGATATTTTTCTCAATTATCACAGGAACCGCGACTATGCTATCCTCTTTTATTGTGTTTACCAAACTATCAAACTGCACACTATCTATTGTGGCATAGCCGAATTTATTATTGATAAATGTAGGTAATACACAAGAAAATATCGCTATGAAAACTGAGATACCGATTGCAATACGAGAGACGCACAAACTTCTTTGACTAACATTAATAGCTGTCTTTTGATCAAACTCTGCTTGCGTTAAAAAATCACGGGCAACAAAGTCGGATAACTGTTGAGTTGGTATAATAAACGAATTAAGAAACCTCAGCAATGATTCAGAGACACCTGTTTCTAACACAGCGCCTCTTAGCGAAATTGAGCCATTCAACACCATCTCATAAACCCTTTCGTCTATTGTATCGCATTCTCGGATCTCGTATTCTTCAAACAACAATTCATCATCAGCCACATTAGCAGGAAGCAAATAAATGCAATTATCATTTTCCAGTTTCGTAAAGGTTGCAAGCAATTCGGATATTAAGAAGAATGCACGGTTAAAATTCTTTTCGCATTCATCGTCATCACGAACCATTAACACTACTCTCCTTTTCTCTTGCTCTAAAAATATAGCACAAGTATCTGCGTTACATATGGTTCGTTTACATATCTCACTAAGCACCTCTACGTTATACGGAGATGTTTCGCTTATTACCTTTACTATATTTTTTATTTGAGCATCCATACGACTCGTTTTTGCACTAACACAACTCAGCGCACAAAATTACAAAAATAAATTGACATATACAAATGTATATGCCACTTTTTACGAAATATCTTCATTTTGTCATAAAAAACAAGCAAAAAATTGGTTATTTGACAAAATTATTGTACCTTTGCACCCGGTAAGATGGCAGAGCGGTTTATTGCACCCGATTGAAACTCGGGCAGACGTTATGGCGTCTCGGGGGTTCGAATCCCCCTCTTTTTATATTAGCAGTTTTTCTAAATCGCCATCTACTTTCTCCAACTCATGATATGACTTTATCGGTAGCAATGATTCCTTTTTACGCAAATAGGCTACCGGCAGAACCGATGCTGTTAACATAAACGATCTTATCTCTCTTACCTCATCCACGCCTAAAAACTCGGATAACTCTCTCTTATGTGCATCGAGCCAAACATGCCGTTTATAGTGCTTGCGAACTAATGCTCTTTGATCATTGGCATCTCTTCCAAGGTATTTATCTATCTCTGTCTTCATCTGATAGATATTTTTCGCCATTACGGTATCCTTGCATTCAATGTTATATGCCACCCCACTTGCTCTATCAAACGCCAGCACATCGATATCTCCGTAATTGTCATCCGCATGGAATGGTGGACAAGTACTGATTTTCACATCGAACGGATTAACAAGTAAAACCGTATGTTCCGTTAAGTACTTTCGTACTTGATCATTGAACAATTTGCCTTTTATATTGCTATACTTACTTACTAATGCTTGTAGTTTAGTCTCACCTTCTTTGGTCATCAACTGTGCTTGCTCTAACAAATATGTCAACTGATGATAGGAGGCTATAGCATTCCGCAAACCAAATGTAACATACATAACTCCAACGGCGTCTATTTCACGTACAATAAAGCGTCGCGTAAAACTTAATTCTCGATTGTAGCGCCATGGATGGATATCCGTATTCTTAAATCCTCCCGGAGCTATCCAATAAGACTCTCTTGCTTGTAGCACCAATCGATCAAGCACCTTACTGACTGTTTCATCAGACAATCCGGATAGTTTACATACACCTTCAATCGCTTCTTTCTCCGGCATTTGAAGCACACCCTCATTCCTATTTACGCACAATTGAGACATACAAACACACACTACTCATATATCTTGATATTTTACTCCCCAATCAGATAAGAACGCGGCATCCCTTTCCTCCTGAGTTGGATAAGTTACGTTGACTGAAGTATCTTCGGATGTTCTTTCAAATCTACCTCCAAATGCCGACATCTGTCCGGCCAACATATCTTCCCCGTAAGCGACTTGAAATGCTGACACTACATCCGAAAATTCATCCTGATAAACACCATATCTTCCCGATAGCAAGCATTCTACTTCTTGGTCTGAAACGCCCATGTGAATAGCATTGCAGAATGTTCCATACGATATAATTTCAGCCATAAGAGCCATCATGTATTCCAATTCATAATCTTCCGCATTAAGTGCACCTCCTTCGTACGGTTGAGCAGCCAAATATTCAATCAGGCAGCGCAAACTCAACCAACTGCTGCTTCACATATTCCTCACAGTTCTTTTGAATTGTAATCAAACACGGATTTATAGAAATATTTCTGCCTGACACACGATAGACTGTCAAGTTGAAATCTGCCAAGATTTGCGCATTATCTTGATCTACCTCTACCGATATGGATTTATTTTGACCGGCGGCCGTAATTCTGGGATCAGTAATATTCTTGTAGAACGTCTTGAGAGCCTCCGATTGTATAGCTATTGGAATTGCTCTCAACACAGGAATAGTATAATTAATAAGATTCATGAAGTCCGCCAGCGGTTTACGATCACGTTGTCCTACCAATGAGGTAAATTTCTTATAAATTATTTCATATACACCAATACTGAGTCCCTTAAGATTTTCAAAACTCCAAATTAACTTCTTCTGCGGCTGCTCATCTTTGACAGAACTTATACTATCAATCAGATTTTCGACATACGTATTGGTTAATAAATAGCATTTTTGCGTATCGGTTAGCTCATACGATTCCGGGCTATCCTCCTCAAACATATACTTCTCTGCAAACTCTTTCAAACTATCACAATCCTCTTTGGTCGTGAATATTTCAAAAACACTTCGGATATAGTCCTTATAAGGTGCATATTGTTTATTATCCGGTTTCTTAACGAAATCCAATAACCGGTTCTTCAAATCCGGATAACCGGCATCTGCCATACTCTTCGCTAGCTGACAAATAGCGGTAGTTGCAGTTATTGTACGAGGAATAAATTCATATACATGGGCTAATGCATTATCCATATCACCGAGTTTAGTTGGCGTCAAGGGCAACTCCGAATTAATTTTCGCGATGCACTCTGCCCATGATACCATATCTCCATCTGCGTCATGCGTTTCCGCAACGCGTATTCGAGTAAGAATACCAATAAAAATATCGGTCCTCTTTGCCGGATCCTTCTGCATATGATTTATGATTGTAGTAGCATCAAAAGAATTCAATGCCGTACGCAACTCATCAGACAAATTAGCCACAGCCTTATCGGTATTTGTGAGCACCAGACGAAATTCCTCTGTCGTAGCACTTTGAAGCGCATACTTCGCAGCACGCATAAAGGCGTATAAATCATCACAATCTTTCAAATCCTCTGGAATCGAAGTATCAGCTGTTTTTTCATAAGTCGAATCAGCATACAAGATTGTGTCATTGTGTAGAATTGCTTCTGCCATTGAAGGATAATGCTCTTGCTTTCCATCCCCCTTTCTCTGCCCATGAACTTTCGCCTTTGTGCTCACAGTAGGTCTCATCGTTTCGTACATTCTCGCCGGTTGTCAATCCCGGGCAAAAATAATGCACAGGGAAAACGTGGAGGTAGAAACGTTTAGAGTTTAGCGATGAACGTTTAGCGGTAGAGGCCTCTTCTACGAAAAAATCCTTCTCCACTCCATCTGCGACGAAGCCTTGCGATTCAAGACGGTCGGTGAAGTACGAAGTATTCGGCGTAAGATCCAAACTGCCATCAGGTTTGATAAACACCCTACTCTCGTAAGTTGATAACATATCTCGCACCCATACCCCATGCGGCTCAGAAGCAAGGACTCCTTGCATGACCGGTTTGCGTTTGGAACTCTCATATCCGGCAAAGACAGGGTATTTGTCCATTAAATCGTCAAATGGACGATACACCTCAAAATCCACATTCATGTACAAGCCGCCAAATTGCTCCAACGCCCAGAGGCGTACATAGTCTGACACAAAAGCAAACTTACGTGCCTCATATGCCTGACGCACATATAGCGGAGCCGCAGCGATGTCGAAGTTCGATTCGTCCCATCGCATGAATTGCCATTCAGGCATATAGCGCTTCCACGATTCGAGGCAGTGTTGCTCTAATTCCGGTAGCAGATTCCCTCCGAACCAGCAATAATGAATAATGTGTAGTATCATACTATTCTATTCCTAATAGTTTCAAACTTGCTTCGGGCGTACCATACTGCTCCCAATATTCCCGTGCACCTTGTTCTAACTTATGACGATAAACCGGATGAGCGAGGATATACTCTATCGCTTCACGCATGGACTCTTCGTCGTCTTCCACAAAATGGATATTCTTCCCGTGTTCCAACGGATATGGCAAGTCATTACTTAACTTTGTCGAAATAATGCATTTACCCAATGCCAAATACTCACCTAACTTCCATCCATGGCAATTCCAAAAAGCGGGTGTATTAAACACCAAAGCACTGCGCTTTGTTTTTTTAATCCAATTTGGAAATGTTTCTCGATGAGATGTATATACATCTGAAAACAAATTATTAGATGAAAAATTATCTCCTAGTAAGCCTCCTTCAAATTGACATTTGGGAGTTGTTTTACAAGCCCTAATAAAAAGAGCCCTGCGGAGATTTACTCCTTCATCATTTTTATTCCATTCGTCACTATACCATAACGTGCTTAAAAAGTATATATAATTATCTTCCGATTGTACTGTATTTATATATACTGATATTGGTAAACGATTTTTCCATGTTTTATAGCGTCTACTAAAGTGATGTTTGATATTGGCATATGGATTACATTCCATCCTATTAGTTAACTTGTTCCATTCTTTACATTGTAGAATTGCATGCGGATTATTAAAAAATGCTACCAAACCTTTCCATAACGCGCTCCACAAACTGCCTACACGGATGCCAAATGAAGGTGCTAATGAGATTAATTTGGGGTATTTTTCTTTGGGGTAATGCATAAAATTAGCATTTACACATCCATAAACATCACACCATTCATAATCTGGCTGCAAGATATGATACGAATCATGTGCATGGATATAGACTTTCGTTTCGCCATTGGATCGTTGTAATATAAATCGCATATCATTGTCTATCAATCCAAGATTTTTAAAAGGTGCAATATCATATGTAATGTGTGATTTTCCAAAAACCATCTGGAGTCCCAACACATAGAAGGATCCATATGCATAACTACTACGAGGATCTATAATTATTTTCATTTTATCTATTTTTTAAATGGAGTAGTATAACTGCAAAGCTTGGCGAAAAATTTATCATTCTCGCTTTGAGCGAATTTTTCTTAAGTGGTAATATATTCATTGTATTCAATCTCCCAAGATATTCCGCTTTTTCCTTGTAAAAATCTATAGATAACATTCCCACAATACTTATTACTACATCAGCTATCATTTCATGATACCAGCGGTTATCGTATCCAGAATCAGACAATAATACAGCCTGATTTTGTAAAGCATCAATTAGTTTAATCTTATCTTCCAAAACTTTTTTCTGTTTACTTCGATTAACTGCATTAGTAATACTTCCTTCTCGGATAAGATAATTATAGACGATGGTATTCGTACTAGCTACACGCTTTGCACGTATCAACATTCTCGGTGTCCAATCTGTATCTTCAAAGTAAAGACCTGGTGTAAATAGACATTCGTTCTTTAATTCATTCGCTCCTTCATTCTTTACCAATATACTTCGTTTGATGATATACATCACCGCATAGCACTGTGTATTCATCCGCGAATTAAGGAACGACACCCCATCAGTCACTGCCTCCGAATAATCATTATCTAATCGGTTATCACGCTTATACGGCAGAAACACCTCATACTTTACACCTTCCACTCCACTATTCACTATTCTCTCTTCACTATTCACTATCCGCACATTCTGGTATTTGAAGCGAAGCACATCCAGCCTATCCCGTTCTATCTGTGCCATCAATCCACCGATTCTGCCCAACCCTCCCCATTTCACAACGCATCTCTACGCGAAATACGCCCCCGAGGCCTCAGACAGGCTCACCGCACCGGCCTCCCC
>JAEEGL012453068.1_pt1 | contig 11494 bp, 7 predicted proteins | sample 9134231 | NCBI WGS metagenome assembly JAEEGL01 (sample SAMN16246548, study PRJNA631951) | gut metagenome | biome: gut microbiome; feature: rumen; material: fiber-attached | host: Bos | place: Iran: Karaj | collected 2018-10
AAATCTGATTTGCGGCGAATACAGGGTATTTGCCGGGGAGCAATATAACTGCGCGTTTCTGATTGACGACAGATTCAGCGGGGATGACACCCCCGATTACTATATATTGAATTTTGAGACGGTGCCCTTCGGCAGGAAATTCTCATCAGGCAGGATCAGCCGTGAGAGCTCGCCCGCCCGTGTGACTGACGGCGGGATTTACTGCCCTCTTACAAAAGAAATGACTCGCACCGGCAGGCTCAGGATTCAGCTTGAGGCGCATTCCTTTGACGGAGACGATAATGAAGTAATAGAAAAAACGGGAATAGCAACGCTTGATTTCGGCTGCTCTCTTGAGCCGGGCGGAGAAGCCGGCGGCGCGGATGTTTCGCTGAGCGCTGATGTTGAAAGAATTGAGAGGCGGGTTACCGCTCTCGAAAATATGCCGTCACCGGAGCCCGGTTGGCTGAGCGTTGTATGCGCCGCGAAGCTTTTGTATATTGACGAAATGCAGACACCGCTGATTTTTGCTTCCGGCAGGGAAGAGGCGGAGAGCATTCTTACGGAAATGATAGATGCATTTGATTATGAAAACTGCCGCTTTATCATGGCCGCCGTTCCGAAAGAAGGGATGAGCGAGGCCTGCCTTATCACCGTGAGAGCGGGCAGCGGGGGCTTTGAAATGAGAAGATACAGCGGCAGGGAATTACTGGATTTGCTTAAGGAGGATGATTGATGGGAAAAAAGAAGATATGCCTGTGTGTGGGGCACGGCAAAAATGCCTGGGGCAGATATGACCCCGGCGCGGTCAGCAAAGATCAGAAATATCATGAGCACAGGATTGCGAAAAAAATAGCGAAATACGCCGCCGATTATCTCGGCTGCGATCTTATAAACCACGACGGCAGTCTCTGCCTTTCCGAGAGGATAAAGGCCGTGAACGCAGGCGATTACGATTTCGCCGCGGATATCCATCTTAACGCGGGCGGGGGTACGGGCACAGAGGTTTACTATTATCACGGCTCCCCGACAGGCAAAAGAGCTGCGGAGGAAATATGCCGCAGCATCTCGGAGACTATGGGTGTAAAAAACAGAGGGGCAAAGGTGCGTCTTAATTCGTCGGGCAGGGATTATTTCGGATTTATCCGACAGACAAAGCCCTGCGCTGTTCTGATTGAGACGGTTTTTATAGACTGCGGGAGCGACCTTGCAAAGGTCAGAACGGAAGAGGGCTGCAAAAAATGCGGCATCGCGATAGGCAAAGCGCTTGAGAAGGCGCTGTATACGGGGGCGAAAAAATGAATTATGAGATGATATTTTCTTTCCTCGGCTCGGCGGTCGGGTGTGTGGCGGGCATTCTCGCCTCACAGAAGCTGACGAATTACCGCCTCGAGCAGCTTGAGGCAAAGGTGGCAAAGCACAATAACCTTGTGGAGAGGATGACGGTCAGCGAGCTGAGAATAAAAATGCTCGAAGACAGGCGCAAAGGAGAGAGCGGATATAAAGAGAGGCAGGCGGCATACTGTGAATAAAATAACAGGAAGTTTAAAGAATATTTCACCCGGCACTCTGGCACGCCTTGCGCTGCTCATCGCGGCGCTTCTGAATAACGCGCTCACAGTTTTCGGAGTGAATCCGCTGAGTATTGACGGCAGGGCGGGGGAAATCCTCGCGACGGCAAGCACGGTTTTTGTTTCCCTTGTCGCTTATTGGAAGAATAATTCTTTCACATCCGCCGCGCAGAAAGCGGATGAATTTATGAGGTATCTCAAAGAGGAAGATACTTACCCGCGATAACAAAAACAGCAGCTTTTTCCGGGGCGATTCACCTGAATCGCTCCGGATTTTTCGTCTCCGGAGCCGGAAAACAGGCAAAAAATCGTGAAAAATGAGCGAAAAACCGTGTAAAATAAGAAAAAATTAAAAATTTTACTTTACATATTTGAATTATTAATATATAATACAAATTTACAGGGAGACAAAAATAAAAATAAGTGCCGGATTCCGTCCGGCATTAGGAGGACATTAAGAATGAATAAAACTACACTTGCTAAAATTTTATCGTTTGTGCTTGTAGTTACGACTGTATTCAGCTTCTTCACAAGCACTGCTCTTGCAAACGGTGGAAGTGCGACAGGCACTGTTGCAACAGGTTCAGATGCAACCTCAACCGATGCCGATGCTTCAACATCAACGGATGCAGATGCTACAACATCAACGGATGCCGACGCAGCTACTTCCACCGATCCCAAAGCAAACTTTACAATTGAGTTTGAAATCGGCGAAGGCGCTACAGGCAAGCCTGAAGCTATGACAGGTAAAGGTCCCGTCAATCTTCCCGTAAGTGTTCCCAAAAGAGAGGGCTACACCTTCCTCGGATGGACCACAAATGAGAACGATAAAGATGTAGAATATTATGGCGCAGGAGCAGTCTACACTCTTACCGAAGATGTTGTTCTTTATGCAGCGTGGAGAGATAACTCGGCTCCCGAAGGAAAATATGCCCTGATATTCGATCCGAACGGCGGAACCGACGAGCCCACCAGAATTATCGACTCCGGAGAGATTAATCTTCCGACCGAGGAACCCACCAGAGCCGGATATATATTCAAAGGCTGGGCGACAACGAACAGAGCAAAAGAAGAGCAGTACAAGGCAGGAGAAAAATTCAACCTTGTCAGAGATATTACTCTCTATGCTTTCTGGGTACCCGACGATGATGCCACGGAAAACTATACCTTAACTTTTGACGCCAACGGCGGCGAATTTGCTCCTTATGAGCAGAGCGGACGCGGAAAAATATATCTGACGGAAGCAAAGCCGACAAAAGACGGATATGACTTCCTCGGATGGGCCGAGACAAAGACGGCGACATCAGCTCAGTATCAGCCGGCAGGTGAGTATGATCTTACAAAAGACGCTACTCTCTATGCTGTCTGGAAGCAGGTTGTTTTCACTCTCTCTTATAATGCAAACGGCGGAAGCGGAGCTCCCGCTTCACAGAAGAGCGACAATAAGGGTAATGTTAAAGTATCATCTACCGTACCCACCAGAAGCGGCTATACATTCCTCGGATGGTCAAAATCATCGACAGCGACAGCGGCGCAGTATAAAGCCGGCAACAATATCACTCTGACGGCAAATACCACGCTCTATGCTACATGGAAGAAAATCAATCCCTCAACGCCCGATCCAGTTTACAATATTGAGATAGTCGGATATACCGCCGAGCTTTCCGTAAGCTATAAGTCAAAGCTCACATTCCACGCAAAGACGGAAGCTCCGAGTGGCTATAAAATTGTTTGGTATAAAAACGGCAAAGCCGTAACGGAAGAGGGCAACACTTTCGTTATCGATCAGGCAACAGCTGACTCTTATACCGTTCAGGCGAAGCTTTTGAAGACATCCGACAATTCTGTTGCGGCCGTATCCAAGACCGAGACTGTCAAGGTCAGCACAAACTTCTTTGCAAGACTGCTTGCTGTAATCAGACAGCTCTTAAACAGACTGCCGGAATATGTTGACAACAAAAAAGTAAAATAAGAACAGGTTTATCAGAGCCGTGCGGCAGCTGCCGCACGGCTTTAATGTTGTTTTGATAATAAATGAATAATACTATATTTTAAAGACTTTATATTATAACTGTATTTAATTATTATTATATTACATTATTATTGCACATATCCCGGATTCAGGGCTGCCGGAAACCGTGAAATATACGGATTTTACGGCACTATTTCATTATTTTTTATTTTTTTGAAAAAAATTTTTAACACAATATATTGAAAGGGGAACTCAGGGTCAGACACAATATGTATGTATTTTCTGCCGGAAACCCTGTTTACCGGCAGGGGCATGTAAAGCCCGGGGGCTTGACACGCTTTAATTTTAGTGATAAAATCCCTATACCTGTATTTGGGTAAATCTATGCGCAGTCAGCGCAAAGGAGATGTGAATTAATGAAACACACATCCGGGTATTTGAAGAGAACCCTTTCTGCCGTAATGGCTTTCATTATGGCTTTCGGTGTTCTTTCAAGTGCAGGTATCATCGGGCTCATCGCGAGCGCAGCCGACGGTACCAGGGGGGACAGACCTCTTTATGAGGGCGCTTATTGGCAGTTTTATGATGACGGAGAGCTGGTTTTCACGGGGGAAACTATCTACTTCATCAGCGAAGACGATTTTGATCACTGGAAAGATCCGAAGTCACTCGAAGTATTCGGTGACAGGGTTTCTTCAATAACCATCGCTCCTTCGGTAAAGAATATTCAGAACGGCGCATTCAGATTCCTGAAAACGTCTGTTGTTTTTATTCCCGATTCCGTAACCGAAATTCAGGCGGATGCTTTTGAAGATTCCTCGATCAAGACCATATATTTCCCGGGTCATGATACTCTGTGGAAGGAAATATACAAGGGCGGAAACACTCTCACAAATATTGTGATCAAATATGACCACAGACACAACGAAGGTTCACTCAAGCATCATGCGGAGTCAACCTGTGTCAGAAACGGATATGAGGGCGATTATTACTGCACCGAATGCCGTGCTTTTGTAAAAGAGGGCAAAAAGCTTGATAAATCCTCTCACAGCTGGTCAAAAGAGACCACTTACATTGTTGACTCAAACGGAGTTCCCGAAAAAGAGACATGTAAGGATAACGGCAGAAAGGCCCGCTACTGCACAGTCTGCGGTACATGGGATTATGTCAATGCCGAAATAATTCCCGCTGATACAAGCAAACACGAATTCACCATTCTTGATGAAAAGCTTGTAGACTGTGCGAATCTTTTCTCAACCCAGGAAGGCTGTAACGAGAAATATGTCAATCTGAAGTGCAAGCACTGCGGAAAGACTCTCAAAGATCTTGAGGGTATTGATGAAAACGGTAAGGGCAGAGACTATCAGTTCTACCTTGACTATGTTGACAAAGACAATAACAAGGTCGGTTCTTATGTTCTCTTCGGCAACGACGCGAGCGGCGTAAACACCGGCTGGAAGAGCATTCCCGCCGACAAGCAGAAGCTTGTTGTCAATAAGAAAGCCGTTGAAGAATACGGTATGTACAGAGAGCAGATGACCTACAGAAATCCCACCGAGGCAGCTCAGCACCGCAGGATAATCGATGTTGATAATTCTGTGGCGGCAACCTGCACGGGCGAGGGAAAGACCGTTGTTATCTGTGAATGGTGCGAAAAAGGATATCATCAGGAATATAAAGTCCCGGCGCTCGGTCACAGCAACGAGAGGGGCGATAAAGAGGTTGTAATCGAGATTGAGGCTCCCAGATGCCCCGATTATGACAAAGATGAACCCAACTCAGCCGGTAACGGTTTAAAGATCACCAGATGCGCCGATTGTGATGAGGTTCTCGATGAAGAGCCGTTAGACAATCTGCACGCAGAGGGAGTCCGTTCCGCCACATGGGTAACCGTTGAGGAGCCCACATGTGTCAAAGACGGTGTTCAGAAGCTCAGATGTAACTTCTGCCACAGATTTATCAGAGATGATAACGGCAAACAGCTTACAAAGCCCGTTGCAAAGACTCCGAGTGTACACACCGAGTCAAGATGGTTCACAACTCTCGAGCCCACCTGCACTAAAAACGGCGAGAGAATAAAAGTCTGTCTCAATGACGGATGTCCTTATCATGTCAATAACCCGACATCCGCGGCTGTCAAGAAGGCGAGCGACAGGGCCGCCCTTGATGTGATTCAGGATGTTGTAAGAGATACAAACAGAGATAATTATATTTATAACGCCACAGAGACAGAGGCGACACCCACTGAGGCGACCGCAACAGAGGCGACTCCCTCTGAGGCAACTGCAACAGAGGCGACACCCGCTGATGCGGCAACAGGTACCGACGCAGATGACCTTGAGGTCTATGATGTAGCCGAGGAAATCAACATTGCCATGCTTGCGGCTTTCAAGGAAGGCGTTCTTAAATCCTCTCTTGAGCTTGAAGCTGAAGCGGCAGCAACAGGAACCGATGCAACTCCTTCAGACGCATCAACAGAATCAGATGCAAAGGTTGCTGAACTCAAGGATCAGATAATCAATATATTTGAAACAGCCGTAACACATCACGGCAAGTGGAGAGTCGATATAGAAACCCTTGAAGAGTACTTCATGCTTGACGAGGATTACTATAAAGAAGTTTATCCCAAGGCAGCGGAAGGTTGTGTCGGCGAATCCGAAAACGGAACAAGATATGTCTTCTCCCAGATAGTTGACAAGGCTGCTGATGCCATTATAGCATCAAGAAGCGTTATCAACGAGATTGACGATATAGTCAAGGCTCTTGAGGATGCATGGCTTGCTCTCGGTGATGAAGATATAAACACAGCTCTTGAAAACAATAAGGGCGACGCAGCTGCTCTTACCGTCAAGGCGACCGCAAAAGAGGAAATTGCGGCTCTCGGACATAACTTTACAAGAGTATCCTATGTAATTATTGACGGCGAATATATACCGGTTGCCAAAGACGGCGACACATGGTATGAGATTACCGGCTTTGAGAAAGACGAAAACGGCGAATTCAAGAAGGATAATGACGGTAATTATATTCCCGAAGTTGATACCGCCGGCGAAAGCTATGAAGATAAGTATGTAGTCAAGGAGATTGACTGCACCAAAGCTGACGGTATTATTCTCAGCCGCTGTGTAAATGACGGCTGTTCAGAGCTTGATCAGAAGCATGTTGAGAAGAGAATTGAGCATGATATGCTCACCGAGACAAAAGATGCAACATGCCTTGAAGGCAAGTATAAGAGAGAATACTGCAAATACTGCGATCACGAGAATATAACCGTTCTCGGTGCTCCTCTCGGCCACATTTTCAAGGAAAAAGTTATAAGAGAAGCAACCTGCTCCAAAGCAGGTATAAAGGTTGATGTCTGCGACCGCTGCGGACTTGTCAACGAGAAAACTTATCAGACAGTCAAACCCATCCCCCATTCCGACAGCCAGGTCAACGAGCCGGCATCCTGTCTTGAGGCTGGAAGAGTCGGTGTGGTATGCGGTGTCTGCGGACGCTTTGAGGGCACAATAATTGATGCTCTCGGCCACGATTATGTTGAGAATATTGTTGAGCCCACCTGCACGGAGCAGGGTTATACCACAGGCACCTGCTCAAGATGCGGAGCGGCAGATCCGAAGGGCAAATACAATATAGTTAAACCCGCGGGTCACCAGTATGGCGAATCTCTCAATATGCCCGCGACCTGCACCAAGGGTTCATACGCATATGAGCTCTGCAAAGTCTGCGGTTATGAAAAGGTTTATAACGAGATAGACAACGCTCTCGGCCACAGTATGACCACTATCGCGGCAAAGGCTGCTACCTGCACGGCTGACGGCTACACAGAGAAGGTTTACTGCACAAGACCCGGCTGTGACTATGTTGAGAAGGAATCCACTGTTATCAAGGCAACAGGCCACAAGTCCGAAAACGTTCCTTATAAGGCAGCTTCCTGCACCGAAGACGGCAATGAAGCTTATGTCCGCTGCTCGGTATGTAAGGCTGAGCTTACTCCGAAGGTAGTTCTTCCCAAGACAGGACACCACTGGAAGACAACTCCGGGATTCGAAGCCACCTGCACGACAGCGGGTCAGACCGAAAGCATAATCTGCGAGCTTTGTGGTGAGTATCAGAAGGCTCCCGTAACGATTCCCGCGAAGGATCACGATTACGGTCCGGATAAGCGTACCAAAGAGGCAATCTTCACAGGTGATGATGAATATGAGAAAACCTGTAATGTTTGCGGTCATGTTGAAACATGGAAAGTCCCCGTAAAATGGTATCAGAGACTTATCCGCATAATTCTCTATATCTTCTCGCTTCCCTTTAAACTTATGGCAAGGGCAAACGGCGAATAATATTATAATCAAAACCTGCGGCTGACGCATTCGCGTCAGCCGCTTGCTTTTGCAGTTTTTCGGGTGTGCTTGAATTTTGTCTTTTACTGTGTTATGATAACCGTATAAAGGAGGGGAAATAATGAATCCGCTTAAATTTTATCTTATTACGGACACGCATTATTTCAAATATTCCATCGGAGCGCGCGGCGAAGAATATGAGCGCTTTATGGATTTCGAGCAGAAATGCTTTGCCGAGACTCAGGCAATCAACGAGGCTGCGTTTGAATGGCTCGAAAAGGCGGATGAGGCAGACATAGTTCTGATTGCGGGCGATCTGTCTTTCAACGGAGAAAAAGAGAGCAACGAAGCTTTTTCAAAGCTTCTTCACGATTTTAGCGAAAAGAGCGGCAAGCGGATCTATGTGGTCACCGCGGGACACGATTTCAATGATAACCCCTTCTGCTTTGATGAAAACGGCAGGGGCAAACCCGAGGGCACGAAGTTTTCGGAGCTCATGGGCTATTACCGTGATTTCGGTTATTCGGATGCCCTTGAATTCAACGAGGAGCATCTTTCCTATGTCGCCGAGCTTTCCGATGATGTCCGCCTGCTTGTTATCTGCAATGATATTGACGGGCAGAAGCATATAACTTATGACGATGAATTCCTCGGCTGGATTGAGGCGCAGGCAAAGCAGGCGCAGGCAGACGGCAAAATGATGATTGCCATGGAGCATTATCCGGTGCTGCCCGGTCAGCCGATACTGGCGCTTATTGCCGATGCCTGCCAGGCGGAGAGAGATAAGCTTATAGCCACCCTCGCTGACAACGGAGTCCATCTTATCTTCACGGGGCATATGCACAATCAGAGCATCAATGTCACCGAAACGGCAAAGGGCAATAAATTCTATGATGTCTGCACGGGCTCCGCAATAGGCTGCCCCGCGTATATGCGCCTTGTCACGATTCAGGATGAAAACACGGTGGATATCAAGAGTATTCCCGTACCCGAGTTTGAATGGGATAAAAAAGGAATGACGGGCGAGGAATATCTCAAAGCGCAGTTTGATAAAATGATTCGCACTCTCATTGACAGCATGGTAAACGACCCCGTAAGGCTCATGAATAAAGTCCATATCAAAAATACGCCCGCTCTCAGGAAATTGCTCCCTGTAATCGGCAAAAAGATATCAAAGCTGACCCTCGGCGGAGTCGGGAGACTGCTTTTCATCAGGGTTGACAAGAGCATCAGTAAAGATAATTTCGTTGATTTCGCAGTTGATATGGTCCGCTCTGTCTTCGAGGGCAATCAGCCCTATGTTGAGGGTACCCCGGGAGGAGACGCGCTGCTTAAACTGTTTAAACGCATAAGCCCGTTTATTAAAAACTTCAAGGGAGCGCAGGGCGAAACCCTTGATTTTTATGAAACAATGAAGCATACCGTAGGCAACTACGGCATTGACGATTATAACGCGACTTTAAAACTTTCATAATATGAGAGGAGAGAATAAATGAGTAACGAAACATCAGCGGCAGTCACGAAGCCGGAAAACGCCCTGCCCTCGGATACGGGCAAAAATGTAACCAGGTTTGAATATATCTGCCTTATGCTCGCGCGTATCGGCGGTATGTTCGGAACCACGCTTACCGGCACTCTCGCCGCGGCATTCCTTCATGAATTATACTACGGCCCGGCCGGAGTTGATTCAGATCAGATTGCGAAATTCATGGCAGTCCAGACCACAATAACGACCATAGCCGGTATCGTCTTCGGTCTTGTTGCGGGTGTGGTTGTCCAGAAATGGAAATCACGCTGGGGCAGATACCGTCAGTGGTATATCATCTGCCTTGTGCCGATTTTTATTCTGACAGTGCTGTTTTTCTATGTGCCCAAAGGTATGACAGTAAGCCAGATGGCGCTCTTCCGCTACGGTATCGCTCTGTGTCAGACCGTATTCAACGCATTCAACAATCTCGGTCAGAATGTGGCTCAGGTTATTTCCCCCAACCATAAAGAAAAGAAGACAGTCGCTACCATCTGGCAGCTTTCATATTATCTCGGATACGGCGGAGCTTATCTCGGCACCTTTGTTTACGGCCTCTTCAGCGATGACAAGAATAAGATGTATATGACTCTCGCTGTTGTTGCCGCCATCGTCACCGCATTCGGCAATCTTATGTGCGGTCTTTTCTGCCACGAGCGTATCGAGCTGCCCAAGAAAGAAAAAGTCAAGCTTTCAAAGCAGATGCTCACTCTTTTCAAATACAGGAACTACCGTGCTTATCAGTATATCGGCTGGGCGAATGTGCTTGCCGCTCTCGGCAAATTCTCGACCCTGCTTGCCGCTATCACTGTCGGCTCATCCAAAAACCTGCTGCTGACTATTCCGACAGCTGCCGGAACAGTGGTCGGAAACCTTATCACCGCAAAGATTTCAAAGAAATATGAGCCGACGAAGCTGCTGAAATTCTGCGGACCCTACTCAATGATTTCCGCCGGAGTCCTTTTCCTTATCTGCTTTGTTGAGGCAAAGATGGGGCTTATGTTCTTCTCCGGATGGAACAGCATATTCTTCTATGTATTCTATTTCATTTTCGGTGTCGGCATAGGTGTCCAGGAGCTCTCAAATTCACATTTCAACGTGGAATATTTCGACTATCTTGAGTGGCAGACAGGTGAAAGACTTGAGGCCGTTCAGGGCATTATCCCGGGCTGGATTACGACAGGCCTCAATTATCTCAAGGATCTCGCCATTCCATTCCTTATCGCATGGGTCGGTTATCAGTCATCGGCAGAGGGCGACCTTGTAAAGACGATGCAGGCTCAGCCGACTTATCTGAAGACCTGCCTGTGGCTGCTCGCGTTCCTGCTCTTCGGATATGCGCTTGCAAATCTCATAAAAGCAATTATTCTCAAAACTCTGTATAATGTTGAGGGTGAAACCAAAGAGAAGATGTATAAAGAGCTCGAGGTAATGCGCGCCGAGCGCCATCAGGAAAATGCAGCTCTCGCAGGAGAGACCGCCGCCCCGGCAGAAGAATAAAACAAAAAAGCCCGCTTCGGCGGGCTTTTTTAATGTGCAATGTGCAATTAGCAATGTGCAATTGTTAATTAGTAATTAGTAATTAGTAATTAGTAATGAGTAATTAGTAATTGAGGGTCGCGTGCGAAGCACGCTCCGGATGTGTTAATGTGCAATCAGCAATGTGCAATGTGCAATGAATTGGTCGCTTCGCTCCGGATATAATAAATCGCAATGCGATTCCTCTTTGGCCCTCTCCACGATCGGAGAGGGTGCCCCGAAGGGGCGGGTGTGGACGACAATAATTCCCCGCAATGCGATTCCGATATCTAACATCTGACTTCTATAATGCGCTTCCGATATCTAATATCTAAAATCTATCATCTAACCTCTAACTTCTAATACGCCTTTCTCCTCCAGTGGAAAAGATACTGCTGGGCGATGCCGCGCACGCCGTCTGTGCACCCGGGCAGACCGTCGGGATATGTTTCGGCGAGGATCCGCTTTACCCAAACATCAACCGGCAGGCAGTCAACGCGCCCGAAGCCGTAAAGCAGGGCGCATGCGGCGACTTTGTCGCCGACGCCTTTGATTTTCTTGAGCTCCGCGGCAGCATCCTCATCGCTCA
>JAEEGL012897628.1_pt1 | contig 11494 bp, 9 predicted proteins | sample 9134231 | NCBI WGS metagenome assembly JAEEGL01 (sample SAMN16246548, study PRJNA631951) | gut metagenome | biome: gut microbiome; feature: rumen; material: fiber-attached | host: Bos | place: Iran: Karaj | collected 2018-10
GCTCGCTATGCGAGCTATGGCATTTTCTGTTTTATATCTTAGATTCGCCCTGCAAGTTTTGGCCTACGAGCGGCGCATTGAACGAAAGGGTGCGCGAACATCTAAGAAATGTTTCATTTGTCAGTGACGAGCGAGAAAAGCACTGCGCGAAAGAAGGCCGTCGGATGCTCAAACATGTTGAGCCATAGCGGGAATTCTTCGAAAGCTTTAGAAAGCTCATGAACTCATGGGAGCTTTCAAAGGTGCGAAAAACTTGGCTGTTAGTCACTTTGGCTGCTGTGGTGGCGGGGCGGTTGCTTTCACCTGTGGGTAGACTGCTTGAGCTTGTCCCTGAGGGCGAAGGCCCCTATCAGTATCCAGCTTAGGGCCAGGACTACAAGAAGGGCTACTGAGGCTGCCGGGAGTTTGCCAAGGTCAGCCTTGCCGCCAAGGGAGCCCGCACCGGTGCTCTGGTCCAAGTGGTAAAGAGCTTTCACGTCCTCGTAGAGCTGGTCAATAAAGGCGTCGTCCACAGTCTTTTTTCTCTTAACTGACTTGGTCACATTTTCAATGAGCTGTCCTGCCGCATCACGGACAGATGCAGAGCCCTTGAATACAGGTGTCACAAAAGTATTTGCTGTGTTATTCATAAGAAGCTTTGCTGCTTTTATCTTCACATCGTAGTGTACATCGTTGTCAGTACCCTCCAGAGAAAGATATTCCTGATACTCCGAAGTTTCCATAGCCTTCTTAGTAACCGGCAGATACCCTTCTGTCTCCGAATATGCTATCTGCACATCATTAGTCAAAAGATACTGCGCAAAGAGCCAGGATGCCAACACTTCCTGCGAATCAGCCTTGCTAAATACGCAGATTGACGGTCCCTGGGAAATCATTTTCGGATTTTCAGGATCATACTGCGGAATCGGATAAACAACCGTTTCAAAATCAACAATCTTATCTTCAGCTATATCAACAAGCGGTGCCTTTGAGCCCATCCAGGTCGCTCCGGCTGTGGAATCCACGGCAAAAATACACTGACCTGCATTTAGGAAATTTGCAGGATATCCTGAAATCTTAAAAGTGGAGAACACGCCGTTTTTGGTATGCTCCGCTACAGTATTTAAGACTTTTCTGGTCTCATCATTAAACAGCAAAATATTTCCGTCAGAATCTGAATATGGCGCATCCAGCTGCTTAAGAGACTGGATCATCATATTGTCTGTAGACTTGTATATAAAAGGAATAAGTACATTCTGACCATTTATCTTAAAGGTTCCGTCTGCATTTTTGGCCATTGCTGCCTCTGATACTTCCCACACAAAATCCCAGGTAAGTTTGTCCGGCAGCGTATACCCCAGCTTTTCCACATAGGTTTTGTTAATGTAACAGGCCTCCGTGGACCTCATATAAGGAATAGCATAATGATAATCCCCAATCATGCACTCCCCAAGGAACTCAGGCACAATCTCCGTAACCTTTGGTGATTCAAACTTAAGGCCACTTCCACCAAGTCCGTATTTTTCATTGTAAAAAAGCTCATCAAGCGGCACCACAGTATTATTACCGGAAAGATAGGTAGCAATATGGTCCGGATAGGTGATACAGACATTTGGCGTCGTATTGGTTGAAATATTAGTTATGACGTCGTTGTAGATCTTGCCATAATCCGTATACAGCCTCATATTTACTGTTATATTAGGATAGAGCTTCTGAAAATCCTCAATAGCCTTATTGTAAATGGCTGTCTGTGTGACATTTGTATCATTCTTGGCCCAAAATGAAATCTCAATCTTTTTGGACTCATCAAACTCCTCAGGAATCTCAAAGCTGCCACCACTTTTGGCTCCATGACACGCTGATAAAACTAGTACTGAAATTATGCTCACTAAAAACGTTGCTACTCTTTTCATGTTTTGTTACCCCTTTGTGCCGCCTCGTGCCACACCTGCCATGATCTTATGTCTGAAAATCAGGAAAAGAACTACCAAAGGCACTGATATAACTACAACCGCAGCCATCATCGCCGGCACATTTTCACGTCCAAAACCATTTTCTCTTATTTCCTGGATTCCGTTGGATACAAGGAAATAATTCTGGTCATCCGTGATAAGTCTTGGCCAAACGTAGGAATTCCAGCATTCAATGACCTTAAGGATCGTGATAGTCACAATCGTAGGCTTGGAAATCGGCAGCATGACTCTTACCAGATACCTGAAATCCGAGGTTCCATCCACCTTGGCAGCCTTATAAAGTTCCTCTGGAATCTGCTCAAAATTCTCTTTTAAAAGATAAATATAAAAAACCGAAGTAACCGATGGAAGTATTAGTCCCAAGAAGGTGTTACGAAGATCCAGATTCGTAATGGTTACGTAGTTCGTGATGATAACCAGCTCATTTGGAATCATCATAAGCGACAAAAACAGCGAAAATACGATATCTTTTCCCCTAAAATCAAGTCTTGCAAAGGCAAAGGCCGACAGAATAACCACCAGCATCATAAGAGCAGTGGTCACCAGAGTAAAGATAAGAGTATTAAAGAAGTACTTAGCCAGCGGCACCGCAGTAAACGCCGTTATGTAATTGGTCACTGTGGGACTTAGGGTAAAGAACTTCGGAATATATTCGGAATTGTAAGCACCATAGCTCTTCACCGAGCTTAGGATCATCCAGTAAAACGGGAAAAGAACCAAAATTGCCCACAGGGTCAGAAGAAAATACACCACTGTTTTTCTGATTCTCTCATTTATGATTGCCTGGCGCTCCAGTTTTTTATTATTATTCTCGTTCATGTTAATTCTCTTTTCCCAAAGGATTATTGATAATAAACAGTCTTTTTGCTGACCATCAGATTGATGGTAGTGATCGTAAATACTATAGCGAACAGTATGAGAGCTGCTGCCGAAGCGTAGGAAGGATATCCGCCGCTGTTTCCATAGAGCATGTCGTAGACATAGCCCACGATGGTGTTCATTCCTGCCGCATTAAGGTCCGTTCCAAAAAGAGCTACCTCATCACTGTAGGCCTTAAAAGCGCCGATAAATCCTGTGATCACTAGGTAAAACACCATAGGTGAGATCATCGGAAGCGTTATTTTATAGAAGATTCTCCATTTGGGAGTAGCATCCACCACCGCAGCCTTGTAGTACATCGGATTGACTGACGCCAACGCACTTGTGAGGATCAGTATCTTAAAGGGCATGACGATCCATATAGTGTAAAAGCACATAACGAACATCTTGGCCCAATATGGTCCGTCTATGAAATCAACGGAAGGTCCGCCAAAGAACTGGATAAGAAGCGAAACCATGCCATCTGAATAGGCAGTTTTTTTGAACAGGATCATAAACACCAGACCTACAGCCAAAGTATTGGTAACGTAAGGCAGGAAATATACCGTCTGGAAGAAATCCCGAAATGCCTTTATGGAGCTTAATTCCATGGATATCAAAAGAGCTATTCCCGTTGATAACGGAACCGTGATTATAACAATGATAAACGTATTCTTCAGCGCCTGAATGAAGTACGGATCATGAAGAACGTAGGAGTAGTTGTACAAACCGGTTCCCCAGAAGGACTGGGATGCAAAGTTATAGCCTTCTTCAAAGGAATAGATCAGTACATCCACAAGGGGATACACCATGAATACGCCAAGGAATGCGATGGCCGGCAAAAGACACAGCCAGGCTGTCAGATTTTTTTTCATAGCTTTATCCTTTCTGTGGTAACAGCGTCAAATATACGCACCTTGCCTGGTTTAAGGGTAAATCTCACCTTGCCGTCTTTAGCCTCGTAGTTTTCCTCTGACGGAATGATTGCCCTAAGCGTTTCCCCTGTAAAAAGAGGGTGTGAAGCAACAAAGCTGGTATCTCTTCCCATAACTTCGCGGTTTATAAAGTCGCATTCAAGCGGCCCATTCTCATCAAGTACAAAGCCCTCAGGTCTTATAGCCACAGTAACTTCCCTGTCGGAAAGCCCCTTTGCATCAAGAACCGGTGTGTCTCCAATACAGATTTTTTCATTCTTTATACTACCCTTGAACACATTGATCTGAGGTGTTCCAAGGAAGCTTGCCACAAAAAGATTAACCGGCTCGTCGTAAATGTCCTGGGGCTTACCCATCTGCTGAAGAACACCTTCCTTCATAACTACTATAGTGTCAGAAATGCTCATGGCTTCTTCCTGATCATGGGTTACAAAAACAGTGGTAATGCCTGTCTCTAACTGGATTCTCTTAAGCTCTTCTCTGGTCTGGAGTCTCAGCCTTGCATCAAGGTTTGACAATGGCTCATCCAAAAGAAGCACCTGTGGTCTTTTCACCAGGGCTCTTGCGATGGCAACTCTCTGCTGCTGACCGCCTGACATTTCACTTGGCCTTCTGTCAAGAAGTTCCTGAATCTGAACCAGTTTTGCTGCTTCCTGAACCTTTTCCTCCATAACTTCTTTTGACAGTTTCTTATCCCCACGAAGGTTTTCTAGTGGAAATCTGATATTCTCCCTTACTGTAAGGTGAGGATAAAGAGCATAGTTCTGGAACACAAGTCCTACTCCCCTGTGCTCAGGCGGAAGGTCTGTAACATCCGTATCCCCAAAGATAATCCTGCCTTCGGATGGCTTTTCCAGTCCACAGATCAGATTAAGGCAGGTACTTTTTCCGCAGCCTGAAGGCCCCAGAAGGCCTATCAGCTTGCCGTCCGGGATTTCAAAATTGAAATCATTTACCGCCACCACATCATCTTTTATCTTCTTATTCCTGTTAGGAAACCTTTTTGTCACATGCTGCAATACTATTTTCATTGTGTTCTCCCCTGGATATATTATAGTTTTTAGCGATATACGCATGGCTCCGCTACGCTATTCCTTACATTTGATGTCTGACCACCTTATATTCATCATTGTCCGAATAGTACGGGCATTCCTTATTCTTCCCATTCATCATGCGATAATAATCGTCTTCATCCATATTCACCATACAGGTGTAGCATTCCCAATCCTCGTCGTAAACGTAGTTGGAACATGTATCACAGATCATAAAGTTGCCTCCAAAGCACTTACTAAATTAATAGATACTTCATAGCAAAAAAACTGCCATAATCCTACTCTTTTATACTCTACCATATTAAAAGGTCCATGGCTCAAAAATTCATCCCCGCCACGTAGTTTTCTCCAAAATCGTTGCTGCCTGCAAGAGAAACTACTTCGGCAATATCACATATTTCTATAAGCTCTGTTATCGCCTTTTGAAGTTCTATCCCGCCTGCCATTACCTTAGACAGGAACCTGACGCATCCCTTTAATGCTGTATTTCCCGCCGCAATAACAGAGGCCTCTTCATTACAAAAGAGCCTTAACCTTTTTATCTTTTCCGGATCAATATGAGATCCGAAGCCCCCTGAAATAACGATTTCTTTTACCTTTTCATCCTTTATCAGTTCCTGCTGCCCTACATAAATAGCAGCCTTCGCCAGTTGTACATTCCTGATATCACCCTGTGTTATGACAATTTTCTTATCATCCACAGCGATAACAAAGCCTTCTTCGAAATAATCTTCAGTCAAAAGACCTGTCTCATCTACAATCTTGTTCCTGACAAGCTCCGAAACCGCCTCCATTACGCCTGTACCGCATAGGCCGGCAGGTTTTCCACCACCTATGGTTTCGTATTTTATTTTCCAGGATTTCCGGCTACCTTCATCCTGCAACGTATCCTCCGCGCCGCCTTCTATGGTCACATGGCTGATTGCCCCTTTAACAGAAGGTATTCCGCAGCTGATACCGCAGCCTTCAAACACTGGCCCCGCCGCAGTAGAAGTCACGAAAAGTCTTTTTCCATTCCAAAAGGCCATTTCGCCGTTAGTTCCAAGGTCCAGCAAAAGAGTATTCGAATCCTTTCTAAGCATTCCAAGCTCATATATCCCCGCCACAATATCAGCACCTACAAAAGCCGATATTCCAGGCATGACCATAACTTCCGCCTCCAATAGCCCTTTATTCACCCTTGAAGTCTCCAAAGAGTCAAAGAGGTCATTACCACTTATCTTTTCCAAAGAAAGATCGCCTGTAATATAAGGATATTGTCCAAGCCCTGTAACATCCACTCCTCTGAGCAAATGGAGCATTGTGGTATTTCCCGTAATGACAACCTCATCAGCTTTTTTGACGTGATTTTCATCAAGTATTTCACCACAAAGCGTCGCTATATCTTCCTGAATAATCCTTTTCAGGGATTTAGCTCCCTTTTTTTCCGAAGTAGCCTGTATTCTGGAGATAACATCTGCGCCAAACAGTCTTTGATGATTTATTCCTGAAATGGTATCGAACACGATTGGGTCCCGCTTTGCTTCAGTTCTGAGCTTTCCCGCATCTTTATCCACTGCGCCTACCAGTGAGACTGCAATAGTTGTAGTACCGATATCAACAGCAATCCCCCACCTGGAAACTGCCCTTTTTTCCTCCTCATAAAATGCTTCACCCGCATAAACATCCATGGTTTCAGCAGCTATAGTTTCCTCTATATTATTGTATCCGTCCGGGCCTATGTCGTATTCTAAATCTATGACAGCATCATCAGTCAGAACGCACCTGCAAAGGAGTCTTACTCCCGCCTGGATTTCGGTCTCTGTAAGAAATGTCCTGTCCAGGTTATTGGCACCAGGCGCTCCTTTTATGAATCTCACCCTGCATTTGCCACATCTTCCAAGCCCTGCGCAGGGAAAAGAAAATGGAATCTTAGCGTCGCTAATAATCCCCTTTAGCTGTTTTCCAAAGGGGGCTTTAAGAGTCATGCTCTCTTTTCCTGTATTTATCTGTATTTGAAGCATTTTCTTTTCCATTATGCTCAGCTTTCTTTCGCAAATAGTCAATAGTCACTTATCGGCTAATTCCCAGACAATATCATAATACAACATACGCTTCGAATTATCACAAAAAAGATGCATTTTCACCCAAAATGTGCGAAAATAAAAGATGTTAGATTTTGTTTTTTAAATAATATGGAATGTGTATGAAAGGAGATAGTTATGGGACTTTTACAGGCAGCTCTTGTAGCTGGCGGAAGCGTATTAAAAGATCAGTGGAGAGATTATTTTATTTGTCCTGCACTTTCAAGCGATGTACTTTTGACAAAGGGCGTTAAGAAGGCTGGAAAAGGCAATGACAACATCATTTCCAATGGTTCTATCATCGCTGTTAACGAAGGACAGTGTATGATTCTTGTTGATCAGGGACAGATCACAGAAATCTGTGCTGAGGCAGGCGAATTTGTTTACGATACATCAACAGAGCCTTCTATTTTCTATGGCAATCTTGGTGAGAACATCGTTGCTTCTTTCAAGGAATTCGGAAAAAGAGTTGGCTTCGGCGGTGCTACAGCCAAGGATCAGAGAGTTTATTTCGTAAACACCAAGGAAATTCTCGGCAACAAGTATGGCACAGTTAATCCTGTTCCTTTCCGTGTTGTTGACACAAACATCGGTCTTGATATGGATGTAAGCCTTAAGTGCCACGGCGAATTCAGTTATAAGATTGTTGACCCTATTCTTTTCTATAAAAATATCTGCGGCAATGTTGAAGGCGAGTTCACAAGAGACAGAATCGAGTCTCAGCTTAAGAGCGAGCTTTTAACAGCTCTTCAGCCTGCATTTGCCAAGATTTCAGAGATGGGCGTTCGTTACAGTGCTCTTCCGGGACATACCAATGAGATCGCTGATGCTCTTAACGAAGTTCTTTCCAAGAAGTGGACAGACTTCTACGGAATCAAGATTTCAAGCTTTGGCGTAAGCTCAGTTGCAGCTTCTGAAGAAGATGAAAAGACAATCAAAGAGCTCCAGAGAGCCGGCGCTCTTAGAAATCCTAATATGGCTGCTGCTACTCTTGCAAGTGCACAGGCTCAGGCTATGCAGGATGCTGCCAAGAACACAGCTACCGGCCCTATGATGGCGTTTGCCGGAATGAACATGGCTCAGCAGGCAGGCGGCATGAATGCAGGTGATCTTTTCGCAATGGGTGCTCAGCAGCAGGCTGCACAGGCAGCTCCACAGATGGCACCTCAGTCAGCAGCTGCATGGACTTGTTCCTGCGGAACAGCTAACAGTGGCAATTTCTGCACCAACTGCGGTCAGCCAAAACCTGCAGTTAACTGGACATGCTCCTGCGGTGCTGTAAACAGCGGCAACTTCTGCACTAACTGTGGCAAACCAAGAGCATAAATCGTGTTACTGTTCACTCACATGCAGCTCGCTCCAGTAATAAATCCGCAGCTATACTCGTTGCTGCGATATAATTTGAGGTTATTATGGCTTTACACGAATATGAATGCCCCTCCTGCGGAGGGGCAATGGAATTTAATCCCAAAACCCAGAATCTAAAATGTCCATACTGTGATTCAGAGTTTAATGTTAAGGATTATATAGCCAACCACAATTCAAACAGCGAAGGCGAATCTGCTGAGAACTATACAAATGAGAGTACCACTGAGGATAATCAGCCTCTTTTCATTTATAAGTGTGGTTCCTGCGGCGGTGAAATTCTCACAACAGAATCTCTTGGTTCCACCAAATGTCCTTTCTGCAGTAATAATGTGGTTGTTAGCGAGAAGTTTACAGGTCAGTTCAGGCCAGACTATATCATTCCATTTAAGAGCACCAAAAAGGATGCCATGGATACCTACAGGCGATTTGTGAAATCTAAAAAGCTTTGTCCCAAGGTCTTTTTGGACGAAAACCATATCGATGAGATAAAGGGTGTTTATGTTCCATTTTGGCTCTTTAAGGCTGATGAAAGCTTCACCGGTTCCTACGAGGGAACGAAGGTAAGGCACTGGTCCGACAGCAAATATGACTACACCGAAACCAAATACTTCCAAATCGACAGGGCCGGAACCGAGTCTTTTGACAATGTTCCTGTTGATGGATCCAAAGAAATGCCTGATGATCTCATGGAATCTCTAGAACCATTCGACCACAATGAGATGGTTCCTTTTAACATGGGTTATTTGGCAGGTTTTTTGGCCAACAAGTACAATGTGGAGGCGCAGGCCTGCAAGCCTCGCGCGCTGGAGAGAATAAAGAACTCCGTAGTAGAAGATTTCAAGAAGACAATTGACAGTTACTCATCACTTCGGACCTTGAATGAAACTGTGAACACCGTACATTCTTCCTATAAATATGCAATGTATCCGGTTTACATCCTGAACACCACCTGGCAGGGAAAGAACTATCTTTTTGCCATGAATGGGCAGACCGGGAAATTTGTCGGAAATCTTCCTATGAGTAAATTGCTGGCGCTTAAATACTATATTCCTTTTGCGGCAGCTATTTCTCTGGTTTCATTTATAATCTATAGCATATTCTTCTAGGAAGATATTAGTATATGAAAAGACAAAACAAATACTTTAAGCAGATTGTCCTTTGCTTTACAGCTGCTCTTTTGCTTACAATAGCGCTTCCTGCCCCAAAGGTTTACGCGGACTTTTATGGCATGTGGGAAGAAAATGAAATGCCTTCCACGAGGCAGAAGGAGCGCCTTGTAGACGAAGCTGATCTTCTTACCGATAGCGAGGAAGCAGCTCTTTTATCCAAACTAAATACATTAAGCCAGAAGCACCAGTCAAATATTGTCATCCTCACTGTTGATGATTACACAGGAGACGCAGAGTCATACTCAGATGACTACTTTGATTACAATGGCTTCCAGGCCGATTATGATTCAGGCGTATTGTTTTTCCTGGGAATGTCGGATAGAGCATATTGGTTTAGCACCTTTGGTTCAGCTATTTATGCATTTACCGATTATGGCATAAGTGAACTTGGCGACACTGTGGTTCCATACCTTGCTGACGGAGACTACTATGGAGCATTTAACCGTTACATAGAAGTAGCCGATAATTATTTTACTCTTTACGAAGAGGGCACTCCATTTGATGTCAGCAGCCAGCCGGAAGAACCCAAAAACATACCGCTTGCAATCGGAATTTGCATTATCATTGGCCTTCTCGGTGCGCTTATTCCTCTATTTATCATGATTGCTGACCTTACTACTGTACGTAAGAGCGTCAATGCATCGGGATATCAGTCACATTCCGGAATTAAGCTTACTGTTCACAATGACAAATTTATAAGAGCAACAACTAATCGTACCAGAAAAGCTGAAAGCAGCAGTAGCGGCGGTAGCTCCACTCACTCTTCCAGCTCAGGCTCAAGCCATGGAGGCGGCGGCGGACATTTTTAGGTCTTCGACTATAACTCAATAGGAGGTCTGCATTTTGGACATACGACGCAGGATCAGAGCTCTTATTTTTTCATTATGTGCAATAGTTCTGGTTGTACTTGTTATTCTCTTTTTAGGAAGTAACAGGTACAAATCACCGCGGCACTTTGATCTAGTCCAGCTATCTGATGGCTGGACTGTTAAGTGCGCTTCCAATACTTATACTCCTGATGATCTGACCAAACTTAATATAGGTATCGCAGACAAAGGTGATGCCATCACTCTTACAAGAACTCTCGGTTCTTATACGCTTGATCCTGCCACAATTAATTTTCGCTCTATTTTGTCAACTGTAGATGTTTATCTGGATGGTTCTCCCATCTATTCCTTTGGCCACGAGTATCTTGCAACCGGTGCAATGCTGCCCAAGTACCAGCATTTTATCACTCTTCCCAGAAATTATGAGGGAAAAGAACTTACTATAGTCATTACTCCTGATGAAGATAATGCTTTCTCAGGATTATCTCCGATAGTCATAGGCGACATGGAAGACATCACAAGAACCATGTCCCAGGGTGGAAGGCTCCCACTTACCGTTGGTGTATTCTTAGTAACCTTCGGCTTTGTTCTTATCATTCTTTCTCCACTTCTTTTATATAATACCTATCACGATCTCAGTATCGCATTCAGCGGACTGATCTCTTGTTGCATTGGTGTTTACATCCTATCCTACAACGATCTTTTCTGGATCTTTTCTGATGCCCCGGCAGCATATACCTTCCTTGAGTACTTTTCTCTTTTTACAATTCCGGCCGGCATCCTGTTTTTCCTGGCTTCTTCGAGGCATATAACCAGTAAAAAAGCCGCTGTCGTTCTTGGTATCATTAACGTCAGCTTCTCTATAGTTACAGCTCTTTTACACCTTACAAACCTGGTACATATCTGCCATTTTGTTTCCTGGCTCCATGTACTTGCTCTGTCAGAAGGAATACTTGTCATAGCGTCACTGATTTGTAATTCAATAAAAAGATATCGCAAAATGGAAAAATATAGCACCAAGAATACCTCTACCAACGTTCTGCTTCTTGGACTTATGGGGTTCCTTGGCTGCTGTCTTGTGGATATCGTCAAGTTTAACATCCTGAAGTTCTTTGGTGTTGGTGAAGTTAACGCAAACATTGATTTCATGACTGTAGGCGCACTTTTATTTATTGTCAGCCTTGTTATCAACTACTTTTTCCACTGCATCGAATATATCAGTGAATCAACTACTAAAAGGCAGCTTGAAGGACTTGCCTACACCGATACA
>JAEEGL013762986.1_pt1 | contig 11494 bp, 10 predicted proteins | sample 9134231 | NCBI WGS metagenome assembly JAEEGL01 (sample SAMN16246548, study PRJNA631951) | gut metagenome | biome: gut microbiome; feature: rumen; material: fiber-attached | host: Bos | place: Iran: Karaj | collected 2018-10
CCAGTTTTTTGAGACCATTGCCGACAGCAGTTTTAAGCACCTAATACTGAAACCTTTCACGTCATCGTGGACTCAGTCGGGTATCAACGACTATATCAGCAACCAAATGGCAGCCCGATTGAACCTGGAAACGACGGCCTCACGTCCTGTCGCTCTCTACTTCAACGGAGAATATTGGGGCATCTACTACATCCACGAAAGACCTGACGAACGCTATCTTGAGGACCATTTCCAAGTCGACATAGACGATGTCAACCTCATCGAAGACTGGTACGGCACCTGTGAGGCTGGAAGCAACCTCGGATTCTTGGAACTCCGCGATTTCATTGCCAACAACGATCTCTCCGAATCTGATGCTTACTCGTATGTCGCGAGCCGCATGGACATCAGCAACTTCATTGACTACCAGATCTTCGAAATCTTCACTGCCAACCTCGACTGGCCCGCCAACAACATGCGCTGTTGGCAAGCAGAAGACCGACCCTGGCGCTGGATCTTCTTCGACGGTGACATCGGGCTGATAAAAAAGGAATACGACGCCTTCGCCAATGCGACCTACGATGGACCCGGTAGCTATCCATCCAATTCGGCTTCCACCCTATTCCTCAGGAGGCTTCTAGAAAATGAAACATTTAAAGCAGACTTCATCAACCGTTTCAACCAACTCTTGAAAACAGCGTTGGCATTCGAAACGACAAAACCTCTTAAGGACAAGGCCTTTGAGACGCTTAAAGGAGAAATCCCCAACCAAGTGGCTCGCTTCCACAACCCCGACAGTTTGCAGCTCTGGGAGCAGCACATGGATGGCATCGTGTCGTTCCTGTCGTTAAGGAAGAACCATGTTTTAGAGCAAATGCACGATTACTATCTATCTGACGATTTCACCTCCACAATCGACGCATTATATCCTTCGCCAGTCCAAAACGAGATTCGAGTGCAGACGCATTTTGACAAGACCGCGATGACAGCCGTCCAAATCTTCGACCTTAACGGGAGAGAGCGAGTGAGCATAGACTGGGCTTTCGGCACTGGAAACAACGAACTCACTCTTCCTATCCAATTACCCTCAGGCATCTATGTCTTGCGAATTGGAGACACTACACGCAAATTCGTTGTCATCGAATAAAAACTGCCAAAAATTCCGAACTGTGTTACGGAACAATTCTTGATTAGCGCACCCATATGGACAACAAACAGGAAAGAAAGAAGTTTTTCGGCAGCCTCGTCATCCCACTCATCATCGTGGCCTTGATGTGGCTGGTGAAAGTCTTCGAGATATCGACGGGGGTCAGTTTGAGCCGATGGGGCTTGGTGCCACACAGCGTCAATGGTCTCATCGGCATCCTCACTTTGCCTTTCCTGCACAGCAACTGGGAGCATCTGCTGTCGAATACCGTCCCCATCCTCGTGTTGGGTACCGCCTTGTATTACTGCTACCCCACCTTGGCCAACCGCGTGCTGCTCATCACCTATTTAGCAAGCGGATTGATCACATGGTGTATTGGGAGGCCAGATACGACACACATTGGAGCCAGTGCACTTGTGTATGGGCTCAACCTCTTCCTCATCGTGAGCGGATTCATCCGAGGCAACCGCATGCTCATCGTCATTTCGCTCATCATGGTATTTCTCTATGGTAGCTTTATCTGGGGCATGATACCCTCATTGGCCATCCCACAAAACATCTCATGGGAAGGCCACCTCAGCGGCGCCTTGATTGGTGTGTTGTTGGCTATTTTCCTACGAAAAGAAGGACCGCAAAAAGAAATCCATCATTGGGATGAAGACGATGACGATGAAAACGGCCCTTCGCCAGATTCAGATGATGAAGAGCATCCCTATTGGGATGTGCCCACACCTTCTGATGACGAGTTGACAGTGCAATACCGCATCAGACATTGAAATCGGCTTTCAACACTTCAATCACCTGGCGTGCAATGTCATTCTGGCCTTTTGCATTGGGATGCGCAAAATCCTTGTGAATACCATACAAATCAATGCACTCTATATGGTAGTGTCTTGCTATTTCGTGCACCGACTCAACGAATCTTTGACGTCTTCGCACAAGATGACATCAGCACCGCCAAGCCCATGCATAAAACCAAAAATAATCTCTTCATTTTTAATTGATTATAACCATTTCAGTTCTACGGTTCAAGGCGCGGTGCTCGTCGCTATCATTGGGCACCAAAGGCTTTGTAGCACCATAGCCATGGGCGGTCAGACGGCTTTCTTCGATACCATGGTCAATCAAGGCTCTGCGCACCACTTCGGCACGGTCAGACGAAAGTTTCAGGTTGTAGGAGGCATTACCCACATCGTCGGTATGGCCTGCCAACTCAACTTTCAGGTCGGGATTGCGTTTCAAGAAGTCGGTGAGCATCCCGATGCCAATTTGCGAATCTTCGGTCAAGGCCGAACTATTGAACTCAAATTGGATGTTTTGTAACACTACCGCATCACCAGGAGACAATTCCACCACATCAACGACAGCCAGGTAGTTGGCAGAGTCAGAACGGATCTCCTCGGGAAGTTCAAAGGTGTAGATGTCATAACCTCCATTTCCGCCTTCGCGTTGCGAAGAGATGAAGGCCGTCTTGCCATCGGCTGCCACAAAAAAGTTGATTTCATCGCCCTGGGTGTTGATGGGAAAGCCCAAGTTGACAGGTTCCTGCCATTGTCCGTCCTCTCCTCTACGGCTCATGAAAAGGTCGAAACCGCCCATGCCGATGTGTTTGTCTGAAGAAAAATAGAGCGTGCGCCCGTCGGGGTGCAGGAAGGGTGCCATCTCGGTACCTTGGGTATTAATAGGTGCGCCTATGTTTTGGGGTTCATCCCAACTGCCGTTGGCATTGCGCAGGCAACGAAAGATATCGGCATTGCCCGCGCGACGTGAGACGAAATAAAGCTCACGTCCGTCGCTGCTCACACAAGGCTGCGACTCCCAGTTTCTCGTGTTGATGCTTTGCGAAAGCGGTATAGGCATCGACCACTGTCCGTCCACCCATTCAGCCACATAGAGGTCGCAACTACTGTCGCGCGTCCATCCGCAGCCTGTCAGATAGAGCTTCTTGCCGTCGGCGGAGATGAAAGCCGCACCTGGGTCGACATCGTCTGGGAAATCAGCAAATCTTAACGGTTGAGGCTCGGTCCATTGTTCGCCATCCCATGACGAGACGAAAAGGGTTTCCTTCTGATAGCCTTCCGTCATGGTCATTTTACGCGTCAGCAAGAGCTGCGACCCGTCAAACGACAGCATATTGACATACTCGTCATCGGTAGTATTAATAGCATCGCCCAAAGTCTCAGGGTCAAATGCCACAGGATGGGAATAGGCCCAATCGCGGAAGGTGGCTTGTGCAAGCATGTCCGACACCACTGCATTTTGAGCTTCGTTTTTGAACTGCTTCGACTGGTACCATTTTAGCAAAAGAATCTCACGTTTGTAAGCTCCTTGACGGTCATAAAGCCGAGCCAATGAGATGGCAGCAGGCGGGAACAACAAGGAATCACAGAAAAGGGATTTCTCATAGCCCAAGATTGCCAAGTCATAGTCTTGGGTCTCCATTCCAATCTCGCCTTCTAGAAGCCACGCCTCGGCATAGTTAGGATCTTCAGTAACGGCCTTCAGCACTTGCTGATGCGCCTTCTTATAGTCATGTTTCAGGAATGCCTCCTCGGCCGCCTCATACGCCTTGACAGCCTTCTTGGGATGTTGGGCAAAGGCCGAACAAACAGAAACAAGAAGCAGCAATATGAGCGCAACACGTTTCATTTCTTGCTATTTTTCAATTCTCTTTCAATCCATTTGCAAAATCCACCACAAAAACGCGGGCCGTCATGGTTTGCGAGGTTTCGGCAGACACATAACAGCGGCCATCGTCGAAGAAGCATATGCCTTCCATCTGCCCACCAGCCAGTTGGGGCATCTCGAAACGATGATTAGGCAATTTGACCCCTGCTTCATCAAAATCGAAGATGATGTACATAAAAGGTTTCCATATATTCTTCACATAGCCCACGACGACCAAGATGTGGCGCTCACTGTCGTAATCCGCGCCCGTAATCAGGCCTTGCGAGTCGAAGCCGTTGACCACCTCTGCCACATAATCGCCAGGTGTTTTCGGCAAACGATAGAGGCGTGTGGTGCCAGTAGCCCAACCTTTGGCGAGAAGATAGAGGCAATCATCGGTGGCGAATAACGCCTCGCAGTCGTAGTCATGCCTATACTTTCTCTTCGAGAAGTCTGTTTGGTCTACATAGTGGAAAGTGATGGAGTCGACTTCGACAACGGCATCACCCTCATCAGGGATAGAGGACAAAGGAAACGTATAGACTTTCAAGTCTTTGCGTGTGCCTTTGTTGTTACCGAATTCACCAACAAACACGCTCTTGTCATCTGTGCACACATCTTCCCAGTCCATGTTTCTCACATGGGCCAAGGTAACTCTCTGTACGATTTCAAAAGTAGTGGTATCCAGGGCAAAGAGGATGGGCTTGCCTCCGCTGTCATTATGGGTCCAAAGGCGACCATTATGAAAAAACAGGCCCGAGGTCTCACTCACCTCTTTAGGCAACTCCGACTTGAGTTGTGGAACGAAGAAAGGCGAAAAGCCGCCTTCTGCCTGCGCCCATACATAAGGAGAAAGCAGCAGCAACAACCCAAAGAGCCACGCTTTTTTCATAAGGTTTACTTCGGATAGACCTCGCCTTTAGCGGCTTTCAAGGTGTTTTGCAGCAGCGAGACAATAGTCATGGGACCTACGCCACCAGGAACTGGGGTGATCTTCGAAGCCACTTTATAGACCTCGTCATAATCCACATCGCCCATGATCTTGTAGCCTTTCGGGCTGGAAGCATCCTCGATGCGGTGGATGCCCACGTCGATGACGACGGCACCAGGTTTCACCATGTCGGCAGTCACAAACCCTTGCTTGCCGATGGCAGCTACGAGGATGTCGGCATTGCGGCAGATGTCGGGCAGATTCTTGGTGCGGCTGTGGCACAGCGTGACAGTGGCATCGATGCCTTTACGCGACATGAGGATGGCCATAGGCGTGCCTACGATGTTGGAACGACCCAATACGACCACATTCTTACCCACGGTCTCGATACCTGAGCGTTTGATGAGCTCCATGATGCCATTAGGGGTGGCAGGAACAAAGCAGGGATGTCCGAGTTGCATGCGACCTGCGTTAACGCTGGTAAAGCCGTCCACATCCTTTTCAGGCTTGATGGCATTGATCACCTTGTTCTCGTCGATGTGCTTAGGCAAAGGCAACTGGATGATGTAACCGTCAATCTCGGGGTCATTGTTTAAGAATTCCACCATATCGAGCATCTCTTTCTCGGTGGTGCTTTCAGGCAGACGATAGACCGACGAAGTCATGCCCACCGAATGGCAGGCTTTCTCTTTTGAGGCCACATAGGTCTTGCTGGCACCATCTTCGCCAACGATAACGGCAGCAAGGTGCGGGGCTGCAATGCCATGGTCGATCATATCGGCCACTTCAGCAGCGATTTCTTTCTTGATTTGTTCGGAAATAAGCTTTCCGTCAATGATTTTTGTATCCATAGTTTTATTTCAAGATTTCAAAATCCCTAATTTCAAGATTGTAGTCGGTCGTGAAATACCAAATCTTGAAATCCTTTTATCTTCTTCTCATCGCGCTAGCCATTCTCGCAAACTTCTTACCGCCACCGGTCGTCATCATGCGCATCATCTTGGCTGTTTCCTCAAACTGTTTGACGAGACGGTTGACTTCCACAATGCTAGTGCCACTGCCGTCGGCAATGCGTTTGCGGCGCGTGCCATTGAGCAGCTTCGGGTTCTCACGCTCCTGCGGCGTCATGGAATAGATGATGGCTTCGATGCTCTTGAAGGCATCGTCGTCGATCTCCTCGCCCTTCATAGCCTTGTCCATGCCAGGAATCATGCTGGCGAGGTCTTTCAGGTTGCCCATCTTCTTGATCTGCTGGATCTGCTTCAAGAAGTCATTGTAGTTGAACTCATTCTGGGCGAGTTTCTTCTGAAGTTTGCGGGCTTCCTCCTCATCGAACTGCTCCTGGGCACGTTCCACGAGAGAGACAATGTCGCCCATGCCAAGGATACGGTCGGCCATACGCTTGGGGTGGAACACATCCAAGGCATCCATCTTTTCACCAATACCGACGAATTTGATAGGCTTCTCCACCACAGTTCGGATGGTAAGGGCTGCACCGCCACGGGTATCACCATCGAGTTTGGTCAGCACCACACCGTCGAAGTCCAAACGGTCGTTGAAGGCCTTGGCCGTGTTGACGGCATCCTGACCCGTCATGGCATCCACCACAAACAAGGTCTCATGCGGCTTCACGGCTTCCTTGATGTTGGCAATCTCGTTCATCATCTCCTCGTCGACGGCCAGACGACCGGCGGTATCGATGATGACCACATTCTTGCCTTGACTCTTGGCGTGGTTGATGGCGTTTTGTGCAATCTGTACGGGGTTCTTGTTGCCTTCTTCGCTATAGACCTCAACCTCTACCTGTTGGCCCAACACTTTCAATTGCTCGATAGCAGCGGGACGATAAACGTCGCCAGCTACCAGCAACACTTGTTTGCTACGCTTGCGTTTCAGATAGGAAGCCAATTTGGCCGAGAAAGTAGTCTTACCGGAACCTTGCAGACCTGCAATCAAAACGATGCTAGGTTGGCCTTTCAGGTTGATGTCGACGGCATCGCCTCCCATGAGTTCGGCCAACTCATCGTGCACAATCTTGACCATCATCTCACCAGGCTTCACCGAAGTAAGAATCTCCTGTCCTAAAGCCTTTTCCTTAATATTATTCGTAACATCCTTGGCAATCTTGTAACTGACGTCGGCGTCCAAAAGGGCGCGACGGATTTCCTTCATCGTGTCAGCAATATTGACTTCCGTGATAAACGCTTGTCCCCTAAGGAGTTTGAACGAGCGTTCCAGTTTTTCGCTTAATCCTTCAAACATAATACTCAAAAAATTTGGCGCAAAGGTAAGAATTATTGTTTAATTGTTGAAATGTTTAACCGTTGAATTGATAGGATTCACTATTTTTGCACACTCAAATCATTGAACCATGATTAAGGAAAACCTGGAAAAAATCAAGGCGACGCTGCCCGAGTCTGTGACTTTGGTGGCCGTCAGCAAGACCAAGCCTGTCAGCGACTTGCAGGAAGCCTATGATGCTGGGCAGCGTGCCTTCGGGGAAAACTATCCCCAAGAGATGCGCGACAAGCATGAGGTGTTGCCTGCCGACATCCAATGGCACTTCATCGGTCACTTACAGACCAACAAAATCAAATATATCATCCCCTTTGTCACGCTCATCCACAGCATCGACTCGGCCAACCTCTTGGAGGCCGTCAACAAGGAAGCCAAGAAGCACGACCGTGTGGTGGATTGCCTGCTGCAATTCCATATCGCGCAAGAAGAGACCAAGTTCGGCCTTGACCTCGAAGAAGCAAGACAACTGCTTGATTCAGAGGCTTTCAAAGCAATGGAGAATGTTCGCATCTGCGGCGTGATGGGCATGGCCACCTTCACAGAAGACATGAATGAGGTTCGCAAGGAATTCAAGCACCTGAAAGGGATCTTCGACACACTGAAGCATGACTATTTCGACAACCAGCCGCAGTTCAAGGAGATCTCAATGGGCATGTCTGACGACTACCCGATCGCCATTGAGGAAGGCGCGACGATGGTACGGGTAGGGAGCAAGATTTTTGGGGCAAGACACTATAATAATTGAATGCGGAATTATGAATGCGGAATGTTGAATGAATGCGGAATTATGAATGTTGAATGCTGAATGCTGAATGACAAAAAAAGATGTTGGGGTTGCCATCATTTTGCATTCCAAATTAAAACAGAATGGAATCTTTAATACCTTTATTATTATTAGCGGTCGGTTTTGTCGCCTTGATTTTGGGCGCCAACTGGCTTGTCGACGGGGCCTCTAGTATCGGCGTTCGCGCCAAGATGACTCCACTCATGATTGGACTCACCATCGTGGCTTTTGGAACTTCCTTACCCGAAATGGTTGTCAATGTGTTTTCGTGTGCCAAAGGCAGTCCGGGATTGGCTATCGGCAACATTATCGGAAGTAACACGATGAACATCCTTCTCATTTTGGGTGTCAGTGCTATCATTTGGCCCATTGATGTGAGCCGTGTTTCCATTCGACGCGACATTCCTGTAGGCTTTCTTGCCACCGCTGCCATTGCCGTGATGGCCAATGATTTCTTCATGAGCAAAAACGACATCGTGAATGTCAACTGGATCGATGGCATCATCCTGTTGGCGCTGGGCATCGGTTATTTTCTGCTGACCATCTTGAACAAAGTCCCACAAGAAGAAATCGAAAGTGAGCAACCAGTCATGCCTTGGGGCAAAACCATTCTCGCGCTCGTGGTAGGCATCATCGGATTGTATGCAGGCGGCGAGCTTGTCTCTCATAACGCACAGATTTTGGCCCGCAACTGGGGCATGAGTGAGAGCACCATCGGACTCACCGTCGTCGCCACCGCCACCTCTTTGCCCGAACTCATCACTTCGATCGTAGCCGCAACCAAGAAGAATTCCGGCATTGCCATCGGCAATGTGCTGGGCTCAAACATATTGAATATCTTTATGGTGCTAGGCGTCAGTGCGCTCATCACCCCATTGCCGTTTGAGCCTATGATGAACAAACAGCTCCTCATCTTGTTTGGAGCCAACGCTTTGATGCTCTTGTTTGTCTTCACGGGCAAAGGCCGCAAAATCTCACGATGGGAAGGCGCCTTCCTCGTCCTGGGTTATGTGGGATTCATGTGGTTCTCATTGGCAATGCAATAAAAAAATGTAGAGACGTAGCGCGCTACGTCTCTACCTGTTTTTAATCACTAATATTATTATTAGTCAGCCAGTTGGAAGGCGGTCTTCACAGCCTCGTAGTCGCTGTAGTCGACATCGCTACGAATGCCGTAGACGGCAGCTTCGATAGCCACAATCTTGAAGTCGTGCGTTTCGGGACGCATCTCGTCATAGAAGTCGCTCTCCGTCCAGAAGAGACGCACAGCGCCATCGCTCAAGGTCGCCACCTCGATAGAGGCCTCACAGTTGATTGTATTGCCCTGGTTGTCGAGATCCTGATAATAATAGGTCAGCGGGACCTGGCTCCAAGCGCCCGAGACATCCATGTAGACAAGGACTGCGCCATAATTGTAAACATTGTTGTTGATGGCAGGATAGTCAATCGTGACGACCCATTGGCCGTTGGCATTATTCCACTCCCAGTCACTCGACTTAACGGTCACCGTTGAAGAAGAGACATTGGCATCGTTGCCATCGTGACCATCGTGGCCCGCCGGACCTTGAGGCCCGCGGCAGGAAGCCATGAAAACCACCGCCAGAATCGTCATGCAGATAACACTTAACTTTTTCATTTTCTTGAGGTTTTAATTATTAGACATTGATTTAATTCCCTTTCTACGCTGCAAATCTACAAAAATCTTGCCGAAATGTTCCAATACGGAAAAACAATCTCAAAAAACCGTAATTTTGCGGCATGAAAAACAGGAGCTATATAGTTCATCTCGCAGGCGTTATTGCCATGGTTTTCTGGGGTATGTCGTTCGTTTGGTCGACACAAGTCTACCAAAACCTCAACCCCACTGCAACTATCTTTTTACGCCTTGTCGTAGCCACAATTTTCTTCACGGCCATACTTTTCACCTTCCGACTGAACGAAAAAGTCAAGAAAGAACATCTCGGACTCTTCGCCTTGGCGGCCATGTTCGAACCTTTCCTCTATTTCATCTTTGAAGGCTATGGACTGAAAAACACCTCCCCTGTCATTGGATCAGCCATCATCGCCATGATACCCTTGGTGACTCCCATCGCAGCCCGCATCTTTCTCAAAGAGCGGTTGACGCCTATGAACATCGTAGGCTTTATCGTCTCCTTTGTCGGTGTCATTGTGATGCTACTCAACAAAGACCTTGAATTCACCGCCTCACCCAAGGGTATCCTGTTCTTAAGCGGTGCAGTATTGGTGGCAGTGGGCTATTCCATTGCGCTCATCAAACTGACGAAGCTCTACAAGCCTCTGACCATCACCTGGGTGCAAAACATCATCGGAATGCTGTATTTTGCTCCGATGGTCTTCATCATGGAGCGTTTTGAGCCGTCCAATTTCGCCAATGTGGGCGGTTACATCGTCCCATTAGTGTGCCTCGGTGTGTTTTGCAGTGCCGTCGCCTACGCCTTATGGGCCTTCGCTTTCAGCAAACTAGGTGCATCGCGAGCTAATGTCTATTCCAACCTGATTCCAGTCTTCACAGCCATCTTCAGCTATCTACTTGCCATCGAAGAGATGACTGCATTCAAAATCATAGGCATTTTGGTGGTGGTCGTCGGGCTGGTATTGTCGCAAATGAGGACAAGAGACAGAGGACAGAGGACAGAGGACAGAAGACAGAAGACAGAAGACAGAAGACGGAGGACGGAGGACAGAAGACGGAAGACAGACAGAGTTTGATTATTAACAACTAATATAAACGATATGCGTCCATTTGAGGAATTAAGGATATGGCAAGATGCCCAAGTAATAGCATTGGAAGTTTACTCTTTACTAAAAGACAATATGGATTATGGTTTCCGTGACCAAATACAACGTGCTGCCATTTCCATTTCAAACAACATTGCCGAAGGCAGTGGATACAACTCAGACAGAACGATGATTCGTTATTTGAAAATTTCTCGTGGTAGTTGCAATGAGGTAAGGAACATGCTTTATCTTTGCCCGAAACTCAACTACTGTCCTGAAGAGACTGCTATGGAGTTAAACAAAAGATGCAAATCACTTTCTAATGCTATTGGCGCCTTTATCTCCTATCTCGAAAATAACAAGGGCCAGAAGACAAAGGACTAGTCCCAAGTCCTAAGTCCTAAGTCCTATGTCCTAAGTCCTAAGTCCCAAGTCCCAAGTCCTAAGTCCTAAGTCCTAAGTCCCAAGTCCATGATTACCAGCAAAACCAATCCAAAGATAAAGAACCTTGTCAGACTACAAAAGGCCTCCGAACGTCGTGAGCAAGGCCGTATCCTCATTGAGGGAAAGCGTGAGATCGAGCGTGCACAGGCCTGCGGCTTCGAAATGGAAGAGCTGTATGTCTGTGAACCCTTGCTGCGTGAACCCGTCAACATTCAAGCGAAATACACCGAGACCGTTTCCGAAGAGGTGTTCGAAAAGATCGCCTATCGCGAAGGTAGCGATGGTTTGCTAGCAGTGGCCATACCTAAATACAAGAGCCTCAACGAATTCAAACCGAAGAAAGACGCATTGATCATCGTTCTGGAAACCGTGGAGAAACCAGGCAACCTCGGTGCTGTGATGCGTACCGCCGATGCCGCAGGAGTCGATGCCGTCATCGTAGCCGACCCCGCAACGGATCTCTTTAATCCCAACGCCATACGTGCCAGCATCGGATGCATCTTCA
>JAEEGL015212426.1_pt1 | contig 11494 bp, 7 predicted proteins | sample 9134231 | NCBI WGS metagenome assembly JAEEGL01 (sample SAMN16246548, study PRJNA631951) | gut metagenome | biome: gut microbiome; feature: rumen; material: fiber-attached | host: Bos | place: Iran: Karaj | collected 2018-10
CATAAGATACAAGTAGTTATTTTATTGAAGAGAGTGTTTTTGATTAATGAATAAGAGATTTTCAATTAAAGCATTATCAATTGTTTTATCTATATGTCTGTCAGCTGGCACATTTTTATCAGGTGCTGGTAGTGAATTCCACGTATATGCTGCTAATAATGCTTCTCCTGTATACAAAACGGGAGATATTGCAAAGGTAGATATCCCCAAAATGGAGATGTTGGAAGAAGTTGTCGTAGATAAACTTCCGAAATATGTGCGAAATGCTACAAATTTTAATACTGGCGTGGCTACTGGTAAGCATTACGAAAAACTTGATAATAATGAAAAGATTGTATATAGAGCAATGGTTGCTGCAAGCAGTCACGTTTTCCCTTATGGAGCAGGAATTTCAGAAAATGACATTGGCAATGAAGGAGTTGCACCTTTGGCTCTAAACGAAAGCACAAAATTTAGTGTGAATGCTTCCTTCCAGGATGCATATGAGGCTGCAAGGTATGATCATCCGGAGCTTGTACAGCTTACGCTTTCAAAATATCATACTACGTATCGTGGAATGAGAGATTCCTCAACCGGAAGGTATCTTTACAATACATATTTATATATGAGTTCTGCGGATGAAAATTATACACAGTCAGATTTTGACGATATGACGCAGGAGATAATTGCAAAACGAGCAGAGATTTTAGCAGCCCCTGAAATAACTTCTGCGAAGGGTATCATTGGAAGAGAACTTGCTGTTCATGACAAAATCATGGAAATGAATACCTATGATGATGATTGTGCAGATAATGGTGATGCTGAGCATCTAAGCCATACGGCATACGGCTCATTGATTACAGGAACAGCTGTGTGTGATGGTTATGCCATGGGACTTGCTTATCTGCTTCAGGGCTTACATATTGATGCTTTGGTTATTTCCGGAGATGCCGGCGGTGGACATGCCTGGAATATAGTGAAGCAGGGCAGTGACTGGTATGAGGTTGATGCTACATGGGATGATCAGGATGGTTTAACAGATGCAACTCCTGAGCTGGAGAAGGAAGTAAGACATTTGTATTACCATCTGACAACTGCTCAGATTTCTAATTATCAGTATAATGTCGTTGTTGGAAATAGAAGCGTAGGCGGATCATCAAGAAGAATACGTGATGGTTTTTCACTAGATCTTCCTACAGCCACGGGAACAAGGTACAACTGGCAGGGAGTAAAGGCTCACCTTGACTCGGCTGCAGATATAGAGGTTCCTGTTACGGCAGTAACTGTAGATAAGACAAGAATCACAGATTTAATCGGAACTACAGGTCAGATCACAGCACAGGTACAGCCTGCTGATGCGACCAATCAGGACGTACATTTTAAGAGCACCAACGAGGATGTAATTATTGTTGATGAAAATGGAAATTACGAAGTAATTGGGGCAGGAAGCGCTGTAATCAGAGTTATCACAGATGACAGAGGAATGACTACTGACGTTGCAGTGAATATTCCTAATCAGGCACCGGAAGTAAAAGTAACCGGAATTTCTATTTCTTCTGCTGCTATCACAGGCAAGATTGGAGACAGTGGAGTTATCAGCTATAGCGTAGCTCCTGAAAATGCTACCAATCAGAATGTTTCTGTAGAGGTTTCAAACGAGAACGTCGTTTCAGTCAGTAGGAAATTCGGCACAGGTCTTTACTATAAGATAGTAGGTAAGGGCACAAGTACAATAAAGTTTAAAACAGAAGATGGCGGATACGAGGCTGTATGCACAGTGAAGGTATCTGTACCCTCATATAAGATTTTCTATAATGCAAATGGCGGAACCATAAACGGCGTTGGCCAGATCTACAAGAGCTATGATGAGGGCAGCACTGCAAGTCCTTCAGATGTAGTAGAACCTGTACGATATGGCTACGACTTCGCCGGATGGTATGACATGCCAACAGGTGGTAACAAGTTTGAAGGCTGCACTGTAACAGAAGAATTAGTGCTCTACGCACAGTGGACAAGCAAGCAGACAAATCTTACTACTCCTGAAAATGGAAACAATGATGCATCCGATACCGGTAGTACAGATGAGGATAAAACGAGTCAGAAAGATGATTCTTCCGATGATGATCCTGATAACAAGGCTTCAACCTCTGCCAAGCAAAAGGATGATCCTACCAAGGCTAAGCTGATTCAGGATAAGAACAGCGTTAAACTTTCAAAATTAAAGAAGAAATCACAGAAGGTAACAGTTAAGGTAGAAAGATCCAAAGGAAAGATAACTGTAAAGAATACCACATCAAAGAAACTCAAGAAGTATCTTACAGTCAAGGTAAATGGCAGAAAGGTAATCTGCACAGTCAAGAAGGGCGCAAAGAAAGGCACCTACAAAGTCAAGGTAACCGTCGCCAAGAAGGGCAAGTACAAAAAGACAGTTGAGACAATCAAAATAGTGGTTAAGTAATTGATAGATATCCCCGGTCATTGTATGGAGATGCTGTTTCGAAAGCTGGCATGAATAGAGATATTTATGCCAGCTTTTCTATGCACAAAATCATAAATAAGATATTCAATTGCAAAATGCAATACAAATATGATATAAGTGAGTTAACAGTGTTCTTTATTTGGAGGATTTATTAAATGAAGAAGAACGTTCTAGTCACAATGTCTACTGTAGTAGGTTTTTTTATAGGAAGTTGCATTATGGCAACTTCTGGGTTAAAAACATATGCAGCAGAAACACTCAATGTGTATCAGCCTGCCGAAGAGGAAGTTGTTATTTCTGAGAATACAGGTAATTCCAAAGATCTGCTTGAGGGATTTATGCATAAGCAGGGCAGGTCAGGAACTACTGCCATGGTAAGAAACAGTAACAGAAGAGCAACTCTTAATGCTGTGAATGGATATATTTATGATCAGTTAAAAACTAAGATTGTAAGTATAGCAAATGGACAGGAAGCTAGTTCAGAAATGACGATTAGCGTCCCCCTGAAAACACTTCTTGGAGCTGCATGGAAAGATCAATATACGGCAGCGGACCTTGGGGTTACAGCATTATTTGATGGCAATGGAGATCCAACAGATGAGACTAATGTGGCAATATTAAATCTTATGGGATTTAATGTAGAAACTATAGTTTATGCTATTCGTGCAGACTGTCCTTATGAATTGTATTGGTTTGGCAATATGTACGGATATTTGCCTATGTCTTTTGCATATGATGGAACAAGAACGTTTGTGTCATTACTTGAGAATAGTACAGTTACTATCGCGCTTAAAGTATCTGCAGAATATAGCGTAAGTGGAAATGAAGGAACAACAGATGTTAGCACAGCAAAGTGTCTGGCTGTAAAGAGCGCTGCGAATTACGCTAACCAGATTATCAGTAATAATGCCTCAAAAAGTGATTATGAGAAGCTTAAGGCGTATAACGACATAATCTGTGAGCTTAATACCTATAATACAGCAGCAATGCAGAGCGGTGTACCTTATGGAAATCCATGGCAGATTATCTATGTATTTGACCAAAATCCTTCTACAAATGTTGTCTGCGAAGGATATGCCAAAGCATTTAAGTATCTTTGTGATGGAAGTAGTTTTACGAGTGATCAAATAGAATGTTATCTGATCACAGGACAATTGTCTGGCGGAACTGGTTCTGGACCGCATATGTGGAATCATGTGCGCATGAATAATGGGAAAATCTATCTCGTTGATGTGACAAATAATGATTATGGTTCGATCGGATATCCGTATAAGCTTTTTCTTACAGGGGGGAAGGATTCAAATGAAGATACCTGGTTGGAGGCAAATAATGCCACAGCATATTATGTTTTTGATAATGAGACTAAGGCGCTGTTTTCAGCGGCAGAGTTAACATGGTCAGAAACGGATTATTCATTAAGCGATGCGCCCAGCACACCTCAAAATCCTTCTGAGAATCAAAATTCTAATCAGGGTACAGATGCGCAGAGTAATACGCCGGTTAATGATGATACTCAAACCCAACAAGGCAATACAACGGGTAATGATAATAACCAAAGTCAACAGAGTAATACGGAAAAACAGGATTCGGATAGTGCTAAAAATGATGATGCCAATCAGCCAGATAGGGGACAGGATGACAGTAATGTTGAAGATATAACTACTCCTATAAATAGTAAGGCTAAATCTGGAACTAGAGAATACAAGACTTCCACATCGGGAAAGGCATCAATTACTGCTGACAGGAATAAAAAGACAAAATCTATAAATGTGCCTGCTACCGTTAAGCTTAATGGCGCAGTTTATAAGATCACTGAGATTAAGAGCGGCGTATACAAAAATAACAAGAAGATTACAAAGGCAACATTTGGTCCCAATATCGAAAAGATTGGAGCGAACGCATTTAATGGATGTAGCAAGCTTGGTAAAATTACAATCTATGCCAATAACCTTAAGTCAGTCGGTAAAAATGCATTCAAGGGAGTAAAGAAGAATGCGACAGTAACTGTCTATGCAAAGGATAAGAAGACATATGATAAGGCAGTGAAGATGCTTAAGAAGGCAGGTCTTAAGAAAGCAAAATTTAAATTCAAAGCAAAGAAATAACTAATAAGATAAAATGAGGCAGATAAGAAAAAGCTTATCTGCCTCATCAATTTTAGAAACAAAAAAGACTTCCGTATATTCATACGAAAGTCTTAACAGAGGAAGAGGGACTCGAACCCCCATGAACGGTTTTGGAGACCGCAATACTAGCCATTGTATGATTCCTCTTTGCTGACCACAAGTGCCGTCAACGAAAAGTATCTTATCACAGGATAATGGCATTGTAAATAGTTTTTTCTTATCATTTATTGCTATTTTGGTTGAAAACGTTTTCTTTGATATTTATAATGTGATTTAGATAATCACTATAGCTATTTAGAGGAGAAATATGAAAAAAACATTTTTAGGGATATCTTTATCTGCTTGTCTGCTTTTATCCGGCTGTGTTGGCCAAAGATCAGAGCTTAATGTTATTGATGATGATTATAGGACAACCTATGAGATCTTTGTTTACTCATTTTACGATAGTGACGGAGACGGAATAGGCGATTTAAAGGGCGTTACAAAGAAGCTTGATTATATTAATGATGGTGATGACAAGACAGATACTGACCTTGGCTGCAATCAGATATGGCTTATGCCGATCTGCCCTTCAACTACCTATCATAAATATGATGTGACAGACTATTGCAATGTTGATCCTGAATACGGAACGATTGATGATTATAAGGAACTCATTGCTGAGGCACATAAGCGCGGAATCAGAGTTATAAATGATACGGTTATGAACCACACATCCACGCAGCATCCGTGGTTTACTGAGGCAGCAGCTTACCTTAAATCACTTCCTGAGGGGGCTGAGCCTGATCCTTCTGAATGTAAATATGTCGATTACTACAACTTCACAAAAGAAGAAAAGACAGGCTATTCAAGGCTTCCCGGTACTAATTGGTTTTATGAAGCCAGATTCTGGTCAGAGATGCCTGATTTAAATCTTGATAACGAAGCGGTTCATGAGGAGTTTAAGGACATCGCTAAGTTCTGGCTTGATCTTGGCTGCGATGGATTCAGAATGGACGCTGTCACAAGCTATTACACAGACAGTACTGAAAAGAGTGTTGAGGCGCTTGGTATTTTTAATGATAATGTGAAGGCAATAAATCCCGATGCCTATATTGTTGGAGAGGCGTGGGAGAGCTCCGGCGTTTACGCAAAATTCTATGGAAGTAACATAGAATCCCTTTTTGACTTTGATTTTTCAGGTAGTGAGGGATATATAGCGAAATGCGCAAGAAGCAAGATGGACCCTGTAAAATATCTTGAGGCGCAGGTAAAAGAGGCGCAGTTGTTTGCCACTTACAGTGACGATTATGTAAATGCGCCTTTTTACACAAATCATGATATGGCAAGAAGCGCAGGCTATTATGTTGGCAAGGGTGCTTCCGACAGGATAAAGCTTTCAGGTGCTTTAAACCTTCTTATGAGCGGAAACGCCTATGTATACTACGGCGAAGAGCTTGGAATGAAGGGCTCCGGGAAGGATGAAAACAAACGCGCAGCCATGCAGTGGGGCGATGAAAGTGCAGAAGGAATGTGCAAAGGCCCTAAGGATATAGACAAGATTGAAATGTCCTATGGCGGCCTTGAACAGCAGCAGTCTGATGAAAACTCAATTTACAACTACTACAAAAAAGCAATCAGATTAAGGAACAAATATCCGTCAATTGCACGAGGTGATGTGGAGATAATCTCAGGACTTTCCGAAGGACATGGCGCTGTCTGGATTAAGAGCATGAATGATGAGATGGTTCAGAAGACTTTGGAAAAGACCGGAAAGAAAAGCTTAAGTAATACCTCTGTGATGCTTGCTCTAAATAATTCTGATGAAGAGATAAAAATTGACCTCAGTAAGGATGAGGCAGCAAGTGGATACAGAACGCTTTCTGAAAGCCTCTCTACAGGTGAGGCTCAGGCAGCTTTGGATGGAGATATACTTACAATTCCTGCATTTGGCATAGCTGTGATTACGAAATAAAGGACCCGATATGAAAAAAGGTAAGTTCTACGATACATATATATTTGATTTTTACGGAACTCTTGTAGACATTCATACAGATGAGCAAAAGTCTGAGCTGTGGGAGAATCTGGCTGGAATATATTCAGCATATGGTTCTGACTATACCCCTGAAAAGCTCCACAGCGAATATGACAGAATATGCTCCGATGAGGAACACCATCTAAAAAAGATAATGAAGGTCTGGCGCCCTGAAATTGATTTGAAGTTTCCTGAGATAGATCTGACCAGAGTGTTTGCAAGACTCCTTCTTGAAGCTGAGAAAACACATGACACCAAAGCGACAATTTCAGGAAAAGATTTAAGACTTCTTACGGTTGATGAAGTTGCCCAGAGTGAGTGGGCACATATGATAAGTAATGCGTTCAGAGTGATTTCAAGGGACAGGCTTAAGTGTTATGAGAATACCATAAAGGTTTTGGAGCATCTTAAGAAAAACGGATGCAGAATGTATCTGCTTTCTAACGCGCAGGGCAGCTTTACAAGAAGCGAGCTTGAGATGGTGGGCGTTTTGCCATATCTTGATGGTGTTTACATTTCTTCAGAAAAACAGATGAAAAAGCCTCAGCCGGAATTTATGGAGGAACTTTTAAAGGAATTTTCCATAGACAAGGGAAAAGCTGTGATGGTTGGAAATGACCTGAGAAGTGATATGACCATAGCCGGGGCCTGCGGAATGAAGGGAATATATCTTAATACTTTTGAGCTTGATAACAAGACCATAAATGCGCAAATAAAGGACCTTGATCTTACAAAGAAAAACATACAGATAGTGGCTGATGGCGATATTGGTCAGATAATAAAATAAGACGTACCCTTATTGGGTACGTCTTGCTATATAACAGCATCATCTGTGCTTTTTCTTTTTACTTTTCTTTTTGTTGGCAAGTGGCGCAAAAATTGTATGCATCCCGGTCCAGCTCACCATGCGGGTGATGATAATTCCAACAAAAGAGCCTGCGCTGTCAATGATTACATCTTTTTTCTGAGGCGATCTGCCTGCGATAAAGGATTGGTGATACTCATCAAGATAGGCGTAGCCCACACAGATCATACCTGCAAACAGCATCAGCGGGAATCCCCTTAGTCCATATACATATAGAGGAAACGCAACAGATATCGCCAGAAGAAGGTACTCTGAAAAGTGAGCAGCTTTCCTGATATAGTGCTGGTATCGTGTGCTGAGCTCACGTATATGAGAGGGCGTCCAGCCTCTGTCTAACACATCATTCGTAACCGTCAGGACTTCAACGCCTACCTTGTAGCTTAGCTGAGAACTTGTATCAGCATCCTGCCCGGAAAAATTGAAGATGAGACACATCATTATGATTGCGGGTAAAAATGACATTGGTTTAAGTACAAACCGCAATGTTTGTTTTATATATAGAAGAAAATATTTCATAAAAGGAAGTATACCCCAAAAGAATTTTATTAACAATTTATATATATACTTTTTTATTTCTTATTGTTATAATTCATTGAGGTAAATTATTCCGATGAGGGGAGTGATTTTATGTTTGAAGCTAGAGAAGGCGAAAATAGTGTAGAGGATATCGTCGCTAAATATAAGGATGATGTGGAAACTCTTGTTCCTTATCTCAACTGGCTTAAGGAACACACACAGAAACAGGTGGCTGAGAGCTACAGCAACAGCGAGCTTTCTAATTCCATGCCGTTTCCTGTGTATGATTCGACTCTGCTTAATTTTGTAAAGGTCGCTCAGCAGACCGGAATGATGAACCGAAATTATCACTACGTGTTCACACGTAACCATCTGACTACCTGGAAGGATGAGCTGATGTTCATCGACAGAGCAGAGATCATGGATATGGATGATCTGGCTGGAATCTTATCAAGATACATTCTTGAGGGACAGGTGAGAGGAACGGTATGGGCCGAGGGTGTTTACACCGGAGTTCTTTTCCATGTTGTGGATAAGATGAGAGATCTTCTTCACCAATGGGGATCGCTCTAAGGGCTCTGAGAAGAGTTTTACAGACATTTTTTTTCGGGAGTTTTTTGAATGAGTGAGAAATCTGCTCAGAAAAGAAAATACATTCTGGAAAAAGCCCGTGAGGTTTTTGCGGAAAAGGGATTTAAGGACGTCACCATGAAGGATGTTGTGGAAGCCTGTGACATCAGTCGTGGAGGCCTTTATCTTTATTTCTCATCCACAGAAGAAATTTTCCTTGCCGTATTGTCTGATGACGTCGATGGTGATGATGATGATTCTATAACTAATGCGCTTAATAGCGATGCTACTGCCGGCGATATGCTGGCTCTTTTCTTGAAAGAGCAGAAGAAAGAAATTCTTCGCAGGAAGAATAGTCTTGTTATTGCAACTTATGAATATTTTTCCATGCATTCTATTCCTGCTTCTGAGAATCCCTTGAAAAAGCAGTTTGATATTGGCGTTCAGATTGTTACTACGCTCATTAAAGAAGGCGTAAAATCTGGTGAATTTAATTGTGATAATCCCGGTGGATGTGCCCGCAATCTCATGTATGTGATTGAGGGTCTTAAGGTATCCGCTAAAACTATCGGTATTAATGAGGAAGTGGTAGACCGCGAACTCTTATACATATTAGAGGGCATAGTGCCCGCAGATAATTAGTGCTTCAAGAAAAATTGTCTTGAGGCTCTTTTTTTAAGCCTGGCAAAGCCGTGGCAACTAAGTAACTTATTGATCAGGAGGAGATTATGAGCAAAGTCAGACGAGTTTATGTTGAAAAGAAAGCCCCTTATGCCGGTAAGGCTAAGGAACTGAGATCTGAGATAAAAAGTTATCTTGGCATCACCAGCATCAGCAAAGTAAGGGTATTTATCCGCTATGATGTTGAAAATGTGTCCGATGAGGTTTTTGAAAAGGCATGTACAACAGTATTTTCAGAGCCCCCTGTGGATGTGCTTTATAGAGAAGAGATTGAGATTCCTGCAGATGCAAGAGTATTCAGTGTTGAGGCACTTCCCGGACAGTTCGATCAGAGAGCTGACTCTGCTGAGCAGTGTGTGAGATTTATCAAGGGTGATGAAGAGCCTGTAATCCGCACAGCTGTTACATATATGCTTATCGGTAATGTAACTGATGATGAACTTGAGAGAATCAAGGATTACACAATGAACCCTGTTGATTCTAGAATCGCATCAGAGGATAAGCCTGATACACTTGTTGAAGTATATGATGATCCTGCAGACGTTAAGATCCTTGACGGCTTTAAGGATATGGCAGAGAAGGAACTTAAGGAACTCTATGATTCCTTTGGTCTTGCTATGACCTTCAATGATTTCAAATGGATTCAGCAGTATTTCCAGACGGATGAAAAACGCGATCCTTCCATGACTGAGATTCGCGTTCTCGATACATACTGGTCTGATCACTGCCGCCATACAACCTTTGGTACTGAGCTCAAGAGTGTAAGCTTTGGCGATGGTTTCTATCAGGCACCTATCAAGGCTTCATATGACAAGTACCTTGAGGCAAGAGAGGATGTTTACGCTGATCCTAAGAAGAGAGAGGAGAAGTTCATCTCTCTCATGGATATCGCCCTCATGGGTATGAAAAAGCTCAAGAAGGACGGAAAGCTTACAGATATGGAGGAATCCGAGGAAAACAACGCATGTACAGTTGTAGTACCTGTTAATGTTGACTACGGCAATGGTCCTGTAAAAGAAAACTGGCTTGTTTTCTTCAAGAATGAAACTCACAACCATCCTACTGAGATCGAGCCTTTCGGTGGTGCAGCTACCTGTCTTGGTGGTGCTATAAGAGATCCGCTTTCAGGAAGAGGTTATGTTTACCAGGCTATGCGTGTAACCGGTGCGGCTGATCCTACAGTGCCTGTTGCTGACACTCTTAAAGGAAAGCTTTCACAGAAGAAGCTTGTAAGAGGCGCAGCTTCAGGTTATTCAAGCTATGGTAACCAGATCGGTCTTGCTACAGGCTATGTTAAGGAAGTTTACCATCCTGACTACGCAGCTAAGAGAATGGAGATTGGTGCAGTTATGGGTGCAGCTCCTCAGGAGCACGTAATCCGTGAGTCATCTGATCCCGGAGATATCATCGTACTTCTTGGCGGACGTACAGGACGCGATGGCTGCGGCGGTGCAACAGGTTCATCCAAGGCACACACAGCAGATTCAATCCTTACCTGCGGTGCTGAGGTACAGAAGGGTAATGCACCTACAGAACGTAAACTGCAGAGACTTTTCAGAAGACCTGAGGTTTCTGAGCTTATAAAGAAATGTAATGACTTCGGTGCAGGCGGTGTATCCGTAGCTATCGGTGAGCTTGCAGATGGTCTTGATGTAGATCTTGATAAGGTTCCGAAGAAGTACGCTGGTCTTGATGGAACTGAGCTTGCTATCTCAGAGTCACAGGAGAGAATGGCAGTAGTTGTTGATCCTTCTCAGGTTGACAAGTTCCTTGAGTATGCAGCTGAGGAAAACCTTGAAGCAGTTAAGGTTGCAGTTGTAACTGAAGAGCCTCGTCTTGTTCTTAAGTGGAGAGGCAAAAAGATCGTAGATATCAAGCGCTCATTCCTTGATACAAACGGTGCTCATCAGGAGACAGAGGTTGAGGTTCTTATTCCTTCTAAGGACGAGAACTATTTTGGAAAATATGCATGCGAAGAGGCTGGAAAAGCTCTTGCAGCAAATGATGTTAAGAAGGCATGGCTTTCTGAAATGGAAGATCTCAATGTCTGCTCACAGAAGGGTCTCGTTGAGATGTTCGACTCTTCAATCGGCGCAGGCACAGTAACAATGCCTTTTGGTGGAAAATATCAGCTCACTGAGACACAGGCTATGATTGCAAAGCTTCCTGTTCTTGGTGGCAAGACAGATACAGTAACAATGATGGCTTACGGCTTTGATCCGTACCTTTCATCCTGGAGCCCTTATCACGGTGCTGCTTATGCA
>JAEEGL016685600.1_pt1 | contig 11494 bp, 10 predicted proteins | sample 9134231 | NCBI WGS metagenome assembly JAEEGL01 (sample SAMN16246548, study PRJNA631951) | gut metagenome | biome: gut microbiome; feature: rumen; material: fiber-attached | host: Bos | place: Iran: Karaj | collected 2018-10
AAATGAAATCACAGGAGGTTATGAGTTATGCCGGGAACTTTTACGGAACAAAATGTTGAAGATATGGTCATTCATGCAGTCGAATCAAACGGCTGGGACTATATTCGCGCCGAGGACCTGCCCAGAGCAGAGTCGGATGTGCTGGTGGAAAGGCATCTGCGTGATGCCCTCATCAGGCTAAACCCATGCATAGCGGCTAATCCAGCACATGCAGATACTGTTATTTACAAGCTTCGTGCGCTGATTTCTACCGTCAGACCTCATGACCTTGTGACACAAAACGAGCGCTTTAAGAAATTGATTTTCGAGGAAAACAGTTTCCCCTTTGATAAGGATGGCAGGTCAATTAGCATCAAGTTCTTCGATTATGATAACCCCGAGAATAACACTTTTGTCGTGACAAACCAGTGGGTATATCCGCAGAAAGTCGGCGGGAAACGACTTGACGTTGTTCTTATCATCAATGGTTTCCCCGTAGCTATCGGAGAAATGAAATCGCCTGTCAGGCCATCAATTAGCTGGATGGACGGGGCGGGGGATATCCTAGATTATGAGAAGTCTATTCCGGAAATGTTTGTGACTAATATCTTCAACTTTGCTACCGAGGGTAAGTGCTTCCGGTACGGTTCTATAAATGCGCCTGTGACCCTTTGGGGACCATGGTATGCGGATATTCCCCATGAAGAGGGAGATTTTGCAAAAGTACAGCAAAGCGTGGCTTCTATTACCCGGAAAGAGGTCATTTTGGATCTGTTCCGGTATTTTACGTTGTTTTCTACAGATAAACATAATCGTAAGATCAAAGTTGTCTGCCGCTATCAACAGTATGAAGGTGCGAACCTCATTGTAAACCGCGTCAAAGCCGGTTATCCCAAGAAGGGCTTAATTTGGCACTTCCAGGGCAGCGGAAAATCTTTGCTGATGGTCTTCGCCGCGCAAAAACTACGTATGATGAAAGATCTTAATGCGCCGACTGTCATCATTGTAAATGACCGTATTGATCTGAGCGGGCAGATATTTGGCACGTTTTCTATGGCCGATGTACCAAATCTTATTCCGGCTGACAGCAACAAAGAATTGATGCACTTACTTAAAACCGATACCCGCAAAGTGATAATCACTAAAATCTTTGAATTTCAAAAGATTACGGAAGCAATCAATTTCCGTGACAACATCATTGTTATGGTCGATGAGGCCCACCGCACGCAGGAAGGAGACCTGGGGGCGCGTAGGCGCATGGCTTTGCCCAACGCATTCTTTTTTGGCCTTACCGGCACTCCTATCAATAAGCTGGATAAAAACACTTTTGCGACCTTTGGCGCCACTGAAGATCGCTCCGGATATATGAGTCGGTATTCTTTTGCCGACTCGGTCAACGATCAGGCTACTTTGCCACTGCATTTTGAACCTGTACCGGTTAAACTGCATGTGGACCAGGAGGCTATTGACGAAGCATTCAAGAAACTGGCGGATGAAGCAAATCTGACAGAAGAAGAACGTTCCAAAGTCGCTCAGCGTGTTCGTATGTCTGCGATCATGAAAGATCCAGAACGTATCAAGGCAGTCTGTGAGCATATTGCAGACCACTTCATGACAAAAGTTAATCCTAACGGTTTCAAGGCTCAGGTTGTATGCTATGACCGGGAATGTTGCGTTCTATATAAAAATGAACTGGACAAGTTGTTAGGGGAAGCGACGTCTACGATCGTTATGGACACGAATAATGATAAGGCAGACGTGTATAAAAAGTGGCGCCGGTCAAGAGATGAAGAGGCAAAGGTGCTTGACGACTTCCGTGACCCGAATAACCCACTGCAGATTGTAATCGTTACCAGCAAGCTTCTGACTGGTTTTGATGCACCAGTACTTCAGGTCATGTATCTGGATAAACCAATGAAAGACCACACGCTGCTTCAGGCGATCTGCCGTACTAATCGCGTTTTCAATCAGGAGAAAACATACGGCCTGATCGTTGACTACATTGGTATTTTTGATGATGTCGCAAAGGCACTTTTCTTTGACTCCGAGTCTGTCGAAAAAGTCATTTCCAACATTGAAAGCGTAAAGGGAAAAGTTCCCGAAATGGTTGCGGCTTGTATTGCTTTCTTCCCAGGCGTTGATCGTACCCGTGATGATTGGGAAGGCCTGGTTGCCGCACAGGATTGCCTCCCTGATAATGAAACGAAGGATAAATTCGGTGCACACTATCGTGCTCTTAACCGAGTGTGGAACGCCCTGTCACCAGATGCTTGCCTGAATCCATATAGGTTGGAGTATAAATGGCTGTCCAAGGTCTATGACTCTATCCGTCCAACCGACGAGCGGGGCAAATTGATTTGGGCCGCCCTTGGGCCCAAGACGCTACAACTGGTACATGAAAACATCAATGTTAAAGAAGTTGACACGGAAGAAGATATTCTGGAAATGGACGCGAAGATTATTGAAAAATTCATTTCCGGGGACACTTCCGTTCCAAAAAAACGTAAGAAGGTGGAAATAGATCTTGCGGCAATTATTCTCGCACATCCTGATGATCCGAGGTTCGTTGCGTTAGGAGAACGAATGGAGAAACTCCGCGAAGAGCATGAAGCTGGGCTTTTAACCAGTGTTCAGTTCCTGAAAGCCCTGCTTGTCCTTGCCAGAGATGCAGCCGAGATGATGAAGCAAACCCCGACTGCAAATACAGATTCTACCGCAAAAGGAAAAGCTGCATTGACTGAGCTTTTCCAAAAAGTCCGGAATGAAAAAACGCCGGTTATCGTTGAACGCATTGTTAACGACATCGACGGTATCGTGAAAATAGTTCGCTTCCCTGGATGGCAGAAAACTTCTACCGGTAAGAAAGAGATTAGCAGGAATCTGCGTGATGTGATTATGCGAAAATACAGAATCAAGGATCCGGATGTTTTCGATAAAGCGTACAAATACGTGGAGCAATATTATTAAAATAATGATAATGGAGAGACACAAATGGACTTTGAGGGAGATGCTTTTTATCAGTGGTACAATTTTGAAGCTACGGAAGATGAGAAGACGCTTTATGGTCGCATTGAAGAATTCGGTGTTCTTTTTGAAGATATGATTTTCCAACCAGGAACATACTCTTCCGAGTTAACCAAATGTTATTCTAAAATAAATCAGGGTGAAATATATGATGTTTTGCCGGACGAGCTGGCGAAATTTGATTATTTTAAATTTCATTATAAAGCGGAACAGCCTGATGATTGTGACGGATATTTCGACCGTGAAGAAAAGATTCTCTGTGCTCCGCCGGATGCTGCAGATTCAACCATTTTGCATGAGATGATTCATATGCATGAGTTCGTGATTAACCAGTTACCCATATATTGGCACGACACGCTCTATTGGGCGCTGTATAGGAATTTGCGAGGCAAAATTCCTGAGTTGGATAATATAATAACCGACCATGCTCATCTTCTAAATGAGTCTGTTCTTTACAAAAAGGGTGGTCTGCATGATATTCTCTTTTTGCTTAAGAGCTTTGATCTGGACATCAGAATGGGGTATCCTCTGGGAACAGTACTCGCTTACGGTCGGGCGGACGATTTTAAAAAATATAGTTACAAAAAAGAATAGTGAAATGTGACTTTGAATAACGACTTATAGAATCCACAATAAATAACCCACCACACGGAAAGCTTTTTCCAAAGTGGTGGGTTATTTTAATAAATGTACGATTTATGAACGAACACCTTTGTATAGACCATACCGTCCATTTTGTTCATCCTTAGTGAAATGAATCACGTTTGCTGAAGAATAGTCAACGCCATCAGGAATTTCATTTTCTATGATAATAATCTGACCGTGTTTCGGATTATCTACAATGGTTTTGAAAAGATTGGTGCGCAAGCTGCTGTCAACCGGCTCGTCATCTTTTTCTTGTAACGACAAAATCGGAGAGTCGATAGAAAGGAAGGCTGGTGTATATGAGCCCAAAGTACCTAAATATTCCCTAATCGTTAAGGCAAGTATGGTATTAAAATAAGCCCGGTATCCTTTGCCGAATGCGCTTTTTGGTTTTCCGTCAATTGTTATATCAAAAGAACCTGTATCAAACCTTGAACCTCCAAAATCACGGAATTTACTACAGTGTAGCAATTTTTTTAAAATCTGATTTATGTTTTGTATGATTTCTGCGGTAAAATGTTCTTTTACTTTAAACTGGAGATTATCTTCGTTTTCATGGCTTATTAGAGCAAGGTCGTTGCGAAGAATTTCCAAAGTTTCATTGTAATGGCGTATTTTCTGTTCAATTTCAATACTCTGACGATAAAAATTCAGTTCCTTTTTTAGTTGTTTGATTTTCGGAACAAACACAGCGCTTATATCTTGTTTTGTGTTTGCCCGTTGTGAAGCACACTTATTCAACTTTTCCTTTAGCACGATGAATTCGGCTTTTAAAGATGACTGAGCTTCTGACAGGCCCTCCAAATTTTTCTTAATTTTATTTAATTCACTGCTGGCGGCTTCGGCATAATCCGTTTTTGGTTGCGTTAATAGGGTGCTATCGCAAAACGGGCATCTGTGTATTTGCGTCATTCGGTCAGAAGCTAATTGACCGTCTACTATAAAAGAAAGACGACCAATATCAGCGTTATACTGACTCTCCAGCGCCTTATACCTGTCTTGCAGAACTTCGTTTTGAGCTATTTTTTTATTCAGATTCTGTATAATATCATTTAACTGTTTATCTTTTGCGATGGCTGAAGACAGCAGGTTTTCAACACTCGAAATTTCCGCTACGGTTGCATCAATTTTGGCTAATACGATATCTGGAGATTCATTGGCGTTATTATCGAAATATGGATTGTAGTTTTCCTTTAGTGTTCTTAGCTTTTCAGAAATGTAATTTTTTAGGGCTTCTTTTTTCGCTGTTCTTACTTTTGCGCTCTCTTTTTCTTCAGTTTCGCTAAAATCCAAGCCGGTAAATAAAAAAAGTAAAGCAGAAAGGGCAGGGGTTTGAGCTGTGTTTTGAGTAGGTAACAGAATAGACGGCCTTTGAATTATCCTTCCTTCATCTATGAGAAATAAATGCTGGATTGTTCTCCATGTAAGTTGTTGCTTTGCAAAATTGGTATTGGAAATGATTTTATGTGAATCTTTAATACCAATCATGTACAGAAAGATATCGCCTGCTTCCCGTAAGCTTAAGTCACCGTTATTAATTCCTTCAATGCTGGTATTGACGTTTATTTTATTTTGACCGATCATACGCTTAAAATAGATCGGCTTTCCGTTGTAAATAACTTCTGCAGTAACAGTATCATATCCAGTGGATGTGTCAGCATCAATGCTTTCACTGCCAAAAATGTAATCGATATAATTTAGTATGTAACTTTTGCCAGTATCAGATGGTGCATAAACAATATTAACGCCCGGCTTGAATTCAATTGCTGAAGGTTCTACTGTCATCCCGGTAAATGTTAGTTTTTTAAAATAGAAACTCATTTAAATCCCTGCCTTTGTAAACGTATTAGCATAATTATTTAAAATATCTAATGACTGTTTATCATCTTTGGACTCATAGAATTTTATAGAACGTTCACATAATTTTTTATAGGCTTTAGAATAATTGCTTTTTAATGATTTTACAAATTTACTCCCAGAGGGGGTAATTGTATATGTGAATCCGGAAAGTAAACAATTTGGCGTTATCAGACCCTTAATTACCAAATCTTTTATGGCATGGCCAATAGAATCTCTACGGGCGGGAATTTCAGCGTATCTAAAAATGCCGTCACCGTGAAGGTTAAAATCTGATATACCGAAGTCCTTGCCATATATCGTTGTAAAGTCAATAGCAATAATTTTATCGGCTGAGAGGCCGATGTCGCTAACGTACAAGATAATGAGTACTCGTAATGAAGCTTCAAACGCTGTATTAAAGATCATAATATCAAATCGTTCATTTTGAGGTGTTGTTATTTCATTACCCATTTAATTCGCCTTTCATTTACCAACATGTGGCAAATGCCTTTCTTTTCTTTGCTTCCAACCCAGTGAGGCATCTTTCCGAGTAAAGATTTGGTTATGGGTAAAGTTGTTGCATGGATCAAAACACTGGAGAGTCGTTCATAGCCATTTTTATAATCGCGGTCATGAACATCGATTATCCCATCAAAAGTTTCTTCCATCAATGTTGCAAATGGGTTTTCTTCAGACAGGAGAGGAAGATCCTGAACACTACGTCGTACTGATTCAGCGGCATAGTAACTTACACGTTGCCGTGCAAAATTGTCTTTATATTTTTCGTATGGTTCTAAATCCTTTGTTGAAAAGTTTGCAATATTTTCCGCATCGCCGTATGCAGCCAGCAGTTCTTCAAGATAAACGGATTCTGAAGATTCGGGTTGTTCTGGTGGCTGAATTTCAGTGGGCTTCGGAATTTTAGCTAAAATTGAAGAAAGTTCGGTAAGGTTTTCACTAAGATTTTGGGCAGATGTTAAAGCATCTGTCTTTTTTGTTTTTTGCACTGTTTTATTTGTCGTTGCTGCCTTATCACTTTGAACTACCGCAAGAATGAAAGTGTAAGCGAGGAATGCGCTTAATTCGTTAGCTTGGTATGAATCTAATATGGTTTTTCGTGTATGTTCGCTTATTTTTTGCGAACTAACTAAAGAAACCAGTCCAGTAAAAATATCATCTAAGGCTGGCTCTGTCATTTCATAGTAAACGGAATCTTCGAAATGATTAACGATTTTGTCTCTGATATCCGGCTGTTGTACAGCTTTTCTGATGGTTCTTGGAATAGGTGCTTTTTGGTTACACCAATTGCTTGCCAGCAAATTGTCAATTATGTAAGGCTGTTTGTCCCTGGTAACTATATCTGGACAATCATCCAGAAAACCAAATAAAAGCCGGGTTATGTTGGTCATTGAAGGATCGGTGAATGCTGGCTTAATCGTGTTTACAAAAACAGGGTAATTTAACTTGGTCATTAAAATCTCACCTTCTCTATCTATAGGTTATCTATAGAGTACCTATAGGCCATATTAATTACAAAACAGTGGCAAATATTTAGAATAGAAGTGTAAGGTTTGTTTAGTTAAAATGTGTTTTCTGAAATATATTATAGCACTTGTATACAGCAAACAAACGAAACAATTGTGAAAATTATTATTGTTGCCAAATTGCAATAATGGCTGCAAATATCCCCATGTGTGGGGAACCTGCTACAAGGCGCACCGTCTGATCAACGATGGCTCACACCGTGTAGCGGCCAAATTTAATACTATAACAGCGAACCGATGAGCAGGCAAGCTGCAACCTGGAATGGGGGAAACCTCAGCAGGGCTGCGGTTAGGTTAGTGTTGCTACTATTCGCTGTGTCTGCAGTAATCCTCCATTCCCAACAAGAATGGAGGATTACCCATGAAAATCAAGTACAAATTTGTAACAGGCGAGACGATGGAAATTGAAGTTTCAGAAGAAATCGGGACCGTTATCCTGGACTCCCGGCGGAAAGAACATGCTGATAATGAACGTCACCGCTACCACGCTGAGTTCTCCCTCGACGACGCGGTCTACGAGGGCAGCGTCTTCAGTTCACCCGGTACCAATCCGGCAGAAGTAGTATCAATGAAAGAAAGCGATAAAGAATGCGAAGACAGGCTTTCACAGCTCACTCCCGTCCAGAGGCGTAGGTTGGAGAATTTAATGGAAGGCATGAGCATCGCCGATATCGCCCGGGCAGAAGGTACTTCGTTTAACACGGTGAAGGAGAGCATCGAATCGGCCCGGAAGAAGTTAAAAAAATTTATGTAAATATTTACGGCGGCACCCTCAAAACGGGTGCTGCTTTTCTGTTAATTCTGGAAGGACAAAACAAAAATTCCCTTCCGGAAAGTGAGGGTTCTACCATGAAACACACGTTGCAGATCAGCGTTTCCAAGGAACCGCGGAACGATGGCATCATCCGGATGCAGAAGGTTTGTCTGCGGGAAAAGGTTTTGCGCTGGTTGTTCGGAGCCCGGCAGAAGATACTGGTGCTGGCGCCGGCAGAGAGCGTGGAGGAAGTGACGGTCACGGAAGTTGGGAAGGAGGTAACGCGAGATGGTTGATACAAAGCAACTGGCAGCAGAACTGGCCAAGTGCGGGAACGCGTTGATTGCCCTGGCTGAAGCGCTGTCCGGTGAAAAACCGGAAACGGCAGTGTCGGCAGAACCGCCTAAACCGGCTGAAGCGATTCCGTTGGAAAAGGTCCGGGCGGTGCTGGCGGATAAGAGCCGGTTAGGCCACACGGCAGAGGTTAAAGCATTGTTGCAGAAACACGGCGCGGTGAAACTTTCCGAAGTGGATCCGGCAGAGTACGCGGCACTGCTGGCGGAAGCCGAGGTGTTGAAATGAGCAAACACGCTTTATTGACGGCATCCGGCAGTAAGCGGTGGCTGTCCTGCCCGCCTTCTGCACGGCTGGAAGCGACTTTTGAAGAAAAGGAGACAATGGCAGCGGCGGAAGGTACGGCAGCACATGCGCTGGCAGAATACAAGCTGAAGCGGAAATTACATTTCTATTGTAAACGGCCTATCAGCGAATATGAGGACGCCGCCATGGATCAGCACACGGATGATTACGCCGCCTACGTTATGGGTATCATATCGGATATGGAAAACGCCGGTGCAGACCCGATGGTCTTTATAGAAGAGCGTCTGGACTTGTCACCCTGGGTTCCGGAATCGTTCGGAACGGCGGACTGCATCGTAATCGGTGACGATATCCTGCATATCATTGATCTTAAGTATGGGGCCGGGGTGCCGGTAGAGGCGGAAGGCAACAGCCAGATGATGCTGTACGCATTGGGTGCGCTGCACAAATTCGGTTTTCTGTACGATGTCAGGACGGTGGCGATGACCATCTACCAACCGCGCCGGGAAAACATCTCCACGGCGTTTGTGGATGTGGAACTGCTACTGGAGTGGGCGGAAAGCTTTGTCAAACCGAAGGCACAGATGGCGTTCGCCGGGGAAGGGGCCTACCTTCCGGGTGAGTGGTGTTTATTCTGCAGGGCTGCAGACCGCTGCCGTGCCAGGGCAGAAGCAAATCTGAAGGTAGCGCGGGAAGAGTTCGGCCTGCCCCCGATGCTGACGGATGAAGAAGTGGAGACCCTGCTGCCGCAGTTGCCGGAGTTGGTGAAATGGGCACAGGAACTTCTGGCATACGCAACGGAAGCAGCTGTGAACCATGGCAAGCAGTGGGATGGATTTAAGGTGGTCGAAGGCAGATCTGTCCGCAAATACGCGGACGAAGAAGCTGTGGCGGAGGCCGCCATGGCTAATGGTTATAGGGACATTTATAGGAAAAGTCTTATTAACCTGACTGAAATGGAAAGGCTGATGGGAAAGAAAAAATTCCAGGAACTGTTGGGCGCGTACATCATTAAACCGCCCGGTAAACCTACCCTGGTACCCTTGTCGGACAGGCGTCCGGCATTAACGATGAATATTGTTAAAGAAGAATTCACGGAGGAATGAAAAAATGGCAATGAAAGTTACTAAAGTTGTTACAGGTAAAGCACGTTTAAGCTACGCACATGTATGGGAACCGGCATCTGTTAACGGATCAACCCCGAAGTATTCTGTGTCCGTCATTATTCCCAAAAATGATACTGACACGGTCAATCGCATCAATGCGGCTATCGAAGCCGCCATCACAGAAGGCGTCGGCAAGTTTGGCGGCAAAAAGCCGAACAAGGCCGCACTGAAGCTGCCCCTGCGCGACGGTGATACGGATCGTCCGGACGATGAGGCGTACAGAAACGCCTTCTTTATCAATTGCAACAGCACGACTGCGCCGCAGATTGTCGACCGCAGTGTGCAGCCGATCCTGGATCGCGAAGAGGTTTATAGTGGCTGCTACGCCCGTGTTTCAATCAATTTTTATGCGTACAACAGCAGTGGAAACAAGGGTATCGCTGCGGGCCTTGGCAACATCCAGAAAATCGCAGACGGCGAGCCGCTGGGCGGAAAGACTAATGCCCGGGATGAATTTTCCTCCCTGGACGATGACGATTTCCTGAGCTGACACTACCGGGGCGGCGGGTTACACCGTCGCCCTATCTTCATGGAGGAAACATGAACGAAATTTCGATTGATCTGGAAACTTACAGCAACACGAACCTGGCTGAAAGCGGGGTTTACCGTTATGCGGAGGATCCTGCTTTCCAGGTGCTGCTGTTTGGGTATTCCGTGGATGGTGCAGAGCCGAGGGTGGTGGATCTGACTGCCGGGGAAATAATACCGTCAGAAATCGTAACGGCCTTGTCTGACCCGGCTGTAACGAAATGGGCGTTTAACGCTACTTTCGAACGAGTTTGCCTTTCCCGGCATCTGGGAATTTACTTACGCCCGGAAGGCTGGCGCTGCAGCATGGTCTGGGCAGCGACCTTGGGACTGCCGTTGTCACTGGAAGGCGTCGGCGCGGTACTTGGACTGGAAAAGCAGAAACTGCATGAAGGGAAAGACCTTATCAAATATTTTTGTGTTCCTTGCAGTCTGACCATAGCCAACAACGGCCGTACCCGTAACCTTCCATGCCATGCGCCCGATAAATGGGAGACCTTTAAACAATATAACCTGCGTGACGTGGAGGTGGAGTTGGCTATCAAACGACGGATGGCTGCGTTCCCGGTGTCGGAAGACGAATGGAAGAATTACTCGCTCGACCAGCGCATCAACGATACCGGCATCGAACTGGATATGACATTGGTACGTAATGCCGTCCGGTGCAACGAGCATTTCAAAAAAAGTGCACTAAATCGGGCGCAGGAGTTAACCGGGTTGGAAAACCCTAATTCACCGATACAGTTGCTGGACTGGATACATGTAAACGGCGTACCCATGAAAACTATGACTAAAGAAGAAGTAGCGGAAAAAATAAAAACTACGACCGGGGATGTGCGGGAAGCGCTGCAACTTCGGTTAGAACTGGCAAAGTCATCGGTAAAGAAATTTGTAGCTATGGAAAATGTGGCGGGTAATGACGGCAGGGCCAGGGGACTGATCCAGTTTTACGGGGCGAACCGGACGGGCAGATTTGCCGGCAGGCTGATACAAGTCCAGAACCTTCCACAGACCCATCTGCCGGATCTGGAAGAGGCGCGAGCGTTGACGCGTTCTGCAAATTTTGAAGCACTGCAAATACTGTATGATTCCCCGTCCGATGTGCTCAAACAGCTCATCCGCACAGCTTTTGTACCTAAACCGGGATGTCGTTTTATCGTGGCGGACTATAGTGCCATCGAGGCGCGGGTCATCGCGTGGCTGGCGGGCGAGACATGGAGGCAGGAGGTGTTCGCCAAAAACGGCGACATCTACTGCGCTTCTGCATCAGCGATGTTTCATGTGCCGGTAGAAAAACACGGGGTCAACGGGCATCTCCGGCAGAAAGGGAAGATTGCCGAGTTGGCGCTTGGCTATGGTGGCTCGGTCGGCGCACTGACCAATATGGGTGCCTTAAACATGGGACTGACCGAAGA
>JAEEGL016923000.1_pt1 | contig 11494 bp, 6 predicted proteins | sample 9134231 | NCBI WGS metagenome assembly JAEEGL01 (sample SAMN16246548, study PRJNA631951) | gut metagenome | biome: gut microbiome; feature: rumen; material: fiber-attached | host: Bos | place: Iran: Karaj | collected 2018-10
GGAGCCTTCGCCGAAGTCCTTCCCGGTGTCGACGGTTTGATCCATATCAGCCAGATTGCCGATCACCGTATTGAAAAGCCGGAGGATGTCCTCCGCGTAGGCGATGTCGTTGATGCGAAGATTACTGCGGTGGATGAAGAGAAGCATAAGATTTCGCTTTCCATCCGTGCCCTCCTGAACGAAGCCAAGCTTGCTCAGACCGCTGTCGAGCAGGAAGCGGAAGAAGAGGAAGAAGACGGCGCCGATGCACTCGTTTACGAGGTTTCCTCTGAAGGCGAAGTAAGCGGAGATGCAGCTGCATTCACAGAAGAATAAGCCTAACGGATGAAACAAATCTCCCCGAACCACAAGCTGGCTCGGGGAGTTCATTTTTGGAGCGGATGATGGGAGTCGAACCCACCTTATCGGCTTGGGAAGCCGGAGTTCTACCGATAAACTACATCCGCATTTTTATTGTGGCTGTACTATACCACAATATCCTTGAAAATTCAACAACCTTTTTTCTCCGTATCTCATCTGATGCTTGCAAATCGAGACTGAACTGAAGTATAATAAGCTGTAGTCGGAAAAGAATGCCGCTTCTTTTCCTTCCTTGGATTCTCATCAAAAGCTGGAGACTGTTTATGCTTGACGCACTTCTGGATGCTGTCATTGACTCACTGAAAATCCTCCCATTTCTGTTCCTCACCTATCTGGTGATGGAATATCTTGAAAGCCACACGGAAGAGCATGTACATAATCTGGTGAAACGGGCAGGGTGGATGGGCCCGTTTTGGGGCGGACTGCTTGGTGCGGTTCCGCAGTGCGGATTCTCCGCTGCCGCATCCAATCTTTACGCCGGGCGTACAATCTCGCTGGGAACACTGATTGCCATTTTCCTCTCAACTTCGGACGAAATGCTTCCCATCATGATTTCTGAGGCTGCCCCTTTGGGCCAGATGCTGAAGATCCTGATTACAAAACTGTTCATCGGCATTCTCTGCGGATTTGTCATTGACGGAATCTGCCATATTCGTGCAAGCCGAAAAACTGGTCAGCCGGAAGACGAGGAAGGATTTTTGATTGAGCGGCTGTGCGAGAAGGAACACTGCCACTGCGAAAACGGCAGTATAGTCGGCTCCGCTCTGAAACATACGGGGAATATCCTTCTATTTGTTTTCATTATCTCCTTTGTACTGAATCTGGCATTTCAGACTGTCGGAGAGGAGAGAATGATCTCGCACATTGCTTCCCGTCCGATAGCCGGCATTTTTATTTCCGCTTTGATCGGATTGATTCCAAACTGCGGTGCATCGGTACTCCTGACACAGATGTATCTGCATGGTGTGCTTCCGGTAAGCCATCTCATTGCAGGTCTTCTGGATGGAGCCGGTGTCGGACTTCTGATTCTTTTCAGAGTCAATCCCGATCATAGGGAGAACCTTCGAGTGACCCTGATCCTTTACTGCCTGGCTGTTGCTTTCGGCCTTCTGATTCATGCCCTGTCGTTTTCATTTTCTTAATTTGATCCCAAGAGATTGGAGGCTGCCATGATTCGGTTTTCCAGAATTACCCGGAGCGAGGAAATGATTGCTCTGTCCGATTATTATATTCTCTCGCTGCCAGTAACTAATAGTGAAGAGAATGCGCTTGCGTCACCGTCCGCATTGGCGCTGCTGCGGGTTGAGGAAACAGAGATCACGCAGGAGACGGCTTTCCTTCTCGGTGAACAGGGAAATTCTGATAGTGACAGAAATACCTGGTCTCCTGAGCAGGCGGTATCCGGACTGCTGAGGCTTCTTCCCGGAACGGCGGTTCTTGCCGAAGCGGAGACGCTCCGTGAACTGCAGAAGCTTCTGGCTTCGTGTGATTCGGACGGGGAAATCCGTTATCTTCCCGTCACCCTGCTTGCAGCCGCGCTTTATCCTGAACTCCGGGGGATGAATACCGATACCATGGCGGAATCGCTTCAGATTGCGGTTGCAGAGGAAGACGAGCTTCTTCGTCCGCTCTATGTTGAAAAAGCCATCTTTGAACACTGTGTGGAAGCGCTGGGTGGGGATGCTCCGGCAAAGGAAGAGCCGGCTTCCGATGAGCAGGCTGACCAAAAGGTCGAACAGGAGCCGAAAGCAGGCAGCAGGAAAAGGCTTGTAAGCAGCAGGAAACTGAATCAGATCTCCACCTCGATCTGGTCGGTGAGCCCCTGGTTTGTAGTTGTTCTGGCGGCGGTAATCGTTCTCGTGGTCTTTCTGCTGCTTCCGCGGAAGGATGAAACGAAAATAGACCGTGAAACAGCCCCCGTTAACTATATCGTGCTTTCGTGGAATGAAACCGGGAAATACGGTACACAGCCGAAAACTCGAGGCGGAGCAGAAGAAGCCATTCAGTTCCGGCTCCCTTACGGAGTTTATAATGTCCTGAATAACAATTCCATCCCGGTAGAACTGAATATTCTATCGGATGATGATAAAACCGGTGACGTGCCGGGGTCCGGAACAGATTCTGCCCAGGCGCAGGAACTGAGTTCCTCAGACAGTGAAGTACCTGAGGATGAAGAGGAAGGCGCCGCACGCAGCAGAGTAGTCATAAGGCCGAACAGCAGCAGACAGATCAGCATTGACACCGATCAGTATCTGACGCTTTCCGAAGATGCAACGAATCTGATATTCTTCTACCTCTCTGAAATCCCTGAAGAGACGGAATCGGATTCCGCCGGCAGCTACGGCAGCGGACAGCAGGTTCTGTATGCTTATGTCAAGGGAACCGAGGTTCGATTCCGGAAAGCTCCCTCTCTTGAAGGACAGGTGATCGACACGCTGAATAACGGGCAGCAGGTTCAGGTTCTTGCTGTTACAGGCGAATGGACGCATGTTTCCGTAAAAGATCAGAAAGGATATATTTTCTCTCAGTATCTCAGCAGCGAAGATCCGGATGCGGCGAAGGCAGAATCCGAGCAGACCGAGGAGAGTACGGCGCCTGCTGACCAGACTCAGCAACAGTCTCCGCCGGAACAGAATCAGGAACCGGCACCTTCCGCGGAACAGCCAGATGCTGCGAATTCTCAGGTGAATCAGACTTCGGAAGTCTCCGGACCAGAGGAATCAGGAAACCCGGTGAATGCAGGAAGTCCGGAAGCAGAACCTGCCGTTGAGACTGCACCCGCATCACCGGAGGAAGAGGCGGGCGGAGACACGGAATCCGACTCGTCAGCTCCGGTGATTGCCCCCTGGGATCCTGTAACCCAGGCAGGAACCTATTCGCCGGCAGATGAAATTGAAGAAGGCTGAGAAACTTCTTCAGTGCTTCCGTATGGAATGCGTTTCTCAGACAAAAGAATAAGAGCGGGAAGAGGAACGGATTTGTTGAAATCCGTCTTTCTTCCCGCTCTTTTTCTTCCTGCTCATAGGATTATCCGGCATCCCGACTGATCCGGCGCTTTCCTTCGGAAAGCATGAGCTTGATGCGGTTGAGCTGGTTGACTTCGCTTGCACCCGGATCATAATCTACAGCAGCGATGTTTGCCTGAGGATAGCGGTTTCGAAGGGCTTTGATTACACCTTTCCCGACTACGTGGTTCGGCAGACAGGCAAAGGGCTGGATGCAGACGATATTGTCAACTCCTTCGGTGAGAAGTTCGGCCATCTCCCCGGTGAGGAACCAGCCCTCTCCATATTGATTGCCCAGAGACAAAAAAGGCCTTGCCAGCGCAGCAATCTTTTCAATAGGCATTGGCGGTTCAAAACGACGGCTGTCCTCCAGCGCTTTCAGTGCGGGAGCCCGGAGAAGGCGAATGGCACGGACACCTAGCCAGGCAATTGCGGAATCTTTCCATGGTTTGCCCAGAAAGCGATGCTTATAATCGTTGTTATAAACACTGTAATTCAAAAAATCCATCAGGTCCGGCACAACGGCTTCTGCGCCTTCCTGCTCAAGCAGATCAACAAGATGGTTGTTGGCAAGCGGCATATATTTTACAAGAATCTCACCGACTACGCCTACCCGTGGTTTGCGAAGATTTTCCTGTATCGGAAGCTCATCAAAGCGCCGAACAATCTCTTCGCAAAGAGCAGCATAGCGCTCCCGGCTTTCCCCGGTAAGGGAAGAAATACAGCGATTCAGCAGTTCCTGATGCAGCTCGTTTGCGGAACCGTCCTTTATCTCATATGGACGCGTCCTGTAGAGGCAGCGCATGAACAAATCCCCGTATACAATTGCTTTTCCCGCACGAAGAATCAGCGCGGGATTCATGCGAAAGCCCTCATTCTTCTCCATGCCGTTGGCATTCAGAGAGATGACCGGAATATGGGAGAGCTTCGCTTTGTCCAGGGCACGCCGGATAAAACTGACGTAATTGCTTGCTCTGCAGCAGCCGCCGGTCTGTGTCATGATGACTGCCAGCCGGTCTGTATCATATTTGCCGGAGAGAACAGCCTCCATAATCTGTCCGACGACCGTCATCGCTGGAAAACAGGCATCGTTGTTCACAAATTTCAGCCCTGTATCGATTGCCGAACGGTTCTCGCTGCGGAGCAGAACGAGGCGGTATCCGCCGCTGCGGAACACGGGCTCAAGAAGATCAAAGTGAATGGGACTCATCTGCGGTGCAAGGATCGTGTATCCGTCCGTGAACATTTTTCTGGTAAACTCGGTCCGGTGGTACTGAATCTCATGCGGATGAGGATGAATATCCCGCTCCCTGCGCAGATTCATCGCTGCAATAAGACTGCGGATGCGAATGCGGGCAGCTCCCAGATTGTTGACTTCATCAATTTTGAGAACAGTGTACAGTTTCCCGCAGTTTTCCAGGATTTCACTGACCTGGTCCGTCGTGACGGCATCCAGTCCGCAGCCAAAGGAATTAAGCTGAATCAGCTCCAGGTCTTCCCGCCTGGATACAAATTCCGCCGCAGTATAAAGGCGAGAATGATACACCCACTGATCATTGACCCGGACAGGACGCTCCGGTTCAAAATCCACAGGAAGACTGTCTTCGGTCAAAACAGTCAATCCATAGCCCGAGATCATTTCCGGAATGCCATGATTAATCTCAGGATCAATATGATACGGGCGCCCGGCAAGAACAATGCCCCTGCCGCCGGATGCTTCCATCTCACGAAGAATGCGGGCGCCTTCGCTCCGGATATCCGCTTTGGCCTGCCGCTGCTCAGCCCAGGCAGCATGGACGGCAGCGCGAACTTCACTCTCCGGAACAGCCCAGTGTTCCGCAAAAAAATCAATCAGGCGCGAGGATGCGGTTTCTTCGTCGGTAAGAGCGACAAACGGACGGAGATATTTCACGCTTTTATCAGTGATATCCTCAACATTGTTCTTCAGGTTCTCAGCATAGGAGACAACAATCGGACAGTTGAAGTGATTCTGTGCGCCCTTTGTCTCCTGATACTCATAAAAAACGCAGGGATGGAAAATCGTACGAATCCCTCGGTCAATCAGCCATTGGACATGGCCGTGTGCCAGCTTGGCAGGGTAACATTCCGACTCGGATGGAATGGAATCCATTCCCCGCTCATACAGTTTCCGCGAGGAAAAGGGGGAGAGTTCAAGCCGAAATCCGAGTTCCCGGAACAAAACAGCCCAAAAAGGATAATCCTCATAGATCCCGAGAACACGAGGAATCCCGATCGTTCCCCGGGAAGCGTTTTCCGGCTTCAGCGGAGCATAGGCAAAGAGCCGCTTCCGTTTGTATTCCATCATGTTCGGCGCTTTTCGGACCGCCTCATCGCTGCCGAGTCCGCGTTCACAGCGATTGCCGGTAATGTGCTGACGATTACCGGGAAAATGGTTTACCGTCAGGAGACAGTTGTTCTGACAGCGGCCGCATCGTCTGGTTTCGGTCGTCACATGCATTGACAGCAGTTCATCCCGCGGAAGAATGCTGCTGGACTGTCCAGTATAGTGGGCGCGGGCAATCAATGCGGCTCCGAACGCACCCATGATTCCGGAAATATCCGGACAGATGACCTCAACCCCTGCGATGCTCTCCAGAGCGCGCAGGACCGCACGGTTGTAAAAGGTTCCGCCCTGAACAACAAGATGCGTGCCCAGTTCCGAAGGGGCGGTCAGCTTGATCACTTTGTAGAGCGCATTTTTAATGACGGAGTAGGCAAGACCGGCAGAAATATCCTGAACCGAGGCACCTTCTTTCTGTGCCTGCTTCACATTCGAATTCATGAAAACCGTACAGCGGGTGCCGAGATCGACCGGATTAGGAGCAAAAAGCGCTTCCCGGGCGAAAGCCTCAGCGCTGTATCCGAGAGAGTTGGCAAAGTTCTCCAGAAAGGAACCGCAGCCGGAACTGCAGGCTTCATTCAGAAGGACACTGTCAACGGAACCGTTTTTCAGACGGATGCACTTCATGTCCTGCCCGCCGATATCCAGGACGCAGTCAACCATCGGATCAAAAAAGGAAGCAGCCGTACAGTGCGCAACAGTTTCAACTTCTCCTTCGTCAAGAGAGAAGGCGGTCTTCAGAAGAGACTCACCATAACCAGTGGAACAGCCCCGGGCAATCTGCGCTTCTGCAGGGAGCTGCTCAAACAACGCTCCCATTGCCCGAACAGCGGTCTTTACGGGGTCTCCCTGGTTTCCTCCGTACCATGAGAACAGAAGTTGTCCATCAGAATCAATCAAAGCAAGCTTGGTGGTAGTTGATCCTGCGTCAATTCCGAGGAAGCATGGCCCCTTCGTTCGTGAAAGATCTCCGCGTCTGACAACCGCCCGGCTGTGCCGGTCACAGAATGCGTCATAGTCATCCCGGGACGAAAACAGCGGATCAAGACGGGAGAGCTCAAAAGCGGATTTGACGTCGCTGCGAAGAAGAGTAATCAGGGAACGGATGGGCACGGGCTCCGATACCATGCTCTGTACTTCCAATGCAGCTCCCTGAGCAGCAAACAGGTGCGAATCCTCCGGATCGATGACCTGCGGATCTGATAAGCGCAGTGTACGGATAAAAGCTTTTTTTAATTCCGGAAGAAAATGAAGCGGGCCTCCGAGAAATGCCACGTTCCCGCGTATCGGCCGTCCGCAGGCAAGACCGGAAATTGTCTGATTGACGACAGCCTGGAAAACGGAAGCGGCAAGATCGGCCATAGCGGCGCCTTCGTTAATCAGAGGCTGTATGTCTGTTTTCGCAAAAACACCGCAGCGGGCGGCAATCGGGTAAATCTGCTCTGCCTTTGATGCGGCCTGAATCAAACCAGCCGCATCGGTCTGAAGAAGAGAGGCCATCTGATCTATAAAGGAACCGGTACCGCCTGCACAGACACCGTTCATGCGCTCTTCCGGAGAACCGGTGAAATAAATGATTTTGGCATCCTCACCGCCGAGCTCAATCGCAACGTCCGTATGGGGATACCGCAGACGCATGGCGGTCGCAACTGCGACTACTTCCTGAACAAAGGGAAGCCGGATCGATTTTGCCAGACCCATTCCACCGGAACCGGTAATACCTGCAATCAGAGAAATGTCCCCGGTAACCGCCAGAGCCGCTTCCAGCAGATCCGCAAGGGTTTCCCGTGTGTGGGCGCAATGCCTCCGGTAATCCTCAAAGAGCCTCCGGCCTTCCCGATCCACAAGAACAAGCTTGACAGTGGTAGAACCTATATCAATTCCGGCAAAAAAATGTTCCATATGAAATCACCTTTTCACAAAAACCTGATTGCACAGTATAAAACAGATTTGTGAATTTATCATGAATTATTCCAGATCAGCAGAGGAAAGTCTGGATCATGTTCATATTCCCGTCTCCTCGGAAGATGGACGGGGAAAACTGACGACAAAGACCGTTCCGCACGGGTGATTGCTTCCAACCTGAATCATTCCTCCGTGGGCAAGAACCGCATCGTGGACGATACTCAGGCCGAGCCCACTTCCTCCGCTCGCACGGGAACGGGCTTTGTCTACACGATAGAATCGGGTAAACACGTTGTATCGGTCTTCTTCGGGTATACCGATCCCGGTATCTTCAACGCTGAGACGGACAGTTTCGCTGTCCTGAGATAAACGGATCATGACCTTTCCACCGGGGACATTGTATTTTATCGCATTTTCTGTGAGGTTGAAAACCACATGGCTCATATCCTCGGCGTTTGCCATGATCACGCAGCCGTCTTCCAGATCCGTATCCAGTTGAATATCTTTCTCCCTTGACAGAGGGAGAAGCCCGGGAATCGCATCGAGGGTAATCTGCTTGAGGTCAACCGGTTCCGGTATGACCTGAATGCTGTCATCGAGCCGGGAAAGATCGAGCAGCTTTTCGGTGGTGCGCTGCAGTCGTTCGGATTCGCTGCGGATATCGGAAACAAATTCACGCATCATATTCTCTTCCATGTCCGCAGTCTGCAAAATGCTGTCGGAGAGCAGACGAATGGAGGCAATGGGGGTTTTAAGTTCATGCGATGCATCGGATACGAATCGCCGGCGCTGCTCTTCATTTGTCTCCAGACGCTCGGTCAGTGCATTGAACTCCTTGCCAAGTTCACTCAGTTCGTCATTCCCGGTGACCGTATGACGCCAGCTGTAATCTCCGGAGGCGACAATCTGCATGCTGTTGGTCAGATACTCCAGCCTGCGTAGTACAATCCAGGAAAAAACCAAGGCAAGAATCAGGGCGACAATGCTGATTGCAATCGAAAGAATTCGGACCTGATGCTGTATTTCAAGGATGATGTCGGCACGCTCGGTGTCATTTTCATACAGGGCCACTGCTCCCAGAATACCCCCCTGGGTCCCGATCGGAGCCACCACGGAACTGGAAAAACATCGATTTGTAAAGATGGAACGGAAAATCTCCTTTCCAAGAAGTGCCTGATGAAGATCGGCAAGTTCAGGTTCTCCGATTCCGTCATCGTAGATCAGACCTCCGTTATCATCAATGACAACGATACGGCTGTAGTTCTCAAGTTCCAGAAAGTGCAGAACATCTCTGACGCCGTCCGGACTCAGACGATCCAGACCGCCGAGTGCAGAGGAGACGACGGAAACCTGTCCGGCCAGAGAGTTGCGTTTTTCCTCAAAAACAGCGTCTCTGGAGGTGATGATCGGGTAGGTGTTCAGAAGAAGAAGCAGCACACTGAGAATAGCGAAAATAAAGATCAGAAATTTAGAACGAATAGATCTCATGAGGCAAAATAGTACCCAACACCCCATTTGGTCAGAATAAGCTCAGGGGCTGCGGGATCGCGTTCCAGCTTTTCACGCAGACGGCGAATGTGAACATCCACGGTTCGCGTATCTCCCATGTATTGATAACCCCAGACAAGATCCAGCAGACGTTCACGACTGTAGACTTTTCCGGGATTCTTCATCAGAAAGAGAATCAGGTCAAACTCTTTCATGGTCAGTTCAACTTCAACTCCATCCTTGAAGGCGCTCCGACGCTCTTCATCCAGATGAATCTGAGCATGTGACAGGAGAGGATCCGGCTCCTTTGCCGATGAAATCGAGGAACGACGAAGCAGGGCGCGAACTCTGGCCTTCAGTTCCAGAACATCAAATGGCTTTGTGATATAATCATCGGCACCGGATTCAAAGCCTGTCAGGAGATCACTCCGGTCACTTCTCGCGGTTAACATAATAATCGGGACGGCAGAGAAGCCGCGGATTTCCTGACATGCCTGAAGTCCGTCTTTTCCGGGCATCATCAGATCCAGGATGATCAGGTCGTAGTTTGTTTTTTTTGCCATATCCACTGCAGAGACTCCGTCATAACAGCAGTCAACATCATATCCTTCATTTTCCAGATTGAATTTGATCCCCTTTACCAGAGGCTTTTCATCGTCAACGATCAGTATTTTCATCGATTCCTCCCAAAATGATCATATCCGCAAGGCGGTTCAGTGTCTTTTCTCCGATTCCCGGTACCTGAAGGAGTTCCTCTTTTGTCCTGAAAGCGCCGTGTTCCGATCGCCAGTCCACGATCGCCTCACTCAGTACAGGCCCTACCCCCGGGAGTGTCTGAAGCAGTTCAGAATCCGCGGAGTTGATGTCGATCCGTGCATCCGGTTCCTCATACCGGATGGCGGAAAAGACCGTCTTGGAGGAGAAAGAAAGGGAAGAGGCGTACAAAAAGAGAAAAAAGAGAAGCAGAACCAGCATAGACAGAATGAATGCTGTTTGTTTTTTCATCATTATGTTTACCAAAAAATCATTGCATTTCATGCGGCTTAATCATATAATAACTTTACTTGCTTTTTTCAGCGAAGACTGACTTCGCTGATGTTACTATATCATATTTTCTGGACAAACGGGAGCCCAAAATGAAAAAAATGAGATTCTTTTCTGCGCTTGCAGCCTGCCTTCTCCTGCTCTCGATGATTACCGTTCCGGCTTTTGCCTCCCCGGCGCCGGAACTCAACGGGAAAAACATCATTCTCGCCGATCTGAATACAGGAAGGGTCATCTATTCAAAAAACCCGGACACGGTTGTTGCTCCCGCCAGCCTTACCAAAATCATGACGGTACTTCTTGCTGTTGAGTCGGTGGAGCGCGGAGAACACACGCTTGAAGAAATGGTGACTGCCGGTGAAGACTGCCGTGCCGGCCTGGATGAGGAAAGCAGCAGCGGCGAAATCATTCCCGGTGAGCAGCTCAGTTTTCGAGATCTTCTTTACTGCTCCATGATTCAGTCTGCCAGTGATGCATGCAATGTGCTTGCCTCACTGATCGGCGGCAGCATAGACGGATTTGTTACGCTGATGAACGAACGCGCGGCAGAACTGGGTTGCGAAGTGACTCATTTTGACGATCCTAACGGTCTTTCAAATAACAACCAGACCACGGCGTATGAGATGTTTCTGATAACAAAGGAAGCGATTTCTCACGACTACTTTATGGTGGTCTGCAATATCGCAGATGTAACCATACCGGCAACAAATGTGCATGACGAGCGTGTATATCATAATTCAAACTCGCTGATCAGCAGCCAGTCTGTTTACGGAGGAAACCGCTACCTTTATACCGGCGCGGCAGGCGTTAAAACAGGCTATACCCGCGCCGCGGGATATTGCCTTGTTTCGACAGCGGAAAGGGAAGGCCTGCATTTTCTGGCTGTCGTCATGGGCTGTGACGGCTGGCTGAATGCGCATATCGAAGATTATTTGAATTTTGAAGACAGTATCAAGCTTTACGACTGGGGCTTCTCTGATTTTTCCTATCGGAATGTCATCGATACATCCGAACCGGTTTATGAACTGGATGTCGATCTGGCTCAGGATCAGGCCAAAGCGGTTCTGTATCCGCAGCAGGCGCTTCGGCTGCTGCTGCCGCGGAACACAACCGATGAAGATGTCAATCTTGAATTCCATATTCCGGAAACTGAACTGACGGCACCGGTCAAGGCGGGCGAAATCCTCGGAGAGGCGGTTGTAAGTGTAAACGGGGCAATATACGGAACGGTGAATCTGATCACGAAAGAGAGTGTTGAACACGCCCATTCCGAACACATGAAGCCTCAGATTGCCGCATTTTTCTACAATCGATGGGTGCTGGGTGTAAC
>JAEEGL010153353.1_pt1 | contig 11493 bp, 11 predicted proteins | sample 9134231 | NCBI WGS metagenome assembly JAEEGL01 (sample SAMN16246548, study PRJNA631951) | gut metagenome | biome: gut microbiome; feature: rumen; material: fiber-attached | host: Bos | place: Iran: Karaj | collected 2018-10
AGTCATTCCGTTCCTCCTTATGTTGAAAGTGCACTTAAGGAAAAATTCAAAGTTATCAAAAGGTGAGGAACCGGATAATGGAAAGAAAAATAGAAAGCCAGATCTTCGGAGTTATCGATGAACTTGAGCAGTACATTTCCGAATGTAAGCCCAAGCTTCTCTCCAGCACCGAGATCTACGTTGAAAAAGAAGTTATTCAGGGTTATATAGACGATCTCAGAAGAAAAGCTCCCGAAGAGATCGCAAGATATCAGAAGATCATCAGCAATCAGGACAGCATTCTCGATAATGCAAGAAAGATGGCTGACGGACTTATCGAGAAGGCAACCGCTCAGACAGACGAGATGCTTTCCCAGAATGAGATCCTCAAGAAAGCTTATGAGCAGGCTGATGCTGTAACTCAGCAGACCATGGCTGAGGCTCAGAACATTCTCGACAATGCTACCAACGAAGCTAATGCATGCAGAGAAGCAGCAATGGGATATATGGAAGATGTCATGAACTATGTTGAAGGACTTCTTTCTGCATCATCCAAGACCGTTACCGCTCAGTACGACGATCTGCTCAATGCTCTTAATTCAAAGCTTCAGGCCGTTAAGAACGATCATGATTCACTCAGAGCTTCAAGAGACGGCAAAGCAGAGCCTGAGACTTCAGGACCCAATGTCAGTACGGTTTATCCCGATACCGATAACCAATGAAAGTAATGATAAACCGGCTTGTTTAAAGCCGGTTTTCTTATATAAAGATTTGATGTCGAGGGGGAAATCGGATTGTTTCAAAGATTCAAAAAAGTAATAAGCCTCATCCTTTCCGTCGTTTTATTTTCACTTGTTTCGTATGAACAGGTTTTGGCAGCGGAGAGAGTCTTTCCTCATGATGATAATCTGGTTATCGTGATTGATCCGGGACACGGAGGAACAGATACCGGAACTCAGGGCGGCAGGATCCAGGAAAGGTTCATGAACCTGATCACCGCCCAGGCTCTTGCATCCAGACTAAGCATGTATGAAGGCGTTACCGTATATATGACCAGGTCGGACAATGATACCACTTTAAGTCTTACTGACAGGGCAAAGTATGCCGCTTCAGTCAATGCCGATTTTGTTTTCAGCGTTCACTATAATGCATGCTATGCACATGACAGGTTTGGAATAGAAGTCTACACCTCAAGAGTAGCTCCTTATAATGCATACGGATATCAGTTCGGAAATCTCCTGATGCATAAGTTTGAAGATACATACGGAATCTTCCCCAGAGGTGTTAAGACCAGGAAGGGACTCAGAACCGAAGGCGATTATTACACCATAATCTCGGCTAATATCTATAGAGAGATCCCTGCGGTCATCATTGAGCATTGTTTTGCCGACGGAACGGTTGATGCGGTTCATACGGCTAATAACGATCTGTTCAAGCAATACGGTGAAACCGATGCCGATGCCATAGCGGAGTATTTCGGACTTAAGAGTTCTATACTCGGACTGGATTTTACGGGAGCTTCGGATAATCTGATCGCTGTAAATACAGATAATTTCAACGATGCGACTTATGAAGACAGAACAGCACCCGATTCGGTAAATGTATCTGTATTGAACGTTGATCCTTCCGCCAATACGGTAACTGTTAAAGTAGAAGCAGCGGAAGCCGACGGAATGATGATGTTCTATGCTTTATCTACCGACGGCGGATGGACCTGGGAAGAATCAAAGCCCTGGCCCGGAGCTGATACTTATAACGGAACGTTCGACTCATCCTTTGAACTTACTCTTTCTTTTGAACCCGGAGACAGACCCGTTATAGTCGTTAAGGGATTCAACAGATATGATGCTTTTACCAAGTCGAACCAAATAACTTTCATAGACAGATTTAATTCAACCGATAATCCTTTGTACAGAGAGGCGTAAAGCCACGGAGGTTTAAACAGTGAAATATATCGCCATTGTAACAGGAGCTTCATCAGGAATAGGACGTGAGTTTGCTTATGCTATCGATCAGAGCATGAACGGTATAGATGAGATCTGGATCGTTGCCAGAAGAAAAGACCGTCTCGAGGAGCTATCCGAAAAGCTTAAGCATCATGCACGTATAGTCGTAGGGGATCTGTCCAACAGAAATACCATAAACAGGATTTCACAGCTTCTGAATGCCGATAAGTATAAGATCAGATTCCTGGTTAACGCTGCCGGTTACGGAGTGCTCGGTGATTTTGAAAAAGGAGACCGCAAGGAAGAGAGCGGAATGTGCGACCTTAACGTAAGGGCACTTACCGAGCTTACCCATGTATGTCTGCCTCATATGGGAAAGAACTCCCGTATCATTAACCTTGCTTCCAGTGCTGCATTCGTTCCTCAGCCTGCATTTGCTGTATATGCAGCATCCAAGTCATATGTTCTCAGCTATTCCAGAGCTCTTAATGCAGAACTCAAGGACAGACAGATTTATGTGACGGCAGTATGTCCCGGACCTGTTCAAACCGAGTTTTTCGATGTTGCGGAAAAGCACGGTACCAGAACTTTGTCACTTAAGAAGTTTGCCATGACAACTCCTTCGGTTGTTGTAAAGGAAGCCCTCAGGGATTCTTATGCAAAGAAGGAAGTATCCGTTCCCACAACTGTAATGAAGATTTTCCGCGTTATGTGCAAGATTGTTCCCCATAGGGTCATTATTGCTTTGACAAGCGGCTTGTATAAATGATCGGGGTTTAAGTAATGAATTTTTCCAGAATTTTTTCGGGTGAGGCTTATAAAGGAACTTACCTGTATCTTGATACACAGCGAAAATATGAGATAGCGAGATCTGCCATAGGCTTTGCCATTTCATTTGGTCTTTTTTTCGCAGGATATTTAACTACCGGAACAAGAAAGAACCTTTTGACCGTAGTTGCCGTGCTCGGTATGCTTCCCGCATCAAAAGCTCTGGTTTCGGTAATTATGTTTTGCAGATTTAAGAGCTTTAAGGAAAAGATAGATAAGGAAGGCGTCTTATCAGCATATGACATGGTATTTACTTCCGAGAAGGTAAACTATTTTGTTTCTCATTTATGTGTATCCGGTGGCTGCATAATCGGATATACCGAAAGCGATAAGTTTAACGAGACCGGGTTTAAAGAGCATATTCAGTCATTTCTTTCAGCAGAAAGAATCGGTGAAATGACTATAAAAGTATTTACGGATAAGAAAGCATATTTGAACCGGATCGGTTCACTTGAAGAATCAGATAAAAATGACGCTGCATGCATGCGTGTTTTAAAACAGATCGTTTTGTAAGATGAAACAGATAACAGTCACAAATGATATGGCATCACAGCGTCTTGATAAGTATCTTCAAAGACTTCTTCCCGCATGCCCTAAAAGTCTGCTATATAAACAGCTTCGCAAGAAGAACATTACACTGAACTCATCCAAAGCTACCGGCAGTGAGGTTATCAAAGCAGGAGATGTGATCAGTGTTTTCTTTTCCGATGAGACATATGAAAAATTCTCTTCGGGTGAAGAGGTGAATACTTCTCCGTTTGAAAAAGCCTATGCTTCAATAAAGGGAATCGATGTAGTTTACGAGGACGACAGGATAGTTGTCTTCAATAAGCCTGCAAATGTCTTGTCACAATCCGTTGAAAGGTCCGATCTTTCCGTAAACGAATATCTTGTAGGTTACCTGCTTTCTAAGGGTTGCGTAACCAAGGAGTCGCTTCAGAAATTCAGGCCTTCCGTATGCAACAGGCTGGACCGTAACACATCAGGGCTGATCCTTTGTTCCAAGACATTTGAAGGATCCAGATATCTGTCGGATAAGATCAAAGAAAAGGATCTCGAGAAGTATTACATGGCACTAGTTTCAGGAAAATTCGAAGGTCCCGAAACGGATATCAAATACGTTGTTAAGAATGAAAAAGAAAACAAGCTTGAGTTCGTCAGTGAAAATACCGAAGGTGCGATGATGATCAAAACGGGTTTTGAACCTGTTAAATGTGGCGATAAGATCTCACTTGTAAAGGTAAGGCTTTATACGGGTAAGTCACATCAGATAAGAGCTCATTTAAGCTACCTCGGATATCCGATTCTTGGTGACAGAAAGTACGGAACGCCCGGAAGTGCTCAGATGGCGAAAAGACAGATGCTTCATTCATACAGAACGGTTCTCGAAGCAGGTATTGACCTTACAGCCCCTGTTCCCGGAGATATGAAGCGCATTATCGATAAAGAACTCGGTTCTATAGAGGAAACCGTATGACCACCTGGAAATCAAGAGGTCTCAGGGGTTCCACTCTTGAAGATCTTATAAACAGAAGCAATGAAAAATATGACGAAGCCGGTCTTGCCCTGGTTCAGAAGATACCGACTCCGATAACTCCGATCAATATAGATAAAGCCACAAGACATATTACGCTTGCTTACTTTGATCAGAAGAGTACGGTCGACTATATCGGTGCGGTTCAGGGAATTCCTATCTGTTTTGATGCCAAGGAATGTGCTTCCGATACTTTTGCATTGAGTAATATCCATGAACACCAGGTTGAGTTCATGAGAAAGTTTGAAAAACAGGGAGGTATAGCGTTTTTCCTGATCTATTTTACCGGAAGGGAAGAGCTGTACTATCTGCCGCTACAGATGCTTGAATTCTTCTGGGAAAGAGCAGCGCAGGGCGGACGAAAATCCTTCAGACATGATGAGCTTAATCCCGGCTATATAATCAAAGAAAACCCCGGTATTCCGGTACCGTATCTCGACAAAGTAAATCAGGATCTTGCCGACAGACCTGATGAGAAATAAAACCTCCCTCAATTATGAGGGAGGTTTTTGTAAATTCAAAGTTGCAACAGGGTAGACAACTAAGTGCGTCTAGAACCAGTGCTGAAAGGTATTTCTGTTTGTGTAGTAGATAAACACTTTGTAATCTGCAAAATATGATTCACTTACACTTACGGTATAATACACATTTTCGTCGCTGGTATTTATATAACTGTAACCTTCATCGAAGTATTCCTGAATTGCCGTTTCTACTACTTGCATTTCTGATTCATCCATTTCCGTAGCAGTATCCAGAATTTTCAACACAGTTTCCAATTCATCGTCACGATTGTAATACATATCGTAATGGATATTAAGTGAATCATCCATGATCTGTCCGTCATCGGTAATAACGAAATATAATCTGACGGAGTTTCTCAAATAGTTATCGGAAGTGTCGATAAACTCCAAATAGTCATATTTGTGATCTATTAATGATTCGTTCTCGGTATATTCAAGGCCCAGCGTTTCAAAAATTTCGATTTTGGAATCCCTGTATGAATCGAAGTTTGCCAAAAAAGCATTAAATCTGGTTTTTCCGATACTGTAAAGCCATAAAAACACTCCGGCATATAAGGAAAGCTTTATTAACCAAAGAAGAATGATATATCCTGCTTTATTCTTATAATATGTTTCGTTGGGATCGTATTTGAAATAACCCGAGGGAATCTTGAACTCTTCGTCAGTTACAGTCTTTTCATTAAAGCCGCTAAAATATTTACCGTCTTCATGAATGTTATCCGATTCCGTGCATCCGGTCAGTATTTTATAAACTGACAGGCCTTTATTGTCGATCTTTTTGTCTATTCGGCTTATGTACTTACCATAACGAGCATGGATCTTTTGATTTGCTTTATCTTCAGATGAGAATAATTTTTTATGGGTTTTTACCCTGACCTTCATCCTGAGAAAATAAAACGTTCCGTTATCGTTAACAAAGACTTTCTTACGGCCTATATTATGGATAAGAGCATAGATAATAAGGGTGAAGAATATATATATAAGTCCGATATCGGCAATTATAAAAACATTTACGCTGATAAGCTTAAATACAGGATCATGATCTGCAAAAAGCATGATCATCACGGGAAAGGCAAGGCCAAAAACAAATAAATCCAATAAAGCAGACGCCAGAAGAGCGGATATAAAGGCAATTATATCGAGCTTTTTTGTATTTTCATCGGGAAAATAGTACTCTCTGGGCCTTGTTCCCTTAGGGGCAGGTTCAACGCCTGACTTGTTAAGCACGGTGTTTTCTTTTCCGAAGTAAACAGATTCCATTTTGAATCCTTTCTAAATACCGACACGTTCAAATGTCGTTTTCTCAGAACATAAAAACCTCTAAATGCGTTATAATATCTATGTTTTTTGTTGTTGACACATAGATAATGAGTCTGTATAATTCACTATATTAGCATGTTAGCACATTAGCATAGTAAAGTGTGAAACATACATTTCGTGAAACATTAGTATTGTATCATGAACAACAGGTAAAGTGAGAGATATATGAGTAATTTCAAAAACAATCTGCTTCATACTCCCGATGGTGTAAGGGATATCTACGGTAAGGAATACGACAATATCAAGTTTGTCAGAAAGACAATCTCGGATGTCATAGCTTCTTACGGATATACCGATATTCAGACACCATCATTCGAGTATTTCGATGTCTTTTCCAAGGAAGTCGGAACGATTCCTTCAAGGGAGCTTTATAAGTTCTTCGATAAAGAAAACGAAACCCTGGCGCTGCGTCCGGATTTTACCCCTTCGATAGCAAGATGCGCTGCGAAGTATTTCATGGATGATAGCAGAGCACTCAGGTTTTCATATATCGGTTCTACATTCCAGAATATATCTTCATTGCAGGGAAAGTATTCAGAGGTTACTCAGGAAGGTGCCGAGCTTATAGGGGACGGAAGCGTACAGGCGGATGCCGAGATGGTTTCACTTCTTATCGAAAGTCTTCTTAAAACCGGACTTGAGAAATTCAGAGTATCCATCGGAGAAGTAGATTACTTCAAAGGTCTTTGCAGGGAAGCCAAGCTTTCTCCCGAAGATGAAAACGATCTCAGAGATCTGATCTCTTCGAAGAATCCCATTGCTGCATCAGATCTTCTCGGACAGTGCGATATAAGCGATGAGATGAGAGATAAGCTTCTTAGAATTACCGATACATTCGCTGATCATTCGATGCTATCCGAGCTTGCATCATCCGCAGGAAACGAGATTTCCAAGAATGCGATCGAAAGACTGAGTAAACTCTTCGAACTTCTTAAGATCCGCGGATATGAAAAGTATGTTTCATTCGATCTCGGAATGCTTTCGAAATATCAGTATTACACCGGAATCGTATTTAAAGCCTTTGCACTCGGTGCGGGTTCACCCATTGCAATGGGCGGAAGATATGATCAGCTGCTGTCATATTTTGGCAAAGATGCCGCTGCAGTCGGATTCGTAATACTTCCGGATGAAGTTGAGAAACTTCTGGAAAGACAGGGATTTTCATTCCCCGATGCTGCTGCAGTCGAAGAAATCTTCTATAAAGAGGTCGACAATGCTTCATATGAAGAAGCCGTTAAGAAAGCTGCAGAGATCAGAAGTAAGGGCGGAAGAGCCGCCGTATGTGCACAGAGGTGAGGACAGAAATGAACAGCTACGACGATTATCTTACATTTGCGCTCGGTAAGGGCCGTTTATCCAATAAAACAATGGAGCTTTTTGAGAAGATCGGAATTACCTGTGAAGAGATGAAAGATCCTTCTTCAAGAAAGCTTATTTTTACAAGTGAAGAAACCAAGACCAGATTCTTCCTGTCCAAAGGACCCGATGTTCCCACTTATGTAGAATATGGTTCAGCGGACATCGGTGTTGTCGGAAGAGATACCATTCTCGAAGAAAACCGTAATGTCTATGAGATCTTAGACCTTGGTTTCGGAAAATGCAGAATGTGCGTATGTGGTCCACATTCGGCCGCAGAGAAACTTCTCCATCATGAGAGGATCAGAGTTGCCAGCAAATACCCCGTTATAGCCAAGGAGTATTTCAATAATAAGAAGAATCAGACAGTTGATATCATCAAACTTAACGGAAGTGTAGAACTCGGTCCCATCGTAGGACTTGCCGATGTTATAGTTGATATCGTAGAAACAGGTTCCACCTTAAGAGAAAACGGACTCGAAGTTCTCGAAGAAATCTGTCCTCTTTCAGCAAGAATGATAGTAAATCCCGTAAGCATGCAGCTTAAGGGAGACAGGATCAAGGAACTTGTCCTTAAACTTAAAGAACAATTATAAGTCCCGGAGGCATATATGAAGATTGTAAATTTAAATCCAGATTCCATCGCGGAGATTCAGAGCGCACTTTTAAAGCGTTCTCCCGCACAGTATACGGAATATGAATCAACAGTAAATGACATCCTTGCAAACATCCGTGAAAACGGAGATAAAGCTCTTTTCGATTATACTGCCAAGTTTGACGGATTTACCCTTACTCCCGAGAACATCAAAGTAACCAGAGCAGAGATAGACGAAGCTTATACCAAGCTTGATAAAGAATACATTGAAGTCCTCAAAGAAGCTGCCGAAAACATCAGGCAGTTCCACGAAAAACAGCTCCGCAACAGCTGGTTTGAGACCAAGCCTGACGGAACACTTCTCGGAATGAAGATCACCGCCATCGAAAGACTCGGCGTTTATGTTCCCGGCGGTAAAGCTGCTTATCCTTCTTCCGTTCTTATGAACATCGTTCCCGCAAAGGTTGCGGGTGTTGACAGGATAATCATGTGCACACCACCCGGAAAAACCGGTGTCATCGATCCCGGTACTCTTGTTGCAGCTGATATCGCAGGTGCTGATGAGATCTACAGAGCAGGCGGAGCTCAGGCTATCGGCGCTATGGCTTTCGGAACCGAATCCATTCCCAAGGTATATAAGATCACAGGTCCCGGAAACATCTTTGTTGCTCTTGCCAAGAAAGCGGTATATGGATTTGTAAGCATTGATTCCATCGCAGGACCTTCCGAAGTCATGGTTCTTGCGGATGAAACCGCAAATGCTCACTACGTAGCCGCAGATCTCTTAAGCCAGGCTGAGCACGATGAACTTGCAAGTGCTATACTTGTAACTACCGATAAAGCTCTTGCAGATAAGGTCAACGAAGAGATAGAAGAGTATCTTAAGACCCTTTCCAGAGCAGATATCATCAGAAAGTCTCTCGATAATTACGGTTACATCCTTATCGCAAACAATATGGATGAAGCTATCGACACCGTAAACACCGTAGCAAGCGAGCACCTTGAAGTTCTTACCGCAAATCCTTTTGAGGTAATGACCAAGATCAGAAATGCCGGTGCCATTTTCCTCGGTGAGTATTCTTCCGAGCCTTTGGGAGATTACTTTGCGGGTCCCAACCACATCCTTCCCACCAACGGAACAGCAAGATTTTTCAGCCCCGTTAATGTTGATGATTTCATTAAAAAGAGTTCCGTTATATACTATTCCAAGGAAGCTCTTGAGCGAGACTCCAAGAAGATACAGCTTTTTGCAAATAATGAGGGTCTTACCGCTCACGCTAACAGTATAAAGGTCCGTTTTGAGGACTGATAAAGGAGACTAAAAATGCCTGCAAAGAAGATAAGAAAAGCAGATGTTTCCAGAAAGACCGGGGAAACCGATATCAAGATAAGTCTTAACATCGACGGTACCGGTAAGAATTCGGTAAATACCGGAATCGGTTTCTTTGATCACATGCTCACTGCATTTTCAAAGCACGGTTTGTTCGATCTTAAGTGTTCCGTTAACGGAGACCTTAATGTTGACGGACATCACAGCGTGGAGGATACAGGTATCGTCCTCGGAACCGCCATCAAGAAAGCAATCGGAGATAAGAAGGGCATAAACAGATACGGATACTTCGTTCTTCCCATGGATGAAGTTCTGGTACTTTGCAGTATCGATCTTTGCGACAGACCTTATCTCGGTTTCGAATATGAATACAGAGTTCCCATGATCGGTGAACTTGATACCGAGCTTGTTAAGGAATTCTTCTATGCCGTAAGTTATTCCGCAGGCATGAACCTTCACTTTAAGGTTTTATCAGACGGAAACGCACACCATGTAACCGAAGCCATGTTCAAGGCGTTTGCAAAGGCTCTCGATATGGCTACAATAACCGATCCCAGGATCACAGGAGTTCTCTCAACGAAAGGAGCTCTGTAATGTACGTTAAAAAATTTCTGCCCTGTATCTATCTTAAGAACGGAAGTGCAGTTGCATCCGATGAGGATGATACCATTATCGAAGCAGACGCTTATTCCCTTGCAATGAAGTTTTGCAGGGATCTTGCTGACGGAATCATTATCTATGACCTTTCCGAAGGTATGGGTGATGACGCTCATGATGAGGCGTTGAAAATAATACGTGCCATCTGCGGAGACAGTGAAGTTCCCGTATATGCTACAGGAAACATCAAGCGTCTCGAGGATGTAAAGAAACTTATCTACGCAGGATGTTCCAAGGTCATCCTTGATTATGACAAGGAAGTAAATATCCTCCTTACATCTGCGGCAAGCGGAAGATTCGGTAGAGATAAGGTATATGCAGCTGTTTCATATCCTCAGACTCTTACAACTCAGGTTGAATCTCTCGACAGAAGCCTTCTTATCGGAACCGATACCAATTACCATTCGGGAGATGACAAGGATACCGGAAGTGTTGCGGATTACGCAGTAAAGTATTGTTCCGGTGTTCTTCTCAAAAACATTCATGCACTTGATGTTATCGAGGCTGATATTAATCTTCCCATCATCGTAAGTGCCAAGGATCTTGCTTTTAATAAGATCATCGAATTTCTCAAGAAAGATTCCGTAGCCGGTGTTACAGGTAATGTAATCTCACTTAATTCAAATGAGATTTCTTCCATCAAGGATATTTGTACCGAAAACGGCATCATTGTAAGAAGACTGGAAAGCAAGATCAAATGGTCAGATCTTAAGAAAGGTCCCAACGATCTCATTCCCGTTATCGTACAGGATTACAAAAATAACGAAGTCCTTATGCTTGCTTATATGAATGAGGAAGCATTCCTTAATACCATTTCTACCGGACTTATGACCTATTATTCCAGAAGCCGTGAAGAGCAGTGGGTAAAGGGCGAGACCAGCGGACATTATCAGTATGTTAAATCCCTTACCGCTGACTGCGATAAGGATACAATACTTGCCAAAGTATCCCAGGTGGGTGTAGCATGTCATACCGGTGCTAGATCCTGCTTCTTTAATGAGATCACCGGAAGCGATGAAGTTGATGAAACCAATCCTTTGCTCGTATTCGAGAAGGTATATGATGTCATCAAAGAACGCAAGGTTCACCCCAAGGAAGGTTCTTACACCAACTATCTGCTTGATAAAGGAATCGATAAGATCCTTAAAAAGGTCGGTGAGGAAGCTACCGAAACCATTATCGCAGCAAAGAATCATTCCAATCAGGAAACTGTTTATGAGATCAGCGATCTGTTGTATCATTTAATGGTACTTATGGCCGAGAAAGACATTACCTGGGAAGAAGTAACCAAAGAATTAGCCGGAAGATAATATATGAGTCAGGATAAATTGTTTCTGTCCAATGACATTTTAATGTCAGTGGAAAAACCTGAACGTTATATCGGGCACGAAGTGAATTCATGCATAAAGGACCCTGATTCTGTCAGG
>JAEEGL010272427.1_pt1 | contig 11493 bp, 7 predicted proteins | sample 9134231 | NCBI WGS metagenome assembly JAEEGL01 (sample SAMN16246548, study PRJNA631951) | gut metagenome | biome: gut microbiome; feature: rumen; material: fiber-attached | host: Bos | place: Iran: Karaj | collected 2018-10
AGTTTTACGAATGATCAGAAAGAGACATTCGACCTGCTCCGTGGTGTGAACCTGGATGTAGAAGCTGGCAAGGTCACAGCATTGGTGGGCGGTAATGGCACTGGCAAGACCACCTTGTTCAATATTATTTCCGGTTTCCAGAAAGGCTATAAGGGTAAGGTCCTTTTCGAGGGACACGATTTCAATCCCCTTTCTCCGTCAACCATTTCTCTGATGGGCATTGGCCGTCTTTTCCAGGGAGGACAATTGCTTAGCGGCCTGACCTTGATGGAGAACATGAAGATGGCTTCCGACGATGATACAGGCGAATGGCCATTCTCCTCTTTGATACGTCCCAAGCATTGGAAAGAGGCCGAGAAGAAGAAAGAAGAACAGGCCAAGGATATCCTCAATCGCATTTTCGGGCCAGGAAACAAATACCTTGATATGCTCAACAACGAGGCCTCAGCCTTTTCCTACGGTGAGCAGCGCATCCTCTCATTGGCACGCCTGTTGATGGGTGGCGACCGCCTGTTGCTGCTGGATGAACCCACCTCAGGTGTCAATCCTGTCTATATTGATACCATCGAGCAGATTATACGGGATATGGTAGCCGATGGCCTCACGGTCCTGCTGATAGAGCACAACATGCACTTCGTCCGCAAGATTGCCGACACCTGCGCATATCTCGATGATGGAGTGATTGCGATGTCCGGCCCTACCGCAGAAGTGCTGGACGATAAAAACGTACGTAACAGTTATTTGGGCTTATGAGTGCATTGCTGAAGATAAACGACCTTTGGGGAGGCTACACAGAAGGTGTTGACATCCTTCGCGGCATTTCTATGGAAGTGCAGCATGGCGAAGCTGTAGGCATCATCGGTCTCAACGGATCTGGCAAATCCACCTTTGGCAAGGCCATCATGAACATGATTCCCATTCGCAGAGGTGAAATACTCTTCGATGACGCAGACATAACAAACCTTTCCACCAGCCAGCTCGCTCATCATGGCATCTCCATCATGCAGCAAGGCGGCAGGGTCTTCCCTAACCTCTCCGTCTGGGATAACCTCCAGTTAGCCGCCCAAGCCAATAATAATGGTTCATTGTCCATCGTCGATGATCAATTAGCGGAACTCGTTCCGCTGTTGCGCCGTCCTCGTCGTAAGCTCCAGCACCTGATGGCCGATAAGTTGAGTGGAGGCCAGAAGCATCAACTCTCTTTGGCAATGACCCTCGCCACATCTCCCCGTCTCGTCATCCTTGACGAGCCCAGTGCTGGGCTTTCTCCAAAATCCGTAGAAGAGATGTACCAAATGTTCCGTGATGTTAGAGCGAAACTTAATGTCACTATCATCCTCATCGAGCAAAATATTGCCAAGGCAGTGGAGTTTTGTGATAGAAGCATAATGATTCGCCATGGGGATATTACTCAGATTCAAATAGATGATAATTTAAAAGAAATAGAAAATATAATGTTTAACAGATAATTATTAAATTATGAAAAAGAATTTATGGGTTTGGGCAGCTATTATAGTAGTCCTTTTATTGGGTGTCTTTGTTTTTAGCAATAAAGACAATGGTGATACAATAAAAATTGGAGCATTATTATCCCTAACTGGTGACAACGCTCAACAGGGTAATCTAGCTAAAAATGGAATTCTTGTTGCAGTTGAGAAGGTTAACAATGAGGGTGGCATTAATGGCAAGATGATAGAACTTGTAATAGAAGACACCCACACAGATGCTAATGGTACTATTACAGCTATGAAGAAACTTGCTACTTTGGACAAAGTACAGGGTATTGTTGTGACTGGAGACATTGAACTCCCTGTAGTTAACCAAATAGCTGATAACTATAACATCCCAATTATGGCGACTATATGTACAGGCATGATAGACCAGAAGCGTAGTGAATGGGTTTATCGTTATTGCTATAATGAAGAGCAAGAGGATGATTTCTTGATGAAATACGTTGCTCAAGATTTGGGAAAAAAAAATATGGCTTTGCTATACCCAAATTCAACCGCAGGCCAGGCTTTTTACAAATATTCCAAACAATACATTGATGCAAACGGCATTCAAGTTGTAGCAGATATCGCATATGATGTTCAATCAACAAATGTTCAAAGGGAGAATGCAGTAAAAGTAATGAATAGTAATCCTGAAATAATATGTGCTAGAGGTTTTGGACCTTCATTGGATGCATTGCTAAGACATATTAAAGAATTGGGGTACACAGGTAGAGTTGTTGGAGATCTTTCTCTTTCTGTCCCTTCTGCAATAAAAAATACCAATGGGATTTTAAATGGAGCCTATATTGTTGCTTCAGATCTGGATTTGAAATCGAAGAATAGTGTTGTTACTACATATGCAGAAAAATATACATCAAAATTCAATATTTCCCCATGTTTTTGGGATGCTATTGCGTACGATAGTTTTATGTATTTGTTTTATGGTATGAAAGAAAATGCAGAGAAGTCAACAACTTTTAAAGATGCCATATTCTCAATCAAACCTCAAGATTTGTTATTAGGAGAGAATTGGTTTGAAAACGGAAATGATGTTGTATTCAAAATGCACATCTTTGAAATGAATGATGGAAACATGACACTTGTAAAATAGATTTAAATATGTGTAACTTGGATATTATTCAGGATGGGGCAAAAAAGCCTACCCGTCTAAATATTAATGACATAAAATCTCTTGAACAATCAATTCAAGATTACATGTCTAGAATCTCCAATGTAAGTATCAATATAGATAATTCTACTCCAGAAGATTTTGTTAAAGCATTTAGGGACGGATTTGGCTTTAAAGAGCATAATTTTCTCGAAAACGAAAAGGGTATTCTTTGTTATGATTTAATGATTTGTCAGAATCCATTAGAAGAAAAGAAAAAACAATTGTTTTACACTTTCTTTTCACAAGATTCAGTTTATGATAAGAAATTAAAATTAGCAAAGATTTATCAATATTATTTGGATTTTTATCCGGATTATCATATTGATACGATGTTGCAGATTTGTTATACAGAAAACTGTGATGAAATAAAAGACGGTTTTTATTTAAAATTTGAAGATAATGGATGCAAATTAATTTCATTAAGAACTTCAAAAGAGTTGAAATCATTTGAGTTGAACAGTAGTAGGCTTCGTGATTGCGATTCTTTTATCCCACCCATGTCTAATATTGGAGATGATAATATCATCGAAAAAGTTATTGGTAAATTTGAAAACTATATTGATGAAAATACAAAGCAAACAGCTGATGAGAGAAGTGAATATGCAGATTATGTTAATGCTTTTCTTGACAAAAAGACTCCAATTCGCAAAGACACAAATCAGAACATCTCACTTAGGCTAATACATAAAAATGCATACCGTATTTCATTAATTAACGAATTGGCTGTTCCCAGAATTAAATGCTTGTATTTCATTCCGATTTCTTTCCCTAATCACAAACAAATTGGTCATTTTGTATTGTCAACAGATGGAACAGATATGAAGAGAGACAAAGAATACATTGAAAAATTCAAAATTTTATCTTTTGTTTTAATGTTTCCCTTATCTCAAGCCAACATGTCTTCCATATTTATCAAAAAAGCATATGTTGAGTCTGTTAAATCTGCTAAAGCCGCTATCATGTCTCGCAACATGAGTCATAATTTAGGTAGCCATGTGATGGCATATCTTAAAAATGATTTACGAAATGTACCTTCCATTTTTGCAAGTAGTGTATTACACCAACTTTTCCCCGATCACATCAAAGAAGAGGCTTCAAAAGTTTCAAGTGAAGTAGAGCTACCATTTTTAGTTGGTTTGGGCAATTTTATAGGTTATCTTCAAGAACGACAGGATTATATTGCGACTATTGCCAGCTCTTATATTCCTTCTTTCTCCCCTGTTAACTTCAAGGATTCTGTATATGATGAATTAAATCCGGATTTACGTTTTGAACGGCATCACGGAAATGACCCCAACAATCATAATAGGCCTCAAAACATTCTGCTTAGTTATATTGCAAAGTCCGAGAAGTTGTCTCGTATAAAGACTGGCAATGCAAATGATCATGATATATTATTAGGATTCAAACACAAGGGAAAAATCTTTGGCTTAGATCCCCTGACAAATAATAGTAGTCATGAGTCTTTGACCCCAATGAGAATTGTGAATTTTGCACTGCCTGGAGGTATTGTTGGACGTCAGGCAATATTCTCTATAGTGGAAAACATCATCAGAAATGCAGCCAAGCATAATAATGTTCAAGGTAATTTGGATTTAATATTTGAGGTCATTGATGGAGAAGAATTGAAAGCAAATCCTGATACTTTTGAAAGTAGTATATCTAGTAAATCCATCAGAAGCCTTTATAAAGATTCCGTAGACATAGAAAACCTTATTATTTTGACAATTACAGACAACCAGGAATGTCATAATTCGACAATAGACAAACTTAGGACAGCACTTCGTCAGCCATATATCGGAGAAAATGCAGAAACAAACAAGGGTGTGAAGGAAATTCGTATTTCAGCCACATGGCTAAGAGGCGAAGACGATGAAACTCTGTTTGCACAATGTCCTATGGACGATAACGAACAAATTATAAGTAATCAAAAGGCACCAACAGTTGTTATAGAGAAGTCGAAAGAAGGTCATCTCCGATATTCTATATGTCTTAGAAAAACGTATGAATTTGCACTGGTCTTTGATGAAAAAAAGAAAGATAATACAAAATTTGAGAATAGATTACAATTAAAAAATGGCAGTTATAAATCTGTTCCTGCGAGCATGATAGTTTCTTCTGACACGTGCTTTGAATATATTATTGCAGAAAACACATCTGTTTTCAATGAAATTCGACCTTACGTAACTAATCGTTGCGTCAATATTGAAGATATTGCTACAGACGAATCAGTAAAGATTACTCCAACGATGATTTATGAAGCCTATACAGGGATAAACGACGAATCTCCAAGCATTGTTATTGATGATGACAAAGTTGAAGAAATTCTTTTTAAAGACAAAATAAAGAGAGAGATGCCTTCTCAAGGGAATAGTTTGTTTTTGTATAGAAGTCATCATTTCAGCGAGAAAGACTTTGGCGCTTATTGGATAGACCGAGCAAACAGGAAATACCCTAATAAAATTGCTTGCATTGACGGTATTACAGGAGACAATTCGTCTGACCGACTAGTTCGGAGAGAAAAACTCAATAAAAAATGGTATATTGGTCATCTATATGCCATGCAATCTCGTGTAGCTGTTTTTGATGAACGATTATTCCAAATAGTACATGGTTTAGATGAGTCTCAAATGACACTTGGCTCATATTTAGTATCGAAACTGTCGAATTTGTGTATGGAAGGCAAATGGCCCAATAAAAAATTGAATGAAATAGAATTAGAGGAACTAGCCATTAACGAGCTAAAAATTCAAAAATTCTCTGATATTGATACGTTTGTTGAGCTCTATAGTGTATGCCTAGAAGCATCCGATAGAAGAGATGAAGCAAAACAACTATCAAATAGGAAAAAGATGGCGAATTTCTTAGAGCCGTTTTGCTTCAAGTATAAAGAGCATGTTGAGGGACACCAACATTTGACAGCAGCCTATGCCGAAAAAGGTGTAGACGTATACACCATTATTCCCCTTGGTAATAGAGAATGCCTCATAGTGGGTTGCTCAAGTTATGATTACAAATATGAATCCAATGTAGAGACTGGTGATACACCTGTTTATAATTTTAGTTTTGAGCCTATTGCACATATCTGGCGTGACGAAAAGAAAGCCTTTCACATTGAACCACTGAACAATTACAGCCTAAAGAAGTTTAAATATGTATCAATTCATCAAGGTCTCATAGACAAAATGTATACGGAATTTGGTATAGAGGACAAAGATGAAGCTAGCAAAAAGGCCTTGATGCATACACTTTACAATGGAATAATGGCAGGAATGGATATAGAGAATGATGATTCTTTTATGCCTCGACTGACTATCCACTCAGGACGAGGGCATATCACAAGAAAGGACATGCCGATCAACCAACCATTTCTTCAGTATTCTGCTATTGAACATGCAGTGCTGGATTGTAAATATGCTTTAGTAGAATTATTGGATTTTGCAAAATTCAAAAAGTCATGAAAACAGTTTACTTTATTTCATCTAGATCTTGCTCATCAGACGAAGAGAAATATAAAAATCATTTACTTTATATTCCCAATATGTCCCAAGATGGTTGTATCTATTTGGACAAAACCGATTATTGGGGGCAAATCAAATCTTTTGCCAGTGATGAGAACAAGATAAATGAGATTGAAGACAAAGTCATTCGTAGGCTGTTAAGAATAAGTCAGAATTCAAGTTGTCCTGATGATAGTTTTATTCAATTAATTGAAGAGAATAGGGCCAGATTAGTTGAAACTGGAATTATATGCTCTGATGTTCCTCAACCGTTTAAAGTGGTTTATAAGTTGAATACATTAGATGCTGATAAACAGTGGGAATGGGTGTTGTTTTCTGTGCACGAAATCTGCGATTCTGATAACCAAGCTGATGTTAAGAAAGTTCGAGCTCTGTGGTGTAATCTGTTGATTCAGTATATCCTTAATAAAATACCTGAGACAGAAAACATTCATTTGTTCCTTCACGACAAAGATATTGAAGGATTTGATGGCCAGACTCAGCAATTAATCGATGGAGTTGAAAAATGTAGGAAAAAAGGACTAATTAGTGCTGATGTAGAAAAAGCTATTGGTAAAAGGCATTTGACCATTACCTTTTTTAAGCATTCAAGAACTTCTTGCATAATGGATGTAATTGGACCAGATGAAAGAATAATTGACGATAGAATCAAAGATTTGCAACGTGGATTTGAGTTGGCGTTTAATAATATGAGAGGTATTAACGAATTAAAGCGCCTTGCTAATGATAGGAAAAATGAAATAGAGAAAAAAAAGAAAGAAGAAAACAATCAAGCAAAATAAAGATAAGATGCATAAGCAAATATTATATTTTTCCGTGTGGCCAGAGCATCAAAAGGATTTTGCAGATAAGGCCGAGAAAGAAGCAAAGAAATGTGACTTTCATATAGTTGAAGACGAGTCATTCTCATGTGCTTCAGATTTGCTTTTGTATCTAGATGGCCATCATGACTTATTAAGACGATTGTATGTAATTGTTGACTATCTACCATTTCTCTCTGATGGATTTAATTATGAAATCGAGGCAGAAGCCATTGGCAGGGCTATTTTAGGATATCCTGAGGTGTATTTCCTGTTTGATGAAAGTCTGGTTCGGAAATATAATTCGGGCATTGATTATTCTCTCTTTTTATTCGCGAAAAACCATTCCCTCTCTAAAGGACTTGTACGTCGGCACCATCTTTTTGATGCAAAAGATACAAGTAACGCTTTTGCTGCATTGACAAGTCAAAAATCCAACTTGTTTGATGGAACAAATCTAAGATATTGTCTAAAATGCTATTTGTATGATGCTGTTTTGAATGTTGAACGTCATAATTTTGAGCGAATTCAATCTTCTCGTAGAGACAATTTAGCCCTATGCGTTGAAGAGGAAAGGACTCAAAACCGTTTTAATAGCTATTCTTTATTTGCTAATGGTTTTAGAGTTTGGCCAATCATGACAGCCAGTGAACTAAAAGATTACAATGAACACTTCGTACAAGATAATTCTAGTCTAAAAGTTATATTCCGAGATTTTGATTTACAATTTCCTGATGCAAATCCTGAAAATAATGACCTTATAATAGAAAATGCTAAAAAAGATGAGAATTTGATTGATTATATTCGAGGTGCAAAATATTGGGATAAAAAGGAAAGCTGGTCTGCTCTAGAAGAAGATTGTAACCTCAATGAAGATTGTCACAATCATTTTTGGAATAAATTGACACGTATTCCTCGACATTTCATTTCTAAAGGAATTGATCATGTCGACCTGATTACTAGCGAACGCAAATATTTAAATGAACGTTGCAATAGTAATGGTACTATTGAAAACAATATTAAGTATGGCCTTTTCTCTAATAACGTAGGGCATCAATACTTGCGAGGAATGTATAAACCCATTACTGGCATTTATTATTCGTTTCAATGTTTCGACATAATTAGGAAACGCTATAATGAGAGTGTACGTTGGGATGGATTTGAAGAAAAAGTTAAGAAGATTGAGAGAAAGCAAAAGAAAAGAAACATTCTCAGACAAACAAAAGATCTTAATAATGATGAAATAGAATTGCAAAAGAAGTATTATATCTTGACTGCTCGAAAAGAACATCATCATGGCGTACCTCTTAATATTTACGATTTGACAAAAGGAATGATAGACCGAGCTCGTAAATACCAAGACAATGGTAAATTCGTAATATCAGCTATAGTTGCTCAAGAAGTAATAGAAATACTTAACGGATTTCATGAATCATTAATGCTTAAAGCATACCATATTTATGCTGTCAGCGAAAATGCAATATGCATGAACCTATTGGGAGGCAATGAGTTATGGCTTCAAAAGGATGCATATTTCAGAGTTAATAAGATAGAGCATGACCTTAAGCGCATGTTGGCTAGACCTAACGAAAACGATGACCGTAAAAGTCTTCATGCAAATATTGTAAATCAGATTTTTAGCAATTGCCGGCAATTCTGTAAGCAGAAAGAGCACTTCACATCCGAAGCAATTTTTATAAGTGCCATGGGACGTTGGAAAGAAGGTTATGAGATAATTGACATCTATTACGAGATATGTGTAATAGTTAAAAAAATAATAAAAGAGTGGCAATCTTTTAAGGAAATCATTTGGAAGTGGAATAATGAAAAAAAATAAAGTAATCATGGGAAATAAGAATCAACAATACAATCGTAATCTATGGGAAATGATTGTTGAGTGGTTTGAAAGCCACACGGCATTTAGTTTGTCTATAGAACATCACAAAAATTTTTGGTTCATATGGGAGGTCCTATTGGTCTTGGCTTTTGGGCTTATTCTATTATTCCCCGTATTAGAGTGGTATTATCGAGTTCCGTTGATAATAATAACGGGATTGGTATTATGGAGCCATCTAATGAATCTTTGCAAACTAATTGGTATAGGAACAATCATTTTCTCAATAGTATATATTGGCTTGGTAGTTTTTTTTATGTTTCTATCACCTATATCTGGTTGGCAATACAGCAAATGGTTATGTCGAATAATGCTCTTTTCGCTGATGTTACTCATCATTCTACGTCCCATGAATGCTGTCTATGGTCTTATGGGAACAAGCGGCTCAATTCGGATTTTCTTTTTTAACTTCGTTGTCATTAGCCTTATCTTCTCGTCCATATATTATTTCGGATTCTTTAAGGACGCAGGCATTTCTTATGATGTTAATCAGCCTCATATAGATTTTCAAAGGTATGCTGTCACGGCCGAAGTGGATACAATCAAGACAGATTCACCAATCATTAACGTCTCAATAAAAAAAGATACTGTCTATGTGGAGCACCAGTTAGATAGTACTTCTTATACAGAAACGGTTATACATACATACGTCAAAAGAGATACAATTATACCTCCGTTTTATCAGCCCATTGGTTTTATGCAAGTGTGGAGAAGCACAATATTAACCACTTTAACTCAAGATGCAGCGGATTTGCTAACCATTGCTACTGTGCATAATGAGGCAATGGAGAGTACGAATGTAGTGCTTGATAAGGAAAAAAGTGAACTGTTTGAATGGATTCTCATTTTCCACATCATCATTTCCTGGATTTTCTTCGGTGTGTTCATTTCGCTACTCTATAATAAGTTCCGCTACGAATCTTAGCAGTATTGGGCACAATTAAAGCATTAATTAATACACCATGAAGCCCAAACGAATCATACTCATCCGTCACGGAGAGTCGGAAGCAAACGTGGACAAATATTTGTTCGGACGAGTGCCTGACTACACGATAGAACTGACTGAGAAAGGGCGTATGCAGGCAATAGAAGCAGGCAAACGCCTAAAGGAACTTGTGTCGGATGAATCTATTTATTTCTATGTCTCTCCATTCTGGCGCGCCCGTACAACATTTGAATGTGTGGCATCTTCTTTCCCCAGAAATCAATTTGCGTATAGCGAGGAGCCTCGATTGAGGGAACAAGAATGGGGTTATCTGCGCTGCAATGAGGATTTTGACAAGATATGCCGTGAAAGAAAAAAATATGGGACATTTTATTATCGCATACCAGGAGGAGAAGCAGGTTCGGATGTTTACGATCGAATAAATGACCTATTAGGAAGTATTTACCGGGATTTCACGGCCGATGATTTTCCCGACAACTGCATTCTGGTAACTCATGGATTGACCATACGACTCTTCATTATGCGCTTTTTCCATTTGACAGTTGAGGAATTTGAGCGTATGTTGGCCCCAAAGAACTGCGATTTGGTCATCATGGAACTGCAACCAGATGGTCATTATAGCTTGATAACAGAAATGGCACAATCCACAGAGCCATTACGTTACTCTCGACCAATAAAATTGTAAGCAAGAAGAAATTTGCACCTGCGGTATAAGGCAAATGTATAGAAAAAGGTGAGGATGAGATTCTGACAGAGATGCATCCTCGCTTTTCGTGTTCGGCAAACTTTATAGAAAAGCTAACTGCAGAAACCTTTGTCAATGTATAGTGGAATCTTCTCCATCCATCAAAGAACATTGGCCAGGAGAGATCCTTTGGTGATGCATCTTGATGGAGGTGCGTGACTTGCTGAAATTCCTCAGAATGGCAATTGAAAGAAGCCGTTAATAACTGATAACTAAATTGAATTGGGTTAGAACGCTCTGTGCGCCTAACCCAATTCAATTTATTGTCTGATGTCGCTGCGGCGCTTCTTGTTCACGTTGAGTGGAGTACATTCGGGGAAGACAGCGGCGAAGGCGTTGTCCAGTGCTGCCAGATTCACTTGGCGCATTCCGATGCCCAGACGGGCGGAGACAGCAGCACGCAGGAATTCGCGGTAGGAGCGAGGGTCGGACGTGGGTGGTGGCAGTTCGTCCCATCCCAGTCGTCCGCACTTGGTGCAGACCTCCCAGATGTAGTCGGCCGTGGCCTCGTCGCCGAACCAGACCTTCAGCACGTTGCGCAGGCAATGGCGGCGTTGTCTGTTGGCCAATGTCAGTCGTGTACGTTCTGATTCTTGCCAGAGACGCACGAAACAGGCGTAGGTATTGCTTATGTTGATGTGCATGGCTTCAGGCGTGGGAGAATTTCTTCTTGTATTCAATCGTCTTTCGGTATAGCCCGGTCACCTCGTCGAGGGCGATGTACTTGCGGCAGGCCCATGTGCGAAGTGTCGATTCACCGTCACCCGGTCGGCCTTGGCTTGTACGCATCTGGCGGTATTGCTGCTTGCTGAATTCGTCGGGCAGAAGTTCCAGCAGGTTCTGCAGACCCGGCCGACGCTGAATCTCCATCTCTTCGTGCAATTCCTGTTCCAGCTGTTGCCCGAAGTAGAGCATCTTGCACC
>JAEEGL010820922.1_pt1 | contig 11493 bp, 7 predicted proteins | sample 9134231 | NCBI WGS metagenome assembly JAEEGL01 (sample SAMN16246548, study PRJNA631951) | gut metagenome | biome: gut microbiome; feature: rumen; material: fiber-attached | host: Bos | place: Iran: Karaj | collected 2018-10
AGAATAGATGCTCTTCTTAGGTGCCTCCACGTTTTCAGTTGCATTCATTGTAACGTTTTCTTCCATTATCAATTGACCTCCTTTTATACTAAAATGCTTCGTCCTACCCAAAACCTTTTCCAAAAATCATCTACTTGCGAGGACTCGCGCAGGCCTGTCTTACACCACAAAGCAAAATGTTCACAATTGTTGAATGCAAGGCTGTATTCATCCTCTCCAAGGCGAGTATAGGCACGGTCTACAGTTTCTTTTGCAGAATATAGATGATATCCCTTCAGATGCCGTAGCATTGCTTTGAGTTCCGGGAAAATACGAAAGGTGCTGCGGAAGCTTAGGTTTCCATTTTGTGAAAAAAGATTTATGCTTTTATGAACCGGATCGGAGCCATCTTCTGGAAAACTTAAAACTTCATAGCAGGTATCTGTTCCGAGAAATTCTGAAAAGTCAGCCTTATGAATAGTACATATCCATCTGCTTTTGTCATCCGCTGTAGTATCCATTCCATAATGAATAACTTTACCGTATCCTATGTACACGGCATAATGTGAGTAAACACCGCCAATTCTTTGAACCGCAATGATGTCACCCTTTTTACATCCCTTCCATGGTTTTACAAATCGATCAAAGGCTTCCGCCATATCCTGAACGCTACCCCAAGCAAGTCTGATATCCTCTGGATTTAATATCCGCGCATGACCTGTTATAACGTTTTGCTCTAGTTTCCAACCCTTATCACTTCGTAAGGTGTCCCACATAATTTCATTGTTCATGACTTTTATTGGAATGTTGCTTAGAACCATCTATAGTACTCCTTACCACAATTATTGACTTCTGTTGTTTGTTCTAGTGGTAAGGCAAATATATCATCAGCCCAAGACGTATAATGTCCAGGTGAAAAAATATAATACAGATATGAAAAACAACAGCCTAATATCACAAAAAATAAGTAAAACTCTGAGCGAAAAGCTTGCTTCCGAGTACACATTCTCTCGAAATGACTATGCTAGCGAGACAACCCCCTCAGAAATCATAAATCAGGCATACAAAAAAGCCTCTGATCTGTTTGATTCAGAATCAGAGACTTCAATTGTTACTTTTACTTTGAAATTTTACATGCAGCATATTGATGAAGCGATCGAGCTTTATATAGATGGTATGGATGACTATCAAGCCATATCAAAACTTCTTCAAGCATATTCTAAAATATATTTGTTTATGCAAGAAAGCGCCGATTCATTTGAATCCATGCTGGCAAAAGAACTAACGGAGAACGACGACTACTACAAACTCTTCCCCATAAGCTATTACAAAGAGTTGTACCATACATCAGGCCTTGAAGCATCGTTGTCAGAACTTGCCAATGATGTAAACATTAGGGCGTTTACATACTATAATATGGCTCACAAGAAATATATGGACTATCTTCCAGGCTTACAAAAATTGGTTGAACTATTGACCGTCCATTCTATCTAAAAAAACTAATTATTTGAAGAGCGATAATAATTATCGAGGGAAGCAATCCTAATAGCCAAAGCTTTTTTTGCTTTAATTGTTCTTCTTTTAATTCATTAATTAAATCAATTTGTTTATTATTTGCATTTGTACTATCATTCTTAAATATATTAAACGATTCGATAATTGGAGCATTAGCTTCTTGGATAGATTTTACATATTCATCTGTAGTCTTTTTTACAGCATCATTACATACCTGCAAATTAGTCTGGTAATCTCTCATCGATTTAGTTGCTAGACGAACCGATTCTCTATTTTCACTCAAATCCACAATCAATTGGTCAACGTCTTTTAAGGCTTCTTTGAACACCTCTTCATAGGATTCCTTCCATTTCTGTTGGTTCGTAATCAGCCCTGAAACTTCATCACTGCTTTTTAATAACAGTGTTGAGAAATTGTCTGTTTGATTAGTAGCAAAGTCTATTTTCTGAGCAACAGAACTTAAATGTAAGCTTATTTCATCAATTATTTTCTTATTATAATCATCAACGCTTTCTTCTATTTTACCAAGGCGATCACTTACATTAATTATCTTGTTTTCAGTGCCTTGTATATCATCTGCTACTTTTAGTATTTTTTCTTTTTCTTTACTAATTGCTTCAATCAATGATTCTAAAACTGGTTTTAACGATTCAAGTCTTGTGTAAATATCATCAATCACAGAAATATTATTTTCAGTTTTAGCATAAAAAGAATCTGTGTTCTCGGAAATCTGTTTAGAGCAATTGGTTATTATTATTTCAGTATTTTTGATTTCGGTACCAAGCCCTTTTACTCCTTCGAGCATTGCATCAATTGAATTATTATATTCTTTTCCAATTTCCTGTATGTTTTGGCACGTATCTTTTAATGTGGCTTCATTTTCTTTACTTTTTTTCACAAGATCATCTAGTACCTCTAAGAGGACTGCTGTCTTTCCTGAGATATCAGCTGAAGAGTCTTTTGCCTTTTCTTGCAACTTCACAAAAGCTTCATTAAATCTTATTATTTTTTGGTCTGTATCAGACAATGCATCACTTATTTTTCCAACTACTTCAGCTGCTTCTCCATAACTATCTTTGTAAGATTCGACTTTATCAACAACTTCTGTCATAAGATCAACGTTATTTTTTATTTTTGTAATACTTCCATCGATAGCTATCGCAAAATCTGAAGCACATTCTTCTGATATTCTTTTACATAATTGCTTTTCATTTTCAGCTAATTTCCGACTTAAATCCGCGTATTTAGTCTCTTCCATCTCATCTACCTGTATGATCCTTGCATAACAGCAAATCATACTTTCCTTTCGTTTTTTGGCGATAATAATTCAACATAGAAATGAACCCAAGATGCTTAATGTCACTGAAACATTTTGATTAAACAGAGTATTTTTATAACTATTCTGAGGCCCTCATACAATGAGCGTGACAAAATGCCCATTTTCTAAAGTATGGCTAGTCTATCCACTCAGCATTATCCAGCCTTCTCTTAGCTAGTCTTTCCTTAAGGCATCAGTACTGATTGTATCTTCAAATTCTTTTTTTAACTTTATCACTTCCTTATTAGCATTACTAAATAGTCTTATCTGTTCTCTTATTAGATCAGGATTTCCTATTCCCTTTAGCTCCTCTTCCAAAGTATGTAACGCTTGTTTCTTTCGACTAACGTAAATCTGGTTCAATTGATCAAAGTATGTTTTGGCCCTTTTAGATGATTTCATATAATCCTCTTTTATAATGTCCTTAATCTTATTCATATAGTAATGAGTCTGATCGCTTTGATTATACCAACGAGTATTCTCATCAGCGGTTAATAATTTATCCTTAATATTCTGAATTGCCAAAGTAAATAATATGCTATTCGAATCCTGTAACTCATCATCTAAATATATTTCACTCTCATATTCCAGTTCATTAAGTGAAGTTAGCACTACATTTTTGATATCATCACTAAACTCTTCCAGTTCTCCTGCGGAAACTATTCTTCCTATATCATCCATTATTTCTATGCAAGCTTCTCGTCTTTCTCTATTTTTCCATAAAAATCCGGAAGCCTTTTTTGTACTGCAAAATGTCGTCTCAATAAAATCATAGAACTCATCATATCTGGCCTTTGCCTCTGATAAAATAGCATCAATCGAAGGATTTTTTATTGCTTTAACAGCCTTTATTTTTTTCTTGTAATTATCAATTTGGGCTTCTCCATTTTCCAGATTATCCTCAAGGGTATATAATCGATTTTCTATAAAATTCATATTATCTTTGAAGTAACTTTCCCATGAGTCATAAACCCAGCTATATCTAGAAATTACCCCTTGCTCAAGCATATTGTTTACACATTTTTCTCGGAATGAAGCATATGACGGAAACTCCATCATAGTCCGCGTTTCTTGCGATTCTTCTGTTGATTTTCGCAAATCACAAACGTAAATGTTCTCTTTATTGAATCCCAAATCTTTAATTACCTTAGAAATCTTAATTATATCTGATTGTAGTTTTTGCTCCGTAGCATTATTTGAAAAGCAATTGAGCATAAAATATACTTCCCCAATTTGATCCTTTCTATAATTCTGAAAAATATTAGCAATAAAATTAAGGAAATCATACAACTTAGCATCCTCACTTTTACTGTTAATAGTTATCATTGCTAATAATCTGCTTTTGCTACTACTTACAAATCGTTCGGTACATGCATCATGCTCTTCTGTTATTGAGCCAAACCCTGGAGTATCGTTTACTGAACAGTAATTCAAAAACTCGCAGTCTAAATAAACATTTATATGCTCTGCTAGCATATAACATTCTGGGGCTTCACAAAATGGGACTTTACCACCTGTCAGGATTTCTTGCTTATCATTGCCACAGAACTCGTCCCATTCTTTATCATCCAACTTAACCTTTTTATCATTAGCTAAAATATCTGCAAAAAAAGTACTGAAAACAATGTTCTCTCCCATTAATTGCGAAAGATGCTCTTTAGTTACCATGGGGTGTCTATTAGCTCTACTAACTTGATTATATTTTTCACATTTACTAAGTCTGTTTAAAAAGTTAATGGCATCCGTATCTTGGTAGTCTTTTTCACCATTCTTATGATATACCGTTATCTTCGGATGAATTAGTTTTCCATTTAAAACATAATCTAATAGTAACTGTATTTCACTTTTGGATGCTAATTGCAACTCATTCTCAGATGCATCTGTAACTATCAAAGAAGATCTGCCCTCTATCACAGCATTTTTACTAATACGTAATTTATGCATTTTCCCAATTCGCACAATTTGAACGCATTTTTCTCCGGAAGTCTCTTTAAGTTTTACTATATAGCATTGCTCTGTATTTTTTATGTCGAGAACCTTGGCTTGTCCATCAAAAGGATTTCTATATAATTTGGTCTCCAAATATGCTGGTTTAGCTAAGCTCCAAACGAGTTTATCTTTAAATATCACTTCATAAAATTCATTTTTTTCATTCTCAGGCTTCTTTTTAATTTGCATCAATACCGCTGTGTTATGGTTTTTCGAAGTATGCAATTTATGAGTATGCCCAAGAAACGTATTAATCATCGTTGTCTTTCCAGATGAAAATGTACCAATTAAAGTTAATTCAGAGGTGTTTGTATTTATTTCTTTATAGGATTCTTTAACTAAGGGAATAGTATCCCTAATCAAAAAGTCACAATTATACAAACTACTATTGCTTACCTTTACCAAAAAATCCTCTAATTGCATTTTAAACACATCATATTTCAATCCAATGTGCACTGCCATAGAAGATGCCTTTTTTAATGGTTCATTTCTTATGATACGATAAATATGCTCATCATATTTATCTCTTATTTCACATAATATTCCATTTACTTTTTTTATATGTTCATCTAATATTCTGAATTGATTTGCCAGATCATCTCTAAAAGCCAAATAGCTTCTAATTGTGACTATAGCAGACAACTTACAGGGCGCTTCATTGCTCGAATCACTTAGAAAAATAGAAAAACCATCGATAACATAATCGAGATACTCAAATGTCTCCTCTACATATATCTTCAATTTATTCAAATGTAGAACCATATCTAAATAATCAATATATCCATTAAAATATATATTGCCTTTAACCATATCAGATGCTTTGAATGCCATAGCGCGACAATTATCTCCGCATGCCTGTTCGATACTTTCAATAATACTTATGTACCCAAAGCTTTCCCCCTCTCTTACAGTAAAAAAATCATCGCAAAACACAAGCACAGGGAATGTGTTTAGATTGTTCTCCTTTCTTTTTATTATCCGTTGTCTAATATACGCATCTATTTCATTTTCATCCGAAATCAACATCAATGGATACTTATATGTCTCAAGTTTTTCTGATATGGGCAATATTCCAAAAGATAATGATTTAGACAAAGCATTTAAATCTCCAGATACTATCTTCTTTTCAAAGTAGTGATCCGTGTCATCTATTCCATCTGACAGTTTTTTTACATTTAATGTGATTTTGTCATCAAGTAAATAATCATTCATGCAAAGAAGAGACAAGAGCTTTGTTTCAAGCTCTCTTGTCTCTTCCTTTAAAATACATATCCGCTCTGTCAAACTCACATTTTTACGCTTATCATTAACACTGGTCAATTTATCACTCCAAATAGTATTCTTCACAAATTTTACTCATTTCAGTTTGCATACATTCAATTTCTTTGATTATTGCGCCAAAATAGAGCTTTAATACTCCCTCTGCAAATTCTTCTAAATCTTGTTTAATAATTCTTGCACTGTCTTGAGCCATTTCTCCGCAAGCATTCCGACTAAAGAAAATCAATTGCTCAATATCACTTTGGAATCTATCAAGCATCAAAGACTCATCATTTTCATCATCATTTACTTTCTCAATCCTCTCTCTACTCATTTCATCAATAGAACCATCTGTAGTCTTTGTCTTTTCAATTTTTATCCCTGCGTTATTTAAGACCGCCTTATAAAAAACTTCCTTTCTTTGTTTGTCATCATCCTTTTCATTCTCTGCCATCAAATCCTTTATTGTGTTTTTGGCAATACCCAGAAGATCTTTTCCAGTATCTATAACCTCAATTGAATATCCCATCTCATAACGATATTCACCTACTTTTGCAGGTACTCTATTAAGAATTGCATCTATTAAAGTAGTAGCAGAAGATTCATATCGATCTAATATTTTTTCAAGGTCCTTTTTTTCTTCGCAGGCCATCTTTAAGCTTTTTACTAAACTCTGGGGAAGAAACTTCAATTTTGAAATCTCGCCTAGTAGGGCATCCATTTCATTAACACATTCCTCCAAACAGTTTTCAATATTCATCCTGAATTTTTCATTGCTATGGTCTTTCAACTTTGCTATTCTTTTCGAATACTCTTTTATCAAAAAAGCTTTTGCAAATTTTTGTGCTTCAACACCACTCCTTGAATAAATATCGGTTAAATTTTCATTTGTCTCATCATCTACAATGTCGTAATATGAAACGTCTTCTATGGATGTTCTTACTGAATCAACAACTTCTTGAACATTGACTGCCAAATTGGAAAAGCGAACCACATAATAATCCTGTTTTGTCATTGCAGTCCTTTCAGCTTTATTCAATCCAGCAATTTCCTTATTTATCTTTGTTCGCACATTGGTATAAAAATCCTCAACATACTCTAGTATATAATTATAGATTTTCTCATCTTGCCCTCTGTGCAATAGCTCAAATTTTTCACAAAAATATGAGGTCAAAGAATCGAATGCATTGTCCCATGTTGTAAAACCATCACAAGACTCACTAAAAACATTAGTAACACTAACTATTCGTGAGAATGGAAATTCAGCCAAAACACGTTCCGCTCTTGTATCAGCCATTTTAGTACTGCGTTCAATACTCTCCCATCCCGCTAAAATGCAAAACAGCTGCTTATCAAAACGCGAAATGTATTTTACTAAATCATAGAGCCCCTTGGGCGCAATATTTTTGGCACGTGTACAGATTACTATTGCATCACATAAGATTGCTATATTCTTTTCTTCCTCATTAACTTCTTCTGATGTGACAACAACAGCAATGCATAAATCCGATTTTGGGGTGAAAGCCTTATCTACCTCTGCTCTTAACTTATTGTCGGAACACAGTACACAGATTGTCGGGGTCTTTTTTTGGGAATAATTCTTATAGTTTTCAAGCATTGACACTAAGTCTTTGTCCATCTTATCAATATGATTAAACAATCTATTCATTCTCAAATCTTCCATAGAATTGTCCCCCATTAACTGACTAAACTGTTAATATCCATTTCAGCCTCAGATAATGACTTCTCAAATGAAGAGAGTAATTTTCTTATATTGCTTAATCTTGAGACATCTTCTTTAATTCTGCTGTCTTCATCGATTATTTTTTCTTCCACATTTTGATAGAACTCTCGTCCAATTACCTCGCCCTTATCATTAAATTGCTTAACAATACTATATTTTTGTTGCCTAATCTGAACTTTTGATTGGAGAATCACCATACTGATCCTGCTACGTAACTTCGAATCATTGGCAAAACCTCCAACCCCAGTACCAACTGAACATATAGCCGCAATACTATCCAGAAGGTTCAATCCAGGAATTGCCAATAATACTCCTGTTACTGCTGCAGAAGCTAACAGCTTTATAGATTTAGCTTGAAAATCTTTTTGTATTTGCGATGAAATAGTGTCCATAAAACCTGTCAGTTCTCCAAGGTCAAAGCCCGTATCTCCTGCCATTTCTTCATTTACTAAAGAGCATGAAAAATCAATGTATTTACTCTTCAATATCTTAAAAATATCATTATAATATCCAGCGGCAGCGTCCTCGACCCATCCGGAATCAAATCTTAGATAATTTTTCTTGAATTCGTCTTCAAATTCTTTTGCCATATCATCTCTCTGCTTTTTGGTGAACATTTTTATCAAATATCGCAGATCTACGCCTGTCATTTTACTTTGAATGAAGCTCTCAGATGCCTTAGCAATAATGTCCAATATTTCATCAGCAGTTTTCTTGGCTGTTGCATTAATATCGCTATTAGCTAGATTATTACACCGTTCTAACTTTTGATACTTTTTTGATATTTCTGCTGCATTTCTTTGTGAACGACTTTCCAACTCCTTTAGTTTCGAACTATCCTTTACATCTTCAAGTAACTCACGACTTTCTGACAGCGCATTTAAAACATTCGTCTTTATTCGCTTCGCTCTATCCCCAGATTGAACATTTGCTATTATTTCTTCTATCTTCTGAATAAAAGCTTCCTTTCCCCATTCATCTTTTATTTCAAGTCCATTTTCCTGTGCATAGTCAATCTCTTTAGCATAGTACACAATCGGGGTATCCGCATTTATCATATACTCTGAGTAACCATCCTGAATTTCATTTATTATGTCATCTGGAGTAAACTCCCCTTCTATACCGCCTTTTTCAAATTTCCAGACATTTATGATTGGGAGTAATTTATGGCGAATTTTCTTTAGATTCTTGATAGACTCTAAACTTGGCTCAATATCAGTTGAAAGAACCCAGAAGAAACAATCACTTTCCATTATTTTCTCGTCCGTAACTGCGGTGTGATCTTCATGACTTCCAGTTCCAGTTCCTGGTAAATCAAGAATATTACAAAAATAAAGTAATGGTGAATCTACATAATATCTAACTTCTTTAATCATTTTCGCTTTTTTCCGAAAATCTTCGCCCTCTTTTTCCAATGCAACCTGACTTGTATATTTTTTTGCTTCAACCCAGGATAATTGTTCGGGATCGCAGTAGGATCCAAAATCAACTTCCGCTTCATAAGTCTGATCAGTTTTGCCAATAATCCTTATACAACGCGCTGTATCTGGATCATATTCGCTACTTAGCCTTGCATCTCCCTGCAGTCCTAAAAGAGAATTAATTATAGTTGATTTTCCGGTCTTGAAAGTTCCGACAAAAGCAATAGTAAATTTGGTTTCTGCAGATACAACCTGCTTCTCTATCTTTAATATGGCATTATTGAAATCTTTCTTATCGATTCCAACCTCTAGTAGAGCGGAATTCAGTTCCTCCGAGGATTCAGTTATCTTACTTTGTATTGATTCTAATGTATTCTTCATAGATTCAATATTGTTCATAAAAATCTCCTTATCATATCGTGCTATTCATGCATACGATTAAAGCTTTAAGTGTTGATACTATTTCTAATGCCAAAACACATATAAATACTCAAATCTATGATTAATAATCATTTATATAGTAATAACATTTCCTTTAGCATCTGCACAAATTCATCGCGCATCTCTTTGGGACGTAATATCTCTATTGAACTTCCCTGACTTAACAACCACATAACGATTCCCTTACCATAAACCTCAGCTTCTATCGTGCTTGATTTAGAATCCCCAGAAATCACTTTGGCTGTTGGTAATCTATCCAGAATTGCTTCCAGACTTGCACCAGTATACTTAAATTGTAATCGAATCAATTCCCCAGGAAACATAAACTGGACTTTTTTCCTAAACTCGCCTTCTTCAAAGCGATTAGCATATTCTACTTTAAACTTCTCACCTATCTCTTTATATTGAGAAATTCTATCCACTCTGAATATTGCAGGATAATCATATTTTCTCAAATATTGTCCGCTCTCATTCTTTTCGACTATATAACCATTTAAGTAGAAATAATACTCAGAAAAAACTATAGCTACTGGCTGAACAATTCTTTTTACCGTATCCTTAGAAGAAACTTGCTTTTTGTATGTTAGTTCTATTAAATTGCATTGCTTTATCTCTTCACCCAATTGCCATAGCTTATCTTTCACCACAGATTTGTGGTTCAACTCAACATAATGATACTTTTCGTTAGAAACAAGATCAGATACCAGCTTCATATTCTTCAGAGGCACACACCCTGAGATGAGCTTATCCAAAATAACACTGATTTCCTTTTTAGAAAAAGCCCGACTCTCAAGTAGAATCTTGCTAACAGCAAGTATCTCGTCGTTTGACATAAGAGAACCATCAGATCCAGTCATAATAAACCCCTCTTTTGACCGGTCATACACTATTTCGCGAACGCCCTTACATTCACCAGCATGATCAGCAAGATATTCTCGAATGCCATTTAAATCACGTTGAATAGAACGTTCATCTACACCGAATCTGAGCGCCTCTTCGTGTTTATTAAGAACTTTGCCCTCGCTTAAGCGGACGTACATATCCAAAGTTCGCAAATTCTTAGCCTCTTTATCCATTTGCCCTCCACTTTTTTGTAAACAAAAAAAGCACCGCCATTCCTGGCGGTGCAAAATTCTTTAACAACTGGCTACCATGTTAAAGGCCCTAATAGTTTTGCGTCACAGTCTTTCGGCTGTTTTGCCAAGAATTCCTATAAAATAATAATAGTGAGATGGACAAAATGTGTCAATGTCAGCGAGTCCGCAAAGCCGCATTTTTACAGTAAAAACACTCTTTTTTAATACTGTGTTTATAATTTAATGTGCTCGACATATAAAATTATATCGAACGCATTAACGCACATTACTCGTCGGTAGAATTATCGATTTCACTTTCCTTCTCAATCTGTCTTGTAGTCTTCTTGACTGTGGTACTGTTGGCCTTGAAGTTATATACCGGCTTTATGATCTTCACAATGTCAGCAGTAGGCTCAATATTATCAACAATGTCTCCCATGCCCTTATATGCGAACGGGCTCTCATCCAGCGTTGAATGGTTAACACAGGTAGTGTAGATTCCAGCATCGTTCATTGCCTTCTCGAACTCTTCAACTGTGAATCTGTTGAATGCCTCTGTTCTTGAGAATCTTCTTCCAGCACCGTGGGGAGCTGACTGGTTCCAGTCAGCATTACCCTTTCCGACGCAGATAAGTGATCCATCCCTCATATTAATAGGAATAATGAGCCTTTCATCCTTCTTCGCTGATACAGCGCCCTTTCTTACAATGTTACTGTCATGATCAATATAGTTATGAACAGTTGTAAACT
>JAEEGL012529451.1_pt1 | contig 11493 bp, 9 predicted proteins | sample 9134231 | NCBI WGS metagenome assembly JAEEGL01 (sample SAMN16246548, study PRJNA631951) | gut metagenome | biome: gut microbiome; feature: rumen; material: fiber-attached | host: Bos | place: Iran: Karaj | collected 2018-10
AAAACTACCGATCTAGATAACGATCTTCATGTGATTTTTGAATCCATCATTAACGATATCCCAGCGCCAAGCGTAGATAGTGATAATGAAAGTGCGCAGCTACTAGTAGCAGCATTAGCGGCGGATAATTACTTAGGCAAATATTGTATTGGCAAGATTTTCCGTGGACACTTGAAGAAGGGGCAAAACGTAAAGATTTTGCACGGCGACACAGTGAAAAATGGCAAAGTAGAAAAAATCTTTTCCTACCGGGGGCTAGGGAAGGAAGAGATTGAAAAGGCCATTGCTGGCGATATCGTGGCGGTAACTGGTGTAGCTGAAGCTAATATTGGCGACACTATTGCTACGGGCGATAACCCAGAAGCTTTACCGACAATTGAGCTAGAGGCACCAACGCTTTCTATCTATATTGGGCCAAATACTTCGCCGCTTAAGGGGCGTGAAGGCGAATTTACCACTTCACGGCAAATTGCGGAAAGATTGGAAAAAGAACTAGAGACCAATATTGCACTCAAAATTCAGCCAGATGGTCTGGGCTATAAAGTATCTGGGCGTGGAGAATTACACCTATCCGTATTAATTGAAACCATGCGCCGCGAAGGTTACGAACTAGAAGCGGGCCGGCCAGAGGTGGTATACAAGGAAATTGATGGCGTAAAGTGTGAGCCAATGGAAGATCTCACAATAGAAGTAGTACCAGAATTTGTTGGTGCGGTAAGTCAGGAACTAGGTGTACGCAAAGCCGAGTTAGTTTCGCAAGAAATGACTACCACCGGCGCGACGCGTTTTGTGTATAAAATTTCCACGGCAGCTTTGATTGGCTTACGAAATAATCTACTTACTGCCACCAAGGGTACCGTAATAATGTCCAGTATTCCGAGTGGCTATAAGCCAGTAGATGCAAAATATAAGCCGGAGAGAAACGGCGCGTTGATTTCCTTTGAAACTGGCGTGTCTACAGCCTATGCGCTAGATGCGGCGCAGGCGCGTGGTGTATTATATATACCACCACAAGTACCGGTATATCAGGGTATGATTGTGGGGCTTTCTAATAAAAAAGATGATTTAGATATAAATGTCTGCCGCGAAAAACAGCTCACCAATATGCGGACGCATGCATCGGACGGCGCAATTCAGCTAACGCCATATACTCAATTATCTCTAGAACAGTGTTTGGATTTTCTGCTAGATGATGAACTACTAGAAGTCACACCGAAGTCCCTACGGCTTCGCAAACGACAACTAGATCCGGTGAAACGAAAGCGTGAAAACCGTGCTAATTGACACCCATTGCCATTTGCACGATAGGGAGTTCTTCTCCGAGGCTCAAGCCGAGGAGATGTTGAAGCGTGCGCACAAAAAGGGCGTGGAAAAGATTATTTGCATTGGCACTAATCACGAAGACTCCTTAGCGGCACGAGATTTTACAGAAAGCCACGAGAACGTTTACTGGACTTATGGCATTCACCCCGAAAGTGCGGGACGAGAAAAAAGCCCTTTCTCGGAACGTTCCCTCGCGCCCGTCGTTACGGGGCTCGGTCACTCCGTATTTGGCCCGTCGCCAAATATGCTCCTCGAAAGGGACTTTTCTTCTCGTCTAGTAGCTATTGGCGAAGTCGGATTAGATTATCATTACGACGGTTACGACCGCCAGGCGCAAATTCGGCTACTTGAGGAAATGCTACAGCTGGCTACTGATAACAATCTGCCGGTATCTTTTCATGTGCGCGAAGCTTTTGACGATTTCTTTCCAGTGGTGGCGAATTTTCCAAAAGTTAGCGGGGTAGTGCATAGTTTTTCTGATAATAAAAAGAACCTCAAGCGAATTTTAGCTGAAACAGATTTTTATGTAGGTGTCAATGGCATGGCTACATATTCTACCTTACCTACGCCGCCTTTGGAGCGTATTCTCCTAGAAACAGACGCTCCCTTCTTGACTCCTAAACCATTTCGTGGTATAATTAATGAACCGGCCTATGTGCCTGCGATAGCCGAGTGGCTAGCAGCAAAATTAGGCTTGGATTATCAAATTATAGAGAGGGAAACCACGAAAAATGCAGAACAACTCTTCCACATTTAATATCCCATCTTTCGCCAAGCGCGAGGTCTATAATTTTGACGTCACGAAAGATTCACTAAATGTCTACGAAGAGCTAAACGCTATCGCGGAGGAAATTGAAAAATGTCGTTCAAGAAATTCCTAAAAAATCCGTTTACAGCACAGCCGACCTATACCAATAAGCTAAGCCTGGAGGATTTGATTAATGCGGAATCCGAATTAGGCCGAACGCTTTTTGGACCAATCCCAGCCGGGCATCAACGTGAGTTTTTTGAATCTCGTAAGAATATTTGGATTTGGCACGAAAACTGGACGGATCAATTTGGTAAATTGCAAGAAATGACAATTCGCTACGAAGTGCGACCGACCGGAGTATACAAAAAAGCCAACAACGGATCTTATCGAAAAATCGAAGGCGAAGAGTTAAATAACTTCCGCCAAGCGGCGCGCGGATACCTAAATCTTGTCAAAACCAAGCTTTATTGCTAAAATGTGCTTATGAATAAAAAGCGCGTTTCACTCATAGTTTTTATTATTGGTTTGCTCACACTAATAGCTGGTGTGGTTTTTTTGATAGTGCGACTAAATGCTGGGCCGAGCGTGGCGGATGGCGAATATTTAGTCTCCGTGGGCGAGTGGAAAGAGCAAGATGAACCAAGCGTGATATGGAATTTTACAGAAATAGGTAAGGGAACATTGACCACCAATAACCATACCAATGATTATGATTTTGTTTGGGCGATAGAGGATGGTAAATTAAAAGTGAATACTGAGTGGTTATATACCTTGAACGATGAATTTGATTATACTCTAGACCAAAATGGAAATATATTGACGCTGAGCAGGGGCGACGAAGAAACTATATTTATCCCAGCAGAGTAAACAAGACCGAACCCATCCCACTATTTTCTGGACTTAATTAGTATCTATCTCTGTACCACAGGTGGCGTCAATCCCAAGATTAGAGAGCACTATCATTTCGTCATCCGGAATCATGTGGGTGGCATGGAATTGGGCACCGCGAAGTTTATCTAAATTAGCTAAGGCCTTTTTAGCGACGGGATTAGTGGTAGAACAGATAGATAGCGCCATCAAGACTTCGCCAAGGCCTAGGTGCGATTCTTGAAAATTAGATGTTTTATTTTTAATTTCTAAAATAGGCTCTAAAATTGCTGGAGCGATTAAATCTATATCCTCTGGAATTTTAGAAATAGATTTGATGGCATTGAGCATGGTACTGGAAACTGGTGAAAGGTTAGTGGTCTTCTTGCCCACGACATATTTTTTGCCAGCCTTAATACAGGCACTAGGCAATCCACCAGAATCTGTGCGTTTTTTAGCAGCTTCTATAGCTACGATGCGATCATCTTCAGAAATATCTAGCTCGTTCATCAATAATTTGATGCGCTCCGGCACAATTTCTTCCACGGCGCCTTTTTTAAGATCTACCAGCGCGCGGTAATAGCGGCGAATAATTTCGTCTTTGGCGGCACGCTGCACGGCTTTGTCGTCCGTAATGCATTTGCCAATCACGTTTACACCCATATCAGTAGGGGAGAAGTAAATACTTTTACCGTTGATACGAGTAAGAATTTCTTTCAATACTGGAAAAGTCTCTAGGTCGCGGTTGTAGTTGACGGCAGTAACGCCGTATTTTTCTAGGTGGAAATAATCTATCATGTTTTTGTCGGCAAGATCGGCGGTGGCGGCTTCGTAGGCGATATTTACTGGGTGCTTAAGCGGCAAGTCCCACACCGGAAAAGTTTCAAACTTGGCATAGCCAACTTTTTTGCCACGCTTGCTTTCGTGATAAAGTTGCGAAAGTGCAGTAGCAAGCTTGCCGCTGCAAGGCCCAGGAGCCGATACTACCACTAGCGGCTTGGTAGTTTTGATAAATGGGTTGGCGCCATAGCCTTCGTCTGACACAATCGTATCCACATCTGTAGGGTAGCCCTTGGTAAAAGTATGGAAATATGGCGTAATATTATAATCTTCTAGTTTTTTAGCAAAATCGGCTGCCTTTTTCTGGCCGTTAAAGAGCGTAATTACCACGGAATTAACAGTGATGTTTTTGGAACGGAGGAATTCAATCAAGCGCAGAACTTCGGTCTCATAAGAAATCATGTGGTCGGCGCGGATTTTGGATTTTTCTATAGCATTGGCGTTGATACACAAAATAACCTCAGCGTCGTCTTTGAATTCTTGAAGGAGACGAATCTTGAGGTCTGGGAGAAATCCGGGGAGAGTGCGAGCCGCGTGCTGATCGTCTATCAGTTTGCCGCCGAACTCTAGGTAGAGTTTGTCGAACATGCGGATGCGTTCTTTGATTTTCTTTTTCTGGATTTTCAAGTATTTTTCAGCATCAAAACACTTTTTCACCGGTGACCTCCTTTTTTACTTTTTTATTATAACACGAGTTTGATAGTGCCTAGGCTTATTTTTGACGCAAGCATGATAAGAGTTTTTACAGAGGTGAAAGTTTTTATGATTATGCAATTTCTCGCTGGGGGTTGAAATTATTTTTACTCTATGCCTATAATGACGGCGGGTTGGCTTCGGAGTTTAATGGGCTAGAGTTCACAAGCTTAAAAATGTATTTAGGTTTGCGGTTGTGTGAGGGCTCACTAAACGGTATTCTAGGTACCAAAGTTGCCCTAGGGAGGATTAATATGTTTCAAATTGCTTTGATTATTATTAATCGGAACAAAGACGACAAACCGAAGAAAAATTAGTTAGGCATAAAGCCTAACTAAAACAACCCATAGAGAAAGTTTCCTAGAGACTTTCTCTTTTTATACATTAATTATATCACAAAAAGCGAAAGCGTGGTATAATTTAAAACCCCGATAATAATATCGGGGTTTGATGTTTTTTGGCAAATTACACACTTTTTAAACATGTTGTTTTAACTTTTTAATAATTAGTAGACCTAATGGCAAAAATATGGCGATAGTAGCAAATAGGCTATAATTTAGCTGGATATCTGCCACCACGCCAATTACCCACACGGCAGGAATGTAAAGCAGATCGGAAACAACTTTGGTAAGAGAAAGCACCGAAGTTTGCTCGCTAGGTTTGACGTATTTTTGCACCATCGGGCTAAGCGTACCCGCCGTCCAGCCTTGGGTAATACCCATCAGGCCATACAGCCATACCGTAACGATATTCAGACTAGCCCCCATCACTAACATGCTGATAGTCATTAGCGCCACTGGTATAACGAAAATCTGATAGTCGCTTAAACGATGGCTGAACTTACTAGCCAAATGTGCACCAAGTACCGCCATAAGGGAATTAAACGCCCAGGCAAACGACACGAATTCCAGCGGCACACCAACTTGCATAAACAGTGGCGTGGCTACCCAGATGATGCCGTGTGTCATTTCGCGACCCACCGCATAGGCAAAAATACGCCAGCGCAAAGGGTTAGACCTAAACGCAGATTTAGCTATGCGTGCCATATCTTTCAGCGGATTTTTATGTGTAGGGACGAGTTTTTCGCTATCATCCTGAATAAAAATACTGATGATGCCGCCCGCAAACTGTGTAACGCCAGATAAACCAATAGCTAAACGCAAACTAATAGCACCGACCGGGCCACCAAGAGTTAGCAAAATTAAATTACAAATATACTTGGCGCATTCCAGCCTGGCAGTCTTGGTTTTAAGCACGCGGCTCTCTGGCTCACCTGTAGCTTTGACTAGTTTGCCAGAGAAATGTTTAAGTAAACTTTGGTCCACCCCTGCGCTTAGTGCTGAAGCTACACCCATTAAGCTCTCGCAAATTACCACACCAAGAAAATTATTAGTGAAGGCATAGGAGAGCAACAGGATACCATGAGCAAAATCACCAATGATATTCGCCCATTTGCGACTAATACGGTCTGCAATATAGCCAGTGGGGACATTCAAGATAATTACCACTACGGTAAAAATCATCTGACTGAGCGAAATTTCGCTTTGGTTTAAGCCAATAGAATTGAAAAATGGTGTTATTACCGACATAGCCATAAGACCAGCCGTAATAGCGGATTCGGACATTACAAGGTACAAGTTTCTTTTAGCATCTTGCAAAGCAGAAGATTTCTTTTTCTTCATATTTAGGCTCCTTTCTTTAGTGTGTTAAATTGCCTAGCCACAGCGCGATTTGGTCGTGTGCGGCTAGAAAAAGCCCGAAACGTCTGCTTCGGGATTTATCTAGATTTTGCTATGTGTTGGTTAATAAGAATTTAGATAGCTCCCGCGCACGAAATTAAAGTATGGCAAGACGAGACCAAAAATATTGGCCCACTTTGTCATATTAAACTCGTGTACGGAAATGTATCTACGCATACTTTTATTATAGCACACTTTTAGAGAAAATGCAAGCGTTTTATTTTGCTAAGTCGCGTTCAATTTGTTTGCGGTAGCGATCTTCTTCACTAAAAATACAGCCGCAATATTTTTGCATATACATACCGAGCTCGCGGGCCTTGGCTTGTCCTTCGCGGAAGCCTGCGCGAAAATCACGATACAAAAATTCTACACCAGAAAGCGCCGCTAGCTCTTCACATACTTGTTTTAGTTCTTCGTGTTTTTGATAGGGTGAGACTAGGAGTGTAGTAGTAAAGGCACCATAGCCATGCTTTGCGGCATAACGTACTGTTTCGGTAAGACGTTTTTTATAACAATAATTAACACAACGATTAGGAATATCACTAACCACGTTTTTACAAAAATCGTCTAGGCCGTAATCTTCTATAAAAATATTTTCAACATTAATTTTAGCACAATAATCTTTCAGGCAATCGCGACGGGCTTTGTATTCCATATACGGATGGATGTTGGGATTATACCAAAAAACCGTCGGCTCAATGTCTTCCGCGCGTAAGCTATCTATACAATAGACGCTGCAGGGTGCACAACATGTATGCATTAAAACTTTTTTCATAAAAACTCGTCTTCATAATTATAGCATTTATGCTACAATTATTCTATAAGGAGGTCTATGGTTAAGAAAATTGAAACAGACTTGCAAACGTTTATTAAATTTTGGTTGGTGCCGATCGGCATTATTTTGGTAATATTTTTGATTGAGAAAGCTATTACTGGACTTATTATTATAGGTATTTCGATTTTCTTAGCTATAGCGCTGAAACCCCTAATGCAAAGAGTAAACGGTTTCTTCACTAGGCATTTCGGAAAAGATAAAAAGCATCAGACCGTATCAGCAGTGCTGGCGTATTTGATAGTGGTATTAGTGCTTGGCACGATCATCGCCATAGTAGGACCAGTTGTCGTAAACGAAACTGCCAGATTTGTGCAACACTTCCCGGAGACCTTTGAAAATACCTTTGGCGGATGGGAGGGGATTAATAGTTTTGGTAGGAATATTGGAGTAAATAATTTGGAGGGCGAAATCACTAACGCATTGTCTGGGCTTTCTAATAATTTGCTTGGCGTATTAGGAAATAACTTGGTGTCCAGCGTGAGTGGCGTAGCTAATATTGTAATGAAAGTTGTATTGATATTAATTTTAACACTATTATTCTTACTGGATGGGCCTGGGATGATGGAGGATTTCTGGAATCGTGTTGGGTCTAAAAATGGGGACAACAAGCCTGCGAAGGTGGGACGTCGAATCATCACGAAAATGGCGAATGTCATATCCACTTACGTATCGCGCCAGGTGATGGTGGCAATTATTGATGGGTGTGCTTCTGCGATTATCACTTTTATTTTGTCGCTGATCTTTAATTTCTCACCGAGTTTGGCTTTACCGATGGGGCTAATTACTATGACATTCTATCTAATTCCGATGTTTGGGCAATTTATCGGCGGGACTTTAGTAACCTTATTACTACTATTTTCAAACCCTGTGGCTGGCGGAATTTTTGCCGTAATATATATAGTGTATTCGCAGATTGAAAACAATATTATTTCGCCAAAAATTCAAGGCGACGCACTAAAACTAAAGCCACTCGTGATACTTTGCGCAATTGTGATCGGGATATACATGCTTGGCTTGCTCGGTGCGATTATTGCTATTCCGATTGCCGGCTGTATCCGTGTATTAGTGGAAGAATATCCGAATATCAAAGCCGCTAGGGAATAAAATGTCAAAAGAAAAAACCAACAAATCCAATCCTGGCTTTTTACGGAAAAAGTTTTTCAAAAAGCCATTGATGATTTTCTTGTTTATTTTGCTAAATGTGGCGGTAATCGCGATTACAGCATTTTCTGAGTTTGGTAATTCCAAAAATGCCGCACAATTATCCGAAGTAGTGATAAATTGGTGGTTATTAATACCGGCGACGCTATGTTTTATAGCGGCAATAGTATTAGAAATATCCAAATATGTGATGATGATGCGCGGACTAACGCCTGATAAGGAAAAATTCGATACACGTAAAGCACGGAAAGTCGCACGACGCACTATATTAATTGGCAGATATTACGACAATATAACTCCGGCTGCGGTAGGTGGACAGCCATTTCAAATTTATTATATGCGGAAAAATAGCGGTTTACCAAACGGCGTTTCCACGGCTATACCGCTGTTCGGAATGATTTCTGGACAAGTTGGTTTTATCATTATTGCGGTTTTCTGTTTTTTGCTCGGTAGCTTAACTATTGAAAACGCCACTTTGATAGCCACGGCGTGTTTTGGGCTATTATTCTATGCGTTCTGGCCAGTAGCAATAATGATTGCAACTTTCTTGCCAAAGGCTACTACCGAAATTATTAATGCTTTAGTGAGATTATTGGCTAAAATGCACCTAGTAAAGGACAAAGAAAAGGCGATTAAAAAAACTGAACAAGAAGTGACAGAATACACACGATCTATCAAATTGATTTTAAAAACTAAGGGATTATTTATAAGAACAATCTTGATTTCTGTAATCTTTCACATCTTAATTTCCATGATTCCGTTTTTCGTACTGACGGCTTTTGGCGGCAACGTAGATTTCTTGCCATGTTTCGTGACCACTGTCGCCATCACTAGCGCAGTCTACTTTGTACCAACGCCCGGCAACGCCGGCGCAGCGGAAGGTACTTTCTATGTGGTATTTTCCGCATTATCTGAAGGCTATGTATTCTGGGCAATGTTGGTATGGCGATTCTTCTCCTACTATATTTATATAATAATGGGGGGCGTAACTTATTTCTTTATGCATTTGGAGAAAAAGCGCAAACAAAAAGCTACGCCGGCAGATGTGTAGTATAATATATAATGACTAAATATGCTTAAATTATTTAAATATCTAAAACCTTACTGGTGGCAAGTTTTGCTCTTGATAATTTTTACTGGCGGACAGGTTTTTGCTAATTTACAATTGCCGGCGCAGATGGCGGATATCATCAACGGTGGCATCACGGCAGAAAACACTGGATATATCTGGCAGGTGGGCGTCCGAATGATACTGTTCGTATTGATGGGGGCGGGCTGCTCACTACTATCTAGTTTTCTTTCGGCAAAAATCGGGGCTTACTATGCGCGAGATCTGAGGGCAGATATTTTTAGCAAAGTGCTTAGTCTAAACAGCGAAGATTTAAAAGATTTTAGCACAGCATCACTTATTAATCGTACCACTAATGATGTAAACCAAGTACAGCAAACCGTAATGATAATGTTATCGTTAATGCTAATTGCGCCAATATCATGTGTAATTTCGCTGATTATGGCGATTCAGACAGCGCCGGATATGAGTTGGATTATTGCAGTGGGCGCGGCAGCTATCGCGACGATTATTACTATTATTATGGTGCTAGTAATTCCAAAATTCAAAATCTTCCAGAAAATGATAGACAAAATCACGTTGCTTACGCGCGAAAATTTAACTGGTCTCAAAGTTATACGCGCTTTTAATAACGAAGCTTTAGAAAAGAAAAAATTTGAAGAAACCAATGCGGGGTTAACTAACCTAATAATGTTCGTAGAAAAAATTATGAAAATCACTAATCCAATGATTAATGTGGTTTTCAATGGGTTGACCTTACTATGTACATATATCGGCATTTCTTTACTTACGAAAAACTTTGATTATTTGGGGGATATGTCCGCTTTCACGCAATACGTTACACAGCTAATGGTATCGTTCTTGATGTTGTCTATGCTTTTTGTAATGCTACCACGTGCAAATGTTTCGGCAGAGAGAATCAATGACGTGCTTAACACTAAGTCCAAAATTATTTGGAAGTCAAAAACTGAAGGTATACCAGCCAAAATTGCATCAGTAGAATTTAAGAAAGTAGATTTTAGTTATCCAGGAGCCAAAGAAAAGGTGCTAGATGATGTTTCGTTTAGCGCCAAGGCGGGCGAAACGGTAGCTTTTATTGGTTCCACCGGATCCGGCAAATCCACGCTGATTAATTTAGTACCAAGGTTTTATGAGCCCACTAGTGGTGAGATTTTAATTAATGGTATCGATATTAAAAATTATGAAAAAGATGATTTGATGAGACGAATAGGCTTAGTGCCACAACGCGGTGTACTATTTTCTGGCACGGTGGCATCTAATATTAAATTTGGTGCGCCAAACGCCACAGACGAACAAATGAAAGAAGCCGCCAAAATAGCACAGGCAGCAAACTTTATTGAAAAATTGCCAAAAAAATACAATGCACACATTGCACAAGGTGGCACCAACGTGTCTGGCGGGCAAAAACAACGCCTGAGCATTGCGCGGGCAATTTGCAAAAATCCGGATGTATTTATCTTTGATGATTCTTTCTCGGCGCTAGACATGAAAACAGACGCAAAATTGCGCGAATCTTTACATCCAATCATCCAAGATATGGTAGTGATGGTGGTAGCGCAGCGAGTAAGCACGATTAAAAATGCTGATCATATTGTGGTACTAGATTCTGGCAAGGTGGTAGGGAAAGGCCGACACCAAGAGCTTTTGAAAAAATGTAAAGTATACCAGGGAATTGTTAAATCTCAATTATCTGAGAAAGAATTTGCGCGTGAAATGAAGGAGGCCAATGCCTAGACCAGGAGCATCCAGAGATAACGGGAAAGCACATAATACCAAGCGCGCCTGGAAAGATTTTTTGAAATCTATTAAACGTTTCCGCGCCGCGATTATTATTGCTATGATACTTTCTGTAGCAGCGGCAGGCCTTGGAGTATTTATCCCAAAACTTCTAGGCGACATGACAAATATTGCAGTAAATACTTATCCGGAAATTGATTTTGGGGAGATTTTGACAAAAGTTGCCATCGTGGTAGGATTATTTGTTGGCTCCGCACTTTTGAATTATATTCAAGGATATATCTTGGCGGTTGTGGCTGCAAAGTACACTCAAGATTTAAGAAACGAAATAATTGATAAAATTGCACGTTTGCCGATTTCATATTTTGACACGCACAAATATGGTGATATTCTATCACGAATGACGAACGATATTGATGTGTTGGCTACCTCATTATCACAAGAAATTACTGATGTT
>JAEEGL012803872.1_pt1 | contig 11493 bp, 5 predicted proteins | sample 9134231 | NCBI WGS metagenome assembly JAEEGL01 (sample SAMN16246548, study PRJNA631951) | gut metagenome | biome: gut microbiome; feature: rumen; material: fiber-attached | host: Bos | place: Iran: Karaj | collected 2018-10
CAATGTCAGCGGGAATTGTCGTCCTGTGAGTAGGAATATGGTATTCGTTTTCAAGAATATCCATGATCTGCTGAGTCGTCAGAAAGTGTTCTTCGTCAGTACGCTCATAGAGAATCTTTGCTATATAAAGAATCCGAATTTTTATGTCTTTAGTTTTTTCCATCATTGAGTTCTCCAACAACTAATATGATGCACTTGATTATTCAAGAATTATTCTTTTGAGAGAAGTTACTATCTTTTCGCAATCATCTAATGAATTCGTTTTCCCTAATGACACCCTGATTGTCCCCTCAGCATAGTCATCATCAATTTTAATTGCTTTTAGGACATGAGAAATTGCTGTATTCTTTGTGTCACAAGCGGCTCCTGTAGATACAGATATGCCCATCAAATCCAGTCGGTGAAGCAGTTTTTCTCCATCTTGGTTTTTGAAGGACAAACTGATCAATCCGGGCAGGTGGTTTTCGCTGCCGTTTCGAATAAATTCTAAACCGCTTTGGTGCATAAGGTTCATAAACCTATCTTCAAGCACTCTAATATGGCGTTGGTTTTCAACTATTTGGGCGCAGTTGTTCTTTAGGGCAACTGCCATACCTACAATACCGGCAACATTTTCAGTTCCAGCTCTCTGACCGTACTCTTGAGATCCACCGTCATTATGAGGATGTACATGTTTTCCACTGTCATAGAAAAAACCAATTCCTTTTGGTCCATTGAATTTATGAGCAGATGCAGAAAGCATATCTATACCGAGCTCTTTTACATTTACCGGAATGTGACCAATAGCTTGAACTGCATCTGTATGAAAAAGCGATCCCCGTTTGTGTGCTGCATCTGCAAGTGCTTTTATTGGCTGAATTGTCCCTATTTCATTATTTGCAAGCATAATAGAGGTCAACAGTGTCATGCAGGAACAGACCGGTTTACCATCAAAGTTAAGTGCATTATCCACGTCATTCGGCGAAACGATACCATAACGATCAACAGGCAAATATATAATTTGATGAACGTTTTTCTGACTCTCACAAGCTTTCAAAATAGCATGATGTTCAATGGAAGAGGTTACAATAACCTTGACATCTGTTGAAGATCCAAAGCACTTAATAGCCCAGTTATCGCTTTCTGTTCCACCCGAAGTAAAGAATATCTGCTCTGGTTCAGCACCTATACATTCAGCGATTGTCTCTCGTGCATTTCTGACTGCCATTTTTGGTTTTTTTGCAAAGAAATAAGGCTGCGAAGGGTTGCCGTATTCCTCGGTTAGCCACGGAATCATCGCCTCAAATGCTTCTTTATCCAGTTTTGTTGTTGCCGCATTGTCGGCATAGATATGTTGCCTCATAGCTTTTCCTCACTTGAATAAGGTACATCCTTCTTCTTTGAATTCTTCAATCTTAATTTCCAAATCTTCAACTTCGCAAGCAAAAGTATCCGCAAGACAATGAATACAAAGAAACGATTTGTCATCACGATTCAGCAGCTTTTTATGAAGTGCGATCCAGTCTTTTTTTAATTCAGCACCGCATTGTCTGCATTTATTGTTCTGCACGATACTGCTCCTTTATTGTAATGTCCGGAATTGTTGAACCGCCAAACTCACCGCGATCGATTATCCCGAGCTGAGTTTTTATAACTCTTCTCATTTCCATTGCAGGTTCAAGGCAATAAGTTTCAAACAAAGGTATATCAACTTTACTTACATCAGTTGCATCAGGGAACAAAAGTTTCAGATAACCTGTGCAGATTCTCTTTATTGCTTCTGTATCTCGTGTTGCAGAGTTTTTGGGCAACTGAAGTAATTGATCTACCACAGCGCGATATGCCAACTCATCTCTAAGAACGTGCATTATCTCACCGAAATACTCAGTATTCAAAGCCCATCCGTTTGCTTTAAGGCTTTCTTTCATTTTGGGGATATTCCAACCCTTAATGAATCCGTGAAACCTATCAAGCAGCGCGGACTCATGGAAGATATCAGGTAGATCAGTAAACATGTTTCTGTTTACATCCATAAGTTCAGAATCAATATTTCCAAGGAGAATCAATCCGGCATCACCTACTCCTCTTGTATCGCCGACACGGTATTCACCACTTTCAAGATAACCTTTTAGAGCGCCCTGCATTTCCATAGCGTCCGTGAACTTGATGCTTTGTATTTCATCAAAAGCAACGTAGTCATAGCGCGAAACAAGGCCGGGCGTTTTTTTACTTATGTCAAAGAACATTTTTGCTCTTGAAATGCTTCCTCCGCTAACAAGCCATCCATATTTGCTTATCTGTGCAAAGACATATGATTTACCTGTTTCTTTAGGAGCAAGCTCAATAAGATTGATTCTTTTTTCGACGAACGGGAGCAAACGGCTAAGCATTGCCATTTTCTGCGTTTTACTTACATATCCTTTGGGATTATAGTCTATTGCACTTAATAAAACATTAAGCCATTCGTCAACGGTAAAGAACTTTCTTGCTTTGATGTAGTAATCTAAATCGATGGTGTATGGGCAAAAAGGTTGAAAATCAATCAGTTTGAAAACATTGCTTTTATTGTCTTCTTCAACAATTATCTCAACTATACCCCATACTTCGGTAGGAGAAAGCAGGTAGTCTCGATTGGCTTCAATTACGTCCCAATCGACAACTGCCTCTCCTTTTTTCTTAGGAACTTCAAAATCAGGCAAAGAAAATAGCGCTTTCTTGGTCTTTGCATCAAAGTCAATCTTTACTTTTGCTAAAAAGCGAGCAGTTTGGTCATTATGGAGAAGATCAACCAGATATTCATTCCACTGTTCTTTCTTGGGGATGACACGTTTAACATAGTTTGATACTTCTTGTTTATCTATTACTCCATTGGAGTCCGAAAAACGCATAACAAGCCAATCTCGCATAAAAGATGGCAGACTTAAAGCCGAAAAAAACTTCGAATTTGCTGAAGACTTATAAACAAGCATATCACCATAGTATTGCTTGAGTTTCGCTTCGTATTCGCTTCCTTCCATAGTATTGGTGGAAAAAGTAGATATTCTGTTCGTATCCATTTTCAGTTCTCCTTAAATATCGAACTTATCATTCTTCTTGATGCCTTGCTCAACCTGAATCTCAAACTCTCCCAGTATTCCTCCATCGGAAATCTTTACTGTTAGAGTCGTATCATTCTTATCAGGAACAAATACAAATGAGTAAACTCCGTTGTCCCACTCACATTTTGTTACAGTCCCTTTTATTCTTGCGGTAACATTATCTCTTTTGTTGCCGTTGATTGTAAACTTAACTCTTATTTGTTTAGTGCCGAGCTCCGGTTTATATTTTGTTTCTTGCGGTTTAATAATAACTTTTTCAATTTTTTTCTCCGACGAGAACTTCTCAACGCAAACGACGGGAACAATCCATTCTTCTAATGATGCTCCCCCGTGAATTTCATCAATAGGAGCTCCGCTTTGAACAAAACGAGTGTAGTCGGCAAATATAAGCCTATCATTGTAATTGATAGCTGTTGGATAACTCGATTCATCATCGGTGCCTTCGCAGAATCTGCCATATTTGTAAATGATTCTATTATCCGGCTTAGGCAAAGCGTTATCGTATTTGGTGTTTCGTATCTTAACAGCCATTCTACTCGTTCCGTGATCCGCTGCAATGATAATGCGATGGATATTGCCGACAAGCAAACCTAAAACACGGTTTTTAAGCGCATCAAGAATCTGCAATTGTTTTATTAGGCTTTCCGGATGAACATTATTTGCATGCTTTAGTTCATCGAGTTCTCTTACCGGCGGTTCAACAGTTTTTCTGCCATCCATGAAGTCTTTATTTATCTCTGTAATTGAAGGCAAAGTGCAGAAACCAGCCTCATAAGAAACTGTGTATTCTTTTTCGTCCAAATCTGAGAAGAGATGCGATAGGTAATCAACGTATTCGATTCCCATACCGTCAACAAAAAGTATCAAAGAATTATCATCATAATGTTCAGTAACATAATGATTGCGAGGTTTCATTGCAAATACAGAAGAACCTTTTTCCAAAGCAATCCTGTTGACTTTTGCAAGAAAATCCTCACTTATTCTGTCAGTGACTTTTAACCATTTGTATTCGCTAAAGTATTGCTCGTGCTCTGGGGTTAGGGCTGCTGCATTTGGATGCTCATCGTTCTGAAGATAATAATACAAATCAGGATAAACCATCTTTACGATGGGGAGAATGTGAGCACGTTCTTGATAATTAAAATCCGAAACGATCTCAAATATGGTTTTGCGTTCTATGTCTGTTAAACAAGTCAGACAAGAGAGCGCATCCGATTTATTAAGCGCGTTAATTTCGGTCCAGAAACGTTCCGTAGGAACGGTTTTCATTCGTGAAAGAATGCTCTTCCGTTCTTCATATGAAACTGCAAAATTGTTTTCTTGAATATGGGCTATTATGCGGCAATACAGTTCATCAAGGAATTCTGTTAGAGTTTGACACGATTTTGCAGACTCGATCTCATATTTTTTTCCTGTCTGTTGCCTTGTCCACATCCAAAGAATCCATTTTTGAAAAGGATTATAATTGCTCCATTTGTCAAATAAGGATGAAGTGTATCTGTTGATTGATAGTGTGCTTCGACAAGCGTCGTCAAAAGACCCTTCTTTAATAATGACCTTTACAAGTTCGTTCCAGTTTTCATCCGTACCCAACTCTTCGATAATATTTGAGGGTAAACCATATTGATACTTGATGAGGTCATAGGATGTCACAATAACATGTACATCGTCAAAAAAGTGATTCTTTTCAAAATGAATCGCGTTACTCGTGTGAAGAATAAGCGGTTTATCGGGGTTTGCTTCCCAATACTCAAGATAGCTCTTAAAACCATCAATTTCGTTTCCGGGAAGCCTAACATCCAGTTCTTTCTGAACAATCGTTAGCCGGTAATCGCTTTCTTCATCAGTTTCAAAGAGAATGACACAATCCTTTGTTCTGGGATCTTCTGATGGTAATGTACGAAGCAGGCTCTTCATTCTGTACATCAGGAAGTAGATCCTCAGTTTTCCGTTGTCATTGTTTTGATAATCAGCTTTGATAAAACGCTGAATAATACTCTCGGCTGCTTCAGGAACAATACGCAGATACTCTGAAAGAGGCGTGACAAACTGTGATTTTGAAACCGTTTTTAATGCCGCACCTATTCTGTTTATATTTGGGGTGGTATCCGGCCCTTCGCAGAACTTGGAAAGCGGCATAGATCCATCTGCTAATGACAATAGTATTTTCTTTACCTCAACCCACATCTCCATAGAGTCAACATTTATAAATCTTATGGGATTAAGAGAGGTTCTCTTTGAATCATTTGTTAGGAATTGCTCCAAACTTTCCAAGTTCTTAAAGGTAGTCATATTATCCTCCGATTATTAGCCTTTGAGAATATTGATGCCCAAAAGGGGATCTTTGTCAATTAAGTCATCAAGATACTTCTGAGCCTGTTCAGCGGTCAACTTTCTAATACGATCCTTTGCTTGTGAACGATACTTCAGTTGGTAACGTTCAGTTGCAAACTGGCGGATTGCAGCCTTACAACCGCTTGCCTTTGCATACCAATCATAGACATTTGTCCCGGCAACAGATCTCAGTACATCCCTTAATTCATCGGCGGATGTAACCACATATGAATATTCTCCGGCGAAGTATTCAATAAACGTCTTTGTGCAACCATCTATATCTTTAAGGGTGTTGAGCTTGCCGCTGTTAAGAAACTCTATGGCATCGTCTATGTCTTTTTCAGTGGGCAGATACGAGGTCTTGTTAAGTGCATCAAACACTTTCTGTGCCTTTAATATCTCGTCTGCAAATATACACAGAACGGGGATGCCTTTCTTTTTAGACCAGTCGGCAGGACTTGAACTGTCCGTTTGCTTTTCCCAAGCTTCGAACATTTTCCTTGTCTTTTTAGACTTGCGGAAATTAGTTAGCTCATGTTGCATTGTTGTCGTAAAGTTATCAGTTGCCTCAAACAGAGTTCCTGAAGGTACTTTGTTGAACAATGCTTCGTATTCATCATTGGACAAGGAAGTATGCAAAGCACGGTCAATAGCTTTGCAGAACACGTCAAACTGGTTGTTGAAAAATGCAACAAAATCTTCCGCTAAATTAGCTATTGTAGTTGAAACTTCGGCTTTGTTAAATTGAGCGTTATCCTTGATTAAACTGAATTGGTCAACAATCGTGATTAGATCAGGTCTAAACTCTTTCAGAAGCGCATAAGGGACCTTAACTATGTTGAGTTTTTCAATAAGTGCCTTCCTTGCTTCTGCATATGTTTTATGCTTAGTTGTAAGCACACGATTGATGTCAAATACAAGTTTTAGATCAATATAGAGGTTGTCAATTTGACGGTTCGTGTCTCCGATTTCCCAGAGATATGATGAATCGTTTGACAATTTAGAATTGAGGAGTTCAAGATACTCTTTCGCTTCGACTTTCAGATTGCTTGCAATTTGAATGAGTTCGGGTTTGTACTGAGCGATATAATAGTTCATTCCTGAACGAAGATTCTCAGCAGTCAGAGCATCGCGGTAAACCTCATCAATTGCATTATTCTGCTGATACAATCTGTAAATGTCTTCTACGATCTTTGAACGTTCACGATCAATCTTCGACTCCGGTCTGATGAACTCGCAAAGGAGTGTCGTCAGTTCAACCATAGCATCACAATAATCATGATCGAACAGTTCTTCCTCGATGAAATATCTGAACGCCCACATCGGATACTTGTTGTTTGTAAGATAGATGTTGATGTTCTTCGCAATATCATCAACGGAATTGCGTTTGTCTTTTGCTATTCTGAAAATTTCTCCTGTGATTTGACAGAATTTCATCTGTTCAGAAGTCTGCTTTACAATGAACTGACCCTGAACTTTCGGAAGATTCTTGATAACACCGAAAATCAGTTCACTTAAATCAACATAATTCAGCGATACGGTGTTATTATTTGTGTCACGCTTGTAATATGTACTGTCAGCGTATTCGGAGAGCAGGAAGCCGAGAATGAAGACCGACCCCGTGTTGGGAAGAAGACCAAACGGAGGCTTCTTCAACTCTTTCCAAATATCAATCACGCTGACCATTGAGCTTTTCTCGAACGCAACATCAATGATCTCATTTATTGCAATCTTCATTTTGGATACAGGATGATTAGGATGTACTTCCCAATATTTCGGAGTTGACCAAATACCCTCATCGCTGAGCTTAGATGAAATATTCCTCAAATACGAGTAGTTGTTGGGAACATCAATCTTACCCATTGCCATTTGAGCAACAGTTTCCTTGAATCCGCTTTCTGCAAAAAGCTTGTCGTTCTGCGTGATTTCTTCAAGTCCGCACCCATAGAACGAAGTATTGATTTCCTTGAGTTCTTTTCTCAGATTCGCACCACCGGTCTTTTGAACGGATTTATCGGGTGCAGAATAGACGAACAACGATGTCGTGATCAGTTTTCTGACCCACTCGTTAAGAACATCAAGCGATGTCTTTTTTGCAAGTTCAAACTGAGACTTCTGATTAGGAAGGGTAGAAAAGTATTTTTCTCTTGCCTTGCTGTCAATGAACTTGCTAAAGAGCTGATCCGTAAAAGGTAGTGAACTGAAATCGACAACGATGCAGCGTTCTCCTACTTTCTCAAAGATCGCAGAAACCGTCTCCTTTACTTTGCCTTGTTCTGCTTCGTTTCTGGCAAATAGGAAGAATGTTGGAATATGATTCTCAGACAGTTCAATCTTCTCGGCTTCCTGTTTCGCATTAGCCGGCGAGACATTGATTATTCTCATTCTGTACTTGAGATAATCGGTAGGAAGGAACTGCTTTGCGACGTCATAAGTAGAATCATCAATCAGTTTCTCAAACGTGATGGCTTTCTTGGTATCTTCAAGAATCTGGTTCATACGTTCGGTGTCGATTGCTGCAGAAGTCATGACGAAGAGGACTTCTTTGGCGCTTTCAATCTTGCCTACGATGCCTTTTGATGCAAAATAATTAAGATCCTGTTCAACAGTTGATTCTTGAGGTGTTCCTGCAAAACACGCCTTTATATTGACAAGAGTGGGGCGCATTAAAGAAGTCGCTCCAGTTTTGGCATCAGCACCATTTTTAGCTTGAAGGGCAGCAAGAAGCAAAGTCACTTTCAACACTCTGCGCCTGCGATCTCCAACTGCCTTGTTGGAAGGATCATCGCAAAGCGGTGCATAGTTATTATAGTGGCTGATTGTCTGTAAGAATGTAGAATCAAGATCCACATTGCTTGACTTAAAGAAGTAGTCCCACAGATAGTCTGCGGTTAAGTAATTCCACTTACCATACTCAAACGCGAAGTGTTCAACAAACCACTTGAAGTTTGTTTTATCTTCATCGCCCGAGTAATCGCCGCTCAGGAACTGGAAAATTGTACGCTGGTTTGAACTGATGTCCTTGGCGATAAACTTCAGCAAATAAGCAGCATAAGGGTGCATGGGAAGAAGTTTCTTAAAGTCTTCGTCCTGGATGTTATAGTCCTTGTTCTTGATAACATCAACGCTGCCGCGTTTAACACCATCCCAAAGAGCGTCGCTTGTATGTCTCCACTCGTCAGCAAGGTCAGGCTCGTGCCTAAGCGCTTGTCCGAGGAGTTTGAATGCGGTGCTTTCTTCAAGCTCGATAGTGTCGAGTTTGAAACGTGCCTCAATAATGGTTTTTGATCCTTTATCTTGGATAAGCTGACCGGCTGAACTGTGAGTAATCAGGAATAAGTAGCAGCTGATGCGGGAAGATGCCTGCGCAATCTCTTGTAATCCGGTTATGTTGTTCTGATTGTTCTTGAAATACTCTGTAAACTCGTCCCAAATGAAGACAATCGAGTAAAGATTGTTGCCTTTGCGAACGTCTTCTAACCAATCGACCAGTTCTTCAGAGGACATTGACCAGTTGAATCCTTCGAGCGCTGCAACCTCAATGATCGTATCGAGCAGTCCCAATTTATCATCGAGATCAAGTTCTTCCAGATCCTTTATTATGCTATCAACAGAGCTATATTCGGTGAATTTACCGCGATATTTGTTGAAGGCTCCCTGAAAATTGAACGCAGAGGATTCAGGATGTTTCAGCATCGTGAGAACTTTGTCGGCAAGGCTCTCAGCTCCGGTATAGGTTAGACCGGCGTCGGAAACCGCTTTTCTTACCGATTCAACAATGGAATTAAAGAGCTTGTCCTGAGTGTTGATACCGGCAGACGCACTTCTTTGAACGACAAGGATGCGTCCTTTTGCACGAACGCCTTTAACTCTTGCCAACAGAGACTCCATTCCGTTCTGAGTAAAATACGGAGTTATAGAGTCTATGTCATCCTCTAAAATATGCTTGATAACAAACGACGCGTAAGTCTTACCGGTTCCGTATGCACCGCTCATCCACACACTGCGATCTTTTGTTTCGCTGCTTTTTTCGAGGGTTTCAACGATGTCCTTGAGGATGTTTTTGAAGCTTGCATGGGGATAAAAAGACTGCCATTTATCCGGGTAAGTTCTGTCACTGTTTCTGCTGAATACAGGGATAAAATTGGGATCAACCTTAATGTATTCGCTGTACAATCTGACTGCCATTGTTGCGTCCTCCTTATATCAATGAAAGAACATCTATTGCGCTCTTGCCTTTTTTGCCGGCAGGCAAATCAATGTTTTCCATGATGCCCTTGTTAAAATCAACTTGAATATAATCGCTGTGGTTATTCGCAAGCCCTTGAAGAATTGGTTTGAGTGTTTCTCTCTCTATTCCAAAAATCGCTCTCGGACTGAGACCTTCACGTTCATCGCTGTCGTCAAGAAGGTCGGTCAATGTGAAACTGTACAGATTATCCATTTTTTCGGCGAACAAATAGAGAGTATAAAGAACAACGATGGGATCTGGATCCGTCCAACCAGTTTTCGTTATCGACGAGACTTGTTTCCCGCTCATCTGACATTCTCCCTGCCCGAGAAGCCAACCTATTGGTGAAGATTTTATGGTATCCTTTAATGCGGTAAGTGCATTCTTTTTCGTCGTTTCCGAATACTCATCCCCGAGCATTATTACCATATCTGTTGACTGATACTCGACTCCATATTCAAGTCTGCGAACAAACCAATTGAATATTGCAGAATTATATGCGATGTTCGAATAAATATATCCCCATAAGACAGGACTATCGGCACCTAATTCTGCAAATTTTTCAACCACTCCAGTTGGCGAATTGAACTGGTCAATCAATCCAGATTCCTTTCCCCATTTTTCGAAGCTTTTGAACATATGAGTTCCCATTCTGTCATTAACCCAGAATGAAGTTGGGTCTTCAAGAAAGATTTCAATCCAACTTTGCCTTAAGCCGAAGTTCTTGTAACGGTCAATGTTTTTTACACTCATATTATTATCTCCTGTTGTTGTTTTTGATTTCGCAATAATGCAACCTTTAGGCTTGTCAAGGCATTTTTGACAATGTTTACAGTTCTTAATGATTATGTCTTCACCAGTAATTGTAAGAGCTCCGTTTGGGCATTCAGCCATACACTCTTTACAGTTTTTACAATAAGCGGATTTGTTGAGTGCATTCTTGAACAAATACATAAATCTAATTGAGGATTTGGATTTTACCAACGGAGGAAATGTTATTATTGTTAATCCTTCCTTTTCCTCAACGTTGAAAATAAGATTTATTTCTCCAAACTGAAGGGAAAATCTTCCCGAAGATACCTCAACAATATCACCAAGTGTTACCAACCATTTTTTCCAAGAGTAGTTAGGGTTCTTTATTATGAATCTTACTTCGTTTTTTGAGGAGATATTTAGTATCTTGTTTTCCGATTCTTTTAATAGTTTGCCACTTGAGCGTTGCTTCCAACCACCATCTGTGAAGTATTGTTTCCACTCCTCTTCGGTTACATATTCTTTGCGTACAGAGTCCTTAATTATATCAATAAATGGCTTAACTTCATCTCTATAATTGTGATTTACTACACACTCATACCAGTTGGCTGCCATAGGGCATAAAAGGCATCCTACCCTATGTGATCCTTTTCGGTACATATCGTTCAAAGGAAGATTTCTCGAAAAAAAATATACAAACAATTCAGCAGTGTTCCATTCCAGAATTGGATTGCAGTTAATCTGAACGGCATGTTTATTGCCCTCAGAAACCATTTCATATGTAGATCTTGCTTCGCTTTCTTCCCGTCTTACCCCCAAAAAAGCAAGAACCTTAAAATGCTTTATTTCGTCAAGCTCACAGTTTCTTCTCTTTGCAAGTATCTCTTTAATCTTCATAACGGATGGAGCGGACTTGTGTACGCCACAGCACCATCGTATTGTTCTTGCAGGAGGTCCTATCGTTCGCCATGATTCGGTTGCGTTAAAATCGGTTTTTGCTATATACCAATTCAAATCGGACCATTTTCTTTGAGCTTTTTTGACGGTTTCATAGGTATCGCTTAATTCCATCGTTGTGTCTCCGAACACAACATCAAA
>JAEEGL013062856.1_pt1 | contig 11493 bp, 8 predicted proteins | sample 9134231 | NCBI WGS metagenome assembly JAEEGL01 (sample SAMN16246548, study PRJNA631951) | gut metagenome | biome: gut microbiome; feature: rumen; material: fiber-attached | host: Bos | place: Iran: Karaj | collected 2018-10
ACCTCGCAGCTGCAAATGCCATAGCAGCATGCCCCGATGGGAACGACTTGTTATCCGAGTGGTCAGGTCTTTCCTCCTTAATCGTCTTTTTGAGCACCGTCTTCACGCCATAAGCCACAACCACCGATGCCCCCGTATTAACAATAAACCTCGGCCAGTTATGTCCTGCAATAGTCTGCGTATAAGACCGTTCCTTACTAGGCTTATCCCACGTATTCCTATCAAATTCATACTGAATACCCACATTAATATCAAACCAGCCATTACTATTACTTCCAGATTGAGGAGTATCGCCTTTTATAGCAAATTCTGTCGATGTTAATTGATATGCTAAATCTGCATAAAGCCTGATATTTTTATTTAATCGATACGTATGTTCTGTGCCTATTCCCACCAATGGGGATGACGATCCTGCTTCAAAATTACTGTCCAGACCAATCCGAGGGAAAACGATCGCATTCCATTTCCTTGTTTTATTATATCCAGCAAATATATTATGGACATCAAAAAAAACATCCATATATACTGCTCCATATCCTCCTCCATCATGATTACTTCCTGGTTTACCTTCTGCGTCCAGCCAACTAAGATGATTATTCCCAATGATACCGTTTTGCCAATTCAGCCCTCCCCGGACTCCAACTTCAGGAGAAAACCATTTACCAAGGCCAAGGTTTATTCCTAAAGTCTTACCATTAGGGAAAACATTCATGAAATTGGATCCATAGAGATTTAGTAATGACATGCCTATACCTGCCTGGACAAACCAATTATTCCAAAACGAATTAATGATTACAGCATGCTCACTTCGATAAGGAGATTCAGAAGCGTTTTTAAATTATTATATCCAAGATCTAATATGGCCCCTACACTTATGTCTAAAAAACCATTATTTCCTGAGCCAGTATCAGTTTCGTTCCCCAAAGCACTTGTTATAAAATGATAACTTGCATCTGCATATAGGCTCCATTTATTGCTTAAGCGATATGTGTTTGAGATACCAAGACCTATTACGGGAGAGCCAACACCCGATTGTAGACACATAAGTGCTCCCATTCTGGGAAATAACATGAGATTACATTTCCTTCGTGGATTGTATTTTCCAAGCAGATTATGAATATTCAGCAAAACGTCACCCGCTAGCATGATATATCCTCCTTTTCTTGACTCTGCTTTGTACAACCATTTCGCTTTATCATTTTCAAAAATTCCATTTTCCCATTTGAAATATCCCCTAAATCCAAATACTGGAGTAAATTGCTTTCCTAAACCGACATTTACTCCAAAAGATTGACCATATGGAAATACATCTTTGAAATTGCATCCATATGGATTCAATAGGGACATATCAAATCCTGCTTGTACAAACCAATTGTCCCAAAAAGGATTAGTTACAATCGCGCTAGAATCAGCCTTATTCTCTTCTTGTGCTACAACAGCAAGATTGTACGATGAAAACAGTAATAGAACAAATACTATAACTCTCTTCATTATCGTTCCCTCACTATCACCCAAAAAGTCTTTAATATCAGTCCAAAATCATACAAGAAAGAATGCTTCTCCACGTAGTCTAGATACAAGCGAATCTTCTCCTGCATAATAACTTCAATATAGTACTTTTCAGGATCCTCTGCCTTCTCCATCAGTTCATTCTCATTCCTGAATTTGATCGAAGCCGGATCAGTAATACCGGGACGCACATCCAAAACATGCATCTGTTCCGGCGTCCAATAGTCCACGTAATGTCGCACCTCAGGTCTCGGCCCGACAAGACTCATATCCCCGATAAACACATTGATGAGTTGTGGCAATTCATCAAACTTAAACTTACGGATAAAATAACCGGAACGAGTTATGCGAGGATCATGCCCACCAATGGTCACCAAGCTACCTTTATCTGCCCCCACTCGCATAGAGCGAAATTTAAAGATGCGGAAGTCCTCGTTGTGCCAACCAACTCTCACCTGACGATAAAACACAGGTCCTTTACTATCTAATTTTATCCAGATAGCAAGTATAAGAAAAAGCGGACTAAGCACAATGAGTCCAAACCCGCTTGCTACTATATCGAATAATCTTTTCACAAGCTTTTGACTATATCAACAAAGTTGGTAATTACGTAATCTACGTCTTCGTCAGTGAGCTTCGTATGGAGAGGCAACGTCACCTCATTCTCAAACAAATGATAAGCGTTCGGATAGTTTTTAATATCAAATCCCAGCGCTTTATACGCTGTCATCATTGGCAACGGTTTGTAGTGAACATTGCATGCAATACCTCGTTCAGCCATCTTTACAATGACAGCCCTACGTTCCTCATCGCTACGACCAAGCAGACGTGTAATATACAAATGTCCACTCGACGAATGTTCATTCCCATAGTGGTTCAATACCTGTACCGGAAGGTCTTTAAGCGCATCATCATAAACTCCAATAATCTGACGACGACGGTACAATAACTCAGGATAGCGCTTTAACTGTGCTAAACCTATACCGGCCACGACGTCCGTCATATTGCACTTATACCACGGGCCGATGATATCGTACTCCCAAGCCCCTAGTTGGGTCTTGGCGAGAGCATCTTTATTCTGACCATGTAATGAATACAATTGACATAGACGGTACAGATATTCATCCCAAGTCTCACCAGCAATGTGAGGTACGGTCGACCACGCATCATATATAACGGTCTCTCTGCCAAAAGGAAGATTCCATACCAATGCACCACCTTCAGCTGTAGTCAGATTCTTGACTGCATGGAAGCTAAACGAACTGAAATCAGCTATCTCACCCGCCATTTTGCCATGCCTCTTGGCTCCGAAGGCGTGTGCATCATCAGCTGCCACTATGATACGACCTATCTTCTTCTGGATTTCATTAGTAGGACGGAACAAATGCTTCTTGGACTCAACAATGGCAAACACCTTGTCAAAGTCGCAGATAATGCCGCCTAAATCCACAGGACAGACAACCTTAGTATGTTCTGTAATTGCCTCAGCCAATTTGTCATAATCCATCTCCACAGAGTCTTTCTGACTATCAACCATCACAACCTTGCAACCCACGTGTTGAGTGACTGATGCTGTAGCAGTGTAAGTATAAGCAGGTACTATGACTTCATCTTCTGGACCAACACCAATCAACCGCAGCACCATTTCCATAGCTGCTGTCGCGGAGTTAAGACATACAGCCCTCGACGTGCAGCAACACATCGCAATCAATCGTTCAAACTCTTTTGTTTTTGGACCAGTTGTAATCCAACCAGATCGTAGAGCCTCCGCAACTTGCCCAATCTCTGCCTCTGTCATGTCGGGGGGAGAGAAAGGAATATTTCTTAATTTCATATTCATATCTAGAAATTTTTTATTTCACATTTACTTATTTTGTCTTAAGATATTGTCTTTTAGGTTATAGCTGCGACCACAATCACATTTTAGTGTATCATCCAATCGCTTTCCACACTCGCAAACCCAGCCTATCTGCTTAGCAGGCACACCCACCATTAAAGCATAGTCTTTAACATCCTTGGAAACTACTGCACCAGATCCTATCAAAGCACTCTTACCAACTGTATGACCACATACGATGGTACAGTTGGCTCCAAGAGAAGCGCCCTCTTTAATAAGGGTCTTCGCATAGATGCCATGAACAGGGAAATGCGCTCTTGGCGTGGTTACATTAGTGAATACACATGAAGGACCACAGAATACATTGTCCTCAATCTCTACTCCTTCATAGACAGATACGTTGTTCTGTATACGTACACCATTTCCAATATGTACATTATTACCAATATTCACATTCTGCCCCAGAGAGCAGTTCTTACCTATTCTTGCACCCTTTTGGACATGTGAAAAATGCCATATCTTTGTTCCATCGCCGATTTCTACATCATCGTCCACATAACTGGACTCATGAACCATATACTTTTTTTCTTCCATCTTTTTAGCTTTTTACTTTCTTACTTTTTTACCCTTATGAATCTGTATAATATTTCTATTGGATGTACAGCCTTAACACCTGTTCCATCCAAGATTTGTTGCCTACATGATGTTCCTGGAGCAGCCACCATAGCAGGAAAGCCATTAGCCTCTTTTACAGCCTTCCTGACTGCAGGGAACAATAGCATTTCGCCTATCTCTAGAGATGTCTTATAATGTTCTTTCTCATATCCAAATGACCCTGCCATACCACAACAACCACTAGGAATGACATTAACTTTCGAGCCTACCAACAACTGTTGGAGAACTTTAGCTGTTTTGTCTACGCCTACCAATGCTTTTTGATGACAATGACAATGCAACCATATTACCATCGCAGCATTTTCAAAATCGTCGGCAGAAATATTCCCTGCCTCAATCTCATTTATCAGGAATTCATCGTATAGCAAACAGTTCTTTGCCAATACTCTAGCTTTTTCCCTATTTACTGGATCCACCAAATCTGGGTATTCATCTCTAAAACTCAGAATGCACGAAGGCTCTATGCCTATTAACGGATGCGATTCTGACACCTTATCCGCCAAAAAACTTACATTTTTCTCAGCAAACTGTTTAGCATATTTCAAGCAGCCTTTAGAAATAGCAGCCCTACCACTCTCCACGTGTTGGGGGATTTCCACTTTATACCTCAACCTCATCAATAGTTTCGCAAAAGTCAATCCTAATTCAGCTTCCTGCAAATTAGTAAACTCGTCAGCAAAAAGATAGACTTTCTTCTTGGGACGTGCTATTCTATATTGAGCCTGTTCTATCCTCACCAACTGTCTCATAGAATACCTACTGAGTGTAGGTATTTGTCGCTTGGTTGAAAACTGAATAGCTTTCTTTATCAGATATGATGACGGACTCCATGAAACAAAGAAGTTGTAGAACGGTCTGATTATAGAGCCCAATTGCTCTATTTGTGCCATACGTGCCACCATATACGACCGGAATGGTGTTCCATGTTTATCGTAATAATGCTGCAGAATTTCTGCTCTCAACCGCGTCATATCGACATTTGAAGGGCATTCACTCTTACAGCCTTTACAAGCCAAACAAGAATCAAGTTCTTCTTTAACCAGAGTAGCATCACCTCCTCGAGTCAGAATCTCTCTTAACACATTCGCCCTCGCTCTTGTTGTCTTCAATTCATCCCCAGACACCTTAAAAGCAGGGCACAAGGTTCCTCCTATTAAAATACTCTTCCGACAATCCCCTGCACCATTACATTGTTCAATTGAACACATCAACGCATTCATCTGGCTCTTTGCGCCTGTAGCGCCTGGTGCCGTACATTCATCAAAGGCGGCCTTCCAGTTGAAATAGGTTATGTCTGAACCAATAATCTTTTCAAAATCGTACTGCTGATCAATATCAAAGCGAAGCATTGAGTCCATTGGCAGTGTATCTACTATCTTATGCAGATTGAACATGCCATCAGAATCCCAACATTGCTTCACCTCTCGCATCAGTTGGTACGTTTCTTCGCCATAAAGTATCTTGATGAACTCACCACGAAGTCTTCCATCTCCATGCTCACCACTAATACTGCCGCGATGCTTCTTTACCAGCGTCGCTGTTTCTGTAGCTAGATCTCGGAAGAGTTTTTGCCCTTCTTTGGTTTTCAGATTGATTATTGGTCTAAGATGCAATTCACCTGTACTGATATGTCCGTAATAAACCACATTTGCTCCAAGCCTTTTTGTCATCTCTTGGAAGTCCTTCATATAGGCAGGCATAAACTTGGGGGCAACCGCAGTATCTTCAATCACGCCCATAGGTTTTGCGTCGCCCTTCATACCACCAAGGATGCCTAAGCCTGCTTTACGCAAAGCCCATACTTTCGCCACATCTGTGCCATAGACCCTGGTATTCAGATAAACCAATCCACTATCCAAAAGGTCCTTTTCTAGTGTTTCAGCCTGGGCATCCAATTCGTCTCTGGTCTCAGCCCTTAGTTCTGTGATAAGCAACGCGGCAGGATCTCCCTCGACAAAAAAACGATTCCTCTGTTGTTCAGCATTCCCCTTGCTCAATTCCAAAATATCACCATCCATCAGCTCGATAGCTGTTGGATGATGCTGCAAAGCCACAAGGTTTGCCTCGAAACTCTTATCAAGTGTATCACAATGGCTACATACCACCATAATCTCTTTTGCTGGAAGAAGATCTAGAGAAACTTTGATTTCTATAATAAAAGCTAATGTACCTTCACTTCCAGCTAGTAGCTTACAGAGATTGATTGATCGATCTTCAAATGGCTCAGAATTATCTATGAGATCTTCTATCACCTCATCAATTGCATAGCCACAGCTCCGCCTCCTCAGGTCTTTGTCGGGAAAGTTGCTCTTAATTAAACCCACAATATCCTGATAGAGTGCGAAGCTGATAAGCTGTGCATAAACTGCTTCAATCAGAGAGTTGGCTTTCTCTTTTCTCCAGAAATTATCACCAAATCTTTGATTGAGTTCTTTAATCTTATAATCTTTAAAATCCTCAATCGAGCCATCAGAGAGAACACCTTTACATGAAATCACATGATGTCTGGTACTACCATAAACCAAAGAATGTGTACCACAGGAGTTATTTCCAAACATTCCTCCTATACAACAGCGATTACTCGTAGATGTCTCTGGGCTAAAGAACAATCCAAATTCTTTTAGTGCGATATTCAATTCATCACGAACAACGCCCGGTTCAACCCTCGCCCATTGTTCTTCCTGATTGATTTCAAGAATATGGTTCCAATGCTTACTGATATCTACAACAATACCACTACCCACTACTTGCCCTGCAATGGAAGTACCACCTGCCCGAGGTATCAGATGCGTATGTCTTTCCTTGGCTATGCGCATCAGTTCTTGAATATCCTCAATGGTTTCAGGATAAGCTACGCCATAGGGAATCTCCCGATACACAGATGCATCGGTAGCGTAGGCTATTTTATGAAGACTATCAGTATAGAATTTCATTTAAAGCAATCATTCAAAAGGTTTAAGAAAATTCTCCGCTAATTTACTCCATGGTAAGTTCATTTCCACATATTTCTTACCTTTAGCACCCATGGCAGCCCTCTCTTCTGATGTCATACCCGCAAGTTTCACAATTGCTCCTGCAACGACCTGAGCATTTTCGGCATCAACTCTAATACCACATCCCACACGCTCAACTACAGACCCTGGTTCATCAACAGACTGCACAATAGGTTTCTCAGAGAGCATGTAATCTGTCATCTTATTGTAAGATGTTCCATACTTATGTAATTCTGAATGAAGACCTCCTAAATAAGCAATATCAAAATGGCTATTAATTGCGGGAATTAGTTTTTTGGGTACAGCCGGAAGGATGGTAACATTCTTTAAAGAATTCTCGTCAATGATCTTTTCATAAGATTCTTTTTCTGGTCCTTTGCCAACAAGGATAAAATGAATATCCTCCCTATCTTTCAATTCTATTGCAGCTTGTACCAATGTGATAACAGAACCTGAAGCAGCGAAACCGCCAGCAAAACCTACAATAGTCCTATCTCTAAAATTATTAAAAACTCTTTGGTGTTCTGTTGGTAATGGAAGCGCATATTTATCATCCGTCCATTCCTGTGGGAAATAGCCATTTGGCACACATAAATACTTTCCTGGGGGCAGTCCTCTTTCTCTACAATGCCCTTCTGCATTCCACAGCAAAGACACAACCTTATCCACATGCTCGTACGCAAAATCCTCTGCTCTTTGCATCACCATAATAAAGGGATGCCACTTACTGTAACCACCTATCAACATAGGAGACAAAGGCCATATATCATGGATCTCATAGGTATATTTTGCTCCAGCCATCTTAGCAATCTTATAGGCAGGATAATTATCCAACGGGTAGGTTGATGATGCGATAACGAGATTTGGGTTTACATCTTCCACCAGTCTCTTACTGTATTTATAAAGTTTTTTTATAAATACCAGCATATTCTTGATACGAGCAATAGAACTGCCATAGGCTGGTGTTTTAAACCAAATATAACGTACCCCTTCAATATCCTCAAAGGCATAATCCTCCGTTACATTAGGGTTCTTCAAGCGAAGGTGAGAAAACGTTGCACCCACAATCGTAACTTGATGACCTTGTTTCACCCACTCACTTGCAAGGTAGTATGGCCTATATTCCATTCCATACTCCTTGCTGCCAGCATAGTGGTTTATCAATAGAATGTTCATTTAAAGAACTCTATTACTTTATTAATAATAATATTTTGAATCTCATGAGTCATCTCCGTGTGAATAGGCAATGATAGCACTGTATAGGCAATATCCTTAGCAATGGTCAAATCCTCAGCTGCACGTGTAATAGGCTTAAAAGCCTCTTGCTCCTGCAAAGGTAGTGGGTAATAAATCATACTGGGAATACCTGCATCAGCTAGGAACTGCTTCAATTCATCACGCTTGTTGTTCTTAATCTTCAGCGTGTACTGGTGATACACATGAGTACTCTTCTCCAACTCCTTAGGAGTGATGAAGAACTTTTCTTCCAGATCAAACTCCTTCAATTTGGAGGTATAGTAAGTAGCGGCCTCATAGCGTGCCTTTCCATACTCATCCAGATGTTTGAGTTTTACATCCAGAATGGCTGCCTGTATAGAATCCAAACGAGAGTTGCATCCAATCACAGAGTGATGATACTTCACTCGCTGGCCATGGTTGGCAATCATGTGTATGCGTTCTGCCAACTTCTCATCTTTGGTAAAAATTGCTCCACCATCACCATAGCAACCAAGGTTCTTAGACGGGAAGAAGGAGGTACAACCAATGGTGCCCATAGTGCCAGTCTTGGCCTTGTGACCATCACTAAAGGTATATTCAGCACCAATAGCTTGAGCATTGTCCTCAATTACATACAGGTTATGCTTCTTGGCAAAAGCCAAGATAGGTTCCATATCACAGCTCTGACCAAAGAGGTGAACAGGAATGATAGCCTTAGTTTTGGGAGAAAATGCCTTCTTGATGTTATCAACGGTAACGTTGAAAGTCTCATAGTCCACGTCAACCATCACCGGAGTTAATCCCAGCAATCCAATCACCTCAGCAGAAGCCACATAGGTAAACGCAGGAACAATCACCTCATCACCGGGTTTTAGCTCCAGAGCCATCAAGGCAATCTGGAGAGCATCAGTTCCGTTGGCACAAGGGGTTACATGACAACCACCCATATACACACTCAGATGCTGGGCGAACTCCTTGACAATAGGTCCATTGATAAAGGCCGTATTGTCAATGACGTTCTGGATGCCAGCATCTACCTCATCTTTTATCTTAAGATATTGACCTTTTAGGTCAACCATTTGGATCTTCATGTCTCTAAACTACAAACACTAAACTCTAAACTAGTACTTCACATCGTCCCATCCGAAAGGATGCTTTGCTAGCGGCATTTCTGCCAATGGATGATAATCACCAACAAGACCAATAGGATTAGCCTTACGGATATCTTCTACAATTTTGATGCAATTGCGAGCTTCGCTAATACGGAAACCATTACCAGCCAAGATGTTCTGATAGCTCTTGGTGTGAAGCTCAGTGAAACCTGCGCTGAACTCAAATTCGTCACCATCAATATTCAGTGTACGATAGGTTTTCTTTTCGCCCTGAACTGCATTCTCAGGTAAACACTCTGCATTGATACTCAAGAAATACTTTACGTGAGCACGCTCCAGTTCAAGAACACCAGCCACGCGGTCAAAACTCATCACGTTTACGATATTCTCCTTCACCGGACCAAAAATCCATTGGAGCATATCATAGAAGTGAACACCAATATTGGTAGCCACACCACCACTCTTGTGGTTATTGCCTTTCCAAGAGGTATAATACCACTTACCACGAGAGGTGATGTACGTGAGTTCAATGTTGTACTTCTTATCCTTAGGACCTGCGTCAATCTTCTGCTTTAAGGCTGCAATGCTGGCGTGCAGGCGGAGCTGTAGGATGTTGTATGCCTTATGACCTGTTTCTTCCTCTATCTTAATGAGATCTTCCAGACTCTGACTATGGAGCACAATAGGTTTCTCACAAATCACATCCATACCATTGCGAAGTCCATAACGGATAAACGGATCGTGAGTATAGTTTGGCGTACAGATAGCCAACCACTGAACCTCATCTTTGGTTCCCTTAAGCTTTTCTATGTAACGCTCAAACTGCTCCTGCTCTGTAAAGAATGAACACTCGGGGAATGAAGCATCAAGCCTTCCCACACTATCAAAACGATCATACGCAGCCACCAGGTTATTGCCTGTATCCGCGATGGCCTTAATGTGACGCGGTGCAATATATCCTGCGGCACCAATTAATGCAAAATTTGCCATTAGAAATCTTTTTACTTTTTTACCTTTTTACTTTTATTATAGTCTTCCGTCAACAATTTCTCTGGGAAGGATACACTTCACGTCAAAGATAACATGATTCTTCTCCAGGAGGTTATCCCAGTCAACATCATTATCACGGAACTGCTTATGTGCTACCGCCACAATGGCAGCATCAAACTTGCCCTTTGGCATTTTGCTAATGATATCAATGCCGTATTCATGCTTCACTGCAGCAGGGTTAGCCCAAGGATCGTAAACAGTCACATTGACATTGTACTCCTGCAGGGCATGGTAGATATCAACAACACGGGTATTGCGAACATCCGGACAATTCTCCTTGAAAGTAAATCCCATGATGATGATGTTGGACTTCAGCACCTGAATTCCCTTCTTCAGCATGTGTTTGATAGTCTGATCAACCACGTAGGCCCCCATACCATCATTCATACGACGCCCGGCAAGGATAATCTCAGGGTTATATCCCATACGCTGAGCGCACTGAGCGAGATAGTAAGGGTCAACTGAAATACAGTGACCGCCAACAAGACCAGGATTCATCTTAATGAAGTTCCACTTAGTGCCAGCTGCTTCCACAACATCGGTAGTATCAATACCCATTAGTGTGAAGATCTTTGAAAGCTCGTTGAAGAACGCAATCATGATATCACGCTCAGAGTTCTCAATTACTTTCGCTGCTTCAGCCACCTTCATTGAAGGAGCTTTATGAGTACCATTCTTCAGCACAGAGTTATAAACATTATCAACAATGTCAGCAATCTCAGGTGTAGAACCGGAAGTAATCTTTTTGATAAACTCAACAGTATGAACCTTATCACCAGGATTAATACGTTCCGGTGAGTAGCCTGCAAAAAAGTCTACATTAAACTTGAGGCCAGAAACCTTCTCAACAACAGGAATACACTCGTCTTCAGTGACACCAGGATAAACCGTTGACTCATAAACAACAATATCACCCTTACTAATGACCTTACCAACGGTCTCGCTCGCTCCCCACAAAGGACGAAGATCAGGAGCCTTGTTCTCATCAACAGGGGTTGGTACAGCTACCACATAGAAGTTACAATCCTTAATCTTCTCCATATCAGTTGTGCACACGAAACCATGATTATTAATGGCATCTTGCAAAAGGTCATCTGCC
>JAEEGL013819531.1_pt1 | contig 11493 bp, 8 predicted proteins | sample 9134231 | NCBI WGS metagenome assembly JAEEGL01 (sample SAMN16246548, study PRJNA631951) | gut metagenome | biome: gut microbiome; feature: rumen; material: fiber-attached | host: Bos | place: Iran: Karaj | collected 2018-10
ACATACAGGGGCTCCGCGATCCGGTTGCGGAAGGAAGCCGCCATGTTGTAGTAGATCATGTCGTGGGCTTCCTCAATGCGCTGGCCTTCGCCCTTCCGGGTCACCGTGAAGGAGTTCAGGTTCGGGCTGGAGCCCTCGATGATATCGCCGACGTCCACGCCGAACGCCAGCGCGCAGCGGTACAGAAACGCGAAGTTCAGGTCCGACCGGCCCATTTCGCAGTCGATATATTCCTGCTCCGTCACGCCGGTCTTTCCGGCCATCTCCGCGATCGTGAGGTTTTCGATCTCGCGCAGCTCCCGGATCCGGTGAGCCATCTCCTGGATCTTGAAATTCAGTCCCGTCATCTGTGCCATTCGTCTTTCCTCCCATCGTCCGGCAAAAACAAAAACGCCCGTCTCAAAGTCTGCTTTGAGACGAGCGTGGATTCACACCCGCGGTACCACTCAAATTGCGGTATAAAACCGCCACTCTCAGCGTCCATCAACGCCTTCTGCCCTGACGCGGCCTGTTCGGGAAGGTTCTACTCGGGATGACCCTTTCTTCCTTCCGGCTCGGGAGCTACAAACTGAGGATCCTTCTCACGGCTCGCACCTGACCGCCGTGTCTCTGAAACCGGTTCTCCGCAGTCCTCTCCGTCACTGCTGTTACGGGAAAGTCTAAACCATTTCCTTTCTCTTGTCAATCCTGTTTTTCTGTATCTTTTCTGTTTTACATCCGGAATGGCTCCAGCGGCAGCCCGTTTTCCCCGAAAAGATTCACGGTTCCGTAGTCCGTCCAGGCATAGCGCGCGTGGGACGGATGCGGAACATCCGCCGCCTTCAGGCGCAGGACCGCGCCGTCCGCCTCCGCTTCGGCAGGCACAAAGCGTCCGTCGTCCCCGGCGATTTCCAGCAGGGCCGGCGCTTTCCCGTCCGCGGTCCGCACAGGCATATCCAGCATCACGTTCAGTACGTCCCCGTCCGCCTGTTTATTCACCGCCCGGGGCGACCTTTTCCCGGGCAGCCCGTAGATCTCCGCCTTGGCCAGCTCGCACAGCCGGTCTCCGACCGGTTTTTTGTCCGTCGGATGGATATTGTCGTATTCGCCCTGATCCGGCATGCTCACCATGGCGCAGTTCTTCAGCGTGTCCCGCACCTTTGCCTGCGCCAGGCGGATCACCGGCCATGTAAAGGTATCCTTTGCTCCGGCGTCGATCCACATCGGCAGCTGCACGATCAGGAACGGGATCCCGTTGTCCCGGAAAGCGGTGCGCCAGCAGTCCGCCATCGCGGTCAGCAGAACGTCGTACTGATCCGTCCTGCCGGCATCCTCCTCGCCCTGATAGAAAAGAATGCCGTTCAGCCCCGCCGGAGCCACCCGGGCAACCATCGTATCAAACAGCGCGGCGGGCCGGTAGGGCGATCCGGGACCGGCCGGCGGGCACCAGGGGCAGTGGCCGGCAGCGGCGTTCACCTCCGCGCCTGTCGCGTGCGGATGCTCCGCGCGGTATTTTTCCGCTTTTTCGTTCCAGGCGTCGACCCCTGCCTGGAAGGCCGCTTCCTCCTTCAGGTACTGCTCCAGGTCCTTGTCCCCGGCCTTCTGTTCATACTCATCCAGATATCGTTCCCCCTCCGCCGTGCGGCAGAGCCAGGCCCTGTTCATCCATGCCGTAACGGAGGTGCCGCCCCAGTAGCAGTCGATGATCCCCACCGGCACGCCCAGCTCGCGTCGCAGTTTCACGGCAAAGAAATATGCCACGGCGCTCATATCTTCCGCGCTGCCGGGCGCTACCTTCCTCCAGCGGGCGTTCCGGAAGGCTTCCTCTGCCTCCCCGCAGAAGTACGCGCGCTTCGGCACGTTGAAATACCGTACCTGCGGATCGCTGTGTACGGGGATCAGTTCCCTTCCCCCGTCCGCGTTGCGCAGCTCCAGCTCCATATTGCTCTGCCCGCCGGCCAGAAAAACCTCGCCTACGGCCAGATCCCCTGCCCGGAAGCGTTCGTTACCCGCTTCCACGGTCAGGGTGCAGCCCTCCGCCGCTTCCTGCGCGGGGAGACAGATCAGGAACTGTCCGCCGATGCTCTGCCCGCATCCCCGGGCCAGCAGCCGGTCCTTTTCGTCCCGCAGCTCGCAGCGGACCTCCGCGCCTTCCTCCGCCTCACCGAAAACGCGGATCTCCTTCCGCCGGCAGAGCACTGCCCCGTCCGAGAAAATGGGTGCAACCTTCAGCATGGCTTTTTCCTCACTTTTTCAGGTATTCCAGATTCCTGCGGATCAGCTCCGTGCGCTGCCTGACGCAGTCCGCGCTGCGCAGGGGGTCCGCCGGCGTGTTGAACACGTAATCGCACAGCCTGTCCGTATCCGTTTCCGCCACATGCATCCGCGTGTCGGAGGATGCGTAATACAGATAGACCTTTCCGTCCTCATCCGCGATCGCTCCGTTGGTGAAGACCACGTTGCTCACGTCCCCGGTGCGTTCCCGCCCGAGAGGCCCCAGCAGCATTCCTCCGGGTTCGGCGATCACCCGGGAGGGGTCCTGCAGATCCGTCGCGAAGGCATACAGCACGTACCGCAGCCCGGCCGCCGTGTTCCGTACGCCGTGGGCAATATGGATCCAGCCATCCTTCGTTCTGATCGGTACCGTGCCGGCGCCGTTCTTGGATTCCGTTATCGTATGGTATCTGCGCGGCGCAATGATCTTCTCCTCGCCGATCACAGCCCTTGTGATATCCTCACACAGCCCGAAGCCGATGCCTCCGCCACTTCCGGTTTCAATAAAATCGTCCATCGGCCGGGTGTAGAAGGCGTATTTCCCGTTCACGAATTCCGGATGCAGCACCACGTTCCTCTGCTGCGGGGAGTGCAGCGTGACCAGGTTCGGGAGCCGTTCCCAGTTCTCCAGGTCCTTCGTGCGCACGATGCCCGCCGCGGCGGTCGCCGCGGAAAGATCGCTGCTGCTCCTGTCCTTGCTTTCGGAGCAGAACACGCCGTAGATCCATCCGTCCTCATGCTGCGTCAGCCGCATGTCATAGACGTTGGTCTCTTCCTTTTCGGTGTCCGGCAGCACGACCGGATAATCCCGGAAGCGGAAGCCCTCCGTCGGCCTGTCGCTCTCGGCGATCGCGAAGAAGCTTTTCCGGTCCGCGCCCTCCACGCGCACCGCCAGGCAGTATTTCCCATTCAGTTTGATCGCGCCGCTGTTCAGCGTCGCGTTCACGCCCATGCGCTGCATCATGTACGGATTGGTTTCCGGATTCGCGTCATACATCCAGAAGGGCGGGATATGCTCCCTGGTCAGCACGGGGTTCCGGTACCGGGTGAAGATTCCGTTATAGAAGTGCTCGTCCACCGGGTTCGGCCGGTTCAGCAGTCTTTCATACGCTTCCGTCAGGGATTCAAAGCTCCGGCTTCGCATACGGTTCCTCCTTTTCGGGCGCCTTCCGCGTCCGCTCGTTTTTCGCAAAAAACTGCCCGGGCAGCTTCTCCCGGGCAGCGATCTGTCAATAGTTGTGAACCGCTTCCCCGTCGCCCCAGTTCAGCACGCTGTGGCTCTTGACGTAGTTCACCACGGCGTCCACCGTAGTAAAGGCCAGGCCTACATTCGTGTCCGCCGCTCCGTAATAGATGGCGATGCGTCCGGTGTCCCCGTCCTGCAGCGTCGCGCAGGGGAACACCACGTTCGGCACGAAGCCGGTCACCTCATAGGGTTCCTCGGGAGTCAGCAGATAATTCTCACAGCGGTAGAGCACCTTGCTGGGCTGGTCGATATCCAGGATCGCCGCGCCCATGGAGTACACGAATCCGTTGCAGGTCGTTGCCACGCCGTGATAGAACATCAGCCAGCCTTCGGTGGTTTCAATGGGCGCCGCGCCCGCGCCGATCTTGACGCTTTCCCACCACTCATTGCCCCGGCCCATCACATGGCGGTGCCTGCCCCAGTACACCATATCCGGGGACTCGGACAGAAAAATGTCGCCGAAGGGAGTGTGCCCGCTGTCGGAAGGACGGGAAAGCAGCTTATAGGTGCCGCCGATCTTCCGGGGGAAGAGGACGGCGTTGCGGTTGAAGGGAATGAAGGGGTTCTCGATCCGCGTAAACGTTTTGAAATCCTTCGTTTTCGCCATGCCGATGGACGCGCCGTAGAAATCACCGCACCAGATGATGTAATAGGTGTCCTCCACCTTCACCAGCCGGGGATCATAGGCATAGCGGGGCATCTTCGGATTGCCCTCCTCATCGGTAAAAGGCACCTTGTTCCGCTCCACGTCCCAGTGAATGCCGTCTTTGGAATGGCCCAGATAGACGTAGGGGATCCCGTTCACCTGCTCCCCGCGCAGTACGGCGATATAGCCGTCCTCCCACGGAACCACGGCGCTGTTGAAGATCCGCCCGATCTCGGGTGTGGGATTCCTGCCCATGACCGGGTTGCCGGAATACCGCCACACGGGCGTTTCCGCCGTCAGGCCTTCAGGCCTTTCCTGCCAGGGAATATTCGGAAGGGAGCCGACATTCAGCATACGTACCTTGTCCATTTTCTTCTTCTCCTTTATTCTTCTGAAATCATATATCCGGTGTTTCGTCGGTCATTTCAGGACTTTTTCCGAATCGCGGTAGATCGGCTGCCCGCTGACCACCGTCCGCCCGAAGGGCTTTTTCAGTCCGGAGCAGCGGTCAACGATCATCTTGACCGCCAGCTCGATCATGCTCTCCGTATCCACGCGGAAGGTGCTCAGCGCCGGTCCGCGCGTTTCTCCGACGCTGAAGTCGTCATAGCCGGTCACGGAGATATCCTCCGGTACGCGGAGGCCCATCCCCTCCAGCTGCCCGATCAGCTTCTGGGCAACCAGGTCGCAGTTGCACACGAAGGCCGTGGGCAGCTCCTCCGGAAGCGCCAGATCGATCAGACCGGTCCGCTCCTGCCGGTCCGGGATGATCCAGTCCTCCCGGATCGGCAGGTCAGCCAGCAGCATCGCGCGGTAAAATCCCAGATACCGGTCCATGATGCTGCTGGTCACGCGGTAATTCCCCACAAAGCCGATCTTCTTATGCCCGTTGCGGATCAGGTGGCTGGTCAGCCGGTAGCAGCCGTAGGTATTATCGCCAACCACTGAATCCGCGCTGCCGTGCTCATCGTAGAAGTCCAGGAAAACCACCGGCGTTTCCTGCTGCGCCATCATCCGGTAGTATTCCTTGCTCGGCTGGCCCAGCAGGATCATGCCGTCCACCCTGTGGCTGCGGATCAGGTTCGGAAGAGCAAGCGAAGCCTCCGATTCCGCGTTCAGCAGCTCCAGCAGCCCGAAATGGCTGCTCTCCGCCAGCTTCTGCACGAGCCGCTTATACAGTACGGAATAAAAGGAATCCGATTGGAAGTACTGATCCGGGATCAGGATGCCGATATCCAGGTTCAGTCTGCGGCGCACCTTCTCCCCGGAGGGATACTCATATCCCATTTCCTCCGCCACCGTCTGGATCCGCCTGCGGATCTTGTCGCTCATGCCGGCCTTCCCGGCCAGCGCCTTGGACACCGTCACCGCGCTCACGCCGACCGCCTTGCCGATATCCCTCATTGTCGGTTTCTTCATTCCGTCCACCTCTCTGTTAAATCGGAAGCTCCTTCTGCATCAGCCTCATGCACATCCTGCTGTTGTGATAGGGGCATTTCCATTCTTCGACCATGGGTCTTTCCGTCAGGCTGCCGTCCTCCCGGACCGACCAGTACCATTCCCCGTTTTCCCGTTTGTCCACGATCATCCTTCTGATCGCCGCCCACTGGATCCTCAGGGCTTCGGACCATTTGTCCTCCCGGGTCATATCCCACGCCTCGGCAAAGCCCAGCATCGTCTCCGCCTGCACCCACCAGATCCGCAGCTCGTCATCGGCTCCGTCCACGCACTCGTTTCTCAGCCCGTGGTCGGTAAACGCCCGGTCATATACGCTCCGGATGAGGTCCAGGCACATCGCGTCATACGGTGCCTGCTTTTCCGCCGGCAGCAGCGTCTGCGCGGCATCCCGGATCAGCCAGCCGGACTCGATGTCGTGGCCGTAGCTCTGCATATCCAGCAGAGGACGGTACTCATCGTCAAAAAAGACCTCCAGCCGGTGCTTTCCCGGATTGTACATCGTGCCCAGCAGGCGCTCCAGCGCCCTTTCCCCGGCCTCCCTCACCGCTTCGTCCCTTCCGGCGCGGTACAGCTCTGTGTAGGCCTCCAGCACATGCAGCAGCGTGTTCATCGTCCGGGTCGCCATCACGCCGTTCTCACTCAACTTCTCGTTGCTCTCCGGGGAAAAATCGGCTTTGTAGGCTTCGCCGTAGCCGTTGTAAACAGTGCACTGCTTCTCGATCGTCCGGAAAAGGTTCATCGCTCTGCGAAGCGCCTCTTCGCGCCCGGTCAGGCGGTAATAAGCGGCCAGCCCGTATATGGCGAATGCCTGGCAGTAGGTATGCTTGGTCGTGTCCGCGGGCTTGCCGTCAAAGGTGATGCTCCAGTACACACCCCCGTTTTCCGGATCCTCAAACAGCTTCAGCGATTCCCGGGCATATTCCGCGTATCTCCGGTACGTCTCATCGCCGAGCAGGCGCGCTGCCGTGGCGAAAGTCCACAGGATGCGCGCGTGAAGGATGCAGCCCTTGTCCGCATCCTTCTTCACATTCAGCTCCTTGTCCACATATCCGAAGAACCCTCCGTGCTCCGGATCGGCAAGCCTTTCCCAGAAGGGCAGGATCTTTTCCGTCAGATGTTCCTTCAGCTCGTTTCGCAGCACCGTCTCGGTCCCCTCTCCCCGGCCGGTCATCCGGAATGCTAACCGGTAACTTAACCGTTAACTTAAATTATAAGTCATTTCAGGTTTTTGTCAATATGCAAACGTTATTATTCGCTGAATATTTTCATCCCTTGACCGATCCGCTGGCCAAGCCGGCGTACACCTGTTTCTGGAACACCAGGAATACGATCAGGGGTGGCAGCAGCGTCAGCAGCACACCCGCGCAGATGATGTTGTACTGCGACTTGTACGGGCCGGAAAATGAATACAGGGCGGTGGAAACCGTGTAATATTTTCCGGAATTCAGATACAGGTTCGCGTTGTAATACTCGTTGTATACGCCCACTCCCTTGAGCACGGCCACCGTCACGATGGCGGGCACGGTCAGCGGAAGCAGGATCCTGAAAAAAACGCCGAAATAGGTGCAGCCCTCCAGCACCGCGGACTCATCCAGCGCCACATCCAGGTTCTCGAAGAACTGCAGAAAGATATAGATGGAGATCACGTCCGTGCCGGACAGCAGGATCATGTAACCCCACAGCGTATTCACCATTTTCAGGTCGGTCATGATCTGATAGGTGGATACCTGCATGGCGATGCCTGGGATCAGCGTGGCGATCAGGAAAAGGTTCCGGATCAGTCCGTTGCCGGGAAAGCGGAAGCGGTTGAGAACATATCCCAGCATGGACCCCATCAGCACCGATACGGTCACCACGATCACAACCACAAGCCCGGATGTGGCGAATGCCCGCAGCAGGCTCTGGGACGGTTGGTTTCCCCGCCATACCTGCGCGTAGTTTTCCAGGTTCATCCAATTCTGCGGCAGGGTCATCGCATTGGTGGAGGAATACTCCTCCGGGGTTTTGAAGGAAACGGTAAAAGTCGACCAGAGCGGCAGCAGAGCGATAAAGCAGGCCAGCAGCAGGGATACATAAGCCAGTATCCTCAGCAGGGTCCTTCTGGCCACTGCCCGGCGGTTCTGAGTCAGGCCCCGGTTTCCCGCAGCATGCGTCGTCATTCCCTTTCCCTCCTTACCAAAGCGCCTTGGCCCTGTTGGCCTTGCCGTTAAAGGTGTTTTCGGAATCCTTCATCACATAGCGGAAGAACAGCCGCTGTACCACCGTAAAGACCAGGATCAGGATCATCAGCACCATCGCCATGGCGCAGGCCATTCCGACCTTGTTGTGCACGTGGGCCATCTGGTGGATCTTGATAAAGAAGGTGGCGGTCCCGTTGGCCCCCATGCTCCCGACGACATAGGCCGGCTCGAACGCGGAAAGGGAGCCGGTGATGGACAGGATCAGATTCAGCATGAACACCGTTTTGATACCGGGAAGGATGATCGCCCTGAACTGCTGCCACTTATTCGCGCCGTCGATCGTCGCCGCCTCGTAAAGCGTGGGATCGATGGAGGCGATGGCGCCCACAAACAGCACCATGTTCTGTCCGCAGTATTTCCACACGGAAGTAAATACCAGTGACCAGTTGTTCACACTCTGATCCCGCAGCCAGTATGGCAGCGACTCCAGGGAGATCCCCAGGCTCTGCAGCACCGTATCCAGCACAAATCCGCGGGTAAAAAAGAACTTGAACATATAGCCGATCGCGATGCCGTTCACCAGGAACGGAAAGAACATGATCCCCTTAAAAAGGCCGCTTCCCTTCAGGCCGGAGGTCAGCAGCGTGGCAAAAAACAGCGCCAGTGTCAGCTGGACGGCCGCGCCTGCCATGTAATACAGGCTCAGCAGCATGGCGGAAACATATTCCTCCCGGGTAAAGATCTTCACATAATTGTCCAGCCCCACGAACCCCTTGTTCTTGGTGTAGCTCATATTGTAGAAGCTGAACCGTATCATCCTGAAAAACGGCACATAGGTAAACAGTGCCAGCAGAAAAAGCGGGATCATGGAAAAGGTCACGATCAGCAGCACCTTCTGCCCGTTGATCTTCCTCCTGCGCTGCCTCAGATCGGGGGCGGCCGCATTGGTCACAGTCCTGCACCTCCCTTGCTTTGTCCGGGAATGGAACGGGGGCCACGGGTTACACCTGCGGCCCCCGGGTTTTCCGCCTCGGCGGGTATTATCTGATCTCCACGTTCAGGGCTTCCTGCGCGGCGGTCCAGGCTTCGTTCCACTCAGCCATGATGTCGTCGAATTCCTTGTCGCCGTTGAACGCGTGCTCGATGATCTTCTGGATCTTGGTGTTTCCGCCCGCGTTGATGGCCAGCTCGCTCTCCGCGTTCAGCTCGTTGAACAGGGCTTCCTCACCTGCGGCGGCGGGAGCGTCGGCCACGAATTCGATGCCGTTGAAGGCCTCATACAGCGCCGGATACTCGCCGGTCTTGTCGATCGGCAGGCCGCCTTCGCTGTAGGCAAAGCCGCTCTGCTCGGTCAGGAACTTGATGTAGTACAGGGAAGCGAGCTTCTGCTCGTAGGTCGCCTTCTGGTTGATGCCGAAGCTGTAGTCGGCGCCGGCGGAAGCATACTGCTTGCCGTTCACGGTGATCGGGAAGCTCATGTAGCCGATATCGTCGCCGTGTTCACCGGCGTCCCGCATCTGGGTGAACGCCCAGGATCCGAGCACCATGCAGCCGATCTGCCCGTTGTTGATCATGCCCTTGCAGCCTTCCCAGTCGGTGGTGGTATAGTCTTCCTCGATCAGGCCTTCCTTCACCGCGTCGTACAGGATCTTATATACCGCATAGGGGCCGGTGCCGTCGCCGTTGTCGGAGAAAGGATTAGCCTTGTGCAGCAGCACGTTGTTCATATAGTTGGCATCGCCGGTGGCGCTTCCGCCGATGTAGGCATCCCAGGCGCCCATGGTCCAGTTCGCGGCGTAGTTGGTGTACAGCGGGATGGCGTCCGTGTTGGCCTTGATAGCCTTCAGGGCAGCGATAAATTCATCGGGGGTCTTCGGGATCTCGGTCACGCCCGCCTTGGCAAACACGGCCTTGTTGTAAACAATGCCCTGCGCATTGCCGGTGGAAGGCATGCCGTAGGTGACGCCGTCAAAGTTCCAGGCATCCATGAAAGCGTACTTCTCGGACAGCGTATCGGTGGCTCCCAGCGGAACAAAGAAGCTGGAAAGCTCGTCCTTATCCACTGCGGGAATGCCCATGATGGTCCAGTCAGCCGTCTTCACCCGGTTCAGGGCATTCTCGGCATAGTCGGTGATCAGGTCATACTCGATCGTCACGTTGGGATAGGTCTTCCGGAATTCATCCACATAGCCATTCAGCTTTTCGGGAATGTCCGTACGGTGATAGGCAAACAGGATCGATGCGGTGATATCGGCGTTCTCGCCGTACACCAGCTGATCAAAGGTGGGCAGAGCCTCCTCCGCGGCAGCGAAGGATGCCATGCCGAGGGTCAGGCACAGAGCCAGAACCAGGGACAGGATCTTCTTCATTTGGGTTTCCTCCTTATTTTGTTAACTTAACAAGTTAACCTTGTTAAGCGAATTATAAAAACTTAATCACTTATTGTCAATCCTCATCATTTATTGTTGTAAACGATTGCGGATTCAGAACGTACAACTTGTACCGGAAGCTCCGTATTTGTAGCTTCCGGCCTGTCTCCTCCGGCGCTTTACCGAATGGTTGACAGCTTTATTGCTTTGTTAAAAAATAAACTATTGTTTTGAGTAATATTTTCTCTCTTTCCCGGCTCCGGCTGTCCGTTATCAGCCGTTTTTTTCAGCGTAAAAAAAGGATTCCCGGATTTCTCCGGAACCCTTCCGGCCCTTGACATACAGGCCCTTTTTGATTATTCTGTTGAAGTTATTTCAGACTTTGATTTGGGAGGCAATCTTCATGGATAACAACAAGCGCCCCGATACCCTGCAGCGCATCACCACCCCCGAGCTGGCCAATGCTTTTATTGAGGAGCAGATCGCCGAGATCCGTGCCCAGGTCGGCGATAAGAAAGTCCTTCTGGCCCTGTCCGGCGGTGTGGACAGCTCCGTCTGCGCGGCCCTGCTGATCAAAGCGATCGGCCGGAACCTCGTCGCCGTTCATGTGAACCACGGCCTTCTCCGCAAAGGGGAACCGGAACAGGTCATCGAGGTCTTCCGCAACCAGATGAACGCGAACCTCATCTATGTGGATGCGGTGGATCGCTTCCTGGACAAGCTGGTCGGCGTTTCCGATCCGGAGCAGAAGCGCAAGATCATCGGCAAGGAATTCATCGATGTCTTCGCCGAGGAAGCCGCCAAGCAGAACGGTATCGAGTTCCTCGCCCAGGGCACGATCTATCCCGACATTCTCGAGTCCGTCGGTGTCAAAAGCCATCACAACGTCGGCGGCCTGCCTCCCGAACTGAACTTCGAGCTCGTCGAGCCCGTCAAGTTCCTTTATAAAGATGAAGTCCGTGTGGTCGGCAAGGCCCTCGGCCTGCCGGACGGCATGGTCTACCGCCAGCCCTTCCCCGGCCCCGGCCTGGGCGTCCGCTGCGTCGGCGCCATCACCCGTGACCGTCTGGAAGCCGTCCGCGAATCCGATGCCATCCTGCGCGAAGAATTCGCCGCCGCCGGTCTGGAGGGCAAGGTCTGGCAGTACTTCACCGTCGTGCCGGACATCAAGTCCACCGGCATCAAGGACAACAAGCGCACCTGGGACTGGCCGGTCATCCTCCGCGCCGTCAACAGCGTGGATGCCACCTCCGCCACGGTCGAAGAGATCCCCTACGCGCTGCTGGGCAGGATCGTCAACCGTATCCTGGCCGAGGTCAAGGGCGTCAACCGCGTCCTCTA
>JAEEGL013856480.1_pt1 | contig 11493 bp, 10 predicted proteins | sample 9134231 | NCBI WGS metagenome assembly JAEEGL01 (sample SAMN16246548, study PRJNA631951) | gut metagenome | biome: gut microbiome; feature: rumen; material: fiber-attached | host: Bos | place: Iran: Karaj | collected 2018-10
ATTATTTTCTTGAAGCAAACTTCCGTGCTTCCGCATGGAATTATTCATCTACGGTAGCTGGAATGCCATTATCATATTTATGGGTAAAGAGTATGGATGCCGGCTGTATTGATACAAACGATGAGAAGTCATTTGAGGATTTTACGGATATGTCAGAAGTAATTGACTACGGAATCCGCGTTGATAAAGGAATGGTAAGTATCGCTGAATGGTTGAGAGACTTTAAGGAAGCAAAAGGAACTTATTATTATAACGAAAAAGACCCGGCACCGTTTGAATATTTGTTTGAACACTGGGATGAGTATAAGTAATTATGGAAATGGGAAGTTTTATTGAACTTCAATTCCCTAAAGGATATGAGTTCTATAAAGAAGAAAAGAACATAGCAAGATTAAATACAGGTCGAGCAGCAATCTGGCATGCGTTTCGAGTTCTTGATTGTGATTGCATTTGGCTGCCGTATTATCAATGTGATACAGTTAGAGATTTTCTGAAAAGAAAAAATGTATCAATAAAATACTACCATATAGATAGACATTATAATCCGATAGATTTGATCCCACAAAAAAGGGAAGCGGTTCTTTTAGTAAATTACTATGGGATAATGTCTTCAAGGAGAATGGCGGATTTAGCAAATGGATTTGAAAATGTAATCATAGACAATTCGCAGGCTTTTTTTTCAAAGCCAATTAATAAATGCATGAATGTATATTCGTGTCGAAAGTTTGTCGGTGTCCCAGATGGTGCATATGTTATCGGAGAAAATGCGGAAAAATATACGGATGAGTATGCGCAGTGTTGTTCATCAGATACATCTTTGTTTATGTTACAAAGAATTGAATACGGATGCGAAGGAAAAGCATATAAAAGTCGTCAACTGAATGAACATCGTATTGATACAGAAGACTGTTTGCAAATGTCGAAACTTACAAGAACAATACTTGATGGAACGAATTATGAATACATAATTCGAAAAAGAAAAGAAAACTTTGATACGGCGAGAGAATTATTTGATGATGTGAATCTCTTAAATGTTTCTGAATACTATGATAATGAAACTGTTCCGATGGTATATCCGTTATTGGTAGAAGACGATGGATTATTGGAAAGACTTCAAGAGGCAAAACATTTTCAGGGACACTGGTGGAGTTATTTATGCGATGAATTGCCACAGGATACGGCTGAGTATTGGATATCAAGGTACATGATACCAATCACTATTGATCAGAGATATTGTGATGGGGATATCTGCAGTGTAAAAGAGATGTTAAAATAATAAGAATATAATAATGGATTGGACTTATGAAAAGTGTTTTAATTGTCGGAAAAGGAAGTTATATTGGAGAGTCTTTGTGTAAATGGTTGGAGGGGTTTCAAGATTGTTATAGAGTTCGGATTGTATCTTCGAGACAAGAAGAATGGAAAGAAGTTGATTGGAAAGACTTTGATGTAGCTGTGAATTGTGCTGGAATTGCTCATGTCAGGCATATTACAAATGATATGAATGAATTGTTTTATTCTATTAATAGGGATCTTTCTGTTGAAATTGCTACATGGGCTAAAAGAAGTGGAATAAAACATTATATTCATTTTAGTTCGATGAATGTTTATGGAGATTTTGTGAATAATCTTAGAGATAGGTCACAGGAGAACCCTACTAGTTTTTATGGGGATAGTAAACTTCAAGGTGATATGGGAATACGGGCGTTGGAAGATGTCGATTTTTTGGTTTCTTATATGCGACCCCCTTTCGTGTATGGAAAAGGCTGTAAGGGGAATTATAATACAATAAGTAGAATAGCACAACTTACACCTGTTTTTCCAACGTACAACAATAAAAAAAGTATGATTTATATTGATAATCTATGCGAGTTTGTTCGGATGTGCATAGAAGAGAAACTAGGTGGAATATTAACTCCTCAGAACAAAGAACTCAAATCTACAGCGGATTTGGTTTGTGAAATAGCTAAGAATCATAATAAACAAATCTTGTCTGTAAGTATGTTCAATTGGATGATAAAACTCTTGTGCAAAGCAACGCGACTGTTTAGAAGAGCATTTGCAAATGATTGTTACTCGCCTGTTTTATCGGATTATTGGGAATACGAGTATTGTGTAGTAAGTTTTGTAGAATCAATTAGGAGGACAGAGACTAATATATGAAAGATTTAGTTACTATTGTGACACCTTCATATAATACAGGAAAATGGATTGGAGAAACGATAGAATCTGTTTTAAGACAAACATATACAAATTGGGAAATGATTATTGTGGATGATTGTTCAACGGATAATACTGATATAGTAATCAAAAAATACAAGGATAAACGTATTAGGTATTTGAAGAATGAAACAAATTCTGGAGCAGCAGCATCGAGAAATAGAGCTATCAGAGAAGCAAAGGGGGAATATATAGCGTTTCTTGATTCTGATGATATATGGACGGAAGAAAAACTTGAAAAACAATTGAAATTTATGAAGGATTACGGGTATGCATTTACTTGTTCTTATAGTGATTATATTGACGAGCAATCAAATCCTTTGTTCATAATTGACAAGTGCCCTACATATATAAATAGTTTTGGTTTATATACATATAATTGGATTAGCTGTTTGACTGCAATGTATTATGTCCCGGTAGTTGGATTAGTGCAAATAGAAGATATTCCGAAAAGAAATGATTATGCAATTTGGCTTCAAGTGATAAAAAAAACCCCATGTTATGGTATTCAAGAAGTGTTGGGGAGTTATAGAATTAGGAAGGAATCTGTTTCGCATGTTAGTAAGTGGAAATTGATAGAGTCACATTATAATATGTTTAGAATATGTGAAAATAAGAGCCCAATATGTAGCATTATTCTAACAAGTGTGAATATGGTAATGGCAGTGTATAGAAAGATTAAGTATGTTAAAAAGATGAAATGAATCGAAAGATTACAGGATGATTTTGTATGATAAGTGTCGTTTTAATTGATTATTATTCTGCCGAGAGAACGGTTAGATATATACAAGATTTGCTTACGTGTAGTGATGAGTTGATTAATAATATAATAATTGTGGATAATTCACTGGACGAAGAGAATTCTCAATTGTTAATAAATACATATGATTCCAGTGATATTTCTCCGGTTATTGAAGCCGATGTAATAAATAAAACTTATTACGGAAAATATTTGAAAACAAATATTTATGTAATAAAAACTAACGAAAACCTAGGGTTTGCTAGAAGTAATAATCTAGGCGCGAGGATTGCAACAAATCTGACAAAGTATGCTAGGTCAGAAGATAATTATTTGATATTTTCAAATAGTGACATTGTTTTTCCAGAGAAAAAATTTTATCTTAGTAAACTTCTAAAAGTATTCCAAATGAATAATCAGGTTGCATTGGTTGGGCCAGATGTGAGAGGACTGGATTATAAGATACAGTCTCCATGTAGATATTGTAATATTTTCGACAGGCTTTGGAGGGGATATTTTCTGTGGCCAATAAGTGGTGTGATACTCGGGTCGGTTCATGAAACTGTAAAGACTGACGAATTAAAAAAGGTTTATAGGATAGCTGGCTGTTTTATGATAGCGGACTTAAAGAAATTTAATGATGTTGATGGGTTTGATGAAACCACTTTTATGTATGGCGAGGAACCAATTCTTTCTGAAAGATATAAAAGGAATGGATTTGAGGTATGGTTTTTACCCGATGTAACTATTTTTCATGAAGGAGGCTACACTGTTTTAAACGGTGATAAAAATCTGGCTAGAATAAAACAAGTAAGAATGATGTTTGATTCGTTATGTTATTATTATCTCGAATATAGGCGTACAAACGTTTTAATTGTTTCCTTTACAAAAATTATTGTTAATTCTTATGTTTTAAAAAGGTGGATTGCTTCTTTAGTTGTGAAGGGGGTTAATACTCTTTGGAGGAGGATACATGGTATTAAGATTAAAAACAAATAGCATAATACCATTTATTATAGTAGTAGTTGCATCGCTTCATGTAGTGTTATGCTCAAATTATATTGGAACAATAGCTTTAATTTGTATAGAGGTAGGAATGCTATTGTACTTCTTTCTACAGAATAAGGTGGAAAGATATCTTGCCTACTATTTGGGCTTTATAAGTACATCGATGGAATTTACAGAGTTGTCGAGTGGATTAAATGTATATTCGCTAAAAGAGTTTAGATTGTTTGGTATTAATCTGGGGATTTGGCTTTTGTTGCCCATCTGGCTGTTGATGGTCATAAACGTTGGAGGATTATCACTTGCAAGGAAAAGATACGGAAGTTTTATGGCATATAATAGAAGATTCGTGATAATGAATGTTATTGCTGCTTTTTCCGGTTTATTATGCTTTGTTCTTAATGATAACAACATACTTGAGATGGATGATTATATATCTGCATATTTTAATTCTGCATATTCATTTTTCTTTCTCCCGATATCTATTTTTGGTGGTTTCTATGTTGTTTTAAAACTCGGAGAGTCGGATTTTGAGGAGATACGACTTGCTTTAGAGGGATCGTTGTGGGCATGTGTTGCGCAACAGGTAATAAGCCTTATTTTGAAAATAGGAGGGAATTATGGTGGTAATATAATATCTGTTTCATGTTCATTAGTTGCGTTTATATCGTTTTTGCTATTGTTATCATATTATGGAACAAGTAAAACGAGAAAGATAAACTTGGTAGTTGGTATTATTGGTTGTGTTTTGGTTTTTTTGTATAGGGCTAGTGGAAAAGCGTTTACATCCACTCTTTTTTCACTATTATTGTTGGTTTTGCTATATCTTGGCAGCAAGAATGGAATTAAAAAGATTTTTGGATTGGTAATAATAATGGCTGCATTTGTTGTGATACCAATTATATATTCATATATAATGAAGTCTGGAAGTAATCTTTTAAGATATAAACTAGTTGAAACGATACAGGTCTTTAGTTTCTTTTCAAATGGAAGAGAATCATTTTTGACTATGGAAAACTCTCCTAGGGTAAGATTTGGAGAGTTGATTGATGTATTTACAGAACTAATAATAAAGCCTTGGTTCATTTTTTTTGGAAAAGGATATGGGGGATCCATACAGGACCACAGCGGTTTTCTTTATATGATACCTAGTTCTCAGCAGGATAGTGCATATTCTGTTGCAGAATTTTCAAATAATTCTTTTTACAATTTGCATGAGATAGCTCAGATATTTCTAGCATTTGGTCTTTATGGCGTTGCGTTTGGAGGTAGAATAATTAAGGACTCAATAAAGAGTTTAAGAGTGAATCCGTGGATGATGATTGGAGCTTATTGGTTTTGGATGTTTTATGGTTTTTCTTTTACTATAAGTACGTATGGGATATTTGCACTTTGTTATGGAGTGATTAAAAAAAATGAAGAATAGTATTACGATAGGAGTAGTTGGTGCTCCGGTTTCAAATACAAATATGGGGTGTATGGCTTTGACATATTCAATTCTCAATTTATTAAATGAGATTGATCATAAGAAAGTATTTAGATATATTTTATTTGATGGACCAAAGAATGATTGTAAAAAAACTGAAATTGCAAATAGTATTGGAATTGATCCGTTGCATATTAAAATAGGAGGATTGGGTTATTGGGATTATCGAGATCCCAAAAGATTTATGGGTCACTTTTTTGAAAATCTTACGTTGTATTTAAACATAAAGAACTGTAATTGTATTATAGACTTAACGTGTGGCGATGGATTTTCTGATATATATGGAGATTATAGGTTTAAACAAAGGACACTTCTAAAAATTCTCGTTGAAAAAATGGGTAAACCGTTAATGCTTGCCCCGCAGACATTTGGTCCTTATGTTAATCGAAGAAATAAAGAATTGGCAGCAGAAGCTATTAAAAATGCATCGGTAATAATGGCAAGAGATGAATTGTCTTGTGAATTAGTAAGAAGTATTTCAGGAAGAGGCGCATTATATGATTACGACATAGCGTTTTCTCTTCCATATGAAAGGCTTAATAAGGATCGAAAGAGAGAAACACTCGATATTGGGATAAATTTTTCGGGACTGCTTGCTTCAAATAAAACAGAGGATACTATTACTAATTTCAAGTTAAAAACAGATTATGATAAATACTGCTTTGAATTGATGTGCTATTTATCATCTGATAAGAGATACAAGGTGCATCTTATTAGTCATGTTGCAGAGGATTATGATTTTAACGAAGCAATTTCAAAGAGGTTTCCTACAGCTGTTTTGGAGGAAGTATTTCATACACCTATTGAAGCGAAAAATTACATTTCTCAGTTAGATATTCTGATTGGCTCAAGGATGCATGCTACAATTGCTGCATTTTCGAGTGGCGTCCCCGTTGTTCCGGTTGCATATAGCAAAAAATTTAAAGGTTTGTATTCAAGTTTAGGTTATAACCATGTAATCGAATTAGATAAAATAGATACAAATGAAGCTGTAGATGAAACTATTAGACTAATTGAGAAACAGGAAGAATTACAAAGTGAAGTTACTATTATAAACCAAAAGAACACACCTTTTAATACTACTACAAAAGAGCAACTGGAATTATTTATATATAGCTAATAGTTAAAAACAATGAAAGAGTGAATCAATATATAATGTTTATTATTAACAGATATAAGAAGAAAGGTTTGTCTTCAGGAGTAGATTTAAAAAAAGCTGGTATTCTATACTTGATAGGTACATTCTTTAATCAAGGGTTAGGATTTATAACTGTTCCTGTATTTACCAGAATATTATCTACAGGGGATTATGGCATGGTAAATACCTATAATTCATGGGTGTCCATTATTTCTATGGTTATGGGAATGGCATTACATATGGGTGTTAGAGCCGCTTTCATAGATTATGAGGACAAAGTTGAATATGTTCTTTCAAGCATTATTTCATTTACCCTACTATTATCTTTTTTTTCAATGCTAATATCGACTATTGTTATAGGAGTCACAGGTAACCACATAGAAAAGAACTTGGTTACAATCTGCATCCTACATTCTGCAGCATGTGCTATTATCCAAGATTATTTGATGTATCTAATGATGAGATATTGGTATATAAAAAGAACAGTTTTGATGGTGCTTCCCAATTTCTTATCGATAGTCGTTTCTATATATGTAATACTATATATTTTGGATAGCAATTTATACTTGGGAAGAATTGTATCAACAGCTACGATTCAAGTATTGTGTGCGATTATTATTTGCTTTATTACTTATAGAGGGACAAGTGTATTAATAAATAAAGAATATATTTTTTATGCGTTGCGTATATCCGCCCCGTTAGTTCTTCATGGTGTAGCACTAAACATCTTGTCTCAATCTGATAGAGTAATGATAACTAGTTTGAGAAATTCTTCCGAAACAGGTATATATAGTCTTATCTATAATTTTGGAATGCTTGGCGTTGTTGCAACAAATGCATTAGAAGGAATATGGGTTCCTTGGTTTACAAATAAAATGAAAGAACGTGAATATAAAGAAATAAACAATTATGCAAAAAAATATATATTGTTTATTACTGCGGTTATTGTATGTCTAGTTCTCTTTGGACCAGAAGTTGTAAAACTATTGGCTGATAGTAAGTATTGGATTGGAATTAGAATAATACCGCCGATTGTTATAGCAAATTATATAGTGTTTGCATACACTTTTTACGTTAACGTTGAACACTATTTTAAGAAAACAGTAGTGATTTCACGAAATACAATAATTGCTGCAATATCAAATATTGTTTTAAACTTATTGTTTATACCCCGGTTTGGATATATAGCGGCTGCATATACTACACTAGCATCTTATTTGATCTGTATGATTTTTCATGCGTTTTATTCAAAGAGAATTGTTGCTGAATTATATCCTATATCCTTATTTGTTAAAAATATAGTGCCAATGGCAATGGCAATTGTGTGTTTTTATTCATTTTTAAGTGTTTGGTATATTAGATGGATACTTGGCGGATTATATTTAATGATTATTCTGTTTAAAGAAAGACATTTTATTATATCTGCAATTAGGAAAAAAGAGATCTAGAAGGAGCAATTATGAAACTTCTATACTTTGATATGATATATAAAAAAGGACATAAGATATTTGATAAATGCGTAATCAATAATCTTGCTTTATTAGGAGATGTTGATGTTGTAGAGCCAAATAATTGGTATGGAACTGAAACAAACAAAGTGTTCGATGTAGGAGTACTTGAAAAAGATGGAAATAGATCTAGATGCCATTTTTTTTGGGTAGGATATAATAATCTAATAAATGCGATTAAGTTAATCAAGCAAAACAAATATGATGTTATCGTTTGTGGAGAATGTGAGCTGTTATCTTTTTTTTTATATACGATTTTGGTTCCTCAAAAGTGTCTTAATAGGACCATCGTAATTCATCACCAAGATATTGACACTATGATTGGTAGAAGAATTCTTAATAGAATTAGAAGACAATTATTTCGTATTCGTAAAAATAGGTACTATCATTGTTCTTTAGAACCATTTATTGCTGATTCATTAGTAATAGATTTTGATGTTGATGATAACCGAGTTTTGTGTTGGCGTTATCCTGTGAGTGATAGAACTATGAAAAAAGAAAGAGATTTAGATTGTGTTGGAATTAGTGGTAGCAATGATGAAACATTTATTCAGGCTTTAATCAACAAAGAAATAGAAAAAAAAGTGGTTAAAAATGAAGGCCTTAGAGTGGTGTTAAAATCAAAAGAATATGAATTTGATGATGGCTATTTAAAGGTAATTAAAGGATGGTTGAAAGAAGATGAGTATGATGATTATTATAGTAGAGCAAGAAGCGTTTTAGTTCCATTTCCTAAAACATTTATCAATAGAATTAGTTCGACTGTTTGTGATGCCATTTCGAGAAAAATACCTGTAATAGGTACAGATATTCCATTGATGCGATATTATACTCAAAAATATAGTAATTGCTTTTCAATAGTTTCAATAGAATCCTTTTGTAGCAGTGTAAAAAGAATTGGCTCTAAAAATGAGATTCAAGACAAAGAGTTTGAGTTGTTTATGAAGGATCATTCAACGGATAGTATCGTTTGGACTATGAAGAATGACATATATCGTATTGGTTTTGGAGATGATAGATGAAAGTATTAGTGATAAATCCTTGGGATGGAAATATTGCAGCGTATACGAATGCGTTGGTCATAGGTTTGACGGAAAATGACGCAGAGGTGTATTTGTTTACCAATAAGTATGATTGTTACGAATGTGATAGGGCAACTACAAAAAAAGTCTTTTTCCGATATACTGAAAAGATGATTTCAAAAACTCTTTTTAGAAAACTGTTGAGGGGAATGGAATATGTTTGGGATTATGTTCAAATATTGAATTTTGTTAAAAAGAAACAGTTTGATGTTATTCATATTCAATGGTGTTTGCTATACAGTGCAGATATTTTTTTCCTAAATAGATTAAAAAAACACACATCAAAGCTTGTTTTAACAGCACATAATGTCGTTCCACATGTGAATGGTAAAAAATATATTGGAGAACTGAATAAACTGTATAATGTATTTGATTTGATATTGGTTCATGGAGAAAACATAAAAAAAGAATTTAATGACATTTTTCCTCAGCTAATTGGCAAAGTTCGAATTCAGCACCATGGTTGTTTCCTTAATAAGGATACGGCGTACAATATAAAAAACATTCCCAATAGTATTATAGAAAAAACGAAACAGTATAAAAGAATATATTTGTTTGCCGGGACTATCTTTTATAATAAAGGTACAGATATTTTGATGGAAATATGGAATGAGTCTTTTCGAAATAAAGAAGATGCTTTGCTAGTTGTAGCCGGAAGAAGAACTGAACATTTTAATAATTTCGATTATCAGCTAGACATGCTTAGTGATTGTGAAAACTTTTTATATTTGGATGGTTATATCGACGATGATGTTATGAATTATTTGATGTCTGTAGCATCGGTTATCATTCTCCCGTATCGCCATGCAAGTATGAGTGGGGTCATTTTTACAGCCGCATCCTTTAAAACCACGGTGCTATGTACTGATGTCGGAAGCTTATCTGAATATGTTGATGATGGAGAAAATGCTTTTTTGTGTCAACCAAATAAGAAAATGATACAAAGCAAGTTAATAGAAATTCATAATTGTGTTTCTGATCGACAGATTAATAATATGGGGGAGAAGTTGCTTGATGTAATAAGTACAAAGTATTCGTGGAATGCAATTGCAAAGAATTTATTGAGTTTGTATGAAGATAAGAACTTTATTGATGCATAGTGAGAAAAAAACAATGGATAAGAGTATTGATAAATACAAAGAATTGTGCACAGGTTGTGGATTATGCCATTCGATTGAAAACGTTCCTTTTAATGTGGATGAAAAGGGTTTTATCTACCCGATACTTAAAGGAAATAATGCATCTTTTTGCAAAAAGTATTGTCCATCGAGTGAGAACCATTCTTCGATGATTATGAGGGTGTTAGAAAAAAATATATGGGGGCAGAGTGAATCTACGTATATAGGATGGTCAAATAATGCTGGAATCAGAATAAAGGCGTCAAGTGGTGGGGTTCTCACATCCTTATGCGTCTTTTTGCTGGAAAATGGATATATTGATGGTGTGATACAAGTTAGAGCATCAGAGGACTCACAAATTGATACGGATACAGTAATAAGTAGATCTAAAAAAGATATTTTAAACTGTATGGGTTCACGGTATACCACATCTTCACCATTGTATAAAATAAAAGATTTGATTAGCGAAGGGGAACGATATGCATTTGTAGGAAAGCCGTGTGATGTTTCAACATTGAGACTGTATTTAATGAATGATAATTCGCTGAATAACCAGATAAGGTATTTATTCAGTTTTTTTTGCGCAGGGATGCCAAGTAGAACTGCAAATAAAACATTATTAAAAGAGTTGGGGGGGACAGAGGAAACCTGTACTTTGCTGACATATCGTGGAAATGGATGGCCAGGATTTGCAACAGCAAAGTTTCTTAATGCGCCTGATGGGAGATTAACTTATAATGATGCGTGGGGGAATGTGTTAGGGAGGGACTTGCGCCCTGCGTGCAGGTTTTGCTTGGATGGAATAGGACTTATGAGTGATGTTGTGTGTGGAGATGCATGGTACGAGGATGATTATGGAAATCCAGATTTCTCTGAACACGAGGGGAGAAATATTATTTTTACAAGAACTAAAAATGGAGAATCCATTATTCATGAGGCAAGTGAAAAAGGCTATTTATATCTGACAGAACTTAAGGGCTATAACCGGTATTTGCGTAAAATACAAAAATACCAATTTGAAAGAAAAACAACAATGCTAGGAACGGTGTTGGCATTAAAGCAATGCGGACGCGTTGTCCCAAGTTACCGTACGAGAAAACTTGTTAAGTTCGCGTTTATGTCCAGCCCGAGGCTGGTTTTAAGTCGATATAAAGGAACAATAAAGAGAATTTTGGATAATAAGATATAAGTATTTTG